>ERZ1106963.4320-NODE-4320-length-10723-cov-4.689726_pt1 | contig 10723 bp, 7 predicted proteins | sample MGYA00403681_ERZ1106963 | MGnify/ENA primary metagenome ERZ1106963 (study PRJEB35170, sample SAMEA104062407) | human gut metagenome | biome: human gut; feature: human-associated habitat; material: faeces | place: Denmark | collected 2012-05-03 ...
GTCAGCAGCCCCCGTTTCGTGGTCTGCGTGTAGTTCCTTGTAAACTGACCTAAACTGCTTTGCAAACCAGAAAAGCTGACCGGCATTATAAATCTCATAATATCCATTCCACGTTCCTGCCTCCTGATATGCACCACATGCTTCACAAAATCCATCTGCATTATAGTGCTCATGACTACAAAAGGTATCACCATAAAACATCGTAATTTCATTTGGTGTTGTCGAAATCGTCTTACCTGATACTGTGATCGGATTGCCGTCATTTAAGCCCGGTACCGTCACCGAAATCTCTGTGTTATTCCTATTTTCCGGCAGATATACCGTCAGATGTCCCGTGTTCGCTTCATCATACGAAATCTGCATGGAAGGAATGACCATAGCTGCACTTTGACCTTCTTGATTGATCAACGGTTCACCATCCTGCTTGATCGTGATATCGGTTGCCTGTAATACCTGATCGCTCGTGATCGCCGTGGAAACAAATTTTAATCTTGTCTCATAAAGAGGAGTTCCGGCCTTCAAAGTGATCGTTGCATTCTTATCATCAACATCAGCAACGTCAGCTTCCATCTGATAAACATAGTCTCCAACCGTCACCGTTACCGTTACCGGCGTCCCTGACGTTAATGGCTTCAGATAATTGGATGCCTTAAGTGTACCTTGATAATCGCTCACCTTCATCGTCCCTGCATCCCAGGTAATCTCTCCCACGCTGATTGTCACCGGATAAGTGCTTTCGGTGAATCGTACATCCGCAATCGTGCCCTGAATGGTATAGTTTTTCAATCCGGAATTTTCACTTTTCGGGAAATAATCACCACCATTTAAGTTGACTACTGCCTGATCACTGATGGAAATGGAGCCATCCAAGGTACCCTCCGGCAGCACTTGACCGGGCTTCACTGCGATACCGATCGCATATACTTCATTATTATACGCAATGGCCGAAACCGTTCCACCATTGATCTCAATATCACCATACTTGTATCTACCTTCTACCGCTTTTGCTCCACCGCCGCCAGCGCCGATTGCGGCTCCGGGGTGTCTTCCTGCGTTCGTAACATATCCTCCATAGGCCGTCACATTGCCACCATTGATCTCAATCTTATCCACGCAGCCGTTCGCTCCACCGCCAATTCCTGCTCCACCGTATACATGATTAATATCCTTGGGGTAGCTTCCATGTCCGCCCTTGGCATACACAGTTCCGCCGTTGATGACAATGGTACCGATGCCGCCCTCTAAACCGCCGCCAATACCTGCTGCCATCCCGCTGCCATAAGCTTCGATATTGCCTCCGTTGATCTCAATCGTCCCCAAGGAACCCTTTCTCATGCTCGACGCACCAATTCCGGCGCCTTCTCCACCGGTTGCTTTTAAGCTTCCCTCTCCGCTGATCGTCAGGGTACAGCCTTCCGGCACATCAATAGCCGCACACATATCACCGCCCTTGAGTGTATTTTTTCCCTTCAGAATCAGATTCAGGTTTGCACCATTTGCCAGTCGGATCGCCGGTATCCAGTTAGTTGCTGTCTCAGCGTTATTATCGATCGGAATCTGGATATCCAGATCCGAAATCGTGATTGTAGCCTCCACACCATTAACCAGAATAACATTGGTCGTACTGCTTCCCGTGATAGTCGCATCCTTATACTGTTCCAATGTGTCGCTGTTGATGACGATACCGCCATCCGCAATATTATAAGTATCTGTTGATGCCAGCAAAGCGATTCCGCCGTCCATGCTGACCTCGATCTCCGGAAGCTCCACGCCCGCTGCCAAAATATACTCTCTCGGAAGAACCGGAAGATAATAATAGAAACCACTTTCATCTTCCCGGTTCTCATCCGGCTCCCAAGTAACGCTGATATCCGTCAGCACCGGGATATCTTCTGAGATTTCCTCATCTTCAAACTCATAATCCTTAAGAAAATCCCCGGCATTGCTGTCGGTCGCGATCAGAAACGTACCCTGCTGGTCTTTCTGCAGGTCTTTCTCCTGAACTTCCTGTTTATCTGCTTCCTCCTCATCATTACTATCCGGCACATTTTCTGTTTCCGGAGTTTCCTCCTCATTCAGATTTTCTTTCTTTGCATTACTGCCGGTAGCAATTCCAAAGTCTTCTTTCTTATCACGGTCGTCTGCTGCCGCTTTCTCATCTTCCGCGCCCTTATCGCGATCCGCATTATTTTTCTGATGATTCACGTTCTTATATTCCACCACCGAAGCCTCGATCGTCTCCGGGAAATTCAGATAATCCTCAAAGTTTTCTCCGGCATCCGCAGGGATCTGAATATGCGCGACCTCCTCCGGTAATTCCGTAAATCCCGTGATCACTTTCAACTTTTTTGTAGGAACTGCAGCAAACGTTGCAGACGGTATGCATAACTGCATCGCCATCATTGCCGCCAATGCTGCAGATACGATCTGCCGTTTCTTCTTTTTATACCTCATATCCATTTCCTCCTGTTGTCATTATTTTCTATATAGCGTGACGGTTTTGTTCTCTCCGGTAATATTTTTTATTCATACTTTTCCTCCTCACCTGATTCATTACTTCCCCTTTTTCCCTGAAGAAGCCGGGAGACTGCTTCCCCCTTCTGACTATAGCTGCATAGCGCAATTCGCATTTCCATACCTCCGTTTCCTGATGGGCTCCATCGCCTCATATAGCTCCTGATCACTACAATCTATGGAGAGGAATGCCGGGATACGAAGCTGATACGCGATCAGGGCGAAGTTTTCATCATCGCTCCACCAGACAAGCGGTACTTCCGGTGCCAGCCGCTTCGCCTGTATGGCTGCCTCCAGTCCCTTTGCCCCGGTCATGGCGATGACAACCGCATGGTAGCGGCTTCGCCGGAGTGCCTGAGCAAGCTGGTTCTCATTCCACAATTCGTCAATCGCAAGCTGCCCATCCCCATCAAAAAGGGAGCGCAGCCTGCTTTCAAACCATTCCACATTTCTCAGCTCCGTACAAAGTGCGATTTTCATGCTGAGCCTCCTTTCCTGAAAAGAAAAATAAAAAAACCAGACCTTCTCATCGGAAAGTCTGGTAGTATAATTAGAGTAGCATCTTGTCAAGAGAAATGCAACCGACTTTGTTTAAGACGCAGGTTTCCTGTTTAAGACGCAAGTTTTTTCCTGCGGTTTTATGTTATACTAATATTGGATTATTGTGCAAAGGAGATGGCACGATGCAGATTGCGATTGTGGATGACAGAGCAGAGGACAGAGAAGAACTGTCTGCCTGCCTGGAAAATTATATGAAAAAGCATCAGCTGGACTATACGCTGACAGAATTTGAGGACGGAGAGAATTTTCTGAAAGCTGCCGCCCAGGTCGATTTTCAGCTTGTCTTTATGGACATCTATATGGAGAACATGGATGGAATGGAAGCCGCCAGAAGGCTGCGCCAGAAAAACAGGCTTTGTAAGATCGTTTTTCTGACCATTACAGAAGATTATGCCCGGATGGGGTACAGCCTGTCCGCCAGCTATTATCTGCTGAAGCCGCTTTCGCTCCATCAGGCAGATTTTGAAGAAGCGATGGAGCTGTGCCAGCTAAAACCGCCCTATGAAGTGATGACACTTTCGGTTATGGCTGACCGTCAAAAGCTGGAACTTCCCACAGAGAAGATTCTATACATAGATTATCAAAACCGTATGACACGGATTCATACGGCGGAACGCGTGATACCGGTAAGCGGAGGCTTTCAGGAGGTTACTGCCGCATTGCAGAAGGACAAGCGTTTTTTGCCCTGCTACCGGGGCATTTTAATCAACATGGATTACATCAGCCAGGTTGACAGTCAGACCTTCCGTTTGATAAACGGGGAGGAACTTCCGATTGCCCTCCGCAATGGAAAACAGCTGCGGGAAACCTACCGTCAATATGTTTTCTCTGGAATGGGGGGTATCGTATGAGAATGAAGCAAATGCACAGGCGTATTCTGGAGGGCTGTCTGGCCTGTCTCCTCTGCTTCACCGGCAGTATCCCCGCATTTGCCGCTGAAACCGCAACCCCAGCCAATGCCGATGAAAGAAGGGAGAATCCGCCGGGTTTAGAAAACAAAGCTTCAGGGGCACTGGATAGCGGAACCCTGGAAGCACCGGAAGAAGTATCCCTCGTCCTCGTCACAGAAATACAAAAGGAAGACGAACTGCTCTCCCTGCCAGATTTCACCCTGCCCCTTAGAACCACACCGTCTGATGATGACCTGGAGGAAATTTATCAGCTGGCCCTTCGGTATCAAACCGTCTGCGCCACTGTAACAGCAGGTGAAGAAATCCGGCAGGAAACATTTTCTGTCGCATGGGATTTTTCGGCCATTGACCAGACCACTCCAGGCGAATATACCGCAGCAGGCCGGATTGAACTGCCGGAGGGGTATGCCTTTGGTGAAGCTGTCTTGCAGGAGCTTCAGATTTCCGTCCGGGTGGAAGAAATGCCGCCTGCTGTCATCACCTCCATAGAGCAATGGTATCCTTATACGGACGCGTTTGCGATTCAACAGGGCAGCGAAACCGAAACGCTGGAAAATTTGTTTGCCTTTTCCCCTTACTATCTGGAATGCTATGCGGAAAATGGAACCAGCTACACCGCTGTGGTGGAATGGGATTTTTCTGGTATTGATTTGAATACTGTGGGACTGTACCATGCAGCAGGAAGGCTGACTGCACCGGAAAATACCATATTTGCGGATCGTGTCGATTTCCCTGAAATTTCAATTCCTGTTTCTGTTCAGGCTCCGGGCAGCCCAGACATCAACTGCTTCCTGGTTCGCAGAGGAGGCCTTTATTTTCCCTGGGTCACACCGCCAGGGGGACTGGATGAGATCAGCGTATGGCTGTCCGAAAACAACGGTTCATGGAACCGTCTGGAAAGTGGCGTTTATGTGGGTCAGGAAATGCTCTCGATTGCTACCCGTCTGCTGACGCCGGGCAGCGGTTACCGCCTTCAGGTTGATTATGACGGCGGACAGACCGGCATCCTGTCCTTTACCTACGCAGATGAAATTGTCCTTGAAGGGTATCACGAAGGCGACCGGGATGGAGGGGATGCAGGCGGGAATCCACCCGATACCATCATTCAACCGCCTCCTGAAGATACCAACAATCAGGATGACGGTTTCGCAGACAGGCCCTCCACAAAGCCTCCAAAACCGCCTGCAACAAATGGAGGTGGAACGGATTCCGATGATTCTGAAAAAGCACCACCGGTCAGTGAAGAAAATGATCCTGCGGATCATGAACCATCCCACAAGTCTTCCGAGCCATCCTGGGAGGGAAAGGATGATTCTGATGAACCGGCTATACCGGAAATCGAAGCGCCAGTTGTATCAGGTCAGCCAGAGGAAGATACCACTTTGACGCAGCCCCCTGAAGTGCAGACGATTGTCGGCGCTTCAGAGCTTACCGATCCTGCCTGGAAGCTTTCAGAAAACAGGAAAGATTCAGTGCAAAGCGCTATGCCCGTTCCCCAGGAAGCCGCAGATTCCCAAAACTCTGCTTTTTCAGAGTTCTTCGATGAAACCACTGACCGGATTTCCGGCACACGCTTTTTGATGATGCTGCAAACAGGGGAGCAAAGAGCCGTCTTTTCCAAACAGGGAATCACTATCAGCATACCCAAAGACGCCTTGCCGGAGGGTATCCAAAACGAAGATCAGATTGAAGTCATCATCCAAAAGGATACGGATGGCGGTTTTTCTTTTTCGTTTTCCATCAATGGAACTGTGCTCAACTCCCTGCCGGATGTTTCTGTCATGCTGCCCTATCCAAATGACCCGGCAGCCGGCACATTGTTCCTTTGTGATGAAAGCGGCGTGGAAGTTCCCATGACCGGCTATGACGATACGGCGAAAGCCGCTTCCTTTCAGATCAGCCATACAGGGACTTACACCATTGTGGGAAAGGAAGATACCGCTTCCCTGGCACATGCTGCCGACACAGAGCACAGCTGGTCGCCCATATTCTTTTTGATTCCGGCCTGTCTGCTTCTTCTGTCTGCCGGTGTGTTTTTCCTAAGGAGGAGGCGAAAATAAGATGGTATCTTCTGCGGTAAAAAAATATGCTGCCTTATGTATGGTCTGCCTGTGCTCATCCCTGTTTTTTCTTGGCCTGTATCAGTTCAATAATAAATATAGCCAGAACACAATCCAGGCGGCAAATGGGATTCTGGCGCTTTCTGAGGAAGAACTTCAAAAGTCACCGGTGCGCTTTCTGGTATCCGGCTGGGCATTTTATCCTGACGCGCTTTTGACCCCGGAAGAAATACGGGATGAAAGCCATTATATGCGCTACCTTTCCATCGGAGAGCAGACCAATTTCTCCAGCCCTGCAAACCCTTCTCCCTATGGCTGCGGGACTTATCAGATGACATTCTTTCTGCCGGAACGGAAGGAAACATATGCGCTGGAAATCCCGGAAGTGTTTTCTGCTTACAACCTTTATCTGGATCATGACCTGATCCTGCAAATGGGAGAACCTGCACAAGGGACGCCATTGGTTCAAAACCGCATGGTCACTTTTCATGGCGGAAAACCGGTCACACTCACCATAGCGGTCAGCAACTATGACCACTTTTACGGAGGGATTGTTTATCCGCCTGCTTTCGGAACGATGCTGGCGGTCAATACAACCAGAGGAATCCGGTTTGCATTCTGCCTGTTTGGCTGTACGGTTACCTTTGTCTGTGCGCTGCTGTCCTTTTATTTCAGCCGCCGGATGAAACAGAAAAATACATTCCTGTTCGGACTGATCTGCCTTGCCATGTGCGGCCTGTCATCCTATCCTGTGCTTCATATGCTGGCTGCGGTTCCCGTATTCCCCTGGTACACGATTGAACTGTTCTGTATCTATCTGGTTACCTGGCTGATCGTAGTTCTGCAAAACCGGATATGCAGGCCGGGCTTCCTGCCTGCGGCCATCAGTAATGGGGTGGGCGCTGCCTTCCTGGTATATGCGTTTGTGTATGGCATGATGGCTTCCCATCTCTCCCTTGGAGCCATTCGCTTTTTCTCTGCATCGGTCTTTTGTTATAAGGCGGCATCTGCGCTCTATCTGCTTATCATCGCTGTGCTTGCCATTCACAGAGGAGAAAAACGGAGCAGGCCGATCTTCTATGCTGCGGCAGCCGCAACCTGCGCCTTTATATGGGATCGCCTTCTGCCGGTTTATGAGCCGGTTATCGGCGGTTGGTTTTTGGAATGGGGCAGCTTTTTCATAGCAGCAGCCATCGGTTATTCCCTCTGGCGCGATGTGATAGAAGGATATGGAAACAGCCTGATTTTCCAGGAAGAACGCAAGCAGGTCATCCGTCAGCTTTCTATGCAGACCGAATACAGCCGTCAGGTTTCTGAAGCAGCGGCAGAAAACAGAAGGCTGATCCACGACATCAAACACCATCTGCGAACCATAGACCGCATGGCCTCTGAACGTGGGCAGACGGAGATCTGCTCTTTCCTGTTACAGGTAGAGGAACAGGTTGCGGCATCATCGGGTCACTCCCCTGCCCAGTTCTGCAAAAATCCCGTTGTAAATGCGCTGATTGAATACTACTACGGCATGGCGCAGACACAAGGGACAGAATTTCAGGTACGGCTCGATCTTCCCGATCAGATGCCGCTTACCGATGTGGAACTGTGTACGGTGCTGGGCAATCTTTTGGACAATGCCGTTGAGGCGTGCAGCCGCCAAAAGCAAGGGGTGCGCCGCGTTTTCATTGCAGGCGAAACCAGAGGCAATATGTACTTTTTGAAGATTGAAAACACTTACGACGGTCTGGCCTTGCAGGAGGGAAAAACATTCCTCTCCCGAAAGGGTACATCTGCTGATCATGGAATCGGGCTTTCCTCTGTCCGAAAAATCATTGAAAGCCATGGCGGTGATCTCGATCTTGTTCCCGGTGAGGAATCCTTTCTTGTTGGAATTACAATACAGATGTAAAAACTGTTTTTTGAGGCGCATTCAGATTTATCTCTTATTTACGATAAAAGGGAAAAACCATTTGCAGGTTTTTCCCTTTCTGTTCGTGATATAAAAGAAATGAAACAAAATCTATTACAATTCCTCTACATTCTCAACTACTTTTCCATCTCTCCAGATGCGCTCCAGATCATAAAACAGTCTGTCATCGCGGGAGAAAATGTGTACGATCAGATCGCCGTAATCCATCAGGATCCATCCGGCAGTCTGATAGCCCTCGATCTGACGGCACTCATGACCGGCTTTGCCGAGTTCTTCCTCTACATTATCTGCCATTGCCTTTACCTGGCTGGCGTTGCTTCCGTCTGCGATGACAAAGTAATCAGCCAGTACAGATACTCCATGAATATCAATGACGCGAATATCTTCACCTTTTTTATCTTCCAGCGCCTTTACGGCAAGTTTGGTCAGCTCTTTTGCTTCCACGGGGATTATCCTCCTCATTATTTTATTTAAATCCTGTTAATGTGTCTATTGATGAACATGACGTTCATGATAGTATTCCCAGGTCTGTTCGGTTGTATCATCCTCTGCCGTGCCCGTTTCCTTTAAATAATTGCGGGTGCTGTCCAGAATCTGATACAGCGCTTCGTCCAGATCTTCAAATGCAAGACGGCGGAGCTTCGGCAGATTTGGCGCCTTATCACGGCGCGGTTCGATGTAATCGGCTACGTACAGGATCTTGTCTAACAGGGACATCGCCGGTTTTCCGGTCGTATGGCAGGCGATTGCAGATAAGACCTCTGGATCGGTAATACCATACTTGTGTTCTGCCATCCATGCGCCTAATTTTGCATGAATCACAGCCGGAGCCCGCAGTTCACCTTCAGTCAGTTCAATTCCATGCTCCTGGCATTTGCAGATGATAGTCGCATCATCATAGCGCTTTGCACAGTCGTGGAGAAGTCCAGCCATCTCCGCCTGATCCAGATTGGCACTGTAACGCATTGCCAGAGCCATACATGTGTATGAAACACCCAGCGTATGTTCATAGCGCATCGGGTTCAATTTCTTTTTCAAATGCTTCCGTATCTCTGTAATTCTTTCGTCCATTACACATTTACCTCCTGATACAAGCCGTGCTGTTCGATATATTGACAGACTTCCTTCGGCACCAGGGAACGAACGTCTGCTGCGTGTCCTGCCCGGAAAGCCGCGCGGATCTCCGCCGAAGCGACATCCATTTCACGGCAGTGAAGACGCAGAATATGCGCCTGATATTTCTGGGTTAAATAGGAAATCTGCTCATCCAGCGAACGATCCGCCTCCTCATGCTCTCTTGCTGCCGCCAAAAATGTGACGGCTGGAAGAACATATTCGGGATGATACCATTTTTCAATGTCCATAATTGAGTCCGCGCCCGCGATAAAGAAAAATTCCACATCCGGATATTCTTCTTTCAATAAGCGAAGCGTGTCTGCTGTGTAGGTATTTCCGCCGGTCCTGCGAAGTTCAAAATCAGACAGCTTAAAATAAGAATACGGCGCGATCGCAGCTGCAGTCATTGCCAAACGGTCCTTTGCCGCTGTGATCGTATGATCCTTTTTATGCGGCGGGATCCTGGAGGGCATATACCAGATGCAGTCAAGATCATATTCTTCATACGCCTGTCTTCCCAACATGATATGTCCATTATGGATCGGGTCAAATGTTCCCCCCATAATACCGATCTTTTTCATCGTCATCCGTATCCTTTCTGTCAGAGATTCATTCGCAGAATGCAGCCCCTTTATTTTGGCAGAACGATCTTACGTTTCTTCTCGTCCTTTGCCTCTTTATAAAGAACAATTTTCTTGCCGATTACCTGTACTACCTGTGCGTGGGTACGCTCAGCCAGAACGGCTGCCAGCTCATTGCCGTCATCGACGCAGTTCTTCAGAATATTCAGTTTAATTAACTCGCGGGCCTCCAGCGCCTCTGCCACAGCAGCGGTCAGTTCTGGTGTCAGGCTGGATTTGCCGATCTGGAAGATCGGATCCATGGTCATCGCGAGACCTTTTAAATAAGCTCTCTGTTTGCTTGTCATAAAATCTATCTCCTGTTAAAATTCAAACTCAGATCCAGTGTGGATTTCTGAGTTTGAAATATTGTAAATGTCAATTATTTATAGTAATCAAATTCAAGACCATACATACGAACTGTATCGCCCTCTTCGATGCCAGCCTCTTCCAGCTCAGCCAGAATACCGCTGTCCTTTAAGAATTTCTGGAAGAAATCAAAGCCCTTCTCAGAATCAAGGTTCGTGTAACCAAGCATCTTCTCGATTCTCGGCCCCTCAACCACATAGATGCCCTCTTCATCCTTCTCGACAGTATAAGGAAGCGAACGGTCACCCACATACTCGATCTCGAATTCTTTCTCAAAGATCTTCGGCGTACGGTCTGTCTTCCTGATCACATCATAGAGATAGTAGAGAAGATCATTTACACCTTCGCCGCTGACAGCAGAAATTCCAAATACCGGGATTCCCATCGGCTCGAACTCTTTCTTTAAGTCTGCGAGCGGATCCGCCCCCTCATCATAAACTGCATCCAGCTTATTGGCTGCGATAGCCTGCGGCAGCTTTAAGAGCTCTGGATTATAAGCGGAAAGCTCGTCCATGATCGCATGGACATCCTCGATCGGGTCACGTCCCTCAACAGAAGCTGCGTCTACCACATGAAGCAGGACTTTCGTGCGCTCGATATGACGAAGAAACTCATGTCCAAGGCCGGCTCCCTCAGACGCACCCTCTA
>ERZ1106963.4324-NODE-4324-length-10716-cov-5.582122_pt1 | contig 10716 bp, 10 predicted proteins | sample MGYA00403681_ERZ1106963 | MGnify/ENA primary metagenome ERZ1106963 (study PRJEB35170, sample SAMEA104062407) | human gut metagenome | biome: human gut; feature: human-associated habitat; material: faeces | place: Denmark | collected 2012-05-03 ...
ATATCTTCATGATATTCCGTGTTATTGATAAATAGCTCCTCATTGATATCCCGCACAAACCCAAAATTAAGTTTATACTTTTTAGCATATTGTTTAAAAGCAATAAATTTGTTTTCTACTTGAATATCAATATTTTTACTATGTCCACCTACCTCGCCACCTTTTGTTTCTATCACCCAAACCTGCCCATCTTTTGTCTTAACTATATAATCTGGATAAAATAGCCATTGTTTTAAAAGGGCATCCACATAAACTATTGATAAATACTGCTGTCCTGCATCACCATTTTTGTATACCCACTCAATTTTATCCGCCCGTGTTTCACAGTATCTTTCAAATAATCTTTCTGGCATACTACGAGTCTTCTCTGTAATAAATTCATTCGTATATTCAAGATAAGCATTCAAACGCATAAGCCGTCTTTGCTTAACCTCGCTATACTTGTATACTTCCATCTCGGGAATAGAAAATTCTACACATTTTGGTTCAAGATTAAGAGACATTTGTCTGCCCCCCAATTGAGCCGTACATTCTTTAAAATCACTTTTCAATTGTCTGACATTATTGATGATAAACGCATAAAAATTTGCTTTTTCTAATGCTATAAATTTATACTTTGTTCTCTTTCCTTTGCTAAACATCCTGCAAAGAATATTTTTAGTCTTTTGAGACTGTAAACCTGTAACCCTTTTAATTTCATCAATACAATGCAATAAATAAATACCATGAGTATGAGTATTTACGGCTGTTTTAATCATTACATTATTCTTTCCAGCTCCCGATACTAATTCATCAGTTGTTCTAAACAACCCCTGTAATATCTCACTGTCTATTTCCGGATCAAAATTGTATCCATGAGATCTAAGATTCTCCTGGTTTATTCGCATATCATTTCCAAGGCTATATTTCTTTTGGAAGAACTTATACAGTTTCTCTAATGTCTCTCTTTCACCAAGGCCATCAAAATCAAGATTACGAAGTTCTTTAACCATAGTAAATTTTTTTGCCTCGTCACGTACAAATAATCTTCTAACCTGATAAGCTTTATCCATAGAGGACAAAAGACCCATCTTATAGCGACTGTCCAAAGTATAAATATAACAATAATCAAGTGTATTCAATCCATAATGTTTTCTTTCTGGCATACGTCTAATTCGGCCTATCGTCTGAATTTGAAACTCTTCACTGCCACCTTCTCGAAGTTTTACAAGAATCTTTGCTCTCGGGCAATCCCATCCTGTTGAAATTGCTTGCTTCATCAGTAAAAATGCCGGCGAACCATCATTTGCTGTAATACCTTCAACGTTTTTCTTATCATTACTCATCCAAATAGAAACCATCCCGTTATCATATGTATATCCCATACTTTCCAGTTTAGCTTCTACACCAGCAATTGTTTCTAATTGTCCCATAGGAAACTGTATAAGAACTAACGGCCTAATATTAGTTTGAATAGCATCATAAGCAGACTGAATTTCTTTTCTCTTTTTATCAGCCAATTCAAGAAGATACTCATAATCATTCGTAATCTGTTTCCTCTCATCTACATCTTCATTCACATAAATTGCTTTTGTAATAAGCCCCGCATTAATAACATCTTCTTCCGAAATTTCATAGAATTCATGATGATTTACCTTTTGAGCAGTTGCGGAAACTCGAATTATATTCTTTGCAGAAAAAGCTCTGATAATATCATCGGCCTTTTTTGTATTATTCAAATGTTCCTCATCAATAATAATAATAAAACTAATTCCTGCTTTATGAGCTGCTGCAATTGCCTCGAAAAGATTTGCTCTTTCCCCTTCTTTCAAAGCTGTATTCCCTTTCTTCGTGACAAGCTCCCAATTAATAAAAGTAACACTGTCACTTTCAAAACCCATGCGCATAGAACACAGAAGATTACGTGTATCTCTCTGAGGTGTAAGTTCATCCATCTTCTTCATGCTCTGCTGCTCAAGATCACCTTTGCCTGGGCATAGCCATACGAACGCAGTTTTTCTATTTGTATTTTTTAGATACTCATCTACGTATTTAATAAGCATAACTGTTTTTCCTGCCCCTGTAGGTGCCTTAACAGTAATAACCTGCTTACTATCAGTTTCCAATGTCTTGTCTATCAAAAAATTAATACAGTTATTCTGAAACTCAAAATTAATGATTCCATTTACCATAGCTCTCCAGCCTCCCTTAGCTCAGTATCAAAATAATAGTCCGGAATTATAAAGGTATTTACATTTTGTAATATTCGTTCCTGTGATGTAGATAATAGTACATCCTGGCTTAAAAACACCGCTTTAAAATTTTCCTCTAACTCATCCATTTCATCATCATCTATAACCATAATATACTGAGAATTATTAATGCTTACTCCATATTCCAATTGGATCATCTCTACGATATGTTCCAGCAATTCATTTGTCAGTTCATCTGATTCTTTATCTACAAAATCTGTCACGTAATATTTTAAATTTCCTTTTATTTTCTTTGAATATTCACCCTCTGATATCATTGTTCCAGTTAAAATAGATTTAATTCTCTGATACGTAACTTCTCGACAAATATTATTTTCATTGTTTGTACAAAGAATAAATCTGCGAGAACCACTGTCTTCCTTATTCAATTCTAACACGGCTTGTGCAGTTGTTCCCGATCCAGCAAAAAAGTCTAATACCAATGCATTATTTTTGTAATATGCCTTTATTAACTTTTTAATAAGCTCTACAGGCTTAGAATAATCAAATTTATCGCCTAGCCCAAATATTGAAAGATCTTTCTTTGCATTATCATTTGAGTATTTGTTATCAATATACTCTATTGAACTGGTTGCCTTAACTCTTTTATTGTGTTCAATGATAAAATCACCATTGCTATTCTTTCCAATCTTCGCATTCAGATATGTTTTTGTATATATTCTTGCTGATCCATCTTTTTTTCTTTTTATAACAACAAATCCATTATCATATCCAAACTGAAAAAGCTTTTTACTCCATCTCCACGCCCAGTCAGCACGTCTATGTTTCCCTCTTTGTCTTTCTTCCCACAGTTCTTTACTACCGCCCGGATAAAATACTTCTCCTTCAATTTCCAGTGGATAATCAAGCGACGGACTATATGACAAACTATTATAGTCTAATGTCTGATTCAGTTTGTATTTTCCTCTCTCTTCAATATACTCATCGGCATACTTAAATGCATTATCCTCATGCTCTTCCATAACAAATATGTCCTGATCTCTTTTTGTATAAACCAAAATATAGTCATGATTCTTTGCATACGCAGACGTTGTTTTTCCACTTTTTTTTGTAATTCTGGGCATACACATAATAAAGTTATCTTCTGAAAAAATCTCATCCATCAAGAGTTTTAATTGTGCCTGCTCATTATCATCAATAGACACAAAAATCACCCCATCCTTTGAAAGTAATTTATAAGCAATACGCAATCTTTCTGACATGAAAGAAAGCCATGTTGAATGCCTGAATAAATCCTCTCTTCCAACAAATTCATCATTATATACAAAATCTTTGTTTCCCGTATTATAGGGGGGATCTATATAAATAATATTCACTTTACCCCTATTCGTTTTTTCTAACAAATTTAAAGAATGTAAATTATCACCTTCCAAAAGGAAATTAAAAGTTGTATTATGTTCGTCTTCCATCACTTCATATTCCGGTACTTCAGAAAACACAGGAATATGTGTTTCCATTTTTTTGTCAACTTCCTCCTGATGTTCTTCCCATATCAGACCATATTTCTTCGCGGTCAATTCTCTTTCTATGCTGTTAATTGCCATTAACGAATCATCATCTGAATGCTGTTTCTTAAGAAATTCCAAAAAAGCGATCATTTCATCCCTTTTTCTTTTTGATAAATTTTCCATAAATTAATTCTCTTTTCCTATCTATTAGTTCTGTATATATCTGTAATTTCTGTCCATTTGTACTCCTTCGGGCACCAATCACACACATAAAGAAATTTATTATTTCGTCCTTTAGCTTCTACCATCCTTAACCTTTTTCCACAATAAGGGCAATTTGGAATATTTGCACAGAACAACTGGGGGTAAGCAGTAAATCTGTTCCAGCTCAGCAAATCCTCATCATGATCAATTTTCAAAATACTCTTCCCATATTGCATATGATACATATAATAAATGGCATTTTTAGATTTTGGAGACGGCATTTTTCTAATACGTGGTTCTTCAAAAAATCTTGTTTTTACAATATATCCCGGTACCAATATTTCATTTCTTCTTAAATCGAAAAAAACTCTTGTATAAATATCACATGCATTATCAAATTCTTGTTTCATTAAAGAATATACAAATGCTTGCTTATTTAGGGGATTTATGTTATTAATATCTCTGACATACCTTGTATAATCATAAAATGAAGTTATATTCTGATTGTCTCTGCAAAAATGCGGATATACAAAATAATCATAATAATTTTTTACATATTCACACAATCTTATATAGTTATCATTTGATCTGGTAACCTCAACATCTCCATTAATGCACCTGTAATCCCTTGGATATCGAAGTAATGATGATTTAATTTCAATGGTATAAATACTGTTTCTCTCCATATATTTTCTTGTATCAACAGTAATTATTCCTGTATTTCCTCCGCTATTAATCACATCATTATTAACCTTATCAATTGCTGATTGCAATATATTTGCACTAATATCCTTTCGATAAATAATTCCATCAAACGGCGCATGTTTATTAAAATTATCTCTTCTTATTTTGTCATATGCCAAAAATCTGGAAGTACTATTATCATTAAGAATATTTTCTATTACAATTTCTGCTCTTTTTCCTTGAATTGTATTTTCCCTCATTTCCCCATTTTGCCGATCATGTTGCCATGTATTTCGCGTATGAGCCACAATTTTTTCTATTTCGACCTGATCCAATTCAGATTCTGCAGGAATGGGACATATTATAAAATCATCAAATCTTTTTATTTCCATATATCTACCTATCATTTTCTTTTTAATTCTCAAACAAAGACATTTTCTCAAGTAACACATAACCTTTGGCAGTTATTAAATAGCGACCTTTAGCATGTATCATCTCCAAGTAACCCTCCTCTATTAATTCTTTAATTATTTGATTCGCCTTTAGTTTCCCACAGTGCGCTAAACTGGCTATTTCCTGCTGATTAAGCGGACAAATATTTTTTCCTTTTATCTCCAGTTGATTTTCACTAATAATTAATAATATCCTTGTCTTATCATTGATAAAATTTAATACCTCATTCATTTCCTACACCTTCTACCCATTTGGCAAGTTATATCAGTTTCATTTCAGAACCATTATAACATTCACAATTATCTTTTGCAAATAAACGCATAATCTAATATGTAAAATACATATTTTCATTCTCTATTCCGAATCTCATGCTCTATCGTCTCGCCGAACCATACACCTGTTACATATTCTTAATAATCTCACACCGTCTCCTCATACGCCCGATCAATCAGCTTCTTCGCCTTCTGGAAATCTTCCGCTGTCTTAATCGATACTTCCAGCTCTCCTGTACCGTAATGCCCAATCCCGCGCGTATCTCTTGTGAATCCTTCTTCCAGTTCCACAGTATCTGGGGCAAGCTTCATTCTGAGCAGAATCTGTTTGTTGTAAATTTCAATACAGAAAATATTCTGCACTTTCTTATAAGCCAAGTACAGTTTCAGCTGATTTGGAACAAGATCATCTCCCAGCGATTCGATATAGTCGCAAAGTGCTGCATATAACGTTTTGAAATGATTGCTCGCGGAAGCCAGCTTCTCCAAATGCGTTTTCTGTGTATATGTACTGCTTGTTGCTGGAATGCTTGACGTTTCTGCCACGGGTTTTGCCACCGGAGTATTCAAGTGTTCAAACAGCAACAGGTTGTCTCCATATTTCCGATATTTTACCAGCTTGATATTCCTCTGCATCTGATTGACTGCATGCACATCATACTTCGTGAAATCATTTGCAATACAGATCACGCAAGGCACCGACCAATCAATCTGATCGGCTACTTCCATTCCCAGTTTTTCAATCACAAGCAGCTTGAAATCCGCTTTGTGATCCAGAAGCCAGTCCAGATAGAATAATCCCTGGTTGATCACATTCTCACTCGTGCTTCTCTTGTATTCGAAAATCACCGGGCTGTTATTTTCATCAATTCCAATACTGTCCATTCTTCCCGAAGTGATCGCATATTCACTTTTCAGAAAGCGAATGCCGAAAAATGTCTCCATATTCTGCTCTATCATTGTCTGCAATTGTTTTTCCAATAATACCGTGGAAGAGGTGCGCTCTTTCACAACAGTTCCGATTTCAAAAAGTTTTATCTCCGACACCACATATTCTCCTGTTCCTGTCTATTTTTTAATTATTCTCCATTTTTCAAAAATCCACCAAATAGATCCCAATCCCAATTTCCGTAAAATCCCCTCTATGCTCAATTGTCGTTATTTTTGCCTTCAGCAGTTTCCCTGCATCCATCAATCTTGCAAATACTACATTATCTTTTTTCGGAATATACCCCAGTTTTCGCCTCTCGTTCGTAAGAACCAGAATCGCATTCTGATCAAATCTATTGTCCTCGCGCTGAAGAAGCAGATCATCTTCCTCTTTTATTTCACCCAAAACGCTCTGATCTTCCAGATGTGTCGTTCACGCCACATAGGAATTAAACAAATAAATTTCTCTAACCAGTGGTTTTAAAATTTCTCCCAGTTCATGATTGTCGATCAGGGATACTACCCCGCCTTTGTTAATCTCTAATTCATCCGCCATAGAAAACTCACCCCATTTTTCATCATCTGTTCCAGAAGCTGATCCAGCTCCTGCTCATATACCCTATATTCTTCCAGTTCTTTTTGTAACTCCCGCTTCTTGTTTTGAACCGCTTCCTGATCCTGCAGAAGGAATCGATATTGGTAAGGATTCGTCTCTTTGATCTTCTGAATCTGCTCTTTTAATTTTTCTATCTTTGTGTCGATATCCTGTATTTTGATTTCATTCCCATCTAAATGATGGTCTACCAGAAATTTATTTACCAAAATTTCCGCCTCTTCCAGCTCCTCCAGATCATTTGCACGGTAAGAAACTACAATCCTCTGCCATAATTCTTTTAGTTCCGGTATCTCATTTGTTTTCGGATTCATATCTGGATGAATCTACTTTGCAAGTCTGTAGTACAACTTTTTTATTTTTGCCGCGGTTTCTTCGCTGATGATTTCTCCACTATGCGCAATCTCATTTTCCTGTATCATTTCAGAAAGTTTTCGATTGTACTCTTTCATTTCCTGTGACAGATAGTTCTGCAGTTCCGCCTGATCCACCGGTTTTCCACGATTGACGGCCATCTGGCAGAAAGATATGGTCTTTTTCTTTTTGATGCAGGCTATTTTCTGTTCAAATACCGCTGTGATCAGATTGCCAAATTCAGCCAGATATCTGTTCTTCCAGGCATACGCTTCTTTTCGCAGTTTATCCCTTAAAAATAATAACGTTTCATATTCTGAATATCTGTTATCTGTACTTTTTATGATTTCATCCATTACCGTCTCTTTGGACCTTTCTTATTTTGAAATATGATTAATATGATTATAGCGTACTGTTACCTAAAATACCATTCCAAAAAGAAAAAGGCTACAGCTCCACGCAAGCCGTAACCTCTTCTCTAATCTCTCTTCTATTTCCGATACACGCTCTTCCCCCGTGCAACGACTTCCTGAATCTCCAGTCCCTGATCCAGTACGCAAAGATCTGCATCAAACCCTTCCTGGATTTTTCCTTTTCCTTTCAGTGACAGGATCTCTGCCGGGTTTGCCGTAATCGTCGAAATTGCGGTTTCCAGCGGAATTCCCGCTTTCTCCACGCATTCTTTTACTTCTTTCAGCAAACAGCTCGACTGGCCCATGCCCATCCGCAGGAATTCTCCCTTCTCATTAAAGATCGGCAGACTGCCCTGACCGTCGGATGAGATGGTGATGTGTTTCGGATTCACGCCTGCATCCAGCATGCGGCGGATTCCTTTGCACACGCGGACTTCATCACAGACAGTTTCCCAGTAATCGATCTCTTCATTTCCGGTGAAATCGACCGCACCGCCCTTTACGGCGTATTCAATTGCCTTCTGGAACAGCTTCTCATTCCGGTTGACATGGGTCGGGAGGAACTGGCTGGCCGGGATTTCGGTTTCGCTGATGACGCGTTCGATCAGCTCCATACATCTTGCACCGTCGCCAAGGTGGACATTGATCACTCCCGCTTTCCCGGAAAGAACACCGCCGAGGCGCGTGTCTGCTGCCAGTCGGGCGAATTCTTCGAAGGTCGGCTGTGAGGATCGGTGGTCCGAGATGGCGATTTCGCCGGTTCCGATGATTTCTTCGATCATCATGATATCTTTCGTAATTCCATCCGTCAGTGTACGCACCGGAACCTGATAGCTGCCGGTGTAGCACCAGGCGGACATGCCCTGCTCCCGGAGGCCTTTTGTTTTTGCCACGAGCGCGCACATGTCACGGCCAATGCCGTCAGTTCCGAGGCAGCCGACAACGGTTGTCACACCGAACTTGTTCAGGCCTTCCATCGTCGCCTCCGGGGTGCGGTTGGCAAAGCCGCCCTCGCCGCCTCCGCCGAGCACGTGAACATGGCAGTCGACAAAGCCAGGTGTCAGGACAAGTCCGGTTCCGTCTACGGTCTCCGCGCCAAAGAGCAGGCCGTCTGCCGTTATCGTGCCGGCATCTGCGATCTTGACAATTTTATCATACACAGTAAGAACGTCTTTTCTTCCGAGGTATTCCGGCGCATAGACGTCTATGTTCTGAAATAATATCATTTTCTCTCACTCCTCTTAAAATCCAATGGCAACCGCAATCAGAATCGTAATGACTGCTCCAATCATCAGTATCCCTAAGAATTTCCACATGAATTTGATCCAGTTCGACCACTCGATTTTTGCAATCGCCAGGGAGCCGATCAGGCAGCCGGAGGTCGGGACGATCAGGTTTGTGAAGGCATCACCGAGCTGGAACGCAAGGACGGATGTCTGGCGGGATACGCCGAGAAGGTCCGCGAGCGGTGCCATGATCGGCATGGTGATCGCCGCCTGGCCGGAGCCAGATACGACGAAGAAATTGAAGACCGACTGGAACACATACATCAGCACGGCTGCGGCTGCGCCGGAAAGACCGGCCAGGGCCTGTGAGATGCCGTACATAATGGTGTTGATAACGGTCGGGGTGGTCGGATCGGAACCGCCGAGCACCTGCATGATGCCCTGTGCCATCGCTACAACGAGTGCCGCACCGATCAGGTCCTTTGCGCCGTCTTTGAAGGAAACGGCAATATCGTTCACTTTCATGTCATTCAGATGGAAAATGACACCGATCACACCTGCCACAATTCCCATGATGAAGAACTGGGTTGCGATTTCGGCCATGTAATAACCTTTTGCCATAACGCCCCAGATAACCCAGACAACGGTAACAGCCAGTGTCACCAGAACTAGGATATGGCCGATGCCGAAGGAATGGCCCTCGTCGATGCCTGTTTTTTCGTTCTGATCACGGAAATACTGGTCGCTTTCGTAAGCAACGGAGATTTCCGGGGTCTTTTTTACTTTTGCTGCATAGAACATGGTCATGCCGCAGCCAAGAGCGGTGAATACCACCCACATTACCATACGGAAACCTGCGCCGGAGAAGACGTCAACACCGGCGATTCCCTGTGCGATTCCGACGGAGAACGGGTTCATCCAGGAGGATCCGAAGCCGATCTGTGTTGCGACGTACGTGACAAGCACGGCAATGACCGTGTCGTATCCGACAGCGACGAACAGCGGGCAGAGGATCATGGTGAACGGAAGGGCCTCTTCTCCCATTCCGAACACGGCTCCGCCGAGGGAAAACAGGACGAAAAGGACCGGGATCAGCAGTTTTTCGGCTCCTTTTGCTTTACGGATCAGGCCGATCAGACCGGCTTCAACGGCTCCGGTGCGGATCATGATACCGAAAGCGCCGCCGACTACCATCAGAAATGCGATGATTTCGATGGCGGAGCTGCTGATAATTCCGTTATACATATAATTGAAAAATCCGGTTCCACCGTCGCCGCTGAACAATGCAACACCTTCTGTGACCGGTTTTCCTGCAGCATCGGTCAGATACTGGAAGCTTCCGTCTTTGATGACGGTACGGGTCTTTTCTACCCCGTTCATCAGGTATGTGACATCCTCCGTCTCGTAATAGCCTTTCGGGACGAGGAAGGTCATGACGGCCGCGATAACCACCACAAAAAAGATGATAATGTAGGTATCCGGCACGTTAAATCCCCTGTTGAATGATTTCAGGCCTTCGCCTTTCTTTTTGCTCATATTTTGAGATTTCCTCCATTTGATATTCTATTCTCGTTTTTAACGCGCATGGATTAGTGTACCATAGATCATAGAGGAAAGTCACTGAAAAAATCAAAAAAGTAACAGAAAAATTTTCCATTCGGATTTTTCTGCCTGCTGTGTGCAATGTCATGCATAACATGATTGTATAGAAAGACAAACAATTCCTTTTTGGGTTTCCTGCTCCCCGTCTCTTATGCTATACTTGGAAAGTTGTTCTAGCAGTAATACAAATCTAATACAGAAAGCGAGCTTGTGAACCTCACATGACTAAAGTCACGTGCTTCCGGCCGCTTTAGGCGGCAGACCA
>ERZ1106963.4330-NODE-4330-length-10700-cov-7.589197_pt1 | contig 10700 bp, 7 predicted proteins | sample MGYA00403681_ERZ1106963 | MGnify/ENA primary metagenome ERZ1106963 (study PRJEB35170, sample SAMEA104062407) | human gut metagenome | biome: human gut; feature: human-associated habitat; material: faeces | place: Denmark | collected 2012-05-03 ...
AGCAACGGCTGGTGCAATGCCTGTCTCGACAAAATCATGTCCGAAATAGGCATTATGAAACAGATTACATTCCATTCGGCCCGCCATACCTTCGCCACGACGATCACCCTGTCGCAGGGCGTAGCTATCGAGACGATCAGCAAGCTGCTGGGACATAGAAACATACGAACTACGCAGATTTATGCCACCATTACGCACTCGCAGCTCGACGGCGAAATGGAACGTCTGTCGAAGCGAATCAACTCCCTTTACCGCAATTTGCTTCCTCCGGATGCACCCGAAGCCGGCACAAAGCTCATCTAAGCGCCGTCATCCGCCCCTTGCGCCCCTTCCCGGAGGGAAAATCACCGGAAATCACCGAAAAGACCGAAAACCGGCGGTTACAATCTGTAACCAGCCCGACACTTTGCCGGGAAAACTGTAAGTGGCGGACGTTAATCCGCAGAATATGTGTAATAGTAGTAAATTATTTTATAGACGAATTAGATAATAAAAAAGTATTAGGTATCAACCCAATACTTGTAAATCCTATATTAATTAATAAAGGTTATGGTAAAAGAATAATTAAGTATTTAATAGATATTAAAGGTAGAATCTTTGATATGTTACCAGATAAAATGTATGCTGGAATAGATACTACAAATACAAGATGTAAACATTTATTTGAAAAAATAGGATTTAAGTTAGTTGGACAAACAGATGATAATAATTTCTTGTATTATGAATTAGAAATTAATGAATAGTATAATTTTATGTAAATAGTAACTAATAATCAAAAGTCTCTATTTTCTTTGTATTTAAGGTAATGTATACACTTATTATAATATTATTCGTGATAAAACATTTAATGATATATTTAATAAACATAACTAATATAAGACTAAAACTAGTTAACCAAACCAACAAAATAAAGGTTAGCTGGCTTTTTAAATAATAGAAATAAATGAGAAAATGTGGTATAAAACAATACATCAATAAATACAATAAAAATAATCCACTCGTTTGCAGATTGTGGACCGATTGTAGAGCCTGCAATAGTTCTTTAAAAACAAAACGAACACAAACTAGGGTTAAGAGATAAAAGAGGACGTGGACCAAATTTTAAGACTAGCATATACCAATTGCTGGTCTTTTTCCTTATTTTGTGGTATACTTTTATAAAGGATAGTGGGTATATGGGAATTAGTGATATAAAAATGAAAATAGTACAAATAAAGGAAAAGAAAAAAAGCAGCAATCACATTTGGTAAAGAAGTATTATTGATTGATGCATATAAGAATAAATATAGTGATAGATTATAAGGAGACTCAGTATGAACTTTGATGAATATGTAAAAGAAGTCTTATTAATTTGTAAAGAAGAATACGATAAGGCACAAGCACCGCAAGAGCATAAAGATTTATATGAAAATTATCCACATATGTTTGTGTTCAGTTGTGTTCTAGATAGCCAACTGGATGCTGAAAGAGTATGGAAAATACCTTTAATACTAGCAGAAGAATTAGGTGGAAAAGAGTTTTATAGATTTTTAGAAAAAGATGAAGAGTGGTATATTAACTTTTTCAATGCAAAGAAACTCCATAGATTTAATACAATGATGGCTCAAGCAATCTATAGTGCTGTACAAGATATCCATAATAAATGGAATGATGACGCTAGCAATATGTGGAAAGGTAAACAATCTAGTGCTCAAGTAATTTATAACTTTTACAAATTCAAAAGAGTGGGGATTAAGATTGCAACAATGGCAGCAAATATTTTATCGCGTGAATATGGCATAGAATTAGGAGATTATTCAGCAATTGATATATCACCAGATGTGCATGTAAAAAGAGCAATGTATAGATTAGGATTTCTTCCATACAAAGAAGATATCGTATTAGCTGATATTGATCCAACAATGGTAGTATATAGAGCTAAGAGTTTAAATCCAAGTTTTCCAGGATTGATGGATTTAGCATTCTATAATATAGGCAGTAAGGGAATATGCCAAAATAGAAAATGTAATGCTGGCATTTGTCCATTTGGAAAAATATGTAAGAAACAAGGAATATCTGATGAAAAAGAAAATTAGAATGATAATATTGATGAAATGGTAAAATAAATGTAGACACTAAAAAAGTGTCTACATTTTTACTTTATGATATACTTTATAAAAGGAGATGATTTTATGGGAAGACCAAAAGGTGGTAAAAATAAAGAATGGTCAAAAGAAGAAAAATTGTATTACGTTAATTTAATTTTATCAGGAGAAAAAACAGCACATAAAATTCAACGTGAAGATGGAATAAGTAGTGGTATGCTTAGTATTTGGGTAAAAAAATATAATGAAGGTGGAATAGAAGCTCTTAAAAATAAACGTAAACCAGGAAATCCATTAGTCAAGTATTCAAGAAGAAAAGAATTAACAGAAATTGAACAACTTGAATATGAAAACATGTTACTTAGAATCGAGAACTTACGATTAAAAAAAGGTTACACCCAGGAGGATGTTCTTATAGCATACAAGAAGTTATCAGAAAAGAATACGAAATAGTATTAGATCTTTCTGGGGAATATAATATTAAATCATTATGTAAGATAATGAATGTTTCTCGTAGCGGATTCTATAAATGGCTAAACTGTAAAGGAACAATTCATAACTATAAAAAGAATCGAATAACACTAGCAGAAGAAATAAAAAATATCCATAAGCATCATTCTACTTATGGATATAGAGTTATCGCAGCTAATATAAGAAAATTAACTGGTTGGTATTTAAGTGATAATTTATGTCATAAAGTATGTAAAACGTACGTTAAGTTTAAAAGAGGTAATGAAAGTATAACATACCCTAATATTGTTAAAGGAAACTTTTATCCATCTAGACCTATGGAAATAATTGTGACAGATACAACGATGATTTACAATCATGGCAGACTTTATGATTGGACATTTTATATTGATGTTTTTAATAATGAGATAATTTCTTCAAATGTAATGCCATCAAAACATGGTAATAATGTTAAAAATCATTTTGAAGCTTATAAATCATTTTTAAAAGGGAAAATAAAAAGAGGATATAAAGACCTTGAGACGATTGTCCACTCTGATCAAGGTATTATATACTCCTCAACAGCTTTCAACAAGCTACATGAAAATTATACCATAAAAAGATCGATGAGTCGAGTAGGAACACCTACAGATAATCCTGTAATTGAATCTTTAAATGGTTGGATTAAGAATGAATTATATAAAGATTTCAAAATATATTTAACTGAAGATATTAACATAGCAATAGACACTTATATTAAATACTTTAATACACAAAGATTAGCGTATACTTTAAAATATAAAACCCCAATTCAGTATAGAACTGAACTGGGATTTATCTAACACGCTTTTAGTGTCTACTTTTTCTTGACTATTTCAGAAACTTTATCTAAATTAGAAAATAACATAGAAATAATGAAAACAAATGTTTGTAAAATTGAGTTAAAACTATATAAGCCTAAATAAATTTGATTCTAATTAACCACAAACCAAGTGTCCAAAAATCAAGGGTGAATTGGACACTTTGTCATAGTGGAATTGGACACTTGAGCATCATCTGTTCAAAAAGTGTCCAAAAATGATTCTGAACTAGTAATAAGTAAAATAGCTGATAAGTTGCCTATTATAGGCTTCCTATCGGCTTTTTTTTGATTTGTATGGGGAAATAGTGGAAATGTAGCAGTATTGGATGGTAGTAGTACAGCAATTAGGCATGCGGGCAGTCTAGAATTTTGACACTATGCCCCAAGAGCGGGGCGGCAGTCTCGTTCACATAATAATCAAACAATCAAAAATCAGTGTCCAATTTTTTCACTACTTTTGGACACTTTTGCGTTTTTTGTCCAAAAAGTGTCTAAAAATGATTTTAAGTAAATAATAAGTAAAATAGCTGATAAGTTGCCTAAAATAGGCTTCCTATCGGCTTTTTTTGTTGATTTGTATAGGGAAATGGTGTAAATGTAGCAGTATTGGATGATGGTAGAGCTGGAATTGGGCATGCGGGCAGTCTAGAATTTGGACACTTTCCCTCGTGAGCGGGGCGGCAGTCTCGTTCGCATAATAATCAAAAAATCACCATTTTAAAACGTCTTAATAAAATTAACTCATATACAGATGTTTCTTAAAAACTTGAAAAATAGAGGAAAAAATGAGAAAATGGTTAAACGATATTTGAGAACATTAACACTTGTAAAATAAAAAGCTATGTAGTATAATATAAATAACAGATTAATTTTTAAAAAAAACTGACTATTTCATTGTTATATTAATGTATAAAAAGTCACCTTTTAGGCATTTAAATTGTTTTATATGTGAAGGAAAATTATTACATTGTTATTAGTAGTATTGTTTGGTGCTAGTTTGGTTGGGGGTAATAATACAATAGGTGAAACGAATAATCAGAAGTGGTACATGAATAAAGTATTTTAGTAAATGAAGAAGGTTTTATAGAAGGATATTATATTGTAAAAAATAAAGTATATATTGGTTTACTTATTTTAAGAGCCTTATTCTATAAAGAAGGAAGACTAGTTAGAGCCTACTATATAAATATCAATGAAGAAACTTATGATTTTTATAAATACGACTTTAATATAACAACAAAGTCATGTGTGAGTTAATATATAGTAGTAGTGATTCATATAATAATAGTGAAAACGTATACCATTTCTAAGACAATATTATTGTTATACATATCATTAAACCTCTCTTAGAAAAGGAGAGCTTTTTGTACTAAAAACATATAATAGGGGGTGTTATATATGCTTAAAATTTATTTAGTAAATAAGGTGATTATCTTGGAAAGAATTCTTAATAAAAATAATAATCTTGAAAGGGGCGATATAAAATGAAGAGATTATTTATATTTTTTATGAGTTTAATGTTTGTAATGTGCTTAGCAGGGTGTGATAATGTAAACAAAGATGATTTTGAGAGCTTTATTAATGTGAATAAAACAAATGTTAAAGTTGGAGAGACTATTAAAATTACTGCTTCTATAAAAAACAATAGTAATAAAAGTATCAAAATAAAAGCAAATCATACCGATGTTCAAAAAATTGAAGATATTATAATGATAGGGGTATTTACTGAATTTGATAACCATGATTTTATAGTAAATTCTAAGGGGGGAACATTAAAAAGTTTTAAATTTAAAAAAAATACTTTACTTGAAAAAGAACTAGAATATAAAGTCACATCTTTAAATAATCTTGAAATAGAAGCACAATTCTGTTTTTATATTAAAAATGAATTGATAATTATTAAAAGTGATATTATAAATATAATTGTGGAGAAGTGATATGAAAAAGATATTTAAAATAATATTATTTTGTTTAATTTTTTTCGTGGTTATTATATGTTCAAATATAAATAGTGCCTTTGCGTTTGATGATGATGGTTTATATTATGAAAATTGTAATAAAAGTATTTTGATTCTTAATGACGCTATACAACCATTTAAAATTGAAAATAGATTTAGAAGCGGACTTTTAAGTAACGCTTATTCTGATAATTATGCAGGTTCCTATCTAGATGATAGTGGATTATTAAATATTGGCTATGTAGATGAAGTAGAATTACCAACATATGATAATCAAGTAATTTATGTTAAAAAGGATTATTCGTATAATCTGTTATTAGAAATTCAAAATGCAATTACTTGTAAAATGATTGAATATAATGTAAGTTCTGTAGCATTAGATGAACATTCTAATGAAGTTGATGTTTGTATAAATGATCAAGAAAGTCGCAATTTGTTGATTTCATATTTAAAGGAAATTAATTTATTTTTTTCTGATGCGATAAACATTATAATTGAAAGTGAAAATGAAATAATTCCTCATAAAAAAACTGCATATGGAGGTGACACAATTAATGATTCTGTAATGTTTTTTCTTTATAGCTATGGAACTATTTGTGTAAATGCATATGACAATGATACTGGAAAATATGGAGTTTTAACAAATGCTCATGTTGCTGATGCTAATACAACGATGTACCATAATGGTAATTTTTTACAAGGTAGTAAACTTGGAACTGCCACAAAAAGACAACATAGTGGGACAATAGATGCAGCTTTTGTTCCATTTGAAGATCAAGATAATTGGGAAGTTACAACTCATGCTAGAATGGGTGATGATGTATATAATAATATAAAATTAGGTAGTCGAGAATTAATTATCCAAGGTGCTCCAGTAAGAAGACTTGGACAAACAACAGGAAATACAACAGGTCATATCCTAAGTACTAATTATAATTGTAATATAAGTTATGATGGCGTTCCAACAATAATTACTAATACCATAAAGTATTCAACAGATTCAGAAGGTGGCGATAGTGGCGGTCCTGTATATTTCAATGGTGGTGGACAAAATTTATTTTTAATTGGAATGCACTTTGCAGGGCCTACTGATCCTACAATTGAATATGGTGTTGGTTGCAATATTTTTAATGTAATAGATGAATTTAATATTACTCCTATGTTAAATGGTACAATTTACGAAACAACAGATTTAAATGAAAATGAGATTAGAATAGATAAATTGAATCCTATTATTCCAATTTCTACTGATTCAGTTAGTACTAAATTTGTAATTCCAACGTATCTGAATGGGAAAATAGTTACTGAAATAGGTGAAGCTGCATTTGAAAATCAAGTTAATGTAACTGAATTTGTTTTACCGGATTACTTAAAAATGATACGAAATTCAGCATTTAAAGGTTGTAGTAGTCTTTCCAATATAACTATACCGAATAGCGTTACATATCTAGATTCAAATGCTTTTGAAAACTGCTCTTATTTACAGTCAGTGATATTATCAAATAATCTAACTTCAATAGGAAGTTCAGCATTTAAAGGTTGTAGTAGTCTTTCCAATATAACTATACCGAATAGTGTTATACATCTAGATTCAAATGCTTTTGAAAACTGTTCTTATTTACAGTCAGTGATATTATCAAATAATTTATTTGCTATTGGAAATTCAGTATTTAAAGGTTGTGCAAGTTTAGGAAACATTATTTTACCATCAAGTGTTCAACATATAGATTCAAGTGCTTTCGAAAATTGTACTTATTTAACTGAAGTTAAAGTATTAAGAGAAATAGCAGATATAACACATTTGGGTGAAAAAGTGTTTGATGGATGCTCAAGTTCTCTTCAGATTATTGTACCCCAGAATAGATTGGCCGAATATAAAAATAAAGTATATTGGTCTAGTTATAAAAATAAAATTATTCCTGACAACAATCATTTTGATGATATTAATTTACATTGCTTAGTTGAAAATTCGGAAAACGTTTCATTAAATGTAGGATGTAATAAATTATATTTGCTAAATGTTGAGTGTAATAAATCATATAAATTTTTTACAAATTCTAATACTGAAATTATTATTTACGATGAAAATTTTGAAAAGCTTTACACTGGAGAAAACATATTATATTCATATTTAAGTGTTGGTACTTATTATTTAGATATTAGATATAAGACGAGTACTATTAGTGGTAATATTACTATTAATTATGAATTGCAATGGAAACATAATGGTGAGCAAGTTTATTATAATGATGAACATAATTTATTGACACATTTACATAAAACAGCAGAAGGAACATATCTGAATAAATTATATTACATAAATAATAAAGGAGCAGGGTTTTATAAATTTTACTTAAATGGTGCTGGCGTTGATAGTGCATCAATTATGTATGAAGCAGGTTCAATTACTATTTACAATGAAAGTGATAGGTTAGAGACACAAGTTTTAAATAAATATCCAAATTCAAATACATTAGCTTCCTCAGATGATGGACAAAATATAATGTATGTGTATTTGCCTAGAAATGGGTATTTTTATATTAATATTTTAATGCCTTCAAATAATTATGAATTTTTAAAATGTACTATTTCTTCAGTTGAAAGTGAAGTGATAGACCTATTTAATCTATCAGAATCGACTAATGATGAAGTGCCAATTTTAGATTCTGAAACAACAAAAGGCGACTATATTAAAAAAATATATTTAGAACAAGCAGGTAAGTTTACAGTAGATTATTCATATAGTGGTTTACAAAGTAATGAGATTTTATTCGTTCTAAGTAAATTAAATTATAATAGTTCTTCAAATACCTATTCAATTGAAACCCTAATTTCACAATTGATGGATGGTACAAATGATACATTTACTTCTACATTAAATTTAACTGATGGTATATACTTTGTTGGATACTTCAATAAAGATGATGATGCTGCGTTTGATGTGAGATTTAATAGACTTGTTACTCAATATGATTCTACATTATTATATACAGATCCAGATGCTTATACTGATTGTGGTAGTATGATAAATGTTTATGAGCAAGATATTGTTTCATACAATAGAAGTTATAGAAGTACAACAATTGTAAAAGGATTTACAAGAGTAATATATTTTAAAGCAAATCAAGTTACTCAAGCATCAAGACAAGATTATTACTGGTATTCAAATGATGAATCAGTTGCAACGATATCTATTCATGGAACAGTGCTTGGTGTAGGTATTGGAACTGTTAAGATAATGGCAGTAAATATTGATAACCCATCAATTGTATTTGTTAAGGAGTTTACAGTAATAAACGATTCAAATGTAAATGACGATGAAATTGTTTATGAAATTAGTGATACACATAATATAAATGATGGAACTTATAAACTAGGACTTAATGTTCAAAATTCACCATTCCCAATGACACAATATTATACTTGGGAAGTTGTATCAAAATCAAGTTCAATTACAAGTGTAACCATTGATGCATGGGGTAATGTAACAATTGATGGAACTGGTTGGATTATAATAAAAGGTAGTGATTATGTGTATAATCCAAAATATAGTGTTGTTTTAAACTTGATTGTTGAGAATGAATAAATTTTTATAATATATTAGGAGTTAGTAGAAATGCTAACTCTTTTCTATATGAAATATTTAGCACTGAAACTATCTAAAATAAAACATTACCACTATATGCAAAAGCATATAGTGGTACACACACAAAAGTTTGTCAAAAAGTTTTCTAATGTTTAAAAGTTCAATAAAATAAACTAAGATGTTAAATTAAATCCCACATTGTTGCTTTTTAAGGATGTGTTAAAACCTGTATCTATATTTAGACAAATCTAAATCAAAACTTCCTTTTTCAGACTTTTTATTCATAAAAGAAACTTTGGTGTTCAATTTGTCTATGCTAAGAAGAATTTAAAATTGCGAAAGTTGATTACTTCATTATAATAAAATAAAGCGTTCAAAATTAAATTTTTAATTAATTAAGATATTGAATTTGATGGATAAGATATAGTAAGAAAGCAGGATTTTATTTTTATAACATGTTTTTCAAATATATAATTTTTAAAAATTATTAAAACAAAAAAATTTCCAAAATTAGAAAAAATATTCTTGAATATTCTAATTTCAAGTGTAAAAAATAATGTTGAAATAAAATGTTTTATAACAATATAGAACTTTTATAATTTTTACAAGAAGGAGGAAATTTATGAAAAAATTTTTATTATGTGCAGTATGCTTATTTACTTTAATTGGTATTGGAACAGGATGTAAAAAACACAAAATAACTGGTATTGAAGTTACAAATCATCAGTTAGTTGTATTAAAAGGAACAGAGTTAAGCGGATTAAAAGTAAATACTATTTTTGATGATGAATCAAAAGGAGATCTTGTTGATGTTACTTCTAGTATGATTTCAGGTTATGATAAAAATAAAACAGGTAATCAAGAAGTAAAAATAACTCATGAAGGTCAAGAATTTACTTATACTATCTTTGTGGCAGATAAAATCATTAACAATGCAACTGAGTTGAGAACAGCTTTACAAAATCAAAAAGATGGTGAGGCATTAGCACTTAAGAGTGGAACGTATAGTATTGATCGTGATGAAACAACTCAATATGAAAATCAAACAGGTTTTTATTTTTTGGTTACCGCAAATAATTTAACATTAAAAGGAATCGGGGATGTTACCATTAAAAGCACAGTTGAAACACCAAATACGGCATGGGCTAATCAAAACTTTGTCACAATAGTTGGCAATAACACGACAATTGATGGTATCAACTTTCAATGTAAAAAAGAACCAAACAAGGTTATTGAAATACTAGGAAAAAATACGACTCTAAAAAACATTAAAATTGAGCCTATGGATACAACAAAATATGCAGGTAGTATTTATTTAAGTACAAAAGAAGGAAATACAACACTTGAAAATGTTAGTTTAAAATATGGCCGTATTACGACAACAGGAGCTACAGGTTCTACTTTAACACTAAAAAATGTTACTATTGATTTTGCAGGAGCATATTTAGACGACACAACAAAAGAATCAACATATTGGGGATTTGATAATTCACGTTCTAAAATTACTGTTAATGCAACAAATAGTAAGATTATTGTTTCAAAAGAATTTAAAGCAGCAGAAAACTATCAAGAATTTAAAGATCAATTACCTACTGGTTTAACAGTAGAAGAAAATAAATAATTATTTATTTAGAATATACCTTATGATAAATTCATAAGGTATATTTTTCATTGAAAAAGTATAGAAATGATATATTATTTGAAATAGAATACTTGCATAAAAGAAAAAAATAAATAAAATATATGATATAATTAATCTT
>ERZ1106963.4331-NODE-4331-length-10694-cov-6.050475_pt1 | contig 10694 bp, 14 predicted proteins | sample MGYA00403681_ERZ1106963 | MGnify/ENA primary metagenome ERZ1106963 (study PRJEB35170, sample SAMEA104062407) | human gut metagenome | biome: human gut; feature: human-associated habitat; material: faeces | place: Denmark | collected 2012-05-03 ...
AACCCTAACCCTAACCCTAACCCTAACCCTAACCCTAACCCTAACCCTAACCCTACCCATGCCGTGAACACCCTCTTCAACGGCTGCATTCCCGAAGAACTTCAGTCGTCACTGTTAATCTCCCTCTACAAGAAGAACGATCCGACTGACATGGATAACTACAGAGGCATCAGCCTGATGCCCGTTCTCCTCAAGATTACATGCTCGGTCGTTGCCTCCCGACTGAGCAACCGCTTCGAACGGGATCGGTTGCTCACCGATGCCCAAGCTGGATTCCGTGAGGGGCAGCAGTGTGTGGGGCATGTAGCAGCCCTACTGGAGATAATCGAACGATGGAGATCCCCCCTACGCTCCTGCAAGATAAAGGACGGAACGAAGATCCCTGACAGCAATCCAATAATTCAGGAGGGCTCGAACGTGTACGTGTGCTTCATCGACTTCAAAAAGGCGTACGACAGTGTACCGCATCGCGCAATGCTCCGCAAACTACGCCAGTACGGCGTAAAGGGGCGGACCTACGACTTTATCAAGAAGCTGTACAGCAATTCCACGATGAGGGTGAAGGTAGGAGACAGCATTTCCGAGCCCATTAAGCTGGAGCGCGGGCTTCGGCAAGGCTGCCCCATTAGTCCCATTCTGTTTTCCATATTCATCAACGACATTCTCCCCGACGTAGAGGAGAAGGATTACGCATGGGATCCCTCTGTGCACTGCTTGCTGTACGCCGATGATCTGTGCCTCTTCTCCAGAACAAAGAGAGAATTACAGCAGCTGATGGACAAAGTGAGTCGTTGGGGAACAGAGTGTGGCATGGAAATTGGACCCAAGAAGTGCAACGTCCTAACATTTAAACCCAACATCACCGCTAGCGAGAAGAAGGATAGGATCGAGGAGAACAAGGTGTTTTTGGGGGTGGCATTGGAGGAAGTGGAAACAAGCGAGGGGTTTTTGGAAGAAGTGGAAACGAGCGAGGGAGTATTGGAAGAAACGGAAACAAGCGAGGGGTTATGGGAGGACACGGAAACGAGCGAGGAGCAGGATGTCATTGATCTCACTAAAGACGACAGTGATACCGAGGGTAATAGGCAACCAACAAGCAACCCCAAATCGCACCACAGTCAGACTCCTCATTTGCGACGCCGTGCAAGAAGAGTCATCGACTCCGAATCGGATATGGAAGTTGAACCTAACGCTCAAATCCAACCAGGTGATCAACCAGGTGATCAACCAGGTGATCAACCAGGTGATCAACCAGCAACCCAACCAACTGATCAACCGGGTGATCAACCAGCAACCCAACCAGGTGATCAACCAGCAACCCAACCAGGTGATCAACCAGCAACCCAACCAACTGATCAACCAACTACCCAACCAACTACCCAACCAACTACCCAACCAACTACCAGACAACCAGCAACCCGTCAAGCCTGGACCCTGCAAGGGCACGTTATAGACCCTGCTAACGAGTATACCTACCTGGGACTTGTCATCGATTCTACCCTCGACAGAAAGATCATGATCAACAGAAGAGCGCAAACTGCAAAGAGAATGATGTGGCTCTTGAAGCCTCTACTTGTCAACCAATACATCCCAGCCCCTATTCGGGTTGACATCATCAAAACAAAACTCCTTCCCGTTTGCCTCTATGGTGCCGAGATATGGGGTGGTGTCGCTGATGATAACGAAATGCAGCATGTACTCACTAACGCTCTCGAACTCGTCATCTTCGGAAAAGTGACGAATAATACATGCCCAGAGCTGCTTAGTCTCGAACTCGATTTGTGTCTACTGTACCCCATGTCGCTATCTAAGCGAATGAAGATGCTGACATGCGGCGACAAGATGAGTCTCGTCTTCCGGGATTTGCTGAGCACAAAGGATACATTCTCTACAGCGAAGTAACCTATTCACCATCCCCTAATCCTTAGTTATCCCTTCATCAAACTCACGACTCGTATTGGAAGTCGTATGTTCTACCAACGCGTTGATCAGGAGGAGAATCGGAATGATGCCATGCATAAGGAGTTCCAACAACTGAAAGAATCAAAGAAGAATCTGGACAAGAAAAAGAAGGAAGGAGAATTCTTCTGGAAGTACGCCGTGGACAAGAAGATGATGAAAGAAGTCACTGTCGATACCTGGTTTAGGACAATCGCTAAGGCCCATGCTAAATGCCTTCGCGAGTACATTCTAAATGGTAGATTCCTAAATCGATGCTACTTGGATGCATGGTTTCAACACCCCGAACTAGGAAGAGGGTTTCAATCCATACTGAAAATCAGAGTATCTGCCTGGGTTTCAGGCAACTCCCTCTGGACTGGAAGAGAACAGATGGCGAAGTGCTGTCCTTGCTGTAGAGACCCCGGGAAAGAGACCCTGAAGCACTACATCATGGAGTGCAACCAATTCGAGGTGGAACGCGCCGTTATGATGCAGGCGATTCAATCGTTTGCAACAAACCAACAGAATCCTGGAAATGAACAGAATCCTCAGAATCCTGGAAATGAACAGAATCCTCAGAATCCTGGAAATGAACAGAATCAACAGAATCCTGGAAATGAACAGAATCAACAGAATCCTGGAAATGAACAGAATCCTCAGAATCAACAGAATCAACAAAACGAAAAGTGGATTCTAAGAGTGTTGGGGATGTTCCAATGGGAACCGATCCTACCCACTCCTGACGGAGTAGCTCTGGAGGATATCATGAGCACAATCGCATTCCCTGTTCTGGACAGTGATAAGGCACCGCGTTCCAAGCTCGAGATGAAGCTAATTACCAAGCATCTGAACATCCTGATTCTAGACCGCGACAATAGAGAAAGGGAGGTGGTCACGAATGCGGCAGTGGCTTTGGCTCGATACTTTCAAAGTACGTACAACAAGAGATGGAATCTGGTGAACGACTGGATTGCGACCCTAAAAGCGAACAAGAGGTTAAATGTTTGTTCTAAGAAACATTTGCAGAAAGCCCATCAATCGTGGCGAAGAGAATCACTGGCTGTGAGGAGAATTGACCTGCATGCAACGAAAACTGCTTGCTGAACGCGATAGAAGCACCCAAGAGACGACCACTCTCTCAAGGGTGTAAAAACCCTAACCCCTCACTCCCCGAACATGCGTTCGTTGCCGTCGATCGGATGTAGCACCTGATCGCAACAACGGGATACACGCGTACACACTCTGGATCTCCTTCCGCTCGCAAACCATAGCTGTTGCCATCGCATTAGTACACACACGAATTCATGGAACCACCACGACATAGCACCCGTATGATCGTGCCTGCGCCAGAACCACCAGACACTGTCCTCGCGCCACACACCAACACTCGCTCCACACACCCTAGCCGTTACACGCTAATCCACGTCGCTACAGTACATCGTCGTCCTCTTCATGCTGCCCGTCGCTCACACTACCGCACTCTACTCTGCTCCACAGGCCAAACAATACGCCTGCAATCATCACTTGAACGCAGCACCTCTCTCTCTGAACTCGTTTGCGGCCCGACACAGGCGGGAGCTTATCACACTCGCTCCATCTTGCATGCACTTGCATTGGCTGACAACCCTCGTGCTCCTCACGCATCAACATCGCCGTCGTATCGACCCTATCCTCCTCCAGAACCCCATCCACAAATGGCTCAACGCAGACTGCACACCGCTTCATCACAGCTTCATCACAGCTTCATCACCGCTTCATCACAGCTTCATCACCGCTTCATCACCGCTTCATCACAGCTTCATCACAGCTTCATCACCGCTTCATCACCGCTTCATCACAGCTTCATCACCGCTTCATCACGGCTTCATCACAGCGACCAGCAGTACTCCACTCACTGTAATGCTCAACCATCCCATTCCAAATCACGCCCGACGCGCATGGCATGGTCGCCATATCACCCGCCTGCTTATCAGGGCATCTGCTGTCTTCGCACATGGCTCGTCCATCGCCATTGTGGCGGTACCCGTCACAATCCTAAGCCAGCTCTAGCACGCACATGAACAGGAAGCAGACACGCACATGAACAGGAAGCAGACACGGCACGGACTGAATACGCCCTTCTCGATACTCGTAACCGCTTGCAACCACTTGTAAGCACTTGCCAATCCACGCTTGTACGCATTCTCCTCAACCCCACTCACGGCCCATCTCAAAACCCAATGCACGCATGGCGCAACACCACATCGCAGTATCACACTCACCACCCTCGAGGCAAAAACGATCTCCACAGCCAGCCCTCGTAACATCGTCGTCACAACTCGCGCTATATCACCACATTTATCTGCCACCAGCACACATCCTTCTCTGTCTCTCGCACGCGCATCCAACACTCGCCCTCAATTACAACCTCCTTTTTATCAATGGCCACTACACTTTCTCTGCCATCATGCCCACTACACGTAAACAACCTCTCCTCTCCTTACAACCAAACCAACTACACACAACCTCCTCTCGGATCTTGATTACACTGCTCTTTCGCATTTCCATTCTTCCATACACTGAGAACCTCCGAAAACCAAACAACTCTTCTCTTCTCGAAACCCTCATACTCTTCCATAACGAGAACTCTATCCTAATCATTATGGTTCAGAAACCATGCCAATACGTTATAACATCACGAAACAACCTCATTCACGCGAACCCAACAATTCACTCTCTGAACAACCTAGCAGCCAGCAGGCTTATTCACGACCTCCAAACAAAACCATTTCTGCATTTCACTTCCACCCTTCTCCTTCAGACACCCAATAATGACCTTATCGAACTCATGTACAAAATCGATCCCATTTCATCACACCAATTCCGTCTCTCCTCCATTCTCTTCATTCTTCTCCCTCCAATCTGCTCATAAACCCATAAGCCACGTTCCCGTCAGTCAATTTGATAACACCATTTCCTCCCTCTCTCCATTCTCCCTAACACGCATCCATTTCGTTCTCTCTCCATCACCAATCGTCTTTCACTACCTTCACCTCACTATTTCCAACAAACACCCATTCTCACCGAATCGCCTTTTCACAAACAAACACACCCACAGATAGCCAGAACCATGACTAGTCCACCCTCAACGCCTTCCTCCGATTTCACAAATCGACCTTCATTTTCATATTGGGCTTCAGCGATTTCACCAAACATGCCCAAATCCCCAGTCAATGTACTTCCCCATCCTCGTCATCGCCATGTGTCTCATTCCTTCAACGCCTCTCTCCTCAACGCGAAACACATTACTCTCTCTTTCAACCTCCCTACGCGCTCTCACGCCTCCATTTCATAACCATCTTATCCATCCCTCCACGGGCTCTTCACACACGCTTCCGCGCTCTCAACCCTCATCATCTCAAAGCAACATCGGCAATCACGCTCTCACTCTTCACGATCCAAAACTCATTTCCTCCACAACAACAGCCCTTCCCATGCCCATGCTTCCTGTACCCTGCCAGATCGATTCCACGATTCTTCAAATTCGAGAGTTCTATTTGCCTCTATCTCCAAACGCGTTTCCCAAACCTCTCGCTTTCGCTCTTTTGATACTGCCACTCACATTGTCTCGTACCAACCCTTCAATTCCTTCATTTCAGTCTCCACCATCCATCATCTCATGTCCACCCTTCCTCGCGTCATACAACATGGCGGCACACTGTCCATTCATTTACCAAACGATCGCCTCCAAACAACACGCCATTGAGCCGAATCCTCTCTCTCAAACTCAACTCCCATTTCTAGTCATCACACTCCATCTACTCTTCATTACAAGCGATATGAACTCTTCTGCCGTTCCAATCCACTACGCGAATTGATGCGCGCCTCCAACACTCGCCCTCAACTCCTTTCATCGCATCTCATCCCATCTCATCAAGATTCAATACCATCGTTTTCAATTGAACGCTTCCTCGCTCGAACAGTCTCCACGTCCTCGCTCGCTCTCTTCATTTGCATTTCGTCTCTCGCATCTTTCCTCCCTTCCAAATACCACACTCTTTACTCCAACGACCTCCTCCTACACTACCACTCGCTTCCTCCCATTCCACTCCATATTTAAATCCTACAAGTCATTCTCTATTGATAGAATGCCACTTCGTGAATCCTGAGATGCCATGAACGATTTCCTGTCCACTTGGATTTCTTCGGGTTCCATTTACTCTTCACACAATACACACTCTCCTTCCCATTTCGTCACCCAACGAGCGCATCTTCAACAAACACAACAACCACAACGATTCAAGACAATCCAATACCGCCAATTGATGGCTTGACTCTAGTCGCCCTAATCCAGAACAAACACCCAGAATCGATCAAACACTTTACGCATGTCGCCAGCAACGGTCCGAAAACACCATAACCACAGAAACGCCGCCTCCCTCCTTGCTCGTCAACAAACATACACTCTTTCCTCTCATCCCTTCACCAAACGGCATCTCACTCATCGCACAGCAGAGAACACCCTTCTTCACACCATCGATAACTCCATCATCTCCTATAGTCTCCACACGCATGGCAGCCCTAACGCCAACCGCAATTCCTGATCACGCTCAGCACCCTCCAGCAGCCCCTCTCCTGCTGCACATGGTCTTGTCTCACCCTCCTCCATCCACCGTCATCGAAATCTGTACCTTCAATTTTGAACACTTTCACGAAAGCATCTCTTTCCCTTGTTCGCCAGCTCGCTTCCCTCCTCCAACTCGATTCTTCCTTTTCACGTTTCACTGCTTTCATTCCATCCATAGCCTTCAATAATACACTCAAACACTGCAAATCCACTCCACTCTCTTCATCAACAGCGATGCAACAGCGATGCAACCTTAATGGAACCTCAAACTCGATTTCGCTCTCAGCCGCTTCTACTGACCTCCTGCATGCATACAACAGCCACTCTCTGCGACATCTCCTCCTTGAAACACTTCATTCTTCCATACATACTTCGATTCCATTCACACGCATTGAATCCAATCAAGAATGGCTTGCTTTGAAGGACACGACAACGATGCGCACTCAAATGCGCTCCTACAACTCTGATTTGCTTCGTAGCAATCCTTGCTTTACGGTCCCGTGCTTTAAGACCCGTTCTGATCACCCTCTCTTCGCAATCACCTTCTTCTTTGCCGCTATGCACTTCAATTCAGTCCCTCAGCAATATGCAATCCCGCAATTCCTTCTCTTCTCCTCGTCTCGTTTCTGACATCGCGTTTGTCTCCTCTACATCTTGTTCAGGTCATTGAAATGACAACGGAATGGCGCGATAGTCGCAAACCCAATGCACCCTCACAAAGCCTTTTGTCGAGATCATCACGCGATACGAACCCTCCCAACTCTAGAAATGCATGAATCACATACGAATCGCATTCCTAATCAAATCGTCAGGAAAGAAGTTCTTCTAGAACAAAAGAACTGTAGAAAAGTCTAGAAGACAGGGTGAGGATGAAGTGGTATTCATTATTTCTTTCATTCTGTGTCGGCTTCACAGAGGAGGCAAAGCAGAAGGGGAGGTACGTGGGACTACGATTGGCAATTCGTTGTACAACCCATCTCGAACGTAAAGAAGGGTAGGGAAGGAGGAATAGAAGGAAGGAATGAAGAAACATCGCGGAGCGTGAAGATCGGAGAAGGGAGAACGAGAAGGGCGAAGGGAAGCCGAAATGGCGAAATGGTAATGGGGTGAACACGATGGCTGCGAGACAAGCGGAGAGAAACGTCGATGAATGAGAATGGATGTGCCGACGGATACGGAAGAGAGTGGAGCGCCAGCGAGCCCAGTATGTGTGCGCAAGAAGAACGCCAGCAAGAGGAGATGAAGCGGTCAAGAACGAAACGGATAATGAAGATGGCAACAACGACAATCTACAATTCAGCAATTCAATGCAACGCAAGGCAAGGCAATGCAATGCAATGCAACGGACAAGGAAGAACGCAAGACGAGATGGTAGTAATGGGCCCGCAATGTTGGAAATGAGACGGCCAGCAACAAGAAGAGAAGATTGATCTGAAACGGTAAGGGAGGGAGCCTAATCAGTAGATTGACCTAGGAGACCGGTGAGAGGTGCCGAATGCGCAACAATCGGTCAGACTTGCTGAGATGGGAAGAGTCTGACTTGAAGAGGTGGGAGGAGGTAAATGTCGCATTCGTGAATGCAACGTGCTGCAAAGCAAAAATGGGTCGTGGCTAAGAAGAAAAGAGTCCCGAGAAGAAGAAAGGAAGAGCACGACTCGAAGAGGTGGGAGGAGGTTCTGAATGGTAACGAGGGACACGGCGACAATGTAGCCCTGATGGGAGAAGAGAAACCAGGGCAGCACTGTCTAGTGAGGTGGACTGCTGGGAGCGAGTTGGTCTCGCTGAGATGCGTGTGACTGTGCTGGGAGTGAGTTGGTCTCACTGTGATGGCTGGACTCGCTGCGACAGTAAAGAAGGACAATCCAATCGGCTGCAAAGCCAAAATGGGTCAGTGCTAAGAATGTCGTCCCAAGAACAACGAAGAAATCAATGATGAGACTGACCGCAAGAAGGAGGGAGGAGGAACGAAAGGGACGAGTGACTATGCTGGGAGTGAGTTGGTCTCGCTGTGATTGGTGTGACTATGGGCTGGGAGTGAGTTGGTCTCGCTGTGATTTGTGTGACTGAGCTGGGAGCGGGTCGGTCTCGCTGTGACTGCGGGCCTCGCCGTGATTAGTAGGACAAACCAATTAGCTGCAAAGCAATAACGGGTCAGCGCTAAAAAGAACGTCCCTAAGAACAACAAAGAAAGTGTAGGAAGAGGCTGACCGCAAGAAGGAGGGAGGAGGAACGAAAGGGACGAGTGACTATGCTGGGAACGAGTTTGTCTCGCTGCGACTGGGAGTGAGTTGGTCTCACTGAGATTACTGGGAGTGAGTCGATCCCACTGTGATTGATGTGACGATACTGGAAGTAAGTTGATCTCACTGTGGTGACGGAAGTGTTCGCCCCATGGCGACGGAAGGGAGCGAGTCGGTCTCGCTGCGACAATGGAAGTGCTTGCTGGGAGCGAGTCGGTCTCGCTGCGACAATGGAAGTGCTTGCTGGGAGCGAGTCGGTCTCGCTGTGGGTGACAGTCTTACTCGTTTGGTTCGTGACGGGGCTGATGGAGGGGTTTTTCTGCCTAAAGGAACTGGGCTGGCGAATACCTGATGGGCTTTTCCCTGAAGTCAGCGAGAGGGTGCCTCTTTTTCCCTCGCAAAAAGGTTTTCCCGAAGTTTTGCCCAAAGAGGTTTTACGGGGTCTTTTGTCCTTGCTGTGAGGTTTTGGGGTGCCTGGTCGGCTGTGAGCGCACGGAGAAGCGTTCGAACTCGACGCAGGTCGAGGAGCATCGGAGTGCGATTTCCAGGTCTAGCGGCTTTTTTCCCCTAACAGGGTTGTTTTTGCGGACCTGCAGGTGACTGCGAGGTGAAAGCCCGAACAGTTGTCCTTTTTTTGGCTTTTTTGACTTTAACAACAACCGGAGGAATCTCCCGCGCCGTTTGTTCCTAAACATGCGGGACGAGACCGACGGACTCGGTAGTTGGGGACGACGGGCCTCCGGCCTGTCAGTTGTAGCAACACCCGATGCTGGGATGGACTCCAGTATCAGGGGTAGGACGCAAGTTCTATCTAACCGGGGAGGCGTGAGTCGCCCTGAGGGATTCTTGGTTACAGAAGTTGTGACTCCAGCTGGGTCACGGAGCCCGAAGCCTTAAGTGTATGGGCGTTAACAGCTGCCACTGGTCCGTGGATGTGCGTAACATTTGTTTGTTTGTTTGTTTGTTCCTAACCCTAACCCTCACCAAGCAACTCCAGGCTCTTCAACAGTCAGATGCAAATGTGACGGAAACGATTGTCGTTCAGGGCGGGCACAAGATCAACCTGGAGTCCGTTTTGAAGTCGTGGCCTTCTGTTCGCCATGTGTGGATGACCAACTGGGACTCGCCCTTCTTCTTCCGCTTCCTTCTCTCCTTTGAACTGTCCGCCTACTACATCCATCATCTGAACGATGACATCATGCTGGGCAGGACGACACTGACGGCGCTGAATCGAGTGGCATCCAAGTACAATGCTCCCGTCACGACCGATGGTCGTCTCGTAACGCAGTTGGATTACCGAGAAGGGCTGTTCAAACAGAAGTGTCTTAGTCCACAGAAGGGGTACGCAGCCGAAGCAGACTTCATCATTGGTCTGTTTGGGGGTCGAATGGAGAGCATGAAGGTGTTCTGGCGATATCGCCCCTTGACACAACGTAACGGAGAGGATATCCACTTTTCCATGGCAAACAACGCTGAGTGTGGGGTAAAATCGAGAGTGTTGGGAGTGAGCAAGGAGAGTGACAGAATCAAGGATTTGGGAAATGATGGAAATGGAGCGTCTCTGAAGAGTGATCACTTCCGCATTCGGGGACAACTGCTACGTAACTGGGTGTTACAGGGTGCACATCTGATTCAGAAGCGTTTTCCCTCCTTTCCCAGTGGATACAGAAAGATTCACTCGGTTTCAATGCACTACTTCCGTTGTTGTGTTTCTTGACAATACGTGTGTGATTTGTCATCTGTGTTGCTCTTCTTGAATTGGACCTCTCCCATTTCAATGAGAGGCATCTGGAAACACAAATCTGTAGTAAGGATCTGGAAACACTGTCTCATTCGATGAACATGTCACTCACAAGAAACACAAATACGACTTGATCCACTTCCTGCTAAGAGCCGAAAAGGCCACA
>ERZ1106963.4342-NODE-4342-length-10659-cov-7.869106_pt1 | contig 10659 bp, 13 predicted proteins | sample MGYA00403681_ERZ1106963 | MGnify/ENA primary metagenome ERZ1106963 (study PRJEB35170, sample SAMEA104062407) | human gut metagenome | biome: human gut; feature: human-associated habitat; material: faeces | place: Denmark | collected 2012-05-03 ...
GAGCAGCGGTCTCCAAAACCGCGTGTCGAGAGTTCGAATCTTTCTGCCCCTGCCAGAAAAAACTCTTTACAACAGGCGTTGTAAGTGCTATAATTAATTTGTTGAGTCGAAGTGACTCGACACCGTGCGTATACGGCCATGTAGTTCAGTTGGTTAGAACGCCGGCCTGTCACGCCGGAGGTCGAGGGTTCGAGTCCCTTCGTGGTCGCCACTCGCTGCTGTAGCTCAGTAGGTAGAGCGCATCCTTGGTAAGGATGAGGTCGGCAGTTCGAATCTGCCCAGCAGCTCCAACAAAACCCTGTAACCGCAATGGTTACGGGGTTTTGTGCATTTCTGACAAAGCATCAAAAACGCGGAAATTTGCTAAAAAGTCAGCTAAACTTTTTCTTTCTGCATCAAAGTTTGCTAATTGCAGAGGATAGCAATAAGCGCAATAACTGCTGAGAGAGGTCCGGATCTTCCTGTACTTTTGCGAGAAGATCTTGGGCCTCAAATTTTTTTTTTGCATGCACCGCTGTTTGAGCAGTGGTTGTGGGCGAATAGAAGCTTTCCTCTACCTTTTCGGATAGAGCACGCTTTTCGCAGTCCTGCGCTTCATTGTAGTTGCTCATCAAAACTTCCGGGGACTGGCCGGCAGCCTCCGCGACCAGTTGGTAGTTATTATTCGACAAGCGTACCTTGTGCATCTGACATGATTTGCGCAGCCCCTGAAACTCCAACATATCCTCTATCTTGAGCCGTCGCTGTGCATCCTTAAAGGCGTCACCGATTGATTTGGGTTCAATAGGTGATCCATCAGCAAAGCAGAGCAACAATCCCTGGTCCTGGTACTCACTACCGAAGACAGCCTTATTATCTGCAATCTCATCCAGGCGCCGTTGGATCTCCTCGACCAGCGGTGTTGTCAGGTAGAGCTTTCGGTAGCTTTCTTCTGTCTTCGGAGCCTTCAGGATGAGGCTGCTCTTTGAGGTTTTCTTCTTTTTAGGAAACACATGGATAATTTCTTCCCTCGGCAGCGTTGCCAGTGACTCATCGGAAACTCTTTGCAGTATGCGCTTGATCCAAAGGCTTTTGTCCTTTAGATCTATGAGGCTGGTGTCGATGCCGGCCACTTCACCGGCGCGCAAAGAGCATACGAAACCAATATGCACGGCCAAGTGAAGCATGGGATCATCTTCGATCAATTTGAGGAAATCATGGATCTGCTCTGGCTGCCAGTAGTTGCGCTTCCGATATTTCTCTGAAGGTGGGGCGACATCTGGGATCTCGGTCACATAGCGCCATTGCTTAGCAGTAGGGAAGCCAACCATGAGGACATTGAAAACCTTTTTAATGGTTGGGGAAGAGAGCCGCGGTACTTCCGACGGCTTCTTTTTGTATCCTTTGCTTCCTGAGCAGGGCTTCTGGCTGAGGTAATCCAGAAACAGGTCAATGTCCTCAGCGGTGATAGTGCTCATTACCCAGTTGCCGAAATAGGGATAGATGTGATTGTTCAAGTTGCTGACGTAGCTGTCATATGTGTTTGGGGAGAAACGCTTTTTCCGTGCATAGAAGGGGAGGAAGCGTTCCATAAAGTGCTTGAAGGTCTGATGCGTGTTGTCTTCCTTCGTTGACGGCATTGGGACATTTGGAAGACCTGCGTTTGCCTGAGCAAGCTCACGCTGCGTCTTTTCAATAGCTCTTCTGCGCTTATAGTCCAGTACCGCCAGTCGGATATCGTCATACCGCTTCTCTTTTTGCAATAGTTCAATATAGGCCTTCCGCTGTATAGCTTCCAGCTCGGTTTCGTAGGTCTCCCAATGCTGTTTGCTCTTACCGTCATCGGTGCGATAGAGGTAAATAATGTTATGGGAGGATCCACGGACCTGATATGTTGCCATGCAATGATCGTCCTTTCGTTGGCGCGATTAGGAAACGCTCGTCTGCCCATCGAGCCATCTGTCAAACGACTCTTTATGGACGCGCAGGCAGCGTTTGCCCAGCCGAATTACCTTAAATTCAGTTGTGCGCTCGCAGAGATAATATGCAGTGCGAACGCTCACACCAAGGATCCGGGCCACTTGCTCAGCGGTATAAGTTCGCTGAGAATCATTGCTGCAAATCGTGTTTTCCATAGTGAACTCCTTTGCAGCTTGGCAACCTGTTTGATTGTGTCTACACCCTCCCTTCGCCAAAATAGCAAGTAAGTTCATTGTAGCACACCATATGCAGATAGCCAAGCGATTTTAGATAAGGTGGTAATTCTAAGTACAGCAGGCGGCAGTTGGCTAAACTGCTCCACGGGTGAACACCCCCAGGCTCCTCTGGCTCCTTCGCAGCTCGCTACATGGCTCCACTGAGACTGCATTGAAGAAGGTGTATCATCATCGGGCATATGGATTATGGCCGCAAGTTGCCATAGCTTGCTTGTCCGCTATCTCGCTCGCCTATATAATATAAATGTATAGGGTCGTGGCGTAGTCATTACGCACGGCTGCCCCTTCCGGGCCATATGCTTAACGTGCCTGCCGGCGATATAAGGCAGTGGAAGCCTGTTTTTCAAGGTACAGATGATACCTTCCCGAAGACGCATTTTCGTCTTTCACTCCCTATCCCGATATGCAGAACATGAATTGCCCAGCAAAAGATGAAATTTTGAGAAAAAGTTGTGGATCAGTGGAACGCACTTTGAAAATTTGATTTCCATATTGACCTACACAACAGCAAAGCGGACGGTACAAACCGTCCGCTTTGCTGCGCGATTATTACTATTTTACGGTTACACCGTACTCTCTGAAAAGATAGCATCCCCTGATTTGTTCCCTTGCTTCATCGGTGATGCGAATGTCCAAGCGCCGTTGCTCGTCCCCAGACTTTAAGGTTAAGGGACGCGTCATTCCCCGGATTGTTGTCTTTAAATTCTCGAAATCCTGATACGAGTTCAGATCTTTGGTGGAAAACCACGGTCCGCAAACACCATTTTTCTCATACTGTACCTTTTTCGGATAGTGGAACTGAATGCCCATGAAATCCTCTGTTACCATGGTATAAGCGGTTGAGCAAAACAGTTTCCCGTCATCATACCTGCCGAGACCCAGACGGCCGGGAACAACTGCTACAACAGGTTCGTCAAATGTAGCCCTTTTATACTGTTTCCCATCTCGCAAACGTATTTCACCATATCGGCATCTTGCCAGATTCGATGTAATGCCGCGCCATAGGTCTAAACTGCATGTAGTTACTTTTTCACCACTACACAGTTGCTTATACGTTTCAGAATATCATGGCGAGTTCAAGGTCCTGATCCCCTCGGAAGAGGCCATCTACGAACCGGACGACTACCGTGGCCAGCGCAAGAGCGACGTGCTTTACTACATGCTCAATAAGCGCATGGGCGCAGAGATCGACTACGTCATCCGTGGCGTAGATCCGGAAACCGGCATGGCGGGCGGCAGCCGCATGGAGGCTATGGCCCTGAAACGCAAGGCCTATTTTTACAAGACTGACCGTAACGGCAACTACCAGCTGTATGTCGGCTCCCGCGCCGAGGCCCGCGTCGTATCCGTCATCCGCGCCGGCATCTTTGTGGATCTGTTCGGCGCCGAATGCTATATCCCACTCAAGGAACTGAGCTACCAGCGCTGGGTGGACGCCAGTCAGCATTTCCAGCCCGGCCAGCGCGTACTCGTGCGGATCATTGAACTGGACCGCAGTGATTGGAACCATCTGCACGTGACCGTGTCGGTGAAGCAGGCCAGCGCCAACCCCTACCCGACGTAAACTACTGCGTGGCACTCAGCAGGGTTTTTGAGGTGCCCCTTACGCGGCTTCTTGACCTGGAGGATGAGCAGAATGATGCCCCGGCCGACGAGCTTGACGAACGGCAACTGAAACTCGTGGAGCAGATGGCCCGGCAGTATGCTGAGGCGCAGCGCCGCATTCGCCGTCGGTACCGCTGGCCACTGATTCTTTTGGTTTCCGCTCTGCTGGTTGGAGCAGCCTGGCTATGGGAATGGCTGGATGGAATGAACCGTAGAGTGGACTATCTCTCGGGCGAGATGGCTGGTATGCAGGGTGAAATCGTCTCCGGTGTGGGCGACCGCGTACAAGAGAGTCTGCGGGAAGAAAGCAGCCTCATTACTGACTACACCATTGATGTGGCCAAGGCAGATATCTTGGAAAACACCATCACATACCGGATAACCGCAAACTTAAAAGAAGGCAACAGCGGCACCATAGTGAGTTTGATGTCCAGAATAGGTGAATCCGTATTCGAAGCGGAAACTGTTCAGAGCTCAGGTCTTATCTACTCTGGTGAGATCACCTGTCCGATAAGCGATGATACGGGCGTATACCTTGTAGTGAAACAGGATGAGCAGAGCAAAAGCGAACTGTTGGAAACACTCTCACTGGCCAATGACTATAATATCCATATTGAGGGATGGAGCCGCAGGGCGTCCGTGGAACATGGCGGTCTAAACAAAACACCTTATGAGCCTGTGGAAGTACACATCTCCATGTATGAGGCGTCAGGCCTTCCCTATCCTCCCAAGGGTACTAAAACAGCGTTAGACGTCTATATCAATGATCGCTTGGTCAAGGAAGTGCCGATTTCTCTGTCTAATCAAAAGGAAAGCTATCAGGAATGGCGCCTAACCGGAGAATTTGATATCCCTATGCAGGATGTCTCAACACAGACAGGGGACGTTGTCACCTTCGTCGCTCTGGTCGCGGATAACTATGGACGGAAGGCTTCCTCCGTACTCAGTCGATATAAAATTCTGGAGGGCAAGGAACTGGAGTACCTGGCATACGATATGTTGGATCTCACCGGCCAGACCTATGGAACGGAGGTGTGGCAGTGAAGCGGTATCTGCTCAGCTATCTTGCAGCCTATGTAGCTTCTCTTGCTGCCTTCGGTGTCATAATGGTCATTGCCATTTCCAACTGGTTCTTTACAGACAGTCCTTTGTGGTTTGATGTATTGGGCGTCATTGTAACGGCTCTGCCGGCATTGGCTCTGGGAGAAGTGTTAGGCCGTCGCTTCAAGGCAAAACAAGCAGGAAGGCCTCTGCGCGGCTTGCTAATCCTGCTGGCAATCATGGCAATACTGGCGTTTACAACAGAACTCCACGAGTATCTATATATCGCCTCCTGGCCTGGTTTGCTGATTGGCAACGCGCTGCAGACAGTTTTCGATGTTAGTAATCACTGGGATGGTGCTTTTGTCCTGTTGGGCAATCTCCTTCTTCCATTGCTCTTTCATCTGGGCTGGCGCTGGGGTACTGCGGAATAAACGTAAGCGCTTAATAACCGCACGGGATAAAAGACAAAAAACCACCCATTCGGGTGGTTTTTTCTTTTGCTGTTTTTTGCCTGCGCGCATTTTTCAGCGGCAGATGCGCGCGATGCGGTCGCTGATGAAGGTCAGCAGCGCGTCGAAGGTGCGCCCTGTGCGCTTTTCAATGCTGTATACGCTGATGCGCTCGTCGCCGTCCTGCCCAATGAGCGTCACCTCGTCCCCCACCTTGCAGGGAATGCCGGTCACATCGATGATGGACTGGTCCATGCACAGCTCAAGAAAGCGGGTGCGCCGGCCATGCACAAGGATGGGCCCCTGCCCTCTGGCATAGTCCACCGGGATCCCGTCGGCAAAGCCGACGGAGAGCGTGGCGAGCTGCAGGTCGGTGCCGCTGCGGAACTTCTGCGGATAGCCGATGCTCTCGCCCGCGGGCATGGTGTGGAGGTTTGTGATATAGGCGCGCAGAGTGATGATCTCCTGAATGTCGACCGGCTCAACGCCGTCCTCCATCACGAGATGCCCGTAGAGGATGCCGCCGACGCGTACGCTGTTGTGGAAAGCCTCCTCGAACCAGGTCACCGCCGCGCTGTTGCAGCAGTGGACATACTGCGCGCGGATGCCCGCCGCCTCGATCTGCCGCAGGCCCCGCATAAAGCGGTCATGCTGCTCGATGGTGAAGGCGTCGTTCACACAGTTCGTCGCCGTAGCAAAGTGCGAGTACACGCCGCACACGGAGAGGTGCGGACAGGCGGCAAGCGTCGTGAGCAGCACCGCAAGATCCTCGCCCGGCCGGACGCCCAAACGGTTCATACCGGTCTCGATCTTGATCTGAATGCGGCCGACACGCCCCTCTGCCGCGCAGAGCTCTTCGTAGGCAAGGGCGCACTCCGGTCGGAAGATCGAAATGATGATGTCGTTATGCAGCGCGATATGATACTGCTGCGGCGCAATGCCGCCGAGCAGCATCAGGTCGCAGGCCACGCCGCGGCGGCGCATTGCGGTCCCTTCGCACAGGGCGCCCACACCGATCACGCGCACCCTGCAGTCGTTCACCAGCACATCGGTGATCTCCTCAGCGCCGTAGCCGTAGCAGTTGCCCTTGACGACCGGGATCAGCGTGACCTCCGGCCCGACATGGCGTTGGAGCTTGCGGTAGTTTTCAATCAGCGTCGCGCGGTCAAGCAGAAGATAACCGCTCTTTTCCAAAATATCGTCGTTCTTTGCAATATCCATGGTCGTTTCCTTTTTCCGCCCTCCCGCCTGCAATCTCCCGCGGGAGGGTCTGCACCCTTCCGCGGGAAGGAGAAAAGAGCCGAAGCGGCCGGTACGGCGCTCCGGCTCTTTTCTGGAGAGAGCTTTTTGATACTCTATGCTTTTTTCCTGTGCGTTCTTCTTAGAACAGAAAGTGCGCGATGGGGCAGACGATCAGCAGGCTGATGATAGTACGCTCAAGGAAGATCACGAACAGCTCCCAGATGTTGAGGGGCAGCTTGGAGCCGAGGATCAGACCGCCGACCTCGGAGAGGTAGAGCACCTGCGTGACGGAGACGACCGCGACGATGAAGCGGGTCATGTCGCACGCACCGGCGCCCGCGATCAGGATGGACGGGGTAAACATATCGGTAAAGCCGATGATCATCGTGGAAGCGGCAGCGGAGGCATCCGGCACCTGCAGCAGCTTGAGCAGGGGCAGGAAGGGCGTGCCGAGGACCTGGAAGATGTTGGTGTAGTTGGCGCAGATCAGCGCAATGGTGCCGATGCACATAACGGTGGGCAGGATGCCGAACCACATATTACAGGCGTTCTTTGCGCCGTTCTGAAGGAACCCGCCGATGCCGGGGAAGTGAGAAACGCGCTTGAGCGCGAGGTCCATGCCGTACTCGCTGGAGCTCTTGTAGCCCTCGGGGATGGTCTCAGGCGCAGCTTTGCCCTCGATCACATAGGTCTCGGGCTTTTTGTGCAGGGGCCACAGCAGCGGGCAGATCAGCGCGCAGATGATGCCGACGAAGCAGATGAGCAGGTAGTAAACGCCGAAGTACTGCACCATCCCGACCTGATCGAGCACGACCAGCGCAAAGGTGATGGAAACGGCGGAGAAGAGCGTCGCGATGATGCTCGCCTCCTTAGCGGTGTAGTAGCCGCCCTCATACTGGTTGAGGGTCAGCATGACACCGAGCGTGCCGTCGCCGATCCACGAGGTCACGCAGTCGACCGCGGCGCGGCCGGGGACCTTGAAGAGCGGGCGCATGAGCTTCGTCGCCAGCGCGCCGACATACTCGAGCAGACCGAAGTCGGTCAGCAGCGGCAGCAGGAAGGACGCGATCACATTGATGATGACCAGCGTGCCGATCAGATCATAGAGCACGAAACCGCCTTGATCGGCGCTGGAGATGGCATAGAGGATGCCGCTCCCCTTGTCGGCGCCCAGCTCAAGAAATGTGATCCACGCGAAGATCGCACCCAGCACACGCACGACGATCCAGAACGGACCGCAGATGAAGCAGCTGTTAAGTACGGGGCTTTCCATGATGAACTTGGGCTTTGCCAGCGCCACGAGCGTCATCACAGCGGAGATCGTCACGATCGCCACGCTCAAAATCGGCAGGAATCCACCGATCGCACCGGCAATAATGTCCGCGATGATCTTGACCGTGACCGTCCACTCGCCTGCCGCGTTTTTGACCGGGATCATAAAGAGAATAACACCGATCGCGGACGGAATGATAAACATCGCTTTCAGTTTACCTCTGTTTTCCATATTCTTCCTCCTCTTATTGTTGAACATATAAAAATGTTTCTTTTTTCTTCCCACATTTTTTATATGTTCTCAACAAACATCTTACCTTTCTTTTCCAGAAGGTCAAGTGCCAGTTAGGCCTTTGCCTTGCGTGCCACATGGCATATGCCGTCCGGCTGAACAAGCGCGCCAGTCGCTGTCCTCCCTCAGTAAGCTCAGTCTGGAGGATTTCCGCAATGTGGAGCAGTCCGCAAATGCGGCGAGGAACGCCCAAAAGGCAAAGTATCAGGGAATGCTCTCCCTGTACCTGAACGTGATCTACCAGATCATCAAGAACATGTGTATATCAACTCCCGCTATGCGCTGGCCTTTGCCAAGTATGAGCACGACGCTTCGCTGCTTCTGGATGGCTGGGTTTACGACCGCTACAAAACGGTGTTCAGCGACCTGACTGTGGACAGCCTTCAAAAGGGCAAGCTGAACAGGCGGGCCTCGAAGTACTTGCAAGTCAATCTGGAGCATTCCGACACCGATCTCATCCGGCAGTACAGAAACAAGGTGGCGCACCTGAATGCCATGTTCGATTTAATGAGCAAAGTCTATGTTGACGCTACTATGCAAGGCAAAAAGGGGATGAACGAGCATAGTGCTCTCGTTTCAATGATAGATCGATCTAACATTCCGGGAAAGGTGATCGTGTTAATGGATACACAAAAGGGACGATGCAAACCAAATATGGAGCAACATTTATCAGAATATGATCTGCCCCTGCATCCAACACATCGAGGCATACGAATTTGAGAAGGCATACGATCTCTACAAAACCTTTACGCTTAGATTAAAAGAGAAATATCTGTGCACATAGGGCAGTGCGGTAAGGAACCCTGCACGATGGTTTCTCTATAGTTGAAAGCAAAAGCAAGCGAGGGTACCGGCTCTTTGAACCGATACCCCCGCTGATTTTTATTTATGCCGCTCTTTGCTGAAATCGCTGGCTACGGATGCTGTTTGCACGGACCTGAAGTTCCTGCGAGAGCAGCTTCAAGACGGAGAACTCGTCATCCAGTCCACTCAGTTCCTTTTGCAGTACGCCCTCATAATGCCGCTTCTTTTCCTCCAAAGCCTGCACCTTCAGCACCCAGCGGTCCATGACCGTAGGACTTTGGCTGCTGCTCTTGATGAGGTAATCGCATTTTTCCTGATAGGCGGCGATCTCTTTCTTAACGGCCAGATAGAATTCTTCCGTCATTTTCTCGCGCTGCTTGGCATCGTCAATGATATAAAAGCTGTTGACGACCAGCGGCGTCGCCTTTTTGTTGAGCCCGCTGAGAAGCAAAATGAAGTCCTCGAAAATGTCTACCTGATCCATATAGGTGTGGGGGACAAAGTACATGTGGCCGGTGATGCTCAGCTTCGTTGCTTCAAGCGCGCGCAGGTAGTTGGTGCAGATCGTCTCGATCTGCTTGCGGTTGGCGCAGCGCTGGTAGAGCTCAAAGAGTTCCTCGGCGCGGCGGCAGCACTCCGGCACATCCACGGCGTCATCATACACCATGTTGTCGCAGCGGAAAATGCCGTCTGCCTTATCGTAGCTGATGTTTGCCAGCTTTTCGTACTGGTTGGTATGGCGGTTCAAGGTTTCCTTCACCAGCTCACGGGAGAGAATGCCCGCCGTGTGCTTATTGTCACGACAGTAGGCGAGGTAGATATTCGTCTCGCCGTCCGTGGTGACCGGAACGCGCACCCGGATATCGCCCGTAGCGGAGCGAAAGGCATCCGATACGGAGAGCCGATTGCCGCTGGTGTAGGGAATACACATGCTGTCGCACAACTCGGCCAGTTCCTCCTTATCCACCAAAAGGTTGGCAAGGGAGAAATAGAGGAATTTGCCCAGCACGTGCTCGGCATCGCCCTCTGCGGCGGCAACAAAATTGCGAATGTCCATAACTTTGTCCATGTTCATAATCCTTTCTTTTGGTTTTTGTGGTCACCAATTTTCAACAATCTGCGTCAGTTTTTCGTATTGACCAACCATCAGCAATCCCAATTCGTAGCGATAGTTGATGTAGTTCAGGTGGTACTCAATTTTCTCAAGCGTCAACCTGTCTCCGTTTTCTTTTGCTTGACGATATTGCACAATGTAATCAAGCATCCGGCTGCGTTTCATACCGAATCCATCCTGTTTCATCAGCAGGTAGATCTCATCCATTTCGCGATTTGTCAGCATATCTGCCTCCCGTTACATGGCTGCCACTCGGCTGAGGAGGTAGTCGTCCACTCCCTTGTAGGCCGGGTTCCATGTGTATTTTGAGTATCGGATGCCGGGGATCTTTTTTACCTCCTTGCGCATGGTAAGGATAGCGTCCCGGACATTCTTGTTGGTCATTTATAGCCATAGGTAAGCCCCTGATATTATCTCAGGCTTTTCCCCGGCTTCACACGGAGCGTGCAACTTTCATCGCACTCCGCGTTCCATCAATTACAGCTCTTATGTATGTATTCAATCACCATCAGAGATTCAATATTACCTGCTGAACTATGCAATTTCCTGCAATTCCAGTTGTGTGCGGAACTCATTTACCTTTTGCAGTTGCTTCTTGTTAAGCTCTAATTTCTCAAGATATTTTTCTATGGTTTTGTTATC
>ERZ1106963.4343-NODE-4343-length-10658-cov-3.028011_pt1 | contig 10658 bp, 10 predicted proteins | sample MGYA00403681_ERZ1106963 | MGnify/ENA primary metagenome ERZ1106963 (study PRJEB35170, sample SAMEA104062407) | human gut metagenome | biome: human gut; feature: human-associated habitat; material: faeces | place: Denmark | collected 2012-05-03 ...
CTTTGCAGCCTGCTTTTGTTCTGCATCTCAACCATCTTCAGTTCTACTTCCGGGTGCAGGCTCCTGAATGTCTTGAATATCTCAGGGAAATAGCGTCTTGCATAAACCGACGAGGCTGCGATTCTTATCGGTTCATTTTTTTCTTGATTGTGTCCAATGTTCATTATCATACGATCATATATCTGAAGGATTTTACTGCCTTCTTTGATAAATTCTTCGCCCGCAGCACTTAAACTGACGGTTTTTTTGTTTCGAATAAAGAGCTGCGAGCCAAGACTCTCTTCGAGCCTTTTAACAGACTGACTCAAGGCGGGCTGACTGATATGCAGATAGGCTGATGCTTTGTTGAAGTTCTTAATTTCCGAAATAACAATAATATTTCTAATATCTGATATTCTCATATCTGCTCCTTTCACACCGTTCAGAATCAATAGTTGTGTATTTAAGAATACACAATAATTCCCGCCCACGTCAAGTCCCACATCTGGAATGTACGTGTCGAACCTAACCGCGCATAGACACGGTAAGCGTCAAACCTCCCCACGGGCTGAAAGCTGCTTCCCGCAAATGCCCCGGAAGAATGCTATATGCCTCATAAATAAAAGACCGCCATCTCGGTGAGCAACAGTTCTCCTTAAGATGGCGGTCTTTTTATACGCGGGGTGGTTTGACGCTTACGCTTTATCCGTTTACATCCAACACAAGCTGAATGTGCTCTGCAATGGCATAGGGCATTGCAGCATCGTTAAAATCAAAATGTGCATTATGAAGCTGAGGCTCATGCTGAACGTCTCCTGTTGCTACGCCAAGACGATAGAAACAGGTCTTTGGATTTACCTCGGAATACATTGAGAAGTCTTCACCACCGAGAAGCGCGTCAAGATGAATGCAATTTCCGTCGTCAACGATTTTTTCTGCTGCCTTGTGAACGAGCTCCGTTATTTCGGAATCATTTGAGACTGGCGGACACCCATAGTCATATTCTATCTCAGATGTACATCCACAAAGAGCGGCTGCTTGCTCAACAATTCTGCGTATTGCCTTTTCAGAGGCGATTCTTGAAACACTACTGAGCGTTCTAACGGTGCCTTTGAGGACCGCTTCCGCAGGGATAATATTAGAAACGGTTCCGCTGTCAGCTACGCAAGTGTTTACAACTGCCATTTCCTTTGTGGTAAGTTCATTGGAAACGATCTCGTGAAGTCCGATAACCGCATGTGATAGTGCAAGTAAAGCATTTCTGCCCTCAGCTGGACGGCTTCCATGTGCACTTTTTCCGATGAATCTGGCTGTGAATCTGTCAGAGGCTGCCATTATCTGCCCTTCTGCACAGGCAATCTGCCCCAGCTTATACATCGGAGTGTTATGCATAGCAACCATCAGATCAACATGAGGATTTTCCATAACACCTTTTGCAACAAGCACCTTTGCCCCGTGTAGACCTTCTTCACCAGGTTGGAAGACGAGCTTTATTGTGCCGGAGAATTTGTCTCTAATCTGTATAAGTGCTTTTGCTGCGCCGAGAAGAGCGGCGGTATGAGCATCATGCCCGCAGGTATGCGCCGCATTTTCCTTTCTGGAATGCCACGGTTTGCCGCAAAGATCCTTCATGGGAAGCGCATCAATATCGCATCTTATCGCAATTACCTTACCTTTTCCCGGTTTTGTACCTTTGATAAGACCTACACAGCCTACATCGATATCGATTCCCTGCAGCTCTGCTCCCATTTCCAGAAGTTCTTCTTTGATGAGCTTCGTTGTTTCATACTCTTCCATTGCCGTTTCCGGATTCATGTGAATACGGTGACGTATCTCTACAGCATATGGGGATACATCATTTGCAAGATCAGTAACAAATGTCTTTTGCATTCTTTTACCCTCAGCCGTTCAGATCATATACACACTGAATGTGTGCTGCAATGCAGTATGGAATCACTTCATCGTTTGTGTCATAATGAGCGTTATGAAGCTGAATTACAGGACCGTTTTCAGGAGTACCGGTTCCGACACGGTAAAAGGCGATCTTTTCTACATACTTCCTGTAGAACGAGAAATCTTCGCCACCGAGTAGAGATTTAAGATGAACAATATTCTCGCTGCCTACAATTTTGGATGTAGAAGCAATAATATTGTTTACGGTCTCTTCATCATTTATGACAGCATCCGTGCCGCGTATATAGTTAATTTCAGCCTCACAGCCGCAAAGCAATGCGGCTGCATTGGCTACTCTACGAATTGCGGCTTCAAGCGTCTCTCTGACTTCGGGATCAAGGCAACGCACGGTTCCGGAGATGGTTGCCTTGTCAGGAATAATGTTTGCGGCTGTACCGCACTTGAGAACGCAAGTGTTTACAACTGCCTCTTCCTTTGTTTTAACCTCATTTGAAACGATCTCCTGAAGTGCGATCACGGCATGAGAAGCTGCTAGAAGTGCATTTCTCCCTTCAACAGGTCGGCTTGCATGAGCACTTTTCCCGATGAAGCTGATGTTGTACTCATCCGCGGAGGCCATGATTTTCCCAGATGCAATAGCATACTGTCCCAAGTGATATGCGGGGGTACCGTGCAGAGAAGTCAGCACATCCATTGCTGGATGCTCCATTGCACCGTGTGCAATCATGTATTTTGCACCTGCAAAGGTTTCTTCTGCCGGCTGGAAAATGAGCTTTACAGTACCGCAGAATTTGTCGCGGTTGTCCATGAGAGCTTTGGCAGCTGCAAGAAGGCACGCGGTATGTGCATCATGCCCGCAGGTATGGGCAACACCATCTACCTTGGAAGACCAGGGCTTGCCGCTTAGATCATTCATCGGCAACGCATCCATATCCGCCCGAAGACCGATGACTTTACCCTTGCCAGTCTTAGTTCCATGAATCAGCGCTACACAACCGACCTCAAGACCGAGATCTAGTATCTCCGCTCCGATCTTATTTAATTCTCTTTTAACTATTTCGGTCGTATTGTATTCTTTGAGCCCGAGCTCTGGGTGTTCATGTATTTCGTGCCTGATGCTTACCGCATATGGTGTCAATTCTTTTGCAAGCGCAGTTACTTCGGTTTTCAATAAATTCCGGAGATACCGCAAGAGCTCTTGCAATTCCGATTCTCTGCCGTCTTCCGCCGTCAAGCTCATGAGGGTACGTATTTGCAAATCTGGAAGCAAGACCGACAGTATCCATGAGCTCGCTTATTTTCTTATGCAAGGATTCTTTGTCGGGGCATATTTTGCAGACTTTCAGCGGTTCTGCTATTATTTCGCTCACCGTCATCCTCGGATTCAAAGATGCGTATGGATCCTGGAAGATTATCTGAACATTTTTTCTCATCTCCTTCATGCGTACAGAGTTGTATGATAAAATATTCTCTCCTTTATAAAGGACCTCACCGCTTGTGGCAGGAAGTAGGCGGATCATGACTCGTCCGAGAGTAGATTTACCGCAGCCCGATTCGCCGACCACACCTAGGGTTTTTCCCGTTCCGATTGACAGGGAAATATCATCTACCGCGTGCAGTAACCCCTTTGGAGTAGAAAAAAATTTCTTGAGATTTCTTGTTTCAATCAATGGAACGTCAATCATTATTTATTTCCTCCGCTTCCGGGTATTTGCTGAAATGGCAGAATATTTTATGCCCATTTTTTTCCTTGTAGCTCGGCTTGAGCGTTTTGCATTCTTCCTTTGCATATGGACATCTGTCTGCAAAGCTACAGCCAGTGTTTATTATGGTAGGATCCGGCATGAGTCCGTCAATAGGATTGAGCCTGTTTTCGTCTGCGTTCATGTTTGGGATGGAGCCAAACAGCCCCTTTGTGTATGGATGGTGATCTTCACCCTCAAACAAATCGTTGACCGTACCTATTTCTACAACTTCACCGGCATAGATAACTGCGACTCTATCACAGGTCTGAGCGACGATTCCGAAGTCGTGAGTAATGAGTACAATGGAAGTATTCAATTTCTCCTTAAGGCTGTTCATCATTTCAAGCACCTGCGCCTGTATCGTGACATCAAGTGCAGTGGTAGGCTCATCAGCCAAAAGAAGCATCGGCTCACAGGCGAGAGCGATTGCGATCACGATCCGTTGCTTCATTCCTCCTGAGAATTGATGGGGGAAATCGTGCTTTCTCTCTGCGGGGATACCAATCATTTCAAGGATTTCGTCGGTTCTCTTTCCCCGCTGCTCGGAAGTCATATCCGGTCTGTGGAGAAGCAGAACTTCTTCTATCTGCGCACCGACCTCCATGACCGGGTTAAGGCTGGTCATGGGATCCTGAAAGATCATCGAAACAGTCTCACCGCAGATGTCGCACATTGCATTTTCCGAAGCTTCAGTAATGTCCACGCCGTTAAGAATTATCTTCCCACTAGTGATTTTTCCTATTTTTTCCGGAAGCAGGCGCAGAATGCTCAATGCAATAGAGGTCTTTCCTGCACCTGTTTCCCCGATAAGACCAAGAGTCTCTCCAGTTTTTACATCAAATGATACTCCGTTTACAGCATACACGGTCGCATCGTCTGTATGATATTCTACGTGCAGATCGCGCACATTCAACAGTGTTGTTTCCACTATGCTACCTCCCGTACAATCAGTTTTTCAGCTTCGGGTCAAGAGCATCACGAAGTCCATCACCGATGCGGTTGAAGCAGAAAACGGTTGTCATGATGGCCAGCCCTGGAGGAACTACAAGGAAGGGATATCTTCTCATGTACTCGCGAGCCTCGGAAAGCATACTGCCCCACTCTGGAGTAGGAGGCTGAATGCCTAGACCGACAAAACTCAAACCAGCTATCTGGATAATGCAGTGTCCCATTTGAAGGGTGGTCTGAACAATTACGGGACCGAGGACATTGGGCAGTATATGTCTGAGAATTATACGACAGTTACTTGTGCCACAAGCCGTTGCTGCTTCCACATACTCCTGATTGCGTATGGGTAGAATTGCTGATCTAACAACTCGTGCAAACTGCGGAACTCTTGCAACAATGAGTGCGATTACAAGGTTCACCGTACTTGCTCCCAATGCTGCAACAACAGCAATTGCCAAAACAAGCGATGGAACAGCCATAAAAATGTCCATGATGCGCATGATAATGTTTTCTATATGACCACCGAAGTATGCCGCTATTGCACCGAGCAGTCCACCGATGATCAGTGCGCCGAAAACCGACGCAACACCTACGGTAAGGGATACTCTTGCTCCGTATATGATTCGCGCAAGCACGTCTCTGCCATAGATATCCGTACCGAACCAGTGTTCAGACGATGCAGGTTTGAGCCTTAATGAAGAATCCGTCGTTGTGACAAGCTCGGGATCGATCAACACATTTGCAAAGATTGCGGTAAGGACGATCACGCTTAACACTGCGAGACTTATCAGTGCGAGCTTATTTTTCTTGAAGCGAAACCATATTGCTTGAATCTGGCTTTTTTCTTTGTTTTCCATCAGTTCGCTCCTCACTCTGCCTCTTTTTTACGAATAGCCTTTGGTTTTGCGTATCTGGACTTCAGCCGTGGATCTATATATGTATAGAGCACGTCAACAATAAGGTTTACAAGTCCACCGACAACAGCAATAAACATTATAGCGGCGGTCACGCATGGTGTATCCTTCAATTTGACGGCATTTACAACGTAAGTACCAAGTCCGGGAATGGAAAAGACACTCTCAATAACGACCGCGCCGCCGAGCAATATACCAAACTGCATACCTGCAACTGTAATTACCGGAAGAAGTGCATTTCTTAGAGAATGCTTTGTGATGACACGCATAGCCTTCGCGCCCTTTGCCTTGGCAGTTCTGACATAATCCTGGCGGATTTCCTCAAGCATCGTAGAACGGGTCGTTCGAATCATCAATGCAAATGTATTGCAGGAAAGAGTGATGCACGGCAACACGTAGTGCATAAAAGATGATGCTCCTGTTGATGGGAACCAGCGCAGCTTGAGAGAAAAAATAATCATCAGCATAAGACCATACCAGAAACCCGGCATGGATGTAAGCACCATGGAGACGACCATGCTCAAATTGTCTATCCATGAGTATTGCTTGACTGCGGAGATAATGCCTATAGGGATACCAAGTACAACTGCTATCAAAACTGCTCCCACTGCAAGTTTGAGCGTGTAGGGAAAGTGATCAAGGATTTCTCCCATTACAGGCTGTCCAGTCTGATAGGAGGTGCCAAGATCGCCTTTTACGGCATTAAATATGTATCTTGAATACTGGACGATCAGACTGTCATTCAGTCCCATTTCTTCCCTGAGCGCATCAACGTCTTCTTGAGTAGCATATTCACCGAGGATGATTCTTGCTGGGTCTCCAGGCGACAGGCTCATTACGAAATATATTAAAAACGATATTCCGATGATTATCGGAATCAGCATTAACAGCCTTTTCAAAATATATTTAAACATGTGGCTATCTCCATATTTGAAATAAAGTGTTGCAGCATACCGTCTGCAGCTACATTAAAAATTTACGGTACATTGCAGCGCTTTCAGCTTTTGAATTGAATGATCCCGGTCTCAGACCGATAAGTACATCATTTTCTGTCGGACTTTTTAGCAAACTGTTCAAGCTAAAAAGCTTGAACAGTTTGCTTCTTTGAGTATTCCGGATCAATCCATCCAATAATAGTCGTACATATACATGTGCAGAGTTGCACTGGGATATACGCCGCCGAGATGTACGGATGCCGCATTGCTACGCATATTTGTATAGATGGGGCATACAACAAAGTTGTCCCTGATTGCTTCGCAGAACTTCAGGTAGTTTGCGGTGCGTTCTTCGCCAAGCGGAAGAAGTCTGCCCTGAAGTATGAGCTTGTCAATTTCTTCATTATTGCAGTTGGAGAAATTGCCTGCGCCTCCGCAGTTTTCACTGTAGAACTTGGATGCACAGAAATCAGAGTCAAGCGCCGTGATCGGCAGAGCCCAAATAGCAATCTCATAATTGGTGTTGTAAATGACCATGTCATCCCATGCCGCACGTTCCATGAGTTCGATCTCAATATTGATGCCGCAGGGCGCGAGCTGCTCCTTGAGCAGAGTGGCGGGCTTGGAGTAGGTGCCGTTATCTATGGTGGGCATACTTACGGTCAAACCATCAGGATAACCCGCTTCAGCGACGAGCTCCTTGGCGCGCTCAACATTCTTTTCTGGAACCGGCAAGTTTTTGGGGCACTCAGGAAGAACGGAGTCAAGAGCGGCGGTCTGAACTTCGCCATATCCATCTGCTGCTACATCAATAATCTCCTGACGGTCAATGCAGAGATACACTGCTTCGCGCAGACGCGGATCTGCAAATTTACCGGATGCGTTGTTAAAGCTTACGAGCACTTGGGATGCTGCGGGGCCAGTAACGAACTGAAGCTCGGGATTGTCCTGAATTGTGGGAATATCAGCAGGGGACAGGTTGGTCATAACATCAATATCACCGGTTTCCAAAGAAATTGCTGCCGCGGTGTTATCGGAAATGAAGACGATGGAAGCCTCCTTGATCTTTGCTTCGCCTCTCCAATATTTTGGGTATGCTTCGTATACAAGCTTATCGCCGCTGACCCACTGCTTGAGCATATAGGGACCCGTGCCCATAGGGCTTCTGGTAAGAATATCGTCCCCATTTTCTTCGACGTAAGATTTACAGACAATAGCAGTGCTGAGCGTAGACAGGCAGGTGATGATGGGGGCATAGGAATACTTAAGACTCAACTTTACAGTGTAGTCATTAATTTTCTCGACTTTATCGATTGCGCCGACGTATGCACTGTTATAACCGGTCTCCATTGCTCTGTTCAGAGAGAAGACAACGTCATCGGCTGTCATAGGAAGATCGTTGTGGAAAAATACATCCTTTCTCAGGTTGAGCGTGATGGAAGTGCTATCTTCTGCAAGTTCATAGGATTCGGCAAGTGCTGGTACAATGGTGCCATCCTTCTCTTCTCTGAAAAGGGATTCGTACATCTGGTACTGAATAACCTGAGGATCACCTGTGCCGGATGTTTTGTGAGGATCAACGGTGTTTGGTTCGGTTTTCAGGCGGAAACGGAGAGGCTTCTGCTCTTCCGCAACGTTGCCTTCTACGCCGCTTCCAAATGTTTCAAGAACGCTTTCTTCGGAAGAAGTATTCTCCTTCGTTTCCGCGGGTGCTGACGGAGCTTTTGCAGGTTTTGTTCCGCACGCACACATTGAAAGAAGCATACAGATAACAAGAACCAATGTGATAACTTTTTTCATTTTCCCTTCATTTCCTTTCTATTCTTGATTTTTATCTGTTTGTTGCAGATGTGTTAAATAAATAACGCTTCTGCCTGCTGGTTTATTATAACCTGCATATATATATTTGTAAAATATTATTATTTTATCCTTTCAATAACTAATTTGAATAAAACGGTTGTTCGAAAACGTGCTCACTTATTTAATTTTGTTATTACCGAGATAAACTAATCCAATTTTACAAAATATACGACTTCTGTTATTCTGTATAAAAAAGGAGGTTTTATTATGCATATTTTTGATTGCACGCTCCGGGATGGGGCAAATGTTGTTGGATGCGGTTTCAACGCCGAGCTAACTGAAATGATAATTGACAACCTTATTGATTGCGGAATTACAACTATCGAGCTTGGAAACGCCTACGGGCTGGGTGCATATGAAGCCAAGCCTGCGATAGCTCCTCTGGATGATGCAGGATATCTTGAAATTGTCAGTAGAAAAGCATCCAAAGCCGAACTCGGTATGTTCCTGCTTTATCAGAATGCAACTCCCGATAGAATTAAAAAAGCAAAAGAAGCCGGTCTCTCTTTTCTCCGTATAGGCGCTGATGCGGGCAAAGCCGCCAATGCTGTCGCTGCCGTGAAAATGGTAAAAGATGCAGGACTTAAATGCTTCTATTCTGCAATGAAGTCTTATGTTCTTCCTGCAGATGCTCTTTCTGAAGAGGCTGTTGCGCTTGAAAGAGCCGGACTTGATTTGTTTACAATTATGGATTCTGCAGGAACAATGCTTCCCAATGAAGTGAGCGACTACATCATCGCCATAAAAAAAGCTGTGAAAATTCCGGTGGGCTTTCACGGGCATAACAACCTTGGTTTGTCTGTCGGCAATGCTGTTGCTGCACTGGACGCAGGCGCAGAGTATCTTGACACCGGACTTATGGGCATGGCAAGATCTGCTGGAAACTGCCCTACAGAACTCCTCGTCGGAGCACTTGCACGCAAAGGTATCGATTCAGGGTGCGATTTCTATAAACTGTGTAGTTTTATTGACAACAATCTTGCTCCAGCAATGAAAACGTATAACTATACTTCCACTGTTGCGCCAAAGGACCTTGTTCTCGGCTATGCCGGCTGCCACTCTACTTTTTCCAGCCTCTATAAAAAAGTTGCTGAGGAGACAAACGTTTCATTGTACAAGCTTATTGTTGAAACGTCAAAGCTTGAGAAGAGAGCTCCGACTGAGGAAGTGATCCGAGCCGTGGCAAAGGAACTTGCACGCTGATTTTGAGCGGGCGCATTTGACTGCCCCAACCAGGAGATCTCCGTGCCACAGGGAAAAAGCGGCAAGTACAGAAAAGCGGTTTTGTCGAAGCAATGCCTGCGGGAAGTGGAACAATACTGACGGCAATACCGTCCACGTGACGATTCCTTTCCCAGCAAATATCCTGCCTGTAAATACGTCGGCATCCGTTCCTTCCAGACAGCGCTGAGCACTGCCGTGAAAAAGCCGGGACAAAGCACGTCACGTCTTACACGCTTTGCCACAGCTTCGCAACGCATCTGATCGAAGCAAATGCCATGACCCTGATCGCCGATAGAATGATCTTCTGTTTTGCAATCACGCGCTGGACGCGTCAACGGCGCATTTTTTGCATCAGCCTTATCCGTAAAAACCAAGCCGTGGTTCAATTGCCCGAATCCATGATTTACTAGGGTGTATTCTTCCAACTGCCAACGCACCCGGACAGCGGACCTTTTCGTGCTGCGTCATTTTTCCTTGAAATACGTCAGTATTCCTGCGAAAAATGTCTTGCTCAGCGCGAAAATTCCTCGCTGCCGGTCACATTTTCAGTTTTCAGATACACCCTAAAATCATCATCCGCGCGCCGGAGGCTTCCGCCGCCGTTTGAATGACATCTATCAGCCGCGTTCCGATGCCTTTTCCGCGCGCGAAATCGTCAAACACGCAGATGCTGCTGGTGCAGATGCGGTTGTTCCAGCCCTCCGGCGAGCCCTCGACAAATCCGAGCAGACGCCCGCCTTCAAACGCGCCGAAGGCGACCGGTTTTTCCAGCCACGTGCCGAAAAACACATCGCCAAAGGACCGCCGCACCGCTGCCTCAAAGAGCACATATTTGAGCTCAAAGCCGCTTTCGGAAGCGGAAATGTCATAATAGCCCCTTGTCTGGTAGCGCGCGGTGAACTTTTTGCCTGCGTATGACGCTGGGTCCGGCTGCCGGATCTCTATGCGATATTCCGCCCTTACGACCTGTGCGCCCCGTCTTATCGTGCCGCAGAAAAAAGCACAAGAACGGGGCTGCCTCAAAATAGAATTATCTAGGGTGTATCTGAAAACTCATGATGTGACCGGCAGCGAGGGATTTTTGCGTTGCGCAAGACATTTTTTCGCAGGAATACTGACGTATTTCAAGGAAAAATGAC
>ERZ1106963.4346-NODE-4346-length-10656-cov-3.685501_pt1 | contig 10656 bp, 7 predicted proteins | sample MGYA00403681_ERZ1106963 | MGnify/ENA primary metagenome ERZ1106963 (study PRJEB35170, sample SAMEA104062407) | human gut metagenome | biome: human gut; feature: human-associated habitat; material: faeces | place: Denmark | collected 2012-05-03 ...
GTAATATAATAATACAGCAGTGGTTTTTCCCTGTAAACCTGATTTCTCCGGTTCTATAAAGTATAGGGTATAAACCACTGCTGTATTTCTATTATAACTTTATTGTATATCGGTCCGGTAATCCGCCGCAGAATGCTGCAGAATATACTTGCCTGCTTCTCTTTACTCAGTTTTTCTCTTTATTTACTGATCCCCTTCATGGAAAGGCTGATCCGTTTCTTCTTCATATCAACCCCAAGAACACGGACATCTACGATATCTCCCACACTGACTGCTTCCAGCGGATGTTTGATGAATTTCTCGCTCATCTCGGAAATATGGACCAGGCCATCCTGATGCACACCGATATCCACAAAAGCACCGAAGTCAATGACATTGCGGACAGTTCCCTTCAGTACCATACCCTCTTTCAGGTCTTTCATATCCAGGACATCGGTACGGAGGATCGGTTTCGGCATCTCATCTCGTGGATCTCTGGCCGGTTTTTCCAGCTCTTTTACGATATCACGAAGAGTCGGCTCACCGATCTCCAACTCTTTTGCCAGTTTTCCGTAATCGCGGATCTGTCTGGAAATGCCAGTAAGTTTACGCTCTGCCACATCTTCCGGTGTGTAGCCAAGTTTTTCCAGGAGTTTTTTGGCTGCGTCGTAGCTCTCCGGATGGACACTGGTTGCATCCAGAGGATTTTTGCCCCCTGTGATCCGTGTGAAACCTGCACACTGCTCAAAAGCTTTCGGTCCCAGCTTGGCAACTTTCAGAAGTTCTCTTCTTGTCTGGAAACGGCCGTTTTCTTCACGGTAAGTGACGATATTTTTTGCGATGGTTTTGCTGATTCCGGAAATGTATTCCAAAAGGGATGCGGATGCGGTATTCAGATCCACGCCGACTTTATTAACACAGTCTTCTACAACGCCGTTCAATGCTTCGCCAAGCTTCTTCTGGTTCATGTCATGCTGATACTGGCCCACACCGATGGATTTCGGGTCGATCTTTACAAGCTCTGCCAGCGGGTCCTGAACACGTCTTGCGATGGATGCGGCACTTCTCTGTCCCACATCGAAATTCGGGAACTCTTCTGTTGCAAGCTTGCTTGCAGAATATACGGAAGCTCCTGCCTCGTTGGTGATCACATACTGAACTTTTTCCGGGATTTCCTTAAGAAGTTCCACGATGATCTGCTCGGACTCTCTGGATGCGGTTCCGTTTCCTACGGAAATCAGGGTCACGTGATATTTGCTGATGAGTTTTTTGAGGGTTTCCTTGGCTGCACGGATCTTGTTCTCGTTGGTAGGCGCTGTTGGATAGATCACTGTAGTATCCAGAACTTTTCCGGTTGGATCTACCACTGCAAGCTTACATCCCGTACGGAACGCCGGGTCCCATCCAAGAACTACCTGCCCCGCAATTGGAGGCTGCATGAGAAGCTGCTCCAGGTTTTTGCCAAAGACATGGATAGCACCGTCTTCTGCTGCCTCTGTAAGGGCACTTCGGATTTCACGCTCAATGGCCGGTCCGATGAGACGTTTGTAGCTGTCCTCAATGGCTTCTTTCAGCACCGGTGTGGTATTGGGATTGTCGCGGACGATCACCTGTTTCTCCAGATAGCGGATGATCTCTTCCTCAGGTGCAAGGATCTTTACAGTGAGGAATTTCTCTTTCTCACCACGGTTCAGGGCAAGGACACGATGGCCGGCAAGCTTCTTCACCGGCTCCTCGAAATCATAATACATCTCGTATACGGACTGCTCTTTCTCATCTCTCGCAACGGAACAGATCGTTCCTTTATCCATGGTTCTTTTACGGATGCTGATACGGTAGTCTGCCTCATCAGAAATATGTTCCGCAAGGATATCCCTGGCGCCGCTGATGGCTTCTTCCACAGTTTTGACTTCTTTCTCTTCTGAAAGAAATGCTTTCGCCTCTTCCTCAAGAGGTTTCTTCGTCATCTGAAGAAGAATGATATCCGCCAGCGGTCCCAGGCCTTTTTCCCTGGCAATGATAGCTCTTGTACGGCGTTTCGGCCGATATGGGCGGTAAAGATCTTCTACCACTACAAGTGTCTGCGCTGCCTCGATCTGTTTCTTCAGTTCCGGAGTCAGCTTGCCCTGTTCCTCGATGCTTCCGAGAACCTGGGCTTTTTTATCCTCAAGGTTTCTTAAATAGGCAAGTCTTTCGTTAAGGTTACGAAGCTGTTCGTCATTGAGTGTACCGGTTGCTTCTTTGCGGTATCTGGAAATAAAAGGAATGGTGCAGCCTTCGTCGATCAGTTTGACTGCTGCCTCGACCTGCCATTTCTCAACGTTCAATTCTCTGGTAATTACCTGAATAATATCCATTTTTATCTTTCTCCCGTTGTTTCAAATTTGCCTGAGGCTGCATTTCCATCTTTACACAGCTTCTGACATTTATCAAAGATCAATCTGTGCGATCACGTCCTTCAGAGCATTGGCGCTTGCATGAAGCTTCTCTGTCTCCTCCTCGGTCAGAGGAACGCGGACAATTCGTTTCACACCATTCGGTCCGATGGAAGCCATAGTGCTAAGACATACGTCTTCAATGCCATACTCTCCGTGAAGCATGGTTGATACACTGACTATTGTATCAGATGCTGCAAGAAGAAGCGAGCAAAGTCTGCAGACAGATACGGCTACCGCATAAAATGTGGCACCTTTCTTGGCAATAACAGTTGATCCTGAAGTATGAACATACTCCAGAACTTCCTCTCTGTCAAGTGGCGGCAGATCTTTCTGATCCTCATGAACGATCTTGTCAAATTCATCAAGGGTCGCACCTGCAACAAAGGCTCTTGACCACGGTACAAAGGAGGTATCTCCGTGCTCTCCGAATACATAGGCGTGAATATTTTTCTCCGATACGCCATAGTGCTGGGAAAGTCTGCAGCGGAGACGGGCAGTGTCCAGTGCAGTTCCGGAACCAAGGATCTGATTTTCCGGCAGTCCGGAAAGCTTTGCAAATGCATAAGTCATAACATCACATGGATTACTTACGATAATATAAAGCGCCTTAGGAGCCACCTTTACGATCTCCGGAGTGATACTTTTCATGATGTTGACATTAGTCTGTGTCAGCTCGATACGTGTCTGTCCTGGCTTTCTGGCAATACCGGAAGTGATGATGACAATATCAGAATCAGCTGCATCCGGATAATCTCCTGCCACGATGGAGATCGGTTCACGGAAACTGGTTCCCTGGTCAATGTCCATGACCTCGCCCTCTGCCTTCTGTTTGTTGATGTCGATCAGGACAATTTCTGAGGCAATGCTCTTCTGTGATAAGGTGTAGGCGATGGTTGCACCTACGCTTCCTGCTCCGATGATCGTAATTTTACTGCTCATGTTTGTTCTCCTTTCAGCGTTGTTTGTCACATAAATAACAATTTTAATTACACACATTCAAACATAACATAAAATATAGTTGTATGCAATAAAATTATGGCTGTATTTTCCAGGATGTTTTGCGTTAATTATTGATGTAATTCAAATTTCTTTTTATATATTCTGTCTTTTTTTTTATTATTCTGTGTATTGATCTGTTATTTTTTTGTCGATATAAGGGTAAAAAGGTAGAATATCTCCTTATACATGAACATAAAAACCCCGGGAACTTCCTGGATTTTGTGAAGTTCCCGGGGACTTTGACTTAGATCAAGAGTATTGGTTATAGTCAAGCAGATATTCGCAATCCGCATTCGCTACTTGCTCATAACCGAATAACTGCTTTGCAGTTAATTCGGTTATTTTTTTGCCTGTGCAAGTGCTTTCTGCGCTGCTCCGAGAATGCCCTCGGATGAGAGTGTCGCACCACTGACAGTATCAATGCCATCTGCAGTCTGGTTTGCCATAATCTGCGGATAAATGGTATTCCATGCCTCATTAAAGAATTCCGGAGTATCATTATTCGTCTGTGTAATCTCAACAATCTGACCTCCTGAGATGGTTACGGTCAGTCTTGTTTTGCCACCATATCCAAAAGCTGAGCCCTGATAAGTTCCGTCATTATACATTCCTGCAGGGGTCGGTTCCGGATCTTCGGTAGGCTCCGGTGTTACATCAGGATTCTCCGGATCTGGAGTCGGTGTTACATTTGGGTCATCCGGATCGGTTGTAGGTTCCGGTGTTGCCGTTGGAACCGGAGTTGCGGTCGGCTTCGGCGTTGCCGTTGGTTTCGGTGTTGCCGTTGGCTTTGGTGTCGGTTTCTTTGTCGGAGTTGGAGTTACTTTCTTTCCATATTCTGGGTTAAGCGCAGACTTCAGAGCCTTTTTCACAGCATTCAGAATTCCGTTGGAGGAGTAGGTTGCTCCGCTGACGGTATCAATATCGTCTACATAATTCGTTCCCACAATCTGCTCTTCCAGCACACTCCACGCTTTTTCAAAAAACATCGGAGTATCTGAGTTTTCCTGTTTTACCGCTGTGATGATTCCATCCTTGATGGTTACAGTCACTTTTACATCTCCGCTGTAACCTTTTGCGGATGCTTTGTATGTACCATCCAGATATTTTTTCGGACTGTCAGGATCTGGATTTGCAGTTGGCTTTGGTTTCTTTGAAGGGGCTTTTGTTGGCGTTGGTGTGGAGGTTGCCACAGGTCCAGGGGTGACCTGCTGGCTGCTTCCATCTGCCGCTGCCTGGGATAATGCATTCTGGACTGCCTGGATAATTCCGTTGGAAGAATAGGTTGCTCCGCTGACTGCGTCTACATTTGGTGTATTTCCCGCAATCATTTTGCTGATCACTCCCTGGGCAGATGCAAAATAAGAAGCCGTTTCACCGGAAGCGTCCAGGATATCAATAGCTGCAATTTTTCCTCCACTGACCGTTACACGAACACGGATGGTTCCGCCGAATCCGGTTCCGAAGCCTTCGTAGGTTCCGTCTTTATATCCATTTGCCGGAACATCTGCTACAGGAGTCTGGGTAGAGCCCTGTCCGGCTGCACTGGCATTATTTCTGGCTGATTCTGATACGGTTCTTTTTCCTGAGCTCTTTTTTGCTGCTGTTTTTTTCGTACTTTTCTTAGATGTGCTTTTCTTGGACGTGCTGCTCTTTTTTGCTGCAGTACTGCTGTCTGCTGAATCGGAAGTCTCCTCATATCCGAGATATTTTTCCAGTTCAGAAGCAGACATGACCGTTGTGTCTGCTTTCTGGACAGATTCCGTATTTGCATCAGAGCCCTGTGCTTTTATACCTGAAAATACAAGTGCCGCAATGACAGCAGCTGCAGGGATCAGCTTTGGCCAGGGTACTTTGGGTGTGCCATTTTCAGCTGGCTTTTTGTCTTTTAAATCTTTTTCCATAATTCTTTTTCTCCCCTCTTTTTGTGCGGCTTCTGTCAGATATATGCTCTTTACGGCGTTTCCGGTCATTTTCCGAACCGCCACAGAAAATGAGCAGACCTCTGCCGCAGATATTTCCGTATACCTGCGGCAGAGGTTCCTACTCTTTGATGAACCGTTGTATTATTTAACAGTTACCACAAATTTCTTTGTAATTCCGTTGCATTTAACTGTGATGGTTGCTTTACCTTTGCTGATTCCTTTTACAACACCTTTGCCTGTTACGGTTGCAACTTTCTTGTTGCTGGTTGTGTATGTAACAGTGGATACTGGTGTTGCTTTGGATCTGATGGTTGTTGTTTTTCCTTTTGCAATTGTTGCAGAGGATTTTGTAAGTGTAAAGGTCGGGTTCTTAACTGTCAGCTTGTAGGTTGCTTTCAGTTTTCCGCTTGTTGCTGTGATCGTTACAGTTCCGGCTTTGATTCCCTTTACGGTACCTGTCTTGCTGTTTACTGTTGCGATCTTTGTATTGCTGCTCTTATATGTTACAGAGGATACTCCGGCCAGTGTTGCTTTTACAGTGGCTGTTTTTCCTTTGTAAACAACTGCAGATTTCTTTGCGAATTTTACAGATGGAGCTTTTACAGTTACTTTGCAGGTTGCTGTTGCGTTTCCACAAGTTGCTGTGATCACTGCAGTTCCGGCTTTCACACCTTTTACAACACCTGTGCTTGATACTGTTGCTACTGCTTTGTTGCTGGTTGTATATGTTACTGTCTTAGCTGTATCATTTGAAGTTGCCTTCAGAGTAACTGTTTTTCCTGTGTAAATGGTTGCAGATGTTTTGTCAAGAGTAACTGTCACTTTTACAAGAGCTGCTTCTGCTGCCTTAAGATGCTCAAGTGCCTCATCAACTTCTGCCTGTGTTGCGTCTTCTCTTGCAAGAAGCTCCTCTGCCTCCTGAAGCTCTGTCTGCATTGCTGTCCAGGATTCTTTTGTATAATCGTTTTCCGCAAGTGCTTTTGCTGTTTCGACCTCTTTTGTAAGAGCTGTTGTGTCTGCCGGATCTTCCGCTGGTTTTACAATATTTGCATCTGTAGCCTGTACTACAAAGCTGTAGTCTGCATAGCCAAGTGCATATACGGTCAGTCTCCAGTATCCGGTTCCGTCTGTTCCTTCCGGAAGCTGGCATCTTAAAGAATCGGTAAGTCCAAGCTGGATTCCCATGGCTTTATGCATCCAGTTATCTGCCGCAAACTTGGTTCCGAAAGATCTCAGCACCTTTGTTCCTGTAGCGTCATCTCCACAGTAATCCCAACGTACTGCCTGCATGTTTGCTCCAAGATCTCCGTATCCGTCTCCTGTAATATCTACACGGAGGAATTCTCCGTAGCTTCCGCTTGCATCTTTTACAGTCGGTGTTACATTTGTCGCTGTTTTCTGAGCCTGATCCTTGATTCCGGAATCTGCTCCTGTTTTTCTTGCCTCAAATGTAAAGCTGTCGCCGTTTTTCACTGCATATTTCAGACCGTTGGTATCTGCTGTTACTGCTGCTGTTGCTGTATAGGCGCTCAGCTGTACCTCACCATATCCACCTTCCAGTACACCATCATTGGTAACTACGTTGTATTTCTGGCAAAATGCTGCATAATCTTCTGTTCTTACAGCAACCGGAACGTATTTCAGGCCATATACTTCATAATGATCCATATCTACGGTTGTTCCGTCTGCTTTTGTAATGGTTCCTTTTTTAAATCCTACAGTTTTTCCGTCTGTCAGCTTGATAGTATTCTGATCCACCCATGTTGCGATCGGATATCTGCTTCCGTCCTCTGCCACAATGGTTGTCTCTGTCTGGAAGCTTCCTCTGTGAAGTCCGTGGTTTGTAGTTGCTCTTGTTACCGTATCAAAAGCACCTTTGTCAAGTTCATTATGACCATCCACTTCCTCAGAAGAAGTTGTATCTCCTGCTGCATATACGCCTTCATTTGCCCAGTACTCTGCCCAGGTCAGGCCTGCGTATACATACTGATACTCTCCCTGAAGTTCATCAGAATCCGCAAATGCCTCTGTCTCGTCGTCTGCTGCTGTAAATTCGTCTACACCGGAAGCCTCTTCCTCCGTATTCTCTGCTGCACTTTCCTCTGTGATCTCATCAGCGTTCTGGTCCTCTGCCGCAATCTCTTCTGCATCAGCAACCTCTCCCGCAGCTGCCTCGTAATCGGAAACCTCAGCAATCTCTTCCTCATCGCTCTGCTCGGTTTCGTCTGCTACAATGCTGCTGTCCAGGTCTGTTGCCATTACAGCTGTAGGAAAACTTGTTGCTGCCACTGCAAGACTTAAGATGCAGGGAGCTGTTTTTTTCAGTAGATTCCACTTATGCATTACTTATTCCTCCTAAAAATATGAAATATTTATAGAAACCTTTCCAGGGGTTACTACCGTAAATACCGTCAAACTGCTTTGAAACTTACGTTTATTCGATGATATCCTCCACGCTGTAGGAATCCGCAAGCAGGCTGAACCGCTCTTTCATCCCCTCAGTGAGATACACATGATGGTCTTCATCCACAAAAAGTCCGTCTGCACCGTAAGCTTTCAACAGCTGTGTCCCTTTTTCCACCCCCAGCACAAAACATGCTGTGGAAAGCGCATCTGCCTCCAGACCTGAGTCACAGACTACCGTTACCCCGGTCACTCCGCTTTCTGCCGGATAGCCGGTAGACGGGTCCATAATGTGGTGATACCTTACACCATTTTCGATAAAATATTTCTCATAATCTCCGGATGTGGAAAGAAATTCTGTACCATTTAAGGCAACCACACCAAGATAGTCATCCTCATTTTCAGCTCTAGGATCTGTCACTGCCACATTCCAGGAAGAACCATCCGGCTTGCTTCCGTAGGTCATGACACTGCTTCCTCCCAGATTCATAAGTGCTGCTGTTACATCCTTCTTTGTTTCCAGTTCTTTAAGGATCAGGTCACAGCCAATACCCTTTCCCGCTGCTCCAAGATCCAGAGAACAGCCCTCCTCCATGTGGATCGTGTTTCCGTCAAGAGAAATCTTCTGATATCCGGAGTCCTTCAGAACATTCTTAATTTCTGCTTCTTCCGGAATTTTCTGGTTTTCCCCTCCAATATCCCACAGGCGGATCAGCTTCCCGATGGTTGGGTCAAAGGCTCCGTCAGAATCCTCTGCGATCTTCAGAGGACGTTTCAGATATCCGGAAAGCTCGTCGGAAATCTCCGTATCTTTTCCGCTGTCTGCATTCACCTTATAGATCTGGGACTTCTCATTGGTCCAGGAAAGAAGGTTCGTCTCCACATCTGTCAGCACAGCTGTCAGCTTACTGTTTATATCGTCACCTGCGGTATAGAGTGTTTCTGATACCACAGTATCCATTGCAAAATCTGTATCGGTATATGTCTGTACATCATTTTCCGAAGCAGCCATGCACAGCACAGGAAACAACACCGCAATTCCTGTAAATGTAGCTGCTGCCAGAAAAGTTTTCTTTTTCAGAGCCTGATATCTCATAGATCATTTTTCCTCAATTGTTCCAATGTGAATATTTTTTCTCGGGCATGCTGCGGCACATGCGTGGCAGCAAAGACATTCGCCGGATCTGCCTGTGTCGCCGTCGATATCCAGATGAGCCGGACATCTTTTTTTACAGAGACCACATTTCGGCGGACATTTCTCACGGTTTCTCCGAAACAGTGCGCCCGGAAGGATTGGCATTAATGCAAAAACCGCTCCCATGGGACAGAGAAACTGGCAGAAAAACCTTTCCTGTGTACACATTCCCACAATAATCAGCACCAGGAGCACAATTCCCACCAGATATTTGCTGTTCGGGATCCGTCCTGCCGTGAGCATGGAAAAAACATCCCACGGGCTGGTTCCCGTAAGCTTTCCGTATACACCTGTAAGGCAGGAAAGCAGGATCAGTGCCAGTACGATATATTTGACTTTCTGAAGCCCGTGAACCATTTTTTCGGAAAGAGCCGGTTTCTTTTTTTTGTGAAAGCATTTCATCCGGATCCAGGAAAAGCCTTCATATACGGCATCTCCGAAAGATCCGAATGCACACGCATATCCGCAGAAATGTCTTCCGAAAAAGCAGGTAAAGATCAGAAGCACTGCCATTACAGTCAGAAAGGAATTCCACTCCACCGGCTGACCGGCCGCAATGGCAAGAAAGATCGATTTGATACCTGCAAAGGCTGTAGAAAACAGAGACGGGGCGGCAATAAAAAATGCCAGCTGTATTCCCGCACGCATCAGCCTTACCTCCCGCTGTCTTTTTTTCATGAGTTTTCCGCCTTTCCAAGTGCCGCATCCACTGCGTTCAGGATTCCTGTGGAGCTGAACGTTGCTCCGGATACGGTATCCACATCTGTACTCTGAGCACTCAGGATGGAATCGATCACACTCTCTGCCTGTGAAAGATATGCACTGTCCTCACCTGGGGCGCTGACTACGTTGATGGATGTGATCTCATCACCGGCAAGTGTCACTTCCACCTGAATGGTCCCGCCGTATCCCTCAGCTTCTCCTGTGTAGGTTCCATCTTTATATACATTATCGGAATCTGCGGTTGCTGTGTCCTCTGCGTCTGCATCGGATACATTGCCGTCTGAAGTGTCTGTTGTTTTGTCATCGCCTGCTGTATCTGCATCACTGCTGCCTGATCCTGCAGATGCTGCCTGATTCTGCATACGATTTACATAACTCGTCTCCAGCGCACTGAGAAGTTCATTCTGCTGCTCCTGAAGTGTATCTACCTTATCTGTCAGAGCCGCGATCTCTTTTTCATTTGCCTGGGCTTTCATGCTGCTGTTATAAAAAAGTACAGCCAGGATCACCAACAGTAAGGAGATCACTCTCATATAAAAATTCTGATTTTTCATCTCTTTTCTCCCTTGTATTTTTAACAATTCTGTAAATTGCTGCATCAGACTCACGCTATGCGAACATATATTGCTACGTCAGATGCTCTCGATCCAGTCCTGTAATCTGCGTATAAATGTCTTTTGGATAAATTATATAGTTTTTATCCATATACATAAATTAGTTTTGATTAATCTTTTTTGCAAAATTAGACGATGCTAACTTACAGTTAGGTATTATATCACCTGTTTTTTTTCTTGTCTACACTTTTGTTAGTAGTTTATAACTTTTTCCAATATGAATTTTTCTGTTTTATGTCTTTTATAAAAGAAAAATCATCGCCACTCCTCCCTTTCCGTTGGGAACAGCTGTATGAATTATGGTTAGATATCATTAACTTATGTTTGCCTTTTAATTTCGATTATGATATGATTTTTCTGAATCTGTAACAGAAATGGAGATT
>ERZ1106963.4348-NODE-4348-length-10651-cov-3.664119_pt1 | contig 10651 bp, 6 predicted proteins | sample MGYA00403681_ERZ1106963 | MGnify/ENA primary metagenome ERZ1106963 (study PRJEB35170, sample SAMEA104062407) | human gut metagenome | biome: human gut; feature: human-associated habitat; material: faeces | place: Denmark | collected 2012-05-03 ...
TCTCAACTCCCAGCTGTTTCGCCATCGCATCCGCGATCACCTGATGATCGTCCCAGTGTTCCATGCCGGATACCATCACATAGGCAAAAGGACGGCTTCCATCTCTCATGAAAACCGGGATGCAGCCGCCGCACACGAAGAAGTTCTCCTCGCGCACTTTCCAGGATGCTTCCAGTTCTCTGGCTCTCGATGCCGTCAGTGCCCGCAGCGAGCTCATCCCCGTGAGCCGCGATGCTGCCAGCTTATTGGTCATCCACCAGTCTGCTTCCAGCGTCGCGCCCTCCATCTTGTAGGCAAAGACGGTCGTCTCGTCCTCCACGATGCGGACAGCGACCGAACCGTGATATTTTTTCTCCGTGACCTCTGCAATCAAAAGCCCCAGCTCAAGCGCCTGTTTCCGGGTAAATGTATCGTAGCAAAGTACGGATTCCTGCTGTTTCAGAATCTCATTCCATTGTTCTTCGGTGTAGAAATTCTTCATGTGTTCCCCTCCTGTGTCGGTTTGTTTTCCCCATCCCACACACCATTTTCATCTACATAGTAGCCGTCCGGTGTCAGACGTCCAACATACAGGATGCCTTTTCTTCCGTCTGAGGTCGGGTGGAAATAGCACCATTTGCCGTCAATCAAGACCCAGCCGGTCTGCATGCCATGTTCCGGATCGAGGTAGAACCAGCCGTTGTAGTCTTCGTCGCGCATCCAGCCGGTCTTGATATAGCCGCTTTCATCGAACGCCCACCAGTTGCCGTTTACCTGCTCCCATGCATATGCAATGCCATTTGTACCGCGTTTTTCTGCCTTCGGGTAGCTGCTGTCGGCAAACCGCAGCCACCAGCCGTGTTCATCCTGCATCCAGTGACTCTTTCCGTCATTGGCAGTGCTGTTGGCAGTTCCTGTGAGAATACCTATGGTGCTGTTGGTTCTTCCCTTCACCGGATCCTGCCTGGTCGCTCCGCTGCCGGAAGACTTGTCACGTCCGGAGGAAGAGCTCTGGCTGCCTGATTGGCCTGGCTTGTCGGAGTTATCTGGCTTGTCGGAGTCTTCTGGCTTATCCTCTGCCGGTGGAGCTGCCTTACTGATTTCAAATGTAAGGGATGCCGGAGTTGGTGTGTTGTATCTGGATTCCCACGTATTAAATTCGCCAAAGCCAAATTCGGCTTTGATTGTGTGGGTGCCTACCAATGATTCTCCTGGCTTCGTCCACTTAAGTACAGCGGTTCCATCTTCCCCAACCGAAACTATATCTGCATCCGGGTTTTCATTATCATAGAAATGAACATAACCCTGCAGCTTGTCCTGGTAAACTCCCTGCACGCTGGCAATGATATCAAAATCCTCTTCCTCTGTTCCCAGAATTCCTTTCGAAAGCTTAGCCCCGGTCGTCCGGTTCACAGCCGTTAAAGTAAGGGCGAGTGTTCCTTTATGAATGTTTATGGTTTCCTTTACAGGTGTAGTTGTGCCAAGATAATTCGTTCCGCCTGCCATGGTGATGCTTACATCTGCAGAACCCGGGCCTTTGATGGTCACCTGTCCCTGTTCGTCCACGGTGAGAACCTTTTCATCGGAGCTTGTATAGGTCAGAGCTCCATCTCCCACTACCTTCACACCTGTCAAGGAAAAGCTATCATCTCCATAGGTTTTTTCTCCGGTCCATGCTTTCTGGTCGATTGAAACCGAACCCTGTATCGGACGGATCGTTCCGGTCTGAGCTGGATATATGATACGGTAATTCTGCAGATTTACTGGATTCTCACCCGTCTCAACCGTTGCCTTTGAGGAATCAATGGTTACCGTCTTATCGGTTCCGGCATTGGCATCTTTAAACCTGCCTTTCAAACCGCTGATGTTATATCTCTGACCCGTGCTCTGACCCGGAGTTTTTATCTCCACCGTCGCCTCTAATGCGATACCGGTACTTCCGTCATAGTCTTTTTCAATAGGTGTCTTAAGAACTGCCTTCAACTCTTTCGGTGATATCTCCGGAACCACGTCTTTTGTCAAACTCTCTCCATACTGCCCTTCCGATGCTTTATCAGGTATAAATTCGACCTGATATGCAGTGGTTCCCTTTACCTCCGGATAAATGGAGGAAGCAGACATTCCGCCCTGACTTTCAATGAAGTGCCAAGTTCCTGGAACCACCGTTTTTCTATAATTAACAACCCGAAATCCCTCTGCCAGCTTTACCGGAATCTGAGCAAGGGTCTGTCCATAGGTTCCCTTCGCTTCAAAGGATACTTTGCCGGCGGGACCGTCGATCAGTAATGCATCCGGTGTTGTCACCGACAAGCGTTCAGCCGGCTTCGATGCAAAACTGCTGTCTGTTGCTTTCACACGAAGGGTTATATAATAGGTGTTAGCCGGCTTCGGCGATGTAAACGTCCTCTCCGACCACCACTCAGGCTCACCAGACTCAGATTTGGCAATTCCGTACTCGTAACGGGAACCGACCGGTCTTTTTACCTTGATAGAGTAGCTGTCTTTCGTTATATCTGTTTCCTGTATCTGGTCCGGTTTTGCCGGTCTTGCCGGAATCTTTATCTCGGTTGCTTCGCCTGCAGCGCCGGAAGTGCCCGCTTTCTTACGGACATACAGGGAAATCTCATTTGTACCTTCTGACTGGCTATCCAGAATCTCTGTCAGCGATGCCGCACCATTTACCGGAATTTCCGTCCAGGACGATGCATCTTTTGACTGTGCAAATTCCACTGCGCTCTGTAAATTGTTTTTCAATAATTCCTTTCCATAATCAACAGAAATCAGTTCACGCTCTAACTCATTCTTAGCTGCATCCGCCTTTACTTTTCCTTCATAGTTGATGCCGGAAAAGGTTGCCTTCACTAAATCGGCGGCTGGGAGGTACATATACACAACGCCGTTTGGAGCTGTCTGAGCATCCTTAAAACCATAGTTGCAAGAAGGAACGTCGATGCTGGCATTTTTTATCACGCCATCTGCTCCATAAACGCTGGATAAATCAGCTTTCGTGGCATAAACAGGAACTCCCGTACCATTCAATGGACTTTCCAGGTTCAAATTTCCTGAACTATCTGCTTTCAGGCTTCGAATCCGAGGTGCACTATTATAAAAGTTTCCCTTATCATCTACCATATAAAACGTTCCACCATTGATAATAACCTCTGTCTCCTCGCCCGATGCTCCCGATCCTATATCTGATATTTTAGTATCCGATAGTTTGCTTTTATCCAGGCAAAACGTTCCACCATTAATCTCTATCTGTGAGCTTCCAGACTCACCGCTTCCAACAGAAGCCCCTTTCCATGAGTGAGCTGTAATCATTCCGCCATCGATTTTCACCTGTACATTACTCTCGGATCCGCTTCCAATCCCAGCCCCATACTGCGCATGTACGTTAATTTTTCCACCTGTAATATGGATCTGAGCCGTTGAAACATCCTTCTTATCAATCGAAAAACCAGAGCCAATTGCTGCTCCTAGCCCACTGTTTTCCTTTACCTCAGCAGTAACAGTTCCTCCATTAATCTGTATTTTCTGTACACTTTTCCAAAACGAAGCACCGATTGCCGCTGCATAAGAGCTCCCTGAAAGCTTAGCCGTAACCGTTCCTCCATTGATGATGATCGTACCCGCATCCGCTTCCGGAGCGCCTCCTATCGCTGCTCCACTGTTACTTCTAGCCTGACTTACCACCTCTAGCGAACCGTCTGCATCTGGCTTACAATCTATGGTAATCTGTGCCTTCTCAGCCACGCTAATTCCCGCCGGAGCTTTTGTTCCCGTTTGCTGAACCTGAATCTTATTCTCTCCTTCCAGATACATGAGCACGTGGGAACTACCGTTAATCTGAATTGGCGCTGCATCCTGTGCTGCGGTTTCTGATGCCTGGAGATGGATGCCTTTTACAACCAGCTTCACATCCTGCGCTGCGGATGTATTGATTTTTAAAAGATGCGCCGTATTCTCTTCACTTGTCACAATCGTATAGACTGTCTCATACGACTGCCCCGGTATTGTTTTTAACGTACTCCCGGTCGAATCTGCCTCCTTCTGATAATGCGAAATGACCAGATTTCCTCCCCGTTCCGAGAATGTGATATCGCCCTGGGAAAGATCCAGCACACCTTCAAAGGCCTGCATTTCATTCAGAACCACTATCTCTGTCCCTGCCTCATCTGCATTCACCTTCTTCTGGTTCAATGTAAATTGGCCATTCGACTCTCCAAGTCCCGCAATCCCCGTCGCGATTTCGAACTGATATTCGTCTGCCGGAAGATATGCCGTTGCAACTGCACTGTTCTCATTAGCAGCATCTTTTACCAGTTTCCCATCAAAAGCAAACTGTCCCAGCTCCTTGCTCAATTCTACAGGGTTTCCTGTGCCAGCTGCATCTGTCCGCTTTGCCCGCAGTTCCACCTGATCGGTATCCTGTACCTGTGATGAAAAGAATACAAAGCGTACCGGATACAGCTTTTCACCAATGGAAAGGGAAAGATTCGTTTCTTCTTTGTTTTCTAGGGTAAGCGTTCCGGACACTTGGTACGCCGCTCCATTTTCTCCTGATTTCTGAATCGTAACTATAACCGGAATCTCTTCTCCATTTAGAGAGGAATGCCAGCTGACCTTTCCTGCCGAAATCTGATAGTTAGACGCTTTCTTATTCGAATAACTCAGAATATCCGGCAAAACTCCGCTTTCATCCTGCTCACCTACCTGAACGGTCAGTGTATACTCCTGATTATTTTTCAAACGGCCATCATAAATGGTTAAATCCAGTGTTTTCTTATACGCCTCTTTTCCCAGCGTAACAGGAACGTCCTCATCTTTTCCTGCATACAGGACAGCCGTTCCTGTCTCTGTAACCATATTGTTTTGGGAGTCTGTCACCTCCGCCACAACTGACATTTTTCCCGTAAATCCGAGCCACTCTGTCACAGCCGGTATCGTGCCTTTGAATTCTCTAACAATCATCTCTGCGTCTGTTTCATAAACAGGCGCGCTTCGAGCGGTATCCCCCTCCTGATAGAAGCGAATTTTAACACGGTATGTTCCATCTGACAACCGATTATCATAGACGGTCATCTGGAATGTTTTTTTGCCAAATGTACACGTTGTTCCACGCGGTTCTATCGTTCCGCCTGTCAGTTCTAATTTCACCTGCTCTGAAATATCAACGCTTCCGCCTATTTGTTTATTGTCTCCAGTTTTATCGATACCTCCGTACCCGATATTTCCCTTAACCTTCAGATTTCCACTGAATATGTTTATTGCGCCACAGGACAGGTTTAAATTGAGCAGACCATTCCGTCCGCTTCCGATTGCAGCACCGTACTTTACATTCCAACTGCTTGCCTCAACCTTCGGTGCTTCGCCGTTTGTCCCGCCAATCTGGATCAAATCTACGGCTCCACTGTCTCCGCCTCCAATTCCAGCTCCGGTCTCTCTTCCGCCTTCCGCTTTTACGGTACCGCCCAAAATCCGGACCGTTCCGCCAATGCCATACATACCTGTTCCGATTCCCGCACCCCCAAGATGTATCGGCGAATTCGTAAGCCAGCAATCCCCACCAACCGCATGGATATTGCCGCCTTGAATCTCAATCGTACCTGTCTTATAGCTTTTTATTATATTTCCATACTCTGGCGCCGTCGCCCTTCCGCCGATTCCTGCCGCGCCATATCCGCCTCCGGTCGCGGTCAGACTTCCGGTGCTCTCTTTTGTAATGATCAGGGTTGCTTTTTCCTCAACCCCAATTCCAGCGCCGCCGTATGTACCATTTAATGAATTATCCCCTTTTACTGTTAAATTTAATTTTGCCTTCCCCTTCAGAAGGATTCCGGCTGCATCATCTATGATTTTTGTGCCATAGTCAACATTTACATTATCGATCGTTAAATTTACCGTAACATCATCAATTACAATACCACCTTCGATTTCCCCTCCAGTTAATCTCTCCGTCGGATGATAGCTGCCAGTGATCGTCTTTCCATTAAAATCAGCCACATTTTTTTTATTAATCACCAGGTAATTTCCGTTCAAATCATGCGGTACATCTGACAGCAGCGCCACGCCCGCGTCCCCTACCATCACATAAATCTCCGGCAGGTCAGCCGTATCCGCCACTTCAAATTTGCCTAGCTCCTCCGGCAATACCGCGCTATACACATACACACGGCCATTATATTCCTGGTTCTCCTCAGCGTAGCCCGCCCAGGTCTTCGTCGAAGTCTCGACCGGCTCGCCGTTTTCGTCAAATTCCTCGAAATAGTCTTTTTCGGAAATGCCGCCGTGAAACTCCGGAAGGTCACTCTGCTCTTCGTCCAGTTTCCAGGTTATGCCGGAAATCTGACAGACTGCCGTTTCCGCATCTGTATCTTTCTCTGTGCCCTTATCTACTGCTTCTACCAGATGCACGTTCTGGCTGTCTTCCGCCAGCCTTTCATCCGCCTCTTCCACCTCAACCTCCAGTGTATCCGGCAGAACGATATCGCTTTCTTTCGCGCCAAGAGGCAGCTTCTGCACCGCAACTGCCTCATCTAACTCCGAAAATCCGAGGATTGCCGGGCCTTTTTCCTCCGGCAGCACCGTCACCTCGATGCGCGGCAAAAAGCCGGTATCCAGTTCATAGCGGCTGCTTTTCAATTCCGCATCAAACACATAGATACCCGGTGTTTTTCCATCGTATGTATCTTTCTCACTGAATGTCTCATCCAGCACCCAGCGGACCTTTACTTCCTTCCAGTTTTTATCGGTTTTCGTCCCCTCCGCATCGGATGGGGATGCTTTCTGCTCAGTGTCATCCACCCCCCCTATTTCCGATTTTTCTGTAGCATCTACCTCAGATGGGGATGCTTTCCGAACTGTACCATCTGTTTCAGATGAAGAAAGCGTCTGAGACCTTTTTTTCTGTTTCCACTTCACCGTCTCCGCTTTGAAGCTCCGACGGCGTAGCAATCTTTTCCGCACCATCTTTATCTTCTGCACTGTCTTCTTCATCCGGTGCTTCTTCCGCCAAAACCCGCACTTTCAGCTTGTCCGGCAGCTCCAGATCCTTATATTTCGTTCCATACGGAACCTCCTGATGCAGGATTTCATCCGAAAGCTCCTTCACTTCCTCGATATACTGCACCGCACTGCCTGCCAGCGCCTGCGGGTGCCAGTCACATGTATTCCATATCATTACCGTCGCCAGCGCCACTGCCAGGGCACGCTTATATTTCTTTTTCATGCTGTTTTCCCTCCATCTATTCTGAACAAATTTATCTATTTCAGTCTGTTTTCCACCTAAACAAAATACTTTTTCTTCCGATCCAGCAGGCTTTCGCTGCACGCCGCCAGAAGTTCTTCTAATTCTTCTTTTTTCGTCGGAAATACCCCGAATGCGGTCACATGGAGCCGCCAGGATTCAAGGGCATTGTCCCGGCCGGAAAGCCAGATTAAGGATGCCGCCGGGTTATTTTCCCGGATTTTTTCTACGATTTCCACTCCCTGTCTGCCCTGCACGGACGCCAGCATAATGAGGTAGGGATTCCCCTTTACAAAGTGCAGATATGCGTCCAGATCACTGATATACGTGTGAATCATCGGCCATCTGCGGTTTTCAGTCAAAATTTCACACAGCATTTTTTCCAGACCTTCAATGTCGGTCGGTTTTTCTCCATATATCACTACCCGTACCATATTCCACTTGCCTTTTTTGATTTGTTACTTTTCACACACCGTTATAGTTCACGCATACGTGCCCAGTAACGGATTTTCATTTACATTTCGGGTCATAACTTTTATGCTATAAGCATACCAAATGAGCAATTTAATGAAAACCACATCGACGCAAACGGTCAAACCTCGACCTAAATGGTCACGGTTTTGAATAAAGGAGGCGGTTGAGCTTTGATGCATTTTGCGATTGTTGAAGATTTGAAGATAGATCAGAATCATCTGATTCATTTGATACAGGAAAACTTGAGAAAGCATGGGGAAACAGTGCACTTTGACTGCTACGAGAGCGGCGAGGCGTTTCTGGAAGCGTTCCGTCCGGGGCTTTTTAATGCGGTTTTTATGGATATTATGCTGGACCGGAACGGGCGCAATGGCATTGACACGGCGCTGGAGCTTCGCAAGAGCGCGCAACGTCTCCCGATCGTTTTCACCACATCGGAACGCGATTATTCGCTGCAGGGTTACCGTGCCCATCCGCTTGATTATCTCTTAAAACCGGTTGAGGAAAAGGCGCTTGCCTGGTGTCTCGATGAGATCCGGACATTTCTCGCCGCGCCTGCCTACATCGAAATTCAGGCGGCGCTCGGACGGGGACAGTCATCCACGCAACGGATTCTGCTTGATGATTTTATGTATGCGGAGACGCAGAACCACCGGCTGATCATCCACACCAGTTCCGGTGACACCGCCACACGGATTTCTTTTTCGGAGCTGATGTCACTGCTCCCGAAGGGCAGACGTTTTTACATGAGCGGACGCGGGCTGCTTATCAATTTTTCACAGGTTGCCTCGGTGGACGAGGACGGTTCTGTCCATCTGAAAAACGGCAGCTGCTTTTTCTGCAGCCGCCGGAAGAAAAAAGAGACAAAAGAAGCATTTGCAACCTACTTATTTGACACATTGCGGAAGGGAGGTACTCTATGAACTGGTCTGTGTTTGGCAAGGCATTTCTCTGTGAAACAGTCTATGCCATTCCTTTTTTTATTTTATCGATTCTGCCATTTAAAAAGCAGCTGCGATTTCCGATCAAAATCCTGATTCTGTTCATTTTTATCGGTCAGCTGCTCCAGTCCTCCCTGTATACCTACCTGATCAGCCACGGTAAACCGACCCGCGTCACCGACACGGTATTTGCCCTCGTTTCCCTGGCGATCTATTTTTTATGTGTGAAGGCTAATTTCTGGAAACTTCTGTTTCTGGGAGACTTCATCCTGAATTATTTTGTCACGGTCCGCGGCATCTGTTTCTTTCTGGAAAGCCGTCTATTTTACGATCCCAGCATTACCTATTATTCACTCCGTGATGAAAGCCTGCTGCTCATCTCGATTCTTCTGCTTCTGACGCTCCCGCTCGGACTCAAATTTATGAAAAATGCTACGGAACGCGTTTTTCAGGTAGACAGCTCCGCATTCTGGCAGAAAGTCTGGTTTATTCCATTTTCATGTACCCTGATTATCTGCGCTTATAACTTTGATTTAAACATTGATACCGTCCGCAAGTTCCGTTTTATCCTCACGCGGCTCTGGCTCTTTGCCATGACAATTCTTATCTACTATGTCCTTTTGGAAGCGCTCAATGCAGTCCGCCAGCAGGCGCAGCTGGAAGAACGCGCGGCGCAGCTGGACACGCTCCTGGCGATGCAGTACACACAGTATCAGCAGCTTTCCCGCCACATCGAAGAGGTGCGGGAGGCGCGCCACGACCTGCGCCAGCACTTAAATCTCATCGAGCATTACCTGCAAAGCGGGAAAACGGAGGATCTGAAGACCTACATCGAACAATACCGTATGACGCTTCCGCCGGACACCGCGCGGACCTGGTGTGAAAATTATGCGGTCAACACGATTATCAGCTATTACGGTGAGGAGGCGCGCAAGGCGTCGGTCGATTTTTCGGTTCGCATCCAGCTTCCGCCATCTCTCCCGCTGCGTGAGCCGGAGCTCTGCTCGATCTTCGGCAATCTTCTGGAAAATGCCCTCGATGCCTGTCGGGAATGTACGGACAGCGCGCCGTTTATCCGCATCTGCGCCCAGGAGGATGCCAGTCACATCGTGATCGCCGTTGACAATACCTGCTGCCATCCACCGATCGAGGAAAATGGGCGGTTCCGCTCGACCAAACATGACGGGCTCGGCACGGGAACCGCCTCCATCCGTTCGATCGCCGAGCGCTACCAGGGCCTGGTGGATTTCCGGTATGAGGACGGGATCTTTTATGCATCAGTGATGTTGAAATTTGATTCTAAAATTTCTCACGGAAATCCTTGAAAAAAGATTGACTTTCATCGTGTCAGGACGCATAATATAAATAATAATCATTATCAATATTATTTAGAAAGATTGGAGTGTCGCCTATGAAAACCTTAAAATACAGCCGTCAGCGCGAATCGATCAAAGCCTGCCTGATGAGCCGGAAGGATCATCCGACCGCCGACGCCCTTTACACCAGCATCCGGGAACAGTTTCCGAATATCAGCCTTGGAACCGTTTACCGCAATTTAAACCTGTTAGTTGAGCTGGGCGAGATCCGGAAGCTGTCCTGCGGCGACGGCACGGATCATTTCGATTATGATACATCCCCACATTACCACTACGTCTGCCGCCAGTGCGGACGGGTCATGGATATTCCGATGGAAGCAACCAAGGAGCTGGAGACAGCCGCCAAAGAATTTGTGCTGGGAACAATCGACGACCATACCGTGTTTTTCTATGGGATATGCAATGAGTGTCTGAAAGGGGAAAAGCACTAAAGGTTCTGAGAATATCCAGGTTATCGATAAAAATGAAAAAATAAGAATTATTTCTATTTTTCCATTGACAAACGCAGGAATCTATGATATCTTAATATCAGTAATCATTACTGATTTCATTTAAGCCAAATAAACGATTTCGTTTTAAAAGCTCCTATGAAACAGAATGGTTGCAAGCAACTTTACTATCTATTTATTGTTTCT
>ERZ1106963.4359-NODE-4359-length-10630-cov-2.354988_pt1 | contig 10630 bp, 10 predicted proteins | sample MGYA00403681_ERZ1106963 | MGnify/ENA primary metagenome ERZ1106963 (study PRJEB35170, sample SAMEA104062407) | human gut metagenome | biome: human gut; feature: human-associated habitat; material: faeces | place: Denmark | collected 2012-05-03 ...
AAAAGTTGTTGTTAGACAGCCACTTGTTGCAACAGAAACATTAGAGAAATTCGATGTATTAGTTAATGTTCACGGTGGCGGTTTCACAGGTCAGGCTGGTGCTATCAGACACGGTATCGCTCGTGCATTACTGAAAGCAGACGCTGAATTCAGACCAACTCTTAAGAAAGCTGGTTACCTGACAAGAGATCCACGTATGAAAGAACGTAAGAAGTACGGTCTCAAAGCTGCCCGTCGTGCGCCTCAGTTCTCCAAGAGATAACAGGCCCGACAAACCAATTCAAAAATGCTCAAAAAGCCCGGAACCATGCGGTTTTCCGGGCTTTTTCCTTTCCAAAAAGTCTGTTGTCCTTTGTCCGATTTTGGAAGGATTTGACCTTGCCTGACCCGGTTTTTCTTGATTAATAATGGGGCAACAGGCCCTTTTTGACCCCGTTATGATTAAAAAATGGGGCAACTGCGAGCCGAAATCGGGGTGTTTTAGAGGGCATTTTCCCCTTCATTTTTTCGATTCCATGACGGCCTTTGTGAACGGTTTTTCTTTTGAAGGGGATGTCCTGATTTGTCAGGATTTGACCAAACCGAATCCAGTTTATCTTGTCCTTCTGAGTTGCCGCTGCTGTGTTTCAAGTGGATGAACTCTCGCACATTTGCGGCGCAGTGTTCCTTCCATATATACTGAAAGCGTAAAGGAGGAACGCCCTATGAAAAAACGGAAATTCAAGATATACCTCACCCCCGCCGAAAACAGCATTGTGATCCAGAGCCTTAATCACCTGCGCAATACTATGCTCCGTGAAAACCGGGACACCGGCTGCCTGGATGAACTTCTGCTCAAAGCCATGTGCGCCCCGGTGAAGAAGATGTAAAATTACATATCGCTGCCAGATGAGCCGCTTATTCTTTTCAGAAAGAGTAAGCGGCTTTTTTCATGCCCATCTTTCAGACTCCCCATACATAGCCGTCCGTCTTGCCAACGGGCGGCTAAATCTATGAAGAAGGAGGACATGAAAATGCCGGAACAAAGAAGCCGCCCCAGGGATGGCCGCGTGATCGCGCTGGCCAACCAGAAAGGCGGCACAGGCAAAACCACCACGACGGTGAACCTGGGCATTGGTTTAGCCCGTCTGGGGAAAAAGGTACTGCTCATTGACGCAGACCCACAGGGCGACCTCACCACCTGCCTAGGCTGGCAAGACCAAGACAGCCTGCCCACCACCCTGGCCACCGTTATGGAAAAAGTGATCCGGGATGAGCCATTCACCACGGATGAGGGCATTTTGCACCACAGCGAGGGCGTAGACCTTATGCCCGCCAACATTGAGCTGTCCGCGCTGGAAATGAGCCTGGTCAACGCCATGAGCCGGGAGTTTACTTTGCGGACCTATGTCAATGAAGCCAAGAAGCACTATGACGTGGTTCTCATTGACTGTATGCCGTCCCTGGGTATGATTACGATCAACGCCCTGGCTGCGGCGGACAGCGTGATTATCCCGGTGCAGGCCCACTATCTCCCCGCCAAGGGCATGACCCAGCTTATGAAAACCATCAATAAGGTGAAACGGCAGATCAACCCGGCTCTGAAGGTGGACGGGGTGCTGCTCACTCTGGTGGATGGGCGCACAAACCTTGCCAGACAGACAGCAGATACACTGCGGAAGAGTTACGGGAGCGTGTTGAAAATTTATCGTTCCGAGATTCCCGTAGCCATCAAAGCCGCAGAAATCAGCGCCGCAGGCAAGAGTATTTACGCCTACGACAAGGGGAGCAAGGTGGCCCAGGCTTATGCGGATTTTTCAAAGGAGGTGCTGGCGGATGGCGAAAAGCAACGGGCTAAACTTCAATCTTCCCTCAGTCGATGACCTGTTTTCCACGGAGGAAGAACGGGCTGAGGCAAGGCTTGAAAAAGTGGTCCAGCTTGCGCCTGCGGAGATCAGCGACTTCCCGAACCACCCGTTTAAGGTGCGGATGGACGCAGCCATGCAGGAAATGACGGAAAGCGTGAAGCAGTACGGCGTTTTGGTTCCCACCCTGGTGCGCCCCAAGCCGGAGGGCGGCTATGAGATGGTGGCCGGACACCGCAGGAAAAAGGCGGCGGATTTAGCGGGGCTTGCGGAAATCCCCTGTATTGTGCGGCAGCTCACCGATGATGAAGCCACGATTATCATGGTGGACTCCAACTTGCAGCGGGAGCAGATTCTGCCCTCGGAGAAGGCGTTTGCCTACAAAATGAAGCTGGACGCATTAAAACGACAGGGTCAGCGGACGGATTTAACTTCTTCTCCACTGGATAATAAGTTAAAAGGCGTTACAGCAGCCCAGCAGATCAGCAGGGATAGCGGAGATAGTCAACCTCAGATTTATAGGTATATCCGCCTTACCCACCTTATCCCGGAAATTCTGGAGCTGGTAGATAACTCAGTCCTTAAAGACCAGGAAATGCTCCAGATTGCCATGCGCCCTGCGGTGGAGCTGTCCTACCTGCGAAAAGAAGAACAGGCCGACTTGTTCGCTATCATGGATGAGATGGACTGCACCCCGTCCCACGCCCAAGCCATCAAAATGCGACAGATGTCCGAAGCCAAGACTGGAGGGGAACGGCTGGCCAAAGACGCCCTTGTTTCCATTATGAAGGAGGAAAAGCCCAATCAAAAAGAACAGTTCAAAATCCCAAAAGAAAAAATCAGCCGGTTTTTTGCGCCGGGGACGCCCACGCAGAAGATCGAGGACACCATTGTCAAGGCGCTGGAACTTTACCGCAAACGCCAGCGCAGTTTAGAGAGATAGCCCACTCACAAGGGGGAAGTGCGCCCATTTGCAGGGAAACGGCAGCTTGTGCCGGTTCCCCCTCTCCACACCTCACCCCTTCCAAACAACCTAAACAGCCTAAAAAAAGAAGATATTTGGGGAGCCTGGATGTATATAGAAAGCTCCGGCCTCTTTTCCACAGGCAGACATCGGGCTGCGAGGAAAACCGGGCGGGCCTCTCTTTTTTAGACAGTAACCAACACAAGCCGCAGCACATCGGAAACGGTGTGCTTTTTTGCGGCCATTTCAAGGAGGTAACACGATGAAAGCATTGAGAAAGCCCCTGTCCCTGTTCATGGCCATGCTCATGTGCCTGGGCATATTCGCAGGGACGGGAACCACAGCGTTTGCCGCAGGGGAAACCATGACGACGTATATGGTGGAGTTCCCCCGTGCCAGCGACCCCAACAAGGCAGGCTGGGGACATTCCGCTATGAATTTCTTGGGCGGATGGTCTACCGGCGAAAATAACGGTTTTACCATCCACACGCAGGATTCCTTTAACGGGAAAGTCATCTACTGTATCGAACCCGGCGTCAGCGTTCATTCCGGCGACCAGTTTACTGGCCGGGGCGAGGATTTCTGGGATGATTACCCGTCCGATCTGAACCCCACTATCCCACCGGACACCATCAAGGAATATATCGGGCGGATTATGACCTATGGATGGCAGGGCAACGCCAGCACCTCATGGATGACCGATGACCCGGAGGACGCCAGCAAGATGGCCGGGGCAATCGCCACCCAGCTTCTTGTCTGGGAAACCGTCGTGGGCGAGCGCGACAGCCAGTTTAACCATGTGGACGCCAACGCCCAGGGCAAGAACAATATCGCGGAATATATCAGCCCGGAGAATCCCCTTTACAGCGAGATCTTCAGCCAGTATTCCGCTATTGAGAGCGCGGTAAAACGCCATACCATGCTGCCCAGCTTTTTCAGCAGCACCGCAGACGCCGGGGCCTACGAGCTGAAATGGGACGGCCAGCAGTATTCCCTCACTCTCACGGATACCAACGGCGTGCTGGGAGATTACACCTTTACCAGCAATATTACCGGTCTGAACTTCTCTGTGGACGGAAACCAGCTCACCATCACTTCCAGCCAGGCCATCAAAGGCTCTGTAACGGTAAAAGCAGAAAAAATCTCCGCCCAGCGCAGCGGCGTAGTGGTATGGACGGATGGGATTATCGGCGGCGGCAAGCAGGACTTTGCCACCTACGGGGAAACCGTGTCCGATTATATGGTGGGCTATCTGAACCTGGAAGTAAAAACCGGCAATATGAAGCTGGTCAAGACTTCCGAGGATGGACAGGTAGCCGGGATCAGTTTCACCATCACCGGCGAGGGGTACAGCGCCACCAAGACCACCAATGAGGCGGGCGAGATCGACATCTCCGACCTCAATCCCGGCGTTTATACCGTAACCGAGCAGTCGATTGATAAGTACGAACCCCAGGAAACCCAGCGCGTGACCATCGTCAGCGGCCAGACCGCCACCGTAACTTTCAATAACAAGCTGAAGCGCGGCAGCCTGGAAGTGACGAAAACCAGCGAGGACGGGCTGGTGGAGGGCATGACCTTCCACTTGTACGGCACATCCCTCTCCGGGCAGCCGGTGGATGAGTATGCTGTGACGGATTCCAGCGGTGTGGCGCGTTTTGAAAACGTGTTGATCGGCTCCGGCTATGTGCTGGAGGAGGTGGATACCCCCATCCGTTATGTGGTGCCGGATTCCCAGACAGCCACCATCGAGTGGAATGAAGTGACCCACAAGAGCGTGAACAATGTCCTCAAAAAGTTCCGTGTCACTGTCACCAAGAGCGATGTGGAAACGGGCGCGCCCCAGGGCGACGGTTCTCTTGCCGGAGCAACCTATGGGTTGTATAAGGGAGATACACTCATCGACAGCTATACCACCGATGAGAACGGCCAGTTCACCACCGGATATTACGTCTGCGATTCGGACTGGACAATCCGTGAAATCAGCCCCAGCGAGGGCTACCTGCTGGATTCCTCTATCCACAAGGTAGGCGCGGAACCGGAATTGTATGAGATTGAGCTGAACGACACCGCCAACGATGTGACGGAGCAGGTCATCAAGGGCGACATTGCCATAATCAAGCATACCGACGACGGGGAAACCCAGATCGAAACCCCGGAATCCGGCGCGGAATTCCAGGTGTTTTTGAAATCAGCCGGCAGCTATGAAAATGCCAAGGAATCTGAGCGCGATGTCCTCGTCTGCGATGAGAACGGCTTTGCACAGTCGAAGAAGCTGCCCTACGGCACCTATATCGTCCGTCAGACCAAGGGCTGGGAAGGCCGCGAGCTGATGGACGATTTTGAAGTGTATATCGCTCAGGACGGCCAGACCTACCGTTATCTCATCAACAACGCCAATTTTGAGAGCTTCATCAAGGTGGTCAAGGTGGACGCGGAAACCGGCGTCACCATCCCCTATGCGGGGGCCGGGTTCCAGATTTACCGTCCCGATGGCAGCAAGGTGGAAATGACCTTCACTTACCCGACGCCGACCACCATTGATACGTTCTACACCAATTCCGAGGGCTATCTGGTAACGCCTGAAAAGCTGGAATACGGCGCGGGATATTCCCTGGTTGAAGTACAGGCCCCCTACGGCTATGTGCTGGACAGCACCCCGGTTTACTTTGATGTGACCGAGGACAATTCCAGCGTGGAAGGCGGCGTGACGGTGATTGAAGTCACCAAGCCCAACATGGCCCAGAAAGGAATCATCAAAGTCAGCAAGACCGGCGAGGTATTTTCCTCTGTGACAGAAAACGAGGGCGTTTACCAGCCGGTGTATGAGGTGCAGGGCCTGCCCGGTGCGGTGTTTGAAATCACCGCCCTGGAGGACGTCTACACCCTGGACGGCACCCTGCGCTACTCTGCGGGCGAGGTAGTGGACACCATCACCACCGGCGAGGACGGGACGGCCCAGAGCCAGCCCCTCTACCTGGGCAAGTTCCAGGTGAAGGAAATCCAGTTCCCTCACGGCATGGTGGATACCGGCGAGAACGTCACCAACGTGGAGCTGGTGTACGCAGGCCAGGAGGTGGAAGTCACCGAAACCTCTGCCAGCTTCTACAACCAGCGCCAGAAAGCCCTTGTGACGCTTGACAAGGTGCTGGAGCAGGATGAAACCTTTGGCATTGGCATGAATGGCGAGATCTCCGCCGTGACCTTTGGCCTCTATGCCCAGGAGGACATCACCGCAGCAGACGGTTCCGTGATCCCGGCAGACGGGCTTCTGGAGATCGTTTCTGTGAATGAGAACGGCCAGGCCGTTTGCAGCACCGACCTGCCTTTCGGCAGCTTCTACCTGAAGGAGCTTTCCACTGACAGCCATTACCTGCTGAATGGCGAAACCTTCCCGTTCACCTTTGAGTACGGCGGGCCTTCTGTTGCCGTGGTAGAGATTTCCGCTAATGATGGCGAGGCTGTCACAAACGAGCTGATCCGCGGCGAAATCAAGGGCCTCAAAACCGATGAGAACGGCACGGGCCTGGGCGGGGCTGTAATCGGTCTGTTTAAGTCCGATGAAACCGAGTTTACCGCCGAAAACGCCCTTGCCACCACTACCTCAGCGGACGACGGCAGCTTTTCTTTCACCAATGTGCCTTACGGTGATTGGGTGCTGAAAGAACTGGAAAGCCCGGAAGGGTTCATCCTCTCCGATGAAGTGATTCCCGTTACTGTGGAGGAAGATGGACAGGTTGTAGAGATTTCCCTTGCCAATGAGCGTGTGTATGGTGATCTGCGGCTCACCAAGGTGGATAAGGATTATCCCGATAACAAATTGACGGGCGCTGAATTTGAAGTGTACCGCGATACCAACGGCAACAAAGAGCTGGACGAGGGTGACGAGCTGCTGGGCAAGCTGGAGGAAACCAGCACCGGCATTTACGAGATGTCCCACATCCTCTACGGCGGCGTGTTCGTAAGGGAAACCAAAGCGCCGGAGGGCTTCCTGCTGGATGAAAACGCCTATTATGTGGAGATCACCGAGAACGGCAAGATTTACGAGGTAGAGAACGAGGCCGGGATTGGTTTCACCAACATGGCCCAGACTGGCTCCCTGCGGATTGAAAAAACGTCCAGCGACGGCAAGGTGGAGGGCTTCTCCTTCCGCGTGACCGGGGCCAACGGCTACGACCAGACCTTCAAAACGGATAAAAACGGCGAAATCTTCATCGAGGGCCTGCGCGTAGGCGATTACACCGTGTCCGAGGTATCGGATGGGGCCAGCGCCAACTATGTGCTGCCTGCGGATAAAAAGGTGACGATTCTGGCGGATAAGACCACTGTGGCGCAAATGCACAATGAGCTGCGCGACACCCCGAAAACTGGTGACGACAGCAAGCCGTGGCTGTGGGCGGCCCTGATGGGCGTATCCGCTATGGGCGCTGCCGCCCTGGGCGTTGCGGCCTATGTGGGCAAGCGCAAAAAGGACAACCATACCGCAAAATAACGGCGGTTTGAATCTGTGTAAGGAGGAATGATTTTATGGAACTGAAAGCGATTATTGCCATTGCGCTGGTGGTATTCATCATCGGCGGCCTGATTTTCCTGAAAGTCAGAAGCCGGAAGAAGTAACCAGCCAGGGGCGGCCATGCGGGGCCGCCCCTTTTACATACCAAAAAAGAAAGGAGCTTTGCAGATGAGAGAACGATTTGAACAACGGCTGTTCCGCATCTTTGCCCAGGCTGGTTACTCCCCGGTGCAGCTTCTCACCATCACCCCGGAGGAGATGGTGGAGATCCCCGGCATTACCGTTCCCAACATCCGGGCGGTGCTGTGCGTCCAGAACAAGGTGCTGGCAGACCGGAATAAAGTCCGCAGCGGCAGGCTGGTGGAGGAATTGCTGAAAGAAGCTGAAGAAAGCAGGTGTTGCCATGAATGAACTGCACCTGCTGGACATACTGGCGGCCCGGCATGGCTGTTTCATCTCCGACTTAAATCTTTCGCCTATCCTGCGGCGGGCGGCCCTTTTGGACCTGTGCAGGATGGATGAGAACAGCTACCCGCTGTCTCAATGGCAGGACACGGTGCGCTACCTTACCGGGGATGAACGGGATTTTGCCAGTGTAAAGGAAATCAAAGTATTTATTAAACAGGAATTGGAGGCAGAGTGATGAACGATGATTCCACAGAAAAACGCATGGCCGGTGATTATGAGATTATCCAGGCGGTGCAGATTGGCGACCGCGAGGTTGTCCTGGGGGAAAATCCGCAGGATGAAACCGGCATGAAGTATATGTGCGCCTTTTGTCGGCAAAACGCCTTATTTGCAGAATACAGCGAAGTGATGGCCAGTGATGATTTCCCGGAGATTGTGGAGCTGTTCGGCCAGCGGGTTGCCGAGCAAGCGCAGAAAACCCACATAGAACTCAATAAGCCCCGCATACAGGGCATAGACGACCGCCCCATTACAGCGGAGGGCTGCATCCCCATTTCCTATGAGGATGATCTGCACGGGAAAATCGTGGTGATAAAGCCGGAGGTGCTGCGCCGGGAATACCGCAGGGCCACTCGCCAGCTCAAGCTCTGTATGGGAGGCTTTGGGGCTTCCCCGCACAGCAGGGGGTCAGCCTGTTACTGCGTTGACCTTTATACTGGAAAAGAAAGCCGCTATGAGCGCATGGACGTGCTGGGAACGATACAGCCGGAGGACCTTCCCGGCTGGGCCAAACATGGCCTTACTGCGATCCAGCAGGAACAGGCCAAAAAGAAAACCGCAAAGGAGCGTGAGCGATGATGGATTACAGAGAAAACGCCGGATATATCATTACGGATTCCTGTCATGTGGGCGACAGCGAATTTGTCTTGGGCGTTCATTTGACAGCGCCCCAGCAGTTTGTCACCTGGAAATGTAGTAACCGGACGGACTACGATTGGGGCCACTATTTCAGCGACCTGTTTTCCGCGCAGAAGGATTTGGTGGCGCGGGCGCAGGAGGAGGTGCAGTGCCTGGAGGAACAGCGGCAAAACACCATTGCGCCGGAGGCCCCGCCTTATTCCCCATGGGGGAACGTACAGGAGTGCGAAACGCTCTGCCCCGGCGTTTATTCCGTTTCTACCCCAGGGCATGGCGGCGTTATGGTGCGGCGGGAGCTGGCGGAAAAGGTATTCCGAAAAGAAGCGATGGGCTGCGGTTTTATAGCGAGCGGTTATCTTTGCTTTGAGGAAGATAATGACGCGCAGGTGGCTCTCCGGGAGCTGATGGATAAAAAGATGATCCAGGCTCCGGTGAACGAGCACTTTGGCCCCGGCGCGTATGAGGCTGTTATCAATAGCAGCGTGCAAATTCACCACCCCGAATATTGGCAGGCAAGGGAAAAAGCCATATCGGAGCAAAAACGACAAGCGAAAAAGAAAGGACGTGAGCGATAATGGAACTGACAATTACCAGCATGACCCCGGCGGATCGCCTGTATGCGTACAACCAGAGCAGCCAGCTTGAAGGGCAAACCGGCTGTATCGGCCATCTGCGCGGGGATTTTGGCGCTGGAAAAGAGTTTTACACTTCCTGGTTCGACCATCGGAGGGAATACAAGACGGACGAGTTTAAGGCGGAGCTTGATGAGGTGGTCAACACTCTGCGGGAGAAGAATGGGCTGCTCTGTACCCGTGACAGCATGACCAGGTTTTGCTATCAGAACCCGGAGGCTGAGTTTGAGGGAAACTACTGCGCCGAGTATGGTTTTAAGGTGCAGACGCCGCAGCACACCTATATGCTCCGGTGCAATCCCAATTATGGAGACTACAACTTTTACCTCTACGCCTACGTTTCCCGATTCCTGGAACACCACATGGAAAAGGCCAAACAGGGTATCCGGTTTATCACGCCCGGCTACAAGGAGCTGTTCCGCATTCCCGACGGCGACCACATCCGCATTTTCACTGGCGGCGGAGAAACCCGCGACCGCACCTGCCGGGTCATCGACGAAACCCATTTTGAAACCAGCGGCGGGGATTCCAGCGCCCTGTATCATATCTGCGAATTTGCGGAGCGATTGGAGCAAACTCACGGGAGCGTGATCCCGCTGCGTTCTTCTCTGCTGGTGCAGTGTTTTAGTGTACTGCCCTCATCCGGGGAGCTGATTCTTCTGACCAGGGGCGAAAAAGGCTACAGCCCTTGCTATGATTTTTCAACTCCTGACGCTCAACAGAACCGAGAGTTTGCAGACGACCGCAATGTGAAGAATGGCGTTACCAAAGCACAGGAGGCCGCCATGCTTGCCGGCTCCATGCTTGGCTGGCAGACTCCCGCCGCCGATCCCAGAAACTATGACGAGCAGGGGCAGCCTATCAAGCCCAGGCAGAAAGACCGGGGTGAAGCCCGATGAAGGAGGAAAGACACGTTATCTGGAGCAATTATGGCCTGGACTATGAGGATTGGAGGGATGACCTGGAGGCGGACTACCCGGATTTATCCGAAGATGAGCGCATTTCCCTGATGTATGAGATCAATGGGGATTACCTGGATGATGAACGCGCCAACCTCAATGTGCAGCTCTCCCAACCGATTTTAGTCGTAGGCGACCTGGGCCTGTGGAATGGTCGGCGCATGGGATATAAGGAAATCCCCAGCGGCAATATCCGGGACTGCCTGTATTCCGATACGGATTATTCCACCTGGTATGTGGACCGGCTGGGTGATCTGCGGTGCGACGCCATCCACCATGATGGCACGAACTTTTATCTTTACCGCGTTTACAAGGACAGCGCCAGCCCTTCTCAAATTGAACTGCTGAAAGAAAAACTATATCGCGGCATTGCAACCCGCGCCGATATTACG
>ERZ1106963.4361-NODE-4361-length-10622-cov-10.057822_pt1 | contig 10622 bp, 9 predicted proteins | sample MGYA00403681_ERZ1106963 | MGnify/ENA primary metagenome ERZ1106963 (study PRJEB35170, sample SAMEA104062407) | human gut metagenome | biome: human gut; feature: human-associated habitat; material: faeces | place: Denmark | collected 2012-05-03 ...
ATAAATTCCGATTTTTCTAACCTTTATTCTTACGTTTATCTACTCTGTTGCAATAAATTCCATTTTTTGATGCACTCAAAATTTAATCTATAATAGCTGTACAAAATAAAATTGCAAGGAGCGATTAAAATGAAATGTTCCATTTGTACATCCAAAATTCTCCGTTCTGCGGTCGCAGCAGGACAGGTCGAGCAGGTCATCCCGCTCGGCGGCTTCAAGCCCAGGAAATGGTGGCGCTCGAAGTGCAAAAAGCGCATCAAGGCAGACGAGCAGCTTCAGTGGCATCACGGCAATGTGACCACTTCTTACGGCATCACCGTTCCCGGCTTTGCCTACTGGGACGACACGCTGGCAACTGTCGTCAATGGCTACACCTATCGTCATCGCGAACTGTGCCTGTGCCGTCCCGATGACGGCCGCTCGTATGCGGTTCCGATGTCCATGGTGGAACGCAAGTTCAAGCTGCCGGACATCGAGCTGGCAGACGATGAGCTGGAGGCCTACAGGTACATCGCGGACCGTATCTCGCCGAAGCCGAAGGAGATCACTTCCACGGTGAACCATCCGGCCAAGACGGCGATTAAAAATAACGGTTGCGACTGGATGAATAAGCCCCTCGATCTGGGCGGCTTCAGTGACATGCTGAAGGCGAACTCCGAGTGGCTCACCCCCATCCTCATCGCCGCACTCGATACGCAGCTCCGCAGCTTTTCCGGCTGTGACGGCATCCCGGTCTTCTGCTACAATTTTACTCTTAAAAAGGTAAACCTGCAAGCAGATTCCAATTTCATCCGTGTGCTGACGGCGATGAATTTCACCGTGCAGGACGGCGCATGCAGCGCTGCTCCCCGTGAGATCACCGTACAGGACAACGGCGATATTGAAGACTGGAACGGCTGCCACGATCGTCTGGTCGTTCTCCGTACTGCGAAGGGCGGCGGTCTCGCTCCGATCTTTGACAAGCTCGATACATATGACCGCTCCCGTGCGTATAAGCGCGTTCTTCCGCCCCGGCTTTCGACGGTTCCGATCATCCGCAGCAAGACGTTCTTCGACCGCTCTGATACAGTGGACTGCGAGCTGCCGGAGGTCATCCCTGCGCTGACCAACGCCCAGCTGAGCTGGCTCCGCACCGCGTTTTCGCGTGTACTGACCGCGAAGAATGCCGCTGACGCAAGCAAACGCTGGCACAATCGGATGCATGACCAGTGTCGCTTTCTTTGTAATCCGTTCGAGGAATGGCGCGATGTACTTCACAGAGTTTTTCTCGATTCTGTATTTCCGAAGCAGGGTCAGGCCAAAGAAACCGCGCAAACCGGCTTTCAAACTGCACAAAAACGGCAGAAAGAAGCCGAGGAGGAACGCGAGAAAATTCTCCAGGATGCGCTTGATCTGGTAACAGATCAGAGCCGCTACGAGAATGAAATCATCGATAAGCCTGCGAGCCGTGAGGAATGCAAGGAGCTGCTGAACACCGATCAGAGTGCTATCGCGTTCCGTTATGAACGCGCATCCGGCCAACATGAAGGCCAGCACTTCATCGTGTTCACTGACGATTCTCTTCTTCGCCTGCTGAAGCGTGTTGGCATGACCAAAGAGCTGTATGGTCCGTTCAAGGAACGTGCACTCAAGGCAGGAGTTATGGTTATGAAATCTGCCAGTGCAAGGTTTGGCAGCCTGTCGCTCAACGGCTTCTGGTTTTATGACCAGAAGTTCTGAGTTTGCCACGTTTTCGCGTTTGTCCCAATTTCAAAGGAGGTTAATATAATGACTATTAATACTAAGGAATTCCGTGAGGAGGGCATGAAAAAGCTGGGGGTCGCAAACCTGCGTCCCCAGCAGGAGGCCCCGATGGAAGCGATCCTGAACAACGAGGATGTCATCGTTCTGATGCCGACGTCCGGCGGCAAGTCGCTGCTCTATCAGCTTCCGGCCGTGATGGAGCCCGGCAGCCTGACGCTCGTCATCTCGCCGCTCAAGGCGCTTCAGCTCGACCAGGTGGAGTCGCTCCGCAGCAAGGGCATCCGTGCCGCTGTGCTGAACAGCGACCTGTCCGCAGCCGAGCACCGCGACGTGCTGGAGGACATGACCGAGCACGGCGGCCTGCTCTACCTTGCGCCCGAGCAGCTCCGCAGCCCGGCGGTTGCCGAAGCGCTCCAGAGCTGTCCCATTCTCACCCGTATCGCGGTGGACGAGGCACACATCCTGCCGCAGGCCAAGGATGACTTCCGCAAGGCCTACGGCAAGATCGGCAGCTTCATCAACTCACTCTCCCTTCACCCGCAGGTCATTGCGCTGACGGCTACCGCCACCCGCAAAGACGTCGCCCGCATCCGCAAGTCGCTGGACATCGACAACGCTTCACTGTTCCGCACGCCCATGCGCCGCGATAACCTGCGCCTGTACATCAAGCGCATCGACAGCAACGGCAAGACGCGCAATGGCAAGTGCAGCCAGTCGATTGAACACACGCTGTTCCAGTCGGTCGAGCGCGAGCTGAGCAAGTGGGACGAGCATGGTGCCGTCATCATCTACTGCCCGACCGTGAAGTTCGTCAAGCGGCTGTGCAAGTGGCTCAAGGCACGCGACTACCCGGTCGGCAAGTACCACGGCAAGATGAAGCACGCAAAGCGCAAGGCGGCGCAGCAGGCGTTCATGCGCGGCAAAAAGCCGATCATGGTTGCGACCAATGCATTCGGTCTCGGCATCGACAAGCCGGATGTGCGGCTCGTCATTCACGCCGGCCTGCCACTCTCCATGGACGGCTACGTTCAGGAGATCGGCCGCGCCGGCCGTGACGGCAAAAAGTCGCGCTGCGTACTCTTCTACACCAAGTCCGACTTTGACCGCAACAAGCGCACCCTGTCGCAGTCCGGCGGCCGCAAGGCGGTAGCGCGCAGGCTCAAGCGACTGAATGCGCTTCATAGTCTCGTCGACTCCAGGAAATGCCTGTGGCGTGTCATCGAGAAGTATTTCGGTGAGAAACCGCAGAAAAAGTGCCGTAAATGCTGCCGCTGCAAGTCGAAAACCGACTAAGGCGCACACCGACGTATATATTATAACCGCAGAGGAGCACTCTGCACCCACCACCCCGCAGGTAAATCGGCTGGACCGGTTTCATCAAAATCTATACCATTTTAATATTTATTAGGAGGAAATTATCATGAACATGTTTGCACATCTGAAGTCGAAGCCCGAAATGCTTTCCGCCAACGACCTACTGGAGATCTTCCCGATCTCTCGCAGCGGCATCTACGACCTGCTCCGCGAGCCCGGCTTTCCATGCATCCACCTTGGACGCCGCATCATCGTTCCGCGCGACGCGATGATCGACTGGCTCGAGAACCGTCTGCAGAAGGAGCTGAACAGCGCCGCGAAGAGCAGAGAGTCTAACGAAGTATCTGTCATGCCGGAGACTGAATCTGAAGCAGACACCGACCTGCCGGAGACGCAGGTCCGCGAGGACGGCGTTTACATCAAGGTTCTCTCCCACGACATGAAGAAGCCGCAGGCAATCTGAATCAGCTTAGCATCCGAAAGGGCGTATGCAAACCTGCATGCGCCCTTCTCTTATCTTACCTTTTTAATCCGAAGTTTTAGTACTTTTTGCTCTTTCATTTTTCTTGTTTTCATATCAAACTCTTTTTCTTCTTTTATACTGTAACTTGTGATGTATCCAATTCGCTCAAGATATTTCGCAAAATCTTCATTTTTCGTTGTTAAAGGCAAACTAACATCATGTCTGTATGCGCGTTTGGCGAATTGTTCGTAGTCATTACCAAGTTCTTCAAAACGCTGCTGAAGTTCGTCTGCATCCAACAACTTATAATAATCCAACAGAAGCTCCTTTCGTTTCTGCTCATCAATACTATTCCAAGCAGAGTTAAAAATATTTTTCGTCATCGGTAAACTTAGAGATTTTATGCACCTTACAACAGTCTCTGTTATATAGGTTTCCGCATAATCCGAAAATATTTTATTTCTATTCTCTTTTTCAAAATCAGCACTAAGAATTAAGCGTTCAAAGAGATTTGAAGTCATAGGAATAGTCTCCCTTAGCATCATATACTGATTTTGGTTTTTCAGAATAAACTTCACTGCAATATCAGGAAATACGGAATAGATACTATCATATCTTTCAGAGATGAACTCAAAATAATTACAGTCTACCATAATTTGTAATGTGTTTTGATCAAGCGATGCTATATCCAAGTCAAATTTTCTCAATCTGAGAACCGGTAAAAGCTTTTCCTTTGTTTGGTTGGCTGGATTCGACTGTATAAATGCCTTTATAAACTCGTCACTAATGATACTTGTGTCCATCCCAGCTAGTTCGTCCTCATGATCTGAAACATAGCTCTTTAGTTCATCATTAAACTGATACACCATCCAATACGCAAAGATATTTTCCCAATTTATAGTCACAGCATTTTCTTTTAACAACGCACTCCAGACAACCAGCCATTTCCCCCGTTCAGCATGTACAGATTCATTTGCGCATTCCTCAATATGTTCCAGACAGAAATCTTCTTGTTGAATCAATTTGATCTGTATCTCTTGTTCGTCCTCAAGTCGAGTCAACAAATCAACAATATCATCTGGTCTATCGTTGAGCTTGTTATGTGCAAGAACAATTTCACTGACATAAGGCTTAATATTATCATGAACATATTGCAGCAGCGGGGTATAATCCAACATAACCAACGTTGAATATGGCTGTTTCTCCAAATTACCAATTTGTCCATTATCCTCATATGATACTATAGTCTTAATCATATCGGCATTAAGTACATAGTGACATTTGCCAAAAACACTATTCAATATTTCATCAGGTACATTTGCTGTCCTAAGGCTACTAAATTGAACCTTTAAACTATCCAAAACGGATATGATTTTTGCCACATCACAAGATGTTGATGTTAACTTTTGGAGGATATCATCATGTTCTTCAAAATACCGCGTCATACATCCATCTATATTCTGATTTTCTATAGTCGAAAGTTCAGATTCGGACAATATCATCTGTAAATACAGCAATTGGCGATCGTAAGTCAACGTCTTATTTGCCGAAATATAATTCCACATCTCAGGCCATTTTTCAGCCAATGCCCGAATAAATTTCTCTTGATAAGAGGTTTTACTAATAAATTCATCGATAAATTTCCAACTAGTTTCATCTTCATCTGACAGTTGTTCTAAAAAAAGCATTAGTTTTTCAGGAAATTGTCCCTCTAACAATTGCTCCATAAGATCAAAATTATAAATTGTCTTTTGCTCAAACTCATACTCCTGTAAGCGCTCAATAACCCTTGAGACTTTCGTCAATTGATAATCAAATGCTAATGGAATCTGATTTTTCACAGAAAGAATAAAATTCATATCATCCTTCGTAATGCTTGTTCCCTTAAAATAATTAATATAACAACTCTGATTATCTCCAAAAAGCCCGGAAATACGGGCATTTCACGGGATATAAGAACTGAATTTACTACCGATTTACTACTTTCGGATTGAGCTTTGACACGCTTCTTCCTCCCGTGAAGCCCACCGCCCAAATAGTGACACATCGAAAATTGAATACGACACCGCAGACGGCGGCGTTCTCTTTTCCCCTTTGGGGAGATCAGGACGCCGCTTTTTTTGCGCCCAAAACCAAGAAAGGAGGCGACCGCCTATGTACTTTACTTCCGGCAGTGACCGGGCCTTTGAACAGCTCATGCAGACAAGGCCGGGCGCAGATCATTTTGACAACGGCGAGGCCGGAGCGCCGGAGGACTGCGGCACCTGCCGTTTCTACCGCCCGCACTGGAAGTACCAGTTTTGTGTGTATGAGGAATGTCCCTACCAGCCGGGCAAGCTCACCGCCCTTGACAGCGCGGTGAAATTTCAAGTGAAAGGAGTGGACGACGAGATGGCAGTTTTTCGAGTGGAGAAAAACCGGGGCTACACGGTGATGTCCAACCACCATCTGCGGAACAAGGACTTGTCCCTGAAAGCCAAGGGGCTGCTGTCGCAAATGCTGTCCTTACCGGAGGATTGGGACTTTACGCTGAAAGGCTTGTCCCTTATCAACCAGGAGCAGATCGACGCGATCCGGGCGGCAGTTAAGGAGTTGGAACAGGCGGGCTATATCGTGCGTTCCCGTGAGCGTGACAGCCAAGGCCGCCTGCGCGGGGCGGATTACATCATTTACGAACAGCCCCAGCCTGTGCCGGATTTACCTACATTGGAAAATCCAACATTGGATAATCCAACGCTGGAAAAGCCTACGCAGGAAAAACCAACGCAATTAAATAAAGATAGATCAAGTAAAGAGAAATCAATTACAGATGGATCAAATACCGATTCCATTCCTATCCTTTCCCCTCCCTCTCCTTTGGGGGAAGAAGCGGCTGCGCCGCCGGAACGGAAAGGAACGGGAGCGAAATCACAGAGCGCCGTAGAGATTTATCGGGAGATCATCAAGGACAACATCGAGTATGAACACCTTTGCCAGTACGCCAAGGGGATTGACCGGGATATGCTGGACGAGATTGTGGACTTGCTGGTGGAAACCGTATGCAGCGCCCGAAAGACCATCCGCATTGCTGGGGACGATTACCCCGCCGAGCTGGTGAAATCCAAGCTGATGAAGCTGAACAGTTCTCACATTGAGTTTGTCTTTGACTGTATCAGCAAAAACACCACGGAAATACGGAACATCAAAAAATATCTGCTGGCGGTTCTGTTCAACGCCCCAAGCACCATCAACGGCTATTACACGGCGCTGGTGGCCCATGACATGAACACAGGCAAAATCTGAAAGGAGGCCGACCCTATGAAACAGGGTGCTTTGATTTTTGACGAGCAGACAGACCGCTACGACATCCGCTTTGACCTTGCGGACTATTACGGCGGCCTGCACTGCGGAGAAACTTTTGATGTGATGGTGGGCGGCAGATGGAGGCCGACTCGTATTGAAATGGCCGAGAACTGGTATCTGGTGGGAATCCATGCCGACGACCTCTCCGGCCTGCGGGTGCGGATTTAAGCCATCCGCCTGCCTGCTGACTTTCCAAAGGAGGGATAGCAGTTGCAGGAAGAAGTAGACCAGAAAACCATAGCGTTAGCGGTTAAGACGGGCAAGCTCACCGCCCAAGTGCTGCAAGCGGCCATCCGAAAATATCTGGCCGCCCGGCAGAAAGGGACGGGCAAGGCCCATCACGGCCAGCAGAGCTTACGGCAGCTCAAAAAGGACGGTTCCGCCCTGTCCAACATTGAGATCACCGACGCCAACATCGGCCTGTTTAAGCCCTGCGCCAAGAAATACGACATTGATTTTACCCTGCGGAAAGACCGCACTACCCATCCGCCCCGGTATATCGTGATCTTCAAATCCAAGCAGGCGGACAATCTGGAACAGGCGTTTAAGGAGTTTACGGCCAAGAAGCTCAAACAGCAGGAACGCCCCTCCATCCGAAAAACCCTTGCCGTCCTGAAAGAAAAGGCAGCGGCCAGAAGCAGCCAGCAGGCCAAGGAGAAAATCAAGGAAAGGGGGCTGTCACGGTGAAGCCGGAAATGAAAAAACTGATAATCGCCAACCTGCCCTATCTGCTGTTTGTTTACCTGTTCGGCAAGCTGGGACAGACCTACCGGCTGGCGGCTGGGGCGGACTTGTCGGAAAAGCTATTGCACCTTGCGGACGGCTTTTCCCTTGCCTTTGAAAGCGCCGCCCCCAGCTTCCACCTGTTCGATCTGGCGGTGGGCGTGGCCGGTGCGGTGGCATTGCGGCTGATGGTGTACTGCAAGAGCAAGAACGCCAAGAAATACCGCCGGGGCGTCGAGTACGGCAGCGCCCGTTGGGGAGACCCCAAAGATATAGCCCCGTACATCGACCCGGTGTTTGACAACAACATCCTCCTGACCCAGACGGAACGCCTCACCATGAACAACCGGCCCAAAGACCCCAAGACCGCCCGGAACAAAAATGTGCTGGTGATCGGCGGTTCCGGCAGCGGCAAGACCCGGTTCTTTGTGAAGCCCAACCTCATGCAGTGCGTGTCCAAGGACTACCCGACCTCATTCGTGATTACTGACCCGAAAGGAAGTCTGATTGGCGAAGTGGGCCAGCTCCTTGTGCGGTGCGGCTACCGGGTAAAAGTGCTGAATACCATTAACTTTTCCAAGAGTATGCGCTATAACCCGTTTCGCTACATCCATTCGGAAAAGGACATTTTGAAGCTGGTAAACACGCTGATCTGCAACACCAAGGGCGAGGGCGAAAAGAGCGCCGAGGATTTTTGGATCAAATCGGAACGCCTGCTGTATTCGGCCCTCATTGGCTATATCTGGTACGAAGCGCCGGACGATGAAATGAATTTCACTACGCTGCTTGAAATGATAAACGCCAGCGAAGCCCGCGAGGACGACCCGGAATTTCAATCCCCGGTAGACCAGATGTTTGAACGGCTGGAAGAAAAAGACCCGGAACACTTTGCGGTGCGCCAGTACCGTAAATTCCTGCTGTCGGCGGGCAAGACCCGCAGCTCCATCTTGATAAGCTGCGGAGCCAGATTAGCGCCTTTTGACATCCGGGAGGTGCGGGAGCTGATGGAGGACGACGAACTGGAACTTGACACCATCGGGGATAAAAAAACGGCCCTGTTCCTGATTATGTCGGACACGGACACGACCTTTAATTTCATTCTGGCAATGGTACAAAGCCAGCTTATCAACCTTTTGTGCGACCGGGCCGACGACAAATACGGCGGGCGGCTGCCCGTCCATGTGCGGCTGATTCTGGACGAGTTCGCCAACATCGGCCAGATTCCAAACTTTGACAAGCTGATCGCCACCATCCGAAGCCGGGAAATCTCGGCTTCTATTATTTTACAGAGCCAGTCGCAGCTAAAAGCCATTTACAAGGACGCGGCGGAAATCATTTCCGACAACTGCGACTGTACACTGTTCCTTAGTGGCCGGGGCAAGAACGCCAAGGAAATCGCGGAGGTGCTGGGCAAGGAAACCATTGACAGCTACAACCAGAGCGAGAACCGGGGCGCGCAGACCTCCCACGGACTGAACTACCAAAAACTCGGAAAGGAGCTGATGAGCCAAGACGAAATTGCAACGATGGACGGAGGCAAGTGTATTTTGCAGGTGCGCGGCGTGAGGCCGTTTTTCAGTGAGAAATACGACATCACCCGCCACCCCCGCTATCAATACCTCTCGGACGCTGACAAAAAGAACACCTTTGATGTGGATAGCTACCTGTCGTCCCTGCGCCGGAAAAAGCGGCGCGTGGTAACGGAGGACGAACCCTTTGACCTCTACGACATTGAGCTGTCGGATGAAGATTTTGCCGCAGAATAAAGCGGCCATAGAGAAAGGAGCGTGACCGATGGGACACTCGGACGAATGGACATTTGCGGATTATTTCAAGTATGAGCAGGAAATCTACCGGGCGATCATTTCCGCTGCGGTTCTGTGCCAGTGGATTGCGGAACATGATACCCCGCCCACGGACGGGGAAGCCGAAGAACTTGCAAGGGAAATAGACCGCAGACTGTGTGAAGCATGGGGCGAAATTTTTTCGCTGGCTGTGCTGGAATGGCGGGACGGCCAGTAACTCCGGGCCGTCTGCGGATTGTGAGGCTGCCGCTGTGTACGGCGGCTTTTTTGCACCCAAACACCATCACAATCTGAATTTATGGAGGTAAATTTATGGAATTTTTCAATAGTGCAGTTGATACTTTGCAGACCATCGTTGTGGGCCTCGGCGGAGCGCTTTGCGTATGGGGTGGCGTCAATCTTTTGGAGGGATACGGGGCGGACAACCCGGCAAGCAATGCTCATGTACGGTTAGGAAGCAAGCAACCGAAAACAAGAGATAGACCGCCAGCACTACACTATTCCGAACCAAAGACCAAAAGATAAGCATTGTGGGAAAATCTAAACTTTTGGATTTTCCTACAATGCCGACTACGGCGGAATCCTTCCCACTCCTTATATCTTTATTTCCGTATACATTGAATTTGTATTTAGTAAATGCTATAATGTCCCTATTCAAATTATAAATGTGTTGAATTAGTTACATGTACATATTTTTTGTGCCGCATAAATACCCTGTTGAGGTTGTCGTTCTTTGTCCAGATGTGGAAACAATAAAAGGAAGGGAACGATACAGGGAGAAAACAGGCTATTCCGGCTTTACGGTTGAAACCTTATACGATACATTTATGCAGACAACACCACGGATCGGCTTTTGGCTGGACAATTCCAACCAAACACCACAGCAGACAGCAGAAACCATTCTGAACGCCAGGAAGCCGGTATGATTGTTACATATAAGGGGAAGAAAAATTTCTTTTAGGTACTTGCTTTCCTAAAACTGATGTGATACAATGATTTAATCCAGAAAAGGAGTAAAAAATATGCGGCAAGGTATTCTTAAATAAAACTATAATCAAATAGTGGGAACAAAGGATTATGATAGTCCCTTTTGTAGGGGCTTAGTTTTTTGTACCCAATTTAAGAATACTTTTGCCTTATCAATTTTGACATATCCCCAAAAACAGCAATCACAAACAGGTGTATGCTGTATATGTGTATGTCCGCAAATTATAATCCCCAGTGGTAAAAGT
>ERZ1106963.4363-NODE-4363-length-10618-cov-4.334469_pt1 | contig 10618 bp, 10 predicted proteins | sample MGYA00403681_ERZ1106963 | MGnify/ENA primary metagenome ERZ1106963 (study PRJEB35170, sample SAMEA104062407) | human gut metagenome | biome: human gut; feature: human-associated habitat; material: faeces | place: Denmark | collected 2012-05-03 ...
AAATGTAAGTATGTACCGAAGGCTATTTCGGGAATTAACGACTGTGGAGTGTACAAGAACTTGTGAGTAGATATGATTTTGGTCAATCCAAAGCATACACGATGAAGCAGTAAGTAAAACTCGTGAGAGTTTACATTATCTCGATGTGAGTATATTTACACACATTTTGAGTGGCAGAAGGCATCCTCATGAAACGAGATGATTTAATTATTGTGCGCGGCGGCGGTGACCTAGCAACTGGGACGATTCATCGGCTCTGGGCGGCAGGGCTTCGGGTGCTGGTGCTGGAGATTGAAAATCCGGCGGCGATCCGGCGACAGGTAGCTCTGTGTGAGGCGGTTTATACAAAAACAACTGAGGTCGAGGGGCTTCGTGCTGTCCGGATTGATCGATATGAGGAGGCAGAAGCGGTCTGGCAGGAAAATAGCGTGCCGATTTTGATTGATCCGAAAGGCGTGTCGATTGGAGCGCTGAAACCGGCTGTTGTGATCGATGCGATTCTGGCAAAGCGAAATCTTGGAACCCGCCTGGATATGGCACCGCTCACGATTGCACTTGGTCCGGGCTTTACGGCAGGTGAGGATGTGGATGTTGTGGTGGAGACAAAGCGCGGTCACCGGCTGGGGCGAATTATCCGCGAGGGTGCGGCGATCCCGAATACAGGGATTCCGGGCGTGATCGGTGGATACGGTGCAGAGCGGGTGATTCACGCGCAGGCAGCGGGTATTTTCAAAAATGTGCGTGTGATCGGTGATATCGTTGAAGCCGGGGACACGATCGCGGAGATTTGGCAGGAGGACGGAACGAAACTTCTGGTTCAGACACAGATCACAGGCATTCTGCGAGGTCTTTTGCGGGATGGTTATCGGGTGACGGAACATTTCAAGGTAGCAGATGTCGATCCGAGAAAAGAGGAACTTTCCAACTGTTTTCTGATCTCGGACAAGGCGAGATGTATCGCGGGAAGTGTACTGGAGTTGGTGTGTGCCCAGTTATGGAAGTAAAAGAGAGACTATAGCAATAGTTCCTTTGAGAAAAATTCTAAGAAATTTCATCCTAATCATTGACGTATAGCAAAAAAATAGCCACAAAATTCATTTCGTTTTGTTTTTGGAATTTAGCAGGAGAATGAATTTTGTGGCTATTTTTCATGTCATAGGAAACTTCGTCCTATGACATGAAAAAACGCTCCGCGGGATGCGCACTCGCGCGAAGAAGAAACATGTCGCAAGCGACCGCGCTCGGCGCGAGAATGTGCCAAGGCACATTCTTTTTTAACTGAGATAAATAAGAAAAATGGAGAAGGATACCAGGAAGGTACAGCGGTTCAGCAGGGATCGCACTTTTCTGATATCCTTTTCTTTCATAAAGAAAAATATAGGGGTACAACAGAAAATATGAAAAAACGAGAAAATACAGGCAAAATCATTGGAAAGGTGTTCGGAGAAGCCAGAGCACTTGGCGTCACTGCCTTAGTGGCGGCAGTCATGCTTTCCGGATGCGGAAACGCTGGAAATCAGGCGCAGAAAGGCGGTTCCGGCGCAAAACAGACGGAAAATACCCAAACAAGCGTTATTATCGCGATGCCGCCGACTTCAGAGCCGGAGGCGGGCTTTGATCCGGCATATGGCTGGGGCGCGGGCGAGCATATGCATGAACCGCTGATCCAGAGCACCCTGACGGTGACAGAAGCAGATTTGAGTATCGGGTATGATCTGGCAACAGATGTGGAGACCTCCGAGGATGGAATGACATGGACGGTGACGATCCGCGACGATGCGAAATTCACGGATGGCGAGGCGCTGACCGCGGAGGACGTGGCATTCACTTATAACACATTGAAAGAGACGAGTTCCGTCAACGATTTTTCAATGCTGAAACAGGCGGAGGCGATCGATGATGTGACGGTTGTGTTTGAGATGGAACGCCCGTTTGCTATCTGGTCATACACGATGGCGGTGACGGGAATTGTGCCGGAGCATGCATATGGAACGGATTATGGCATACATCCGATCGGTTCCGGACGATATATCCTGAAACAGTGGAACAAGGGGCAGCAGGTGATTCTGGAAGCCAACCCGGATTATTATGGGGATGCGCCGAAGATGCGGCAGGTCACGATTCTCTTTATGGAAGAGGATGCGGCATTTGCGGCGGTGCGCGCCGGGCAGGTAGATGTGGCGTACACGGCGGCGTCCTATGCAGACCAGTCGGTTCCAGAATTCAGTCTTTTGGACTGTGAGACGGTGGACAACCGTGGATTTAACCTCCCGGCAGTGCCGGAGACGGTACGGGAGGATGGCGTAAAAATCGGCAATGCTTTTACCGCGGATGTGCAGGTGCGCCGGGCGATCAACCTGGCGATTGACCGGCAGGAAATGATCGATCATGTGTTAAATGGTTACGGCAGCCCGGCATATAGTGTCTGTGACAAGATGCCGTGGTACAACGATGAAATGGAGAACATTTCCTATGATGTGGAGAAGGCGGAAGAGATGCTGGATGCGGCGGGATGGAGGAAAAATGCTGACGGCATCCGCGAAAAGGATGGAGTGAAAGCCATTCTGGAATTTCTCTATCCGACCGGGGATTCGGTGCGTCAGGCGCTGGCAGCCAATACGGCACAGCAGTTAAAAGAGATTGGAATTGACGCATCGATCCGCGGCACCGGCTGGGATACTGCGTATGACGAGGCACAGTCGCAGCCGCTTCTCTGGGGCTGGGGCGCGCACACGCCGATGGAATTTTATAATATTTACCATACAAAGGCAGATACGGGGCTGGCAGAATATTCGCCGTATGCGAATGAGACCGTGGACGCTTATATGGATGAGGCCCTGGCAGCACCGGATCTGGAAAGTTCGTATGAATTGTGGAAAAAGGCGCAGTGGGACGGCGAGACGGGCGTTTCAGCCGAGGGTGATCTTCCGTGGATCTGGCTGGTGAATGTCGATCATCTGTACTGGGTGAGAGACGGGCTTCATGTCGCAGAGCAGAAGGTGCATCCGCACGGTCACGGCTGGTCCATCGTCAACAATGTCGATCGGTGGTACTATGAGTAGGATGAAATGGCTTGGGTGCAGTCTGCTGCACCTGATTCTGCTGCTTTTGGCAGTCAGTCTGGTATCGTTTCTGCTGGTGTCGATGTCTCCGGTCGATCCGCTGCAGACGAATGTCGGGCAGACGGCGCTCGGCTCGATGGCGCCGGAGCAGATCGAGAAGCTGCAGGCGTACTGGGGCGTTGGTGTGCCGGTCTGGAAGCGCTTCTTTAGCTGGATTTCGGGCATCTGTCATGGTGATTTTGGCATTTCCCTTCTGTACCGCAGACCGGTGCTGGAGGTGATCGCGGAAAAGGCGTCTGCGTCAGTGTGGCTCCTTCTGTCTGCGTGGCTGTTTTCGGGAATCGTGGGGATATTTTTAGGAATTGCAGCGGCGGCAAAACGGGGCAAGTGGGTGGATCGTCTGATTACGGGCTATTGCATCGTGATCGCGGGAACGCCGTCCTTCTGGCTGGCGCTGGTGCTGCTGCTTCTCTTTACAGTGCAGCTTCCCATCTTCCCAATCGGGTTCAGTGTCCCGGTGGGAATGGCGGCGGACGAGGTCAGCCTGGCGGATCACCTGTATCACGCATTTCTGCCGGCGTGTACGCTGGGACTGACAGGGATTTCTTCGATTGCGATGCACACGCGCGAAAAAGTGATTGAGATTCTGGAAAGTGATTACGTACTCTATGCGCGGGCGCGGGGCGAGAGCGGATGGCGGCTGATTTTCCGGCATGGACTCCGCAACCTGCTTCTCCCGGTAATTACGCTGCAATTTGGCTCGATCAGCGAGATTTTCGGCGGTTCGGTGCTGGTGGAACAGGTCTTTTCCTATCCGGGACTCGGACAGGCGGCGGTCACGGCGGGGCTGGGAAGCGATATCCCGCTTCTGATGGGAATTACACTCATCAGTGCTGTGCTTGTATTTGCAGGAAACGCAGCGGCGGATGGGCTGTACCGGCTGGTCGATCCGAGACTTAGGAAAGGAGGCAGGGCATGAGAAAGAAAACACTCTGGCTGCTGGGAATTTCCCTCCTTTTCCTGATTCTGGTGACAGTGCTTGGAATCGTCTGGGAGGATGCCGCACAGCAGGTCGATTTTGCGAGAAAAAACCTGCCTCCGGGAACCGGCGGGCTGTTTGGAACCGACTGGATGGGGCGGGATATGCTGAAACGGACGGTTGCGGGGCTTTCTTTAAGCATCCGGCTGGGGCTTCTGACCGCAGCGATCAGCGCCGCAGTGGCATTGGCGCTTGCATTGCTGGCGTCGCTTGGCGGGGGAGTGATGGATTCATTGGTATGCGGGCTGATTAATCTGGTAATGGGAATCCCGCACATGCTTCTCCTGATCCTGATTTCCTACAGTCTGGGAAAGGGATTCCGGGGTGTGGCAGCCGGGATTGCCCTGACGCATTGGGCGTCGCTGGCGAGGCTTTTGCGGGCGGAAATCTTACAGATCCGGGAAAGTCCGTATGTGCGGATCTCCGAAAAACTGGGGAAAAAGCCCTGGTGGATTGCCTGGAACCATATCGTCCCGCAGGTATCGCGGCAATTTGTAACCGGGTTAATTCTTCTCTTTCCCCATGCGATTCTTCATGAGGCGGGCGTGACCTTTCTGGGCTTCGGTCTTTCCTCCGAGCAACCGGCGATCGGTGTTATTTTATCCGAGAGTATGTCGTACCTGATTACCGGAAAATGGTGGCTGGCGCTCTTTCCGGGCGCGGCACTGGTGCTGGTAACGCTGGGATTTCAGGCGATCGGGCAGAGCCTGGGGCGGCTGATGGATCCGGGGAGCGCGCATGAGTAGAGGATGCTGGAAATGGGGCAGAAAAACATATATTTTGATAAAATGATGCGATTAAGACAAAAACAATCAAAAACGATGCGGCTATCAGATTTGGAACAGACAGACGTTCTCAAAGAACGGAGATTGCGTGAAAATCGTGATTCCATGGAAAAGCCGATATTGAAAATTCAAAATCTAAACTTATATTTTACGCAGTACGCGCGTGGGCTTAGACGGCGCGAACTCCATCCGCTCCGCGACCTTTCCTGCAAACTTTTCAGTGGGGAGCTGACGGCGGTGGTCGGGGCGAGTGGTTCGGGAAAAAGCCTGCTGGCGCACGCAATTCTGGGGATCTTGCCGTACAACTGCCGGATGGAAGGAAAAATTTCCTATCAGGGAGAGGTTCTGGATGAGACGCGGCTTGCCGGGCTGCGGGGCAATGGGATTTCCCTGATTCCGCAGGGGGTTTCCTACCTCGATCCGTTGATGCGGGTCGGGGATCAGATCTGTGGCGGCAGAAAAGATGAAGCGACGCGGGCAAAATGCCGCCAGCTTTTGAAGCGGTACGGGCTGGATGAATCAGTGGAAAAATGTTATCCATTTGAGCTGTCGGGCGGCATGGCGCGGCGCGTCCTGATGGCAGCGGCACTGATGCAGGAGCCGAGGCTGATTGTGGCGGATGAACCGACACCGGGGCTGGAGGCGATGACCGCGCGCCATGTGATCCGTCATTTAAAAGAGATGGCACAGGACGGGGCAGCGGTGCTTCTGATTACTCATGATCTGGAACTGGCGATTGAGATGGCGGACCGGATTCTGGTGTTTTATGACGGGACGATTCTGGAGGAAGTAAAGCCGGAGAACTTCCGGGAGGGACGGAATCTGAAAGAGCCATACACGCAGGCGCTCTATCGGGCACTGCCGGAACATGAATTTTTTGGAGGAGAATGAGATGTCACTAAAGGCGGAAAACCTATCTTTTTCATATGAAAATGGCGGGCGCCACGTGCTGACGCGTATTTCCCTGAAAATTGAGCCAGGAGAGCGTGTGGGTCTGGTGGCGCCGAGCGGATATGGAAAAACGACGCTGTGCCGCCTGCTGGCGGGATATGAGAGACCGGAGGCGGGAACGGTAGAGATTGACAGCATACCAATTGAGAATATCCGGGGCTGTATGCCGGTGCAGTTAATCTGGCAGCACCCGGAGCAGGCGCTCAACCCGCGCTGGCGGATGCGCCAGGTTCTCAATGAGGGCGGTCAGGTGGATGAGGAGAGCCGGGGACGGCTTGGCATCCGGGAAGAATGGCTGGATCGGTTTCCATCGGAGCTTTCCGGCGGCGAACTGCAGCGGTTCTGTATTGCCAGAGCGCTGGCGGCAAATCCGCGGTATCTGCTGGCGGATGAGATCACCGCGATGTTTGACGCAGTGACCCAGAGCCAGATCTGGCAGGCGCTTTTGCATGAGGCAAAGGAGCGGGAGCTGGGAATGGTGATTGTGAGCCATTCAGAATCTCTTTTGAAGCGGATTTGCACGCGGCGGATTGATTTAAAGGCATTGCAGGAAAAGATGCCAGCAGTTTAGCCGGTTCACATATTGACAGAGAAAATCGGGATTTGACAAGGAGAAATGAGGAAGAAATGGATGTTCGGAAGCTGTTGGAAGAGGTAAAACGGGGGGATACGAGTATTGAGGAAGCGGAGAATGCGTTCAAGAATCTTCCTTACGAAGATTTAGGGTATGCGAAGCTGGATCTGCACCGGAAATTGCGTTCGGGATTCCCAGAGACGGTGTTCTGCCAAGGAAAGCCGGATGCCTATCTGGCGGATATTTTCGAGACGCTGTACCGGGAAAATGGGGAAGTACTCGGAACGCGGGCGACGCCGGAGCAGTGGAATCTAGTGCGGGCGCGCATCCCGGAGATAGAATACGATCCGGTTTCAAAAATTTTGCAGGCGAGAAAATCATCGGAGACACCGCGGAAGCTGGAAGGGCTGGTGGCAGTCTGCACAGGCGGAACCGCGGATATCCCGGTTGCGGAGGAAGCTGCCAAAACGGCAGAATTTTTCGGCTGCCGCGTGGAGCGCTACTATGATATAGGGGTGGCGGGCATCCATCGCCTTTTATCCAAACGCGAGGCGATTGCGCGGGCAAACTGCGTGATTGCGGTGGCCGGAATGGAAGGCGCGCTTGGCACAGTTGTCGCCGGGCTGGTGGAAAATCCGGTCATTGCGGTTCCGACCTCGGTCGGCTATGGTGCAAGTTTTCATGGACTGTCGGCATTGATCACGATGATTAATTCCTGTGCGAACGGCATTTCGGTTGTAAATATAGATAACGGCTACGGCGCAGCATACCTGGCGGCGCAGATCAACCGCCTGGCGGTTCGGGAGCCGAAGAAGACGGCAGAGTGATAGTGGTTTGTGATAATTGCATAAAAGCGAAAAACGGAAATGTATCAATAAAATGAGAAAAGTAGAGGGAGAAGTAAAAATGGATGAGAAAATCTTATATCTGGATTGTGCGTCTGGAATCAGTGGAGATATGACGGTTGGCGCACTGTTGGATCTTGGAGCAAGCCGGGAAAAACTGGTACGGGCACTGGACAGTCTGGGCGTATCCGGGTATCATCTGCATTTTGGGCGGACGAAGAAATGTGGAATCGATGCGTATGATTTCGATGTACATTTAGAGGAAGAAGAGCATCATCATGACCACGAACATGGTCATGAGCACGAACATAGCCATGATGAGCACGACCATGAGCATCATCACGATCATGAACACACTCACGACCATGAGCACAGCCATGATCACGCTCACACCCACGATCATATGCATCCTCACGTCCACCGCAACATCCATGACATTTTCGAGATCATCGATCGTCTGGATGCATCTGACCGTGTTAAAAACCTGGCGCGCCGGATGTTTGAGATTGTGGCGGGGGCAGAGTCGAAAGCACACGGAATCCCGGTCAGCGAGGTTCATTTCCATGAAGTCGGTGCAATTGACTCGATTGTGGATGTTATCAGTGCGGCATTCTGCCTGGAGGATCTGGGAATCCACCGCGTGGTGGTATCGCCGCTTTCCGAAGGTCATGGATTTGCGCGCTGCCAGCATGGTTTAATGCCGGTTCCGGTTCCGGCGACGGCAAATATCGCAGCGGCACAGGGCTTGGAACTGACGCTTCGGGATGTCGAAGGAGAGATGGTAACGCCGACCGGCGCGGCGATCGCGGCGGCATTCCGGACAGAAGCGGCGCTTCCGAAGAAGTACCAGATCGAAAAGATCGGTATCGGCGCCGGAAATAAGGATTTCGCGCACGCGAATATCCTGCGGGCGATGCTTCTGACGGATAAAACGGTGGAAGTAGAAACCGGAAAAGACGGTCACGACGAGAGCTCCATGTGGGCCATGGAGGCAAACCTGGACGACTGCACCGGCGAGGCGCTGGGATATGCGATGGAGGTGCTTCTGGAAGCGGGCGCCAGAGATGTGTGGTACACACCGGCATATATGAAGAAAAACCGTCCGGCGTATGTGCTTCATGTACTGACAACGGCAGAAAAACGGGAAGAATTAGAACAGCTTGTATTCTCCTGTACGACCACGATCGGTGTGCGCCGTTATCTGGTAGAGAGGACGATATTGCCACGGGAAGTAAAGGAGATCCAGACCCGTTACGGGGCAGCAAAGGTAAAAATCTGCAAGCGCGGCGGCGTGGATACGTGCTATCCGGAGTATGAGAGCGTGCGCGCGATCTGCCGGGAGACAGGGAAGCGCTTCATGGAAGTATTCCACGGAGTAATGGAAGACGGAAGTATTAGTTTACAGTAAGCACTTTTGAGATTGAAAAACGGCACAGTGCATTCTCGTTAGATAATTAAGAGGAGAATCAAGAACCATGGAAAATAAACCAATGATATCAGAGACAGAAAAAAGAGAAGCTTTAAAACATTTCATGGCAGAAAAAGCGAAAGCACCGGTCTGTGTCGCCTTTTCGGGCGGTGTGGACAGCAGCCTGATTCTCAAGCTGGCGTGTGATACGGCGAAGAAGACGGGAATGCCGGTTTATGCCGTGACATTTCACACCATGCTGCACCCCGCCTGTGATCTGGAGATCGCGGAGCGGGTGGCAAAGGAGCTGGGCGCGATCCATAAAATTATCCAGGTCAATGAGATGGAGCTGGAAGCCATCCGGACGAATCCGGTCAACCGCTGTTATATCTGCAAACACCACCTGTTCGCGACACTTCTGGATTTTGCAAAAGAAGAGGGGATTCCGTGCGTGATGGACGGAACCAATGAGAGCGACCTGCATGTGTACCGCCCGGGTATCCAGGCACTCCGTGAGCTGGGTGTCGTCAGTCCACTTGCACAGTGCGGACTGGAGAAAAAGGATGTCAAGGCATTTGCAGCTGACTTAGGAATTTCCGTTGCATCCCGTCCGTCCATGCCATGTATGGCGACCCGCCTTCCATATGGAACTTCCTTTGACATGGAAGTTTTGAAGCAGATTGAGAAAGGCGAAGATTATCTTCGAAGCGTGTTTGGCGGAAATGTGCGCCTGCGCCTGCATGGCGATATTGTCCGGATCGAGGTGGATGCGGATAAATTTGAAAAAGCGATTGCCGAGCGGGAGACGATCTGCAGGACATTAAAAGAAATGGGATTTCTGTACATTACACTCGATCTGGAAGGTTTCCGGTCGGGAAGTATGGATATAGTAGAGAAACTCAACGCGCTGGTCTGGAAATGAATGTAAAGGAGATGGAAATACCATGCAAGAAGAATGTATTGTCTGTAAAGCACCTCTTATTTATCTGGAACAGGATGAATGGATGGAGTGCGAATTATGTCATAAAAAAGAATTGAGCAAGACCAGATGCCAGAACGGGCATTATGTTTGTAATGATTGTCATACGAAGGGACTGGACACCATTCTTTCCCTGTGTATAGACGAAACATCCAGAAATCCGATCGAGATTGTCCGGAAGATGATGGATGCACCGTTTTGCCATATGCATGGACCGGAGCATCATGTCATGGTGGGAGCGGCGCTGCTTACTGCATATAAAAATGCGGGAGGTTCTATTAATCTGCGGGAATCTGTGATGGAAATGCTGAACCGTGGGAAAGCCGTTCCAGGAGGAACCTGCGGATTCTGGGGTGCCTGCGGAGCGGGAATCAGCGCAGGTATGTTTGTATCTATCTTGTCTGGGGCGACGCCACTGACGGAGGAATCCTGGGGACTTTCGAATCAGATGACATCAAAAGCACTGGAAGCGATTTCGCGCACCGGCGGTCCGAGGTGTTGTAAAAGAGATTCTTATCTGGCGATTCTGGCGGCGGTTGATTTTGTAAAAACGCATTTTGGAATCGAAATGGAATGCACAGAAGTCCAGTGTACGCATTATGCTCAGAACAATCAGTGTATTGGCAAGCGCTGTCCATTTTGGCGATTTGATGATAGTATTTGACTATAAATGGATAAACGGAGATAATAAAGCTGCGATATAATTAGATTGTGCGAGATGGGATTGCAGTTTGCATAATGTGTGAACTGTGATGAGAGAGCCATTTCTCGTGTAATAGGAAATTCCCTAGAATTTCCTATTACACAAAAAGGCACATCCTTTTTTACGTGGAAAAATCGGAATTGACCGAGCTCTTTGAGCGAGGGATACTTCTTGTCCGAAGGGCAAGAAGGTGGAACTGAGAAGAATTAAAACAATCGAAATTGTGCGCCCAGACAAGGGCGAGTAGTCTAGCAGGTGGAATGCCTGTCTGG
>ERZ1106963.4365-NODE-4365-length-10614-cov-7.955394_pt1 | contig 10614 bp, 9 predicted proteins | sample MGYA00403681_ERZ1106963 | MGnify/ENA primary metagenome ERZ1106963 (study PRJEB35170, sample SAMEA104062407) | human gut metagenome | biome: human gut; feature: human-associated habitat; material: faeces | place: Denmark | collected 2012-05-03 ...
AACCGGTGACAGTTTTATGAAGCTGTTAAAGAGCCGCCAGATCGTCAACTGCTGTCATCCGAATGCACTGATGACCTTAAAAGAATACTTAGAGGATTACGCTTCTGATGAAGTCAAAGCCAAAGGTGAGATATTGATCAAACAGGAACTTGAGAAGATTCCAAATCCTGTTGTCAAGCAGAAAGCTACCGAATATATCGAAAATATTCATGAAGGAAAACGTGATTTTAGATTCTAGGAGGTTTTTATGTTCGATCATTTAAACACTCGAATTCCTAAAAGAATCGAGCAAGAAAAAGAAAAAGTATCCGTTGTCTTGATCCCTCTGATCAAAAAAGACGGTAAATATCATATCCTGTTCGAGATCCGTTCAAATAATCTCTCACACCAGCCCGGAGAGATCTGTTTCCCAGGCGGCAAGAGAGAATCTCTGGAAACTTCCTTACAGACAGCCGTTCGTGAAACATGTGAAGAACTTCTGGTTTCTGAATCTGACATTCAAGTCTATGGTTCTTTAGATTATTTTCTTTCTCCTACTGGTATGCGTATTGATGTATATCTTGGAGAGTTAAGAAATTATAATGGGCAGTACAGTATTGATGAAGTTTCAGATATATTTATGGTGCCTTTAGAATTCTTTCAAAATACACTACCAAAACGATATTATAATAATGTACAAATGCAGCCAGAACATGATTTTCCATTTGACAAAATTCCTGGAGGCCGAAATTATCCTTGGGCAAAAGGTAAATATGAAGTATTGTTTTATGAATATGAAAATCACATAATCTGGGGTATCACAGCAAAAATATTATTCCATAATATAAAATTAATCCAGTAAGACATTTTGTTATCCTGTCTTACTGGATTATTATTTTTGATTGATTTTATTTCATTTCTTAAGATTGTATTTTTAAAGCTCTGATTGAATTCAATACACAAAGCATTGCTACTCCGGTATCCGCAAATACTGCCATCCACATATTAGCAAATCCAAGTAGTCCAAGTATCATGACAAGAGCTTTCACAACTAGTGCAAATACGACATTCTGCCATGCAATACGACTTGCTTTCTTGCCAATGGCAATCGCCTGTGGAATTGCTTCTACACTTGATGTCATAAATACAACATCAGCAGCTTCAATTGCTGCATCAGCTCCACTTCCCATAGCTGCTCCACAATCTGCTCCTGCAAGGACTGGAGCATCATTGATGCCATCTCCAACAAACATAACAGCTCCATGTTTTGTTCTCTGTTCCTGAAGTTTTAAAAGCTTTTCATCTGGTAAAAGTTTGGAGTAAACTTCATCAATTCCCGTTTCCTCTGCAATTGCATTTGCAGCTGATTCAGAATCTCCAGTCAGCATAACCGTGTGAAGTTTCTGTGCTTTTAAAGATGCAATTGCGGATTTTGCATCATCTTTTAGTGTATCAGCGATCACAACAGCTCCGATCAGCACTCCGTCTTTTGCCAGAAATACTTCTGTTCCATAAGATGTTGTTTCTTTATATTCTCCTGCAATGTGATACTGATTCATTAATTTTTTATTACCTGCTAAGACTTCAGATCCATCAAGTTTGATCACAGAACCATGTCCTGCAATTTCTTTTGCGCTTTCTGCTGTTTTATAAGATATATTTTCTTCTTTTGCAGCTTCCATAATACTCTTTGCGATTGGATGAGTTGAAGATTCTTCACAGGAAGCAGCCAAGGATAACAATTCATTTCTTGTAACATCTCCAAAAGTAACAACATCTTGTACCTTAAAGTTTCCTTTTGTGATCGTTCCTGTTTTATCCATAACCACAGAAGTAATATCTTTCAATGTTTCTAAAGCCGCTCCTCCTTTAAATAAGATACCGATCTTAGATCCTGCTCCAATTCCTGAGAAAAATGCAAGCGGTACACTTAAAACAAGTGCACATGGACAACTGATCACAAGAAATGTGAGTGCTGTATACACCCAGTGTGTCCAGTTACCTGTTATGATAGAAGGAATGATTGCTGTCGCCAATGCCATAAATACGACAAATGGTGTATATACACGGGAAAAACGTGTAATAAAGCGATCCATTTTCGGCTTGCTGGCTGCTGCATTTTCAACTGAATCCATGATTCTTGTAACCATAGATTCTTCCAACACTTTTTCAACTCTGATCTTGATAACTCCAGAAGTATTTAGACATCCAGAAGTTACTTCCGTTCCTTCAAAACCAGATATCGGCACTGGTTCTCCTGTTACAGGTGATGTATCAATCATTGTTTCACCATCGGTGATCACTCCGTCCAAAGGAATACGATCTCCCGGACGTACTAATAGAATATCTCCAATCTCTGCTTCTTCTGCATCGATCACTGAAACATCTCCGTGTTCATTCACAAGATTTACGACTTCAGGACGCATATCGATCACATCCATGATCTGTGAGCGGCTTCTCTCTACTGCTTTCTCTTCGAATAATTCTCCAATCCGGTAAAATAACATAACTCCTACCGCTTCGGCATACTCTCCAATACCGAACGCCCCGATCGTTGCGATACTCATCAAAAAGTTTTCGTCAAAAACTTGCCCTTTTGAAATGTTTCTTAACGCTGTCCATACGATTTTAATACCTAGGATTAAATATGCCAATAAAAAACATGCTGTACTGTATACTGGCTTAGACGATTCAAAGATTTTTCCAGCAATAAATAAAACAATTCCTATTCCAAGTTCCAAGTATTCTCTATTATCTTCAGAGTTATTTTTCGCTTCCTTTTGTGCACGTACTGTGTCCTCACGAATAACAACTTTAACATCTGGTTCAATGGATGTACAGATATCCTGAATCTGTGGAAGTAATGCCTTTGCATCATCAGACCATACACGTAACTGTTTCGTTGCAAATGTCAGGTTTACTGCCTCAACTCCTGGCAAATGTGAAATCTGTTCTTCCATTTTACCTGCACAATGTGCACAGCCAAGTTTCTCAACAATAAATACCGTTGCCTTTCCATTTCCCTGGCGTTTTGTTGCTGCAGCAATTGTCCCCTCGTCATCATCATCGTCATCACAACAGCCGCAATCACAGTGATCTTCGTCATGATGATGGTGATGTTCATGATCATGGTGATGTTGGTGATGTTCATGACCTTCATGTTCACTTTCGCAACCGCATCCACAGTGCTCTTCATGAACTTCTTCATCTTTTCTTTTCTTAGAGGATTTCTTTAAAACTTCCGTTACAATAACGTCTGGTTCAATATCCGTACAAATCTTCTGGATCACTGGAAGAAGATCTTCACTGGAAGTTTCAACATACATCTTCTTCATTGGAAATGAGAGATTTACACTTTCAACTTCTGGAAGTTTCCCGATCTTTTCTTCCATCTTACCAGCACAATGAGCACAACCAAGATTTTCAAACTCATATGTCCTCTTCATACATTCCCTTCCTTTCAAATACTGTCTTCAACAGATCAGAAACTAACGCCCCGTCTGCCGTATCAGCAATTGTATAATGTACTTCTTTCCCGATTCTTCGACTTGTGATAACACCCAACTGCTTTAATGAGCGCAGATGATGTGAAACAGCTGGCGGACTCATCTCAATCGCTTCAGCAATATTTCTGACACATACCTCGCGATGATATAAAAGATATAAAATACGAAGTCTTGTGCTGTCACTTAAAAGCCCAAATAAACTAGCCGTTTCTATTGCAAATTCTTCTGGCGGGAGAACATGTTTTAATTCTGTAACATCACAACCATGACCATGAATATCTATGGATTGAATGTTATATTTCTCCGTTTTATTCATAAAAATTCCTCCTTCAATTAAACGTTTGCTTAATTGTTTATGTCTTTAATATAATACAGATCTATAAGGAAATCAACTATTTTGAAAAAAATTTTCAACTATTTTTTCAAAACAGATTTTCTGAGAAATATGGTAGTTTTTCCTAACCAAGAAACAAAAAAATATAGGATAATCAAGTGAATTATGATATACTAAAAATTACTTATACAAATTTATTCGATCAAAAGGATCAAATTTAGATAAAATAATCACAAAAACAAATCAGAAAAGGAAGTGTATCATGGAAGAGTTTAAGAATATCAAAATAGCCCTTTTAGGTTCTGGAACAGTAGGAACCGGAGTGTACAAACTGATCGAACGCCAGAAAGACGAATTACCTCATAAGATCGGTGCTAATCTTTCTGTAAGCAAAGTGCTAGTAAGAGATAAGAATAAAAAAAGAGAGGGTATTAATCCAGAACATCTGACTGATCAGTGGGAAGATATTATTACTGACGATGACATTCAGATCGTCGTAGAAGTCATGGGTGGAATCGAACCAGCTCGTACCTATATCACACAGGCCTTACAAGCAGGCAAGAATGTAGTCACAGCCAATAAAGATTTAATGGCAGTTCATGGTGGCGAATTATTGGATATCGCAACAGAGAATGGATGTGACTTATTATTTGAAGCATCTGTAGCCGGAGGAATTCCAATTATTCGTCCTTTAAAACAGTGTCTTGCTGGCAACTATATTTCAGAAGTCATGGGTATTGTAAATGGAACAACAAACTTTATCCTTACAAAAATGACTCATGAAGGAATGGAATTTGACGAAGCATTAGCTCTGGCAACAGAACTTGGTTATGCTGAAGCTGATCCAACAGCTGATATTGAAGGATATGACGCAGGACGTAAGATGGCGATCATGGCATCTATCGCATTCAACTCCCGCGTTACCTTTAATGATGTATACACAGAAGGTATTACTAACATTACAGCAAAAGATATCAAATATGCTGAAGCAATGGGATGCACGATCAAACTTCTTGGTGTAGCTAAGAATACAGATACTGGAATCGAAGTTCGTGTTCACCCAATGCTGATCCCTAGCGATCATCCATTAGCAACAGTTAATGACTCTTTCAATGCCGTATTCGTACATGGAGATGCCGTAGATGACGCAATGTTCTACGGAAGAGGTGCTGGAGAACTTCCTACAGCAAGTGCTGTCATGGGAGATATCATTGATGTTGCACGCAATATCCAGTTTTACTGCAACGGAAGAATTCATTGTACATGCTACAAGAATCTTCCGATCAAGAAGATCACAGAAATTGAAAGTAAATATTTCATGAGACTTCTTGTAGATGACAAACCAGGTGTACTTGCTCAGATCGCATCTACATTAGGTAAGAACAATGTAAGTATTGCACAGGTCATTCAGAAGAATAAGATTGAAGATCAAGCTGAATTAGTTGTAATCACAGATCTCGTTCTTGAGCAGAATTTTGCAGATGCTTTAGTTGAGATTAAGGGAATGGATCATACTCGTGAAATTTCTACTGTGATTCGAGTATACTAAATTCTGATTTGATAGGCTTTCGTATATGTGACAAAAATAAGATAAGAATCAATATTTAAAACAACTGGTGCAGTTGTTTTAAATATTGATTCTTATCTTATTTTTGTCACATAAAACTGAAGTCTATCGAAACCACTATACAGTGTGTATGTTAAAGGGGATTGGCTGATAAGTTTTGTATTCGTTAACAGAAGATCAAAGAAATATCATCTGTCTTAAAAAATTCTACCAATGATAATGATGCAGCTGTCCTTCCATCTGGAATGCTTCAAATCCTTGATGTCTCAGCACTTCATAGGCTACAATTGCAACTGAATTGGACAGATTTAATGATCTGATATGTGGCAACATTGGAATTCTGATTGAGGTTTCTTCATAGTCTAATAGAATCTCTTCTGGAATTCCTGCACTCTCTTTTCCGAACATGATGTATACATCTTCATCTTCTTCATATGCGGGTGCTGAATACACATGTTTAGCTTTTGTTGTTGCCATATAAATCTTTGGATTATCATTCTTTTCCAGGAAATCTTCAAAATTAATATATGTGCGGACATCTAATTTGTCCCAATAATCAAGACCTGCTCTCTTGATCATCTTTTCATTTAAACGGAAGCCAAGTGGCTCGATCAAGTGCAGGACTGCACCGCATGCCACGCAGGTTCTTCCGATATTTCCAGTGTTTGCCGGCATTTCCGGCTCATGTAATACTATATGAAGCATTATTAACTCTCCAATCTTTTAATTTCTATTATTCTCAGAATATATTTTGTATAACTCGTCCTGTCTAGGTGCTTCTAAGTTGGCTGCCTTTCCCTGGCGATAGATCACTTTATCTCTGGAATCTGTTGTATGACCAATAATCGTTGCTTTGATACCTGCCTGTTCCAATTCATTTACTAATGTTCTTCCATGATCTGTTGTGATCAGCATAGAACCACTTGAGATCAACTGGTACGGATTCAGATCGTATCTTTCACAAAATTCGATCGTATGCTGTCTTAATGGAATATCTTCAATACAAACTTCGACTCCGACACCAGATGCCTTAGATATCTCCCATAGTGCACCATATATGCCGCCTTCTGTGATATCATGCATGCAAGATGCATATTTTCGTGCGATCAGTCCCTCTGGCACCACAGAAATATCATTCAAAAATGCTTTTGCATCTTCAATGAATGTATCAGAAAACCATTCTTTTAATTCATCTTCTTTTTCATTTGCAATGATCCCTGTTCCTTCCATTCCAAGATATTTTGTCACAACAATATCCTGACCTGGTTTTGCACCTCCCGATAAGATCAGTTCATCTTCTCTGACCTTTCCGATTCCTGTCACAGATAATACAGGCTGTGTTACCGCAGCTGTGATCTCTGTATGACCTCCAAGTACCATAATATTTAACTTTTCACATTCTGTATTGATCTGCTGCATCATCTTCTTAATCTGTACTTCTTTGATCATCGGAGGTAGAAGTGCTGTCACCATAAGACCGATCGTCTCTGCTCCTGCAGATACAAGATCATTGGCAGTTACATGAACTGCTAGATTCCCAATCTCTTTCACCGCTCCTGTGATCGGATCTGTTGATGTAACAAAAACTTCTCCTTCCTGAAGTTTTAATGCTGCACAATCTTCTCCGATTCCTGGTCCGACAATAACTTCTTCTCTTCTTGTATGCAATTGTTCAAATACTACTTTCTGCAATGCAGATTCTGATAATTTTCCTATCTTCATATTTAGTTTCCTGTACTTTCTCCAGATTTTGCAGTAGAAGATTTTTTCGTTGTTGTTTTCTGTGCTGTCGTTGATTTTGCAGCAGTTGTCGTTTCACTCTTTGAATCGTTCTTCTTATCTTTCTTGTCGTTTTTTTCTTCTTTTACCTCTGCTTTTTTTGTTCCAACACGATACACTGTTGGTGTTGACATATATGTGGATGTATTGAACACTTTCTTTGATACCTGTTTTCCATTGACCTTTACAATCTTCCATAATCTTGCACTGTATCCTGTATGTCCATAACTTTGCACAACCTTCTGTCCTGCTGGAAGTGTCGCATCTTCTACTGTACTTTCTGTACTTTCTTTGATATTCGTTGTCTCAGATAAAAATTCAACTGTACGCTTTGGATCTTTCTTCTTTCCATATATTGTGAATGTGATCGTTGATCCATTAGCTTTACCTTCAATATAAATTGGTGTATCAAATGTATTCTTGAATTTCATATCTTTATGTGTTCCTGCGATCGCAGCATCTGCTGATCTTGGTACATAATGAACAGTCATGGAATGTGGAAATCTCTCTACGATCTTTAATTCTGCACGGATTACCGCATTATATAATGTTGTGGAAACCTGACAGATTCCACCACCATATGTCTGAACTGTCTGTCCATTCTCGTAAGAACCAGCAAGTGCATATCCATTTTCTTTTGTAAATGGTGATACAGTCTTATATACAGATAATGTTTCTCCAGGATACATCATGCTTCCGTTAATCTTTGATGCACCATTCGCAACATTCACTTTACGTCCATATGGAGAACCTCCATATTCTGTTGTGTACGTGCCTAATACATCTTTGATCTGTGCCATATCTTTTGATGTGTATTTTGCTTTTTGCTTAACAACATCTAATTTGGCTTTTGATTTACCAGATTCTACAGATTTCTTAAAATTTGCAAATGTTTCATCCATATTCATTGTATAGCCTGTCTTTTCTTTCACTACGACAAACTTTCCATTCTTACGTTTAACACTCGCATTTCTTGGCTCTGTGATAATCTTTTTTGTTGCCTTCTTGACATTCTTCTTAAACTTGGCTTTGTCATATTGACGATATACTCTAAGTTTATGTTCTTTTTTCTTGGCATCTGAGTACTGCTCAAAGATTGTTCCTGTTCTTCCAAGTGCATATGCCTCTTCCACTGTCTTATCGGCATCTGCCATAGCTCCTAATGATTCGATTTTCACATCTGTCTTCTCCTCGTCTACATATAACGTGATATTCTCTTTGTGAATCTCTTTCATATGGGATTCAATTAATTTCTTTGCCTCAGCTTTCGTCATTCCTCCAACAGAAATTCCATCGCATGTAACACCATTTAAGATTTTTCCATCTTTTACTGCACTGTTTACCTTATGATTCATATAGAAAAATCCGCCCGCTGCCAAAATAACGATCACAGCAATTGCAATAATTATCTTTTTCTTCATTATGTCTTACTTCCTCTCAAAAATTCTACAGTTACATCATCAGGTATCCGGCTACCATTGTTCCAACCATAACGATGATCAGAAGAATCGCAACTACAGATACAAAAAATCTTTTCTTCTTCATTTCTTCATCACTCCATAATTAAATATAATATGATCAATCTTCTTTGATGCTTCTCTTTGTGTCATCTGATCAACATCAATCTTCTCCCTTATCGCATGATATGCTATCAACTGCGCTAAATATTTCTTTTGTTTTGCTGTGGCAGGTCGTTCTTTCTTGACCTTGTATTGAAGCTGTCTTGGCATAAATATATCTTTCTCTTCTGGAAATTCTTTCTTCATCTGCTCAAATACAACTGCCGTTGCCAGTGCATCATCATAAGCCCTGTGTGCTGCCTGATTCACATAATGGTAATGTGCACACAGTGTTTCCAGTTTCTTGTTCTCAAGCTCACCTAACAGTTTTCTGGCCACTTTCAGCGTGTCAACTCCCTCTCTCTCAAAGTTATGCTTAAATGAAACTGCTGCCTTCTTCATAAATTTGTAATCAAACATTACATTATGACCAAGAACCGGAAAATTCCTGCTAAATTCCAAAAATCCCTCAACACCTTCTTTCAGTGAAATTCCTTTCTTCAGCATATTCCTGTCGATTCCTGTTAAATTGATAATAAAATCACTGACCTCGATCTCTGGATGAATGATACAGTTATATTTTCCACTGATCTTCCCATCTCTGACCTTAACAGCCCCTATTTCAATGATCTGATCTCTCTCCAATGACAAACCAGTGGTCTCAAGATCAAATGCAACATAATCTTTCATTCGTAGTTACCTCTGAGAATATTTATACAATATTTCTGTTCAATATTATATATTTAGTTTTCATGCTATTTCCTTATTATACACAAATCAACTTTTAGCCTCAACCCTGTTTTTTACTATATTTTTGTCCTTTTTTATGATACGATGATTTTAAATATTAAAATAAAGGAGGACAGCAAGATGATTCAACTGATCGTTTCTGATCTTGACGGAACACTGCTTAACAGTGACCAGCAAATAACCAAACGCACAATCCGTGCGATCAAACAACTTCAAAAAAAGGGTGTTCGTCTTTTGATCAACACGGAGATGAATTATTTTGACACCCAGCAGATTCTTGAAACATACGATCTTCAATGTGATATCGCTTGTTTCGGAGGTTCCTGTATCTTTGATTCCTATGGAAAACAATTGCATGCTTCTTACATTCCTTCTGAGCGAATTCCAGAAATGCTTCGTATCTTTGGATCTTGCCGCACATTTTATGAAATCCACAGTGCGAATGGATTATGTATTCTTGGTTCCAAGACTGGATATAAAAATTATCTTAAAAATGAAGTGATTCCTTCTATTAAAAAAGAATTTCCTTCTTTGAAGATTGAATCTGATACTTATATTCAAAATCGTATCATTCATGCACATTTTTATGATAACAGCAGACTTCTTCTTGATGAAAATCCTCAGATCATTAAGATCTCCACACAATCACCAGATGTTGAGAAATTGAACATCCTTACAAATACTCTTCACACTCAGGTTCCTGACTTTGCAGTATCATCCCATAGCCCATATCGTCTGGATGTCACTGCAGTCAATGCTTTAAAAGGTGCTGCAGTCAATTTCTATACATCTCTTTATGATATTTCTCTTAGAAATACCATGATCATTGGCTACAGTGAAAATGACTATTCCATGCTTGGACTACCTTATATAGAAAGCATTGCAATGGGAAATTCTGCTGATATCATCAAAGATATCTGTCTCCATCACACTGCAAGCAATGATGATGATGGTGCTGCGATCGTATTCGAGCAGGTTCTTTCACAGCAGTAATTTTATCTCTCATTTATATTTTACAAAATTTAAATGTTATATAAGTTCTAGTTATGATACTATAAAACCATACAAAATTTTTACCCAATATTAGGAGGCTATCACATGATTAAATTAATTTCATCCGATATGGATGGTACTCTTCTT
>ERZ1106963.4366-NODE-4366-length-10611-cov-2.289883_pt1 | contig 10611 bp, 9 predicted proteins | sample MGYA00403681_ERZ1106963 | MGnify/ENA primary metagenome ERZ1106963 (study PRJEB35170, sample SAMEA104062407) | human gut metagenome | biome: human gut; feature: human-associated habitat; material: faeces | place: Denmark | collected 2012-05-03 ...
ACTTCCCGCATCCGCATCCCGAAACCGGGATCTTGTCGATCCGGCGCTGGTGCCGGCCGCCCTCGAACTCGGTCGAGAGGAAGGTGTCGACGATCTTGATCGCCGTGTCGCGGTCGATGAAGCGGGCGGGCATAGAGCATACGTTCGCGTCGTTGTGCTTGCGTGCGAGCGACGCGATTTCGGGCTCCCAGCAGATCGCCGCGCGGATACCCTGATGCTTGTTCAGCGTGATCGTGATACCGTTGGCGCTGCCGCACATTGCGATGCCGCGCGGAAGCTCTCCCTTTTCGATCGCCTCGGCCAGCGGGTGCGCGTAGTCGGGGTAGTCGCAGCTCTCCTCGCTGTGGCAGCCGAAATCGTGCACGTCGTAGCCTTTCGAGTCGAGGTAGCCGATGATGAATTCCTTGAGCTGGTAGCCGGCGTGGTCGCTGGCGATACCGATTTTCTTATCGTCCATGTCGTTCGTCTTTAGCTGAATGGTTTGAATACGGTCCTAAAGGTAGCAAAATATCCGCATTTTGCGTGCCTATTTGTGCCTTTTGGCCAGTTCCTCCTCCAGATCGGCGATCGACAGACCCTGATTCTCGAGCAGCACGAGCAGGTGGTAGATCAGGTCCGATGCCTCGTAAACCAGATCGGGATTGTTGTTCGCAACGGCCTCGATGACGGTCTCGACGGCTTCCTCGCCCACCTTTTGCGCGATTTTGGCCGCTCCTTTCGTAAAGAGCTTCGTCGTGTACGAACCCTCGGGCATGTCGCGGTGACGCTGCCGGATCACCGACTGCAGCAGCCCGATGAAGCCCTCGTTCTCGCGGCCGCCGAAGCAGGTCTTGCTTCCCGTGTGGCAGACCGGGCCTGCCGGAACGACGCGGATTAGTAGCGTATCCGCATCGCAGTCCTTTGCGATGCTTTTGACATGCAGATAGTTGCCGCTCGTTTCGCCTTTGGTCCACAGCCGGCCTTTCGTGCGGCTGAAGAATGTGACGCGGCCCTCGGCCACCGTTTTGTCGAATGCCTCTTCGTTGAGGTAGCCCAGCATCAGGACCTGACGCGTGTCGTCGTCCTGAATGATGGCGGGAACCAGTCCCTCGCAGCTCTTGGCTGTGTTCAGTTCGCTGAATTTTATCATAATCTGACGGTTATATGCTGTTCGTACAATTGTCGCTTAAGCGATGGGATGGGTATTTCGCCGTAGTGGAAAATGCTGGCTGCCAGCGCGGCGTCGGCTTTTCCGAACGTCAGCACATCGGCGATGTGCCGCACCGATCCGGCCCCGCCCGAGGCGATGACGGGAATCGACAACCGCTCCGACAGCCGGGCGTAGGTGTCGCACGGGTAGCCGTTTTTCGTCCCGTCGTGGTCCATCGACGTGAACAAAATCTCGCCCGCTCCGCGCCGTTGCGCCTCGGCGGCCCAGGAGAAAAGCTCCCGGTCGGTGAGCCGGCGGCCGCCGTGCGTCGTCACGCGCCACCGGCCGTCTGCCTGCTTTGCGTCGATCGCAACGACGACGAACTGGCTGCCGTATTTAGAGGCGATGTCGCTGATGAGCTTCGGATTGCGCACGGCGGCGCTGTTGACCGTCACCTTGTCGGCTCCGGCGGCGAGCAGCCGTCCTGCGTCCTCGACCGATGCGATGCCGCCGCCGACGGTGAACGGAATATTGATGCGCTCGGCGATGCGGGTGACCAGCTCGGCGAATGTGCGCCGGCCTTCCTGCGTCGCGCTGATGTCGAGGTAGACCAGCTCGTCGGCTCCCTGTTCGGCGTAGCGTCGCCCCAGTTCGACCGGGTCGCCCACGTCCTTCAGACCGAGAAAGTTGATCCCCTTGACGGTTTGTCCGTCCTTGATGTCGAGGCAGGGTATGATGCGTTTGGCTAACACGTTTCTGTCGTTTTATTCGGGTTATCTCGTTCCGGACCGGATTTTCCGATCCCGGAGGGTTTCGTTTCGGGCGCGGCCTCCTGCCGTTACGCTTTCGGTCGGGTGGCCGACGGCGGAGTTCGGGTATTGCGCCCCTTGCTTTACCGCTCGGCCGCGCCGTAATGCGTTTCCAGCCGGTCGAAGCCGATCCGGCCCTCGTAAATCGCCTTGCCGACGACAACGCACGGCACGCCCGCTCGGTCGAGCTCTTCGATGTCGTCCCACGAACCGATGCCGCCGCTGGCGGTCAGTTCGATCCGGGGAAAACGTTCGAGCAGTTTCCGGTACAGGTCGACCGACGGGCCCGACAGCATGCCGTCTTTGGCGATGTCGGTGCAGATTACCTGCCGCAGGCCGCTGTCTGCGAACCGTCCGATCAGTTCCTCGACTCCGATTGCGGAGGCTTCCTGCCAGCCGTTGACGGCGACGCGGCCGTCGCGGGTGTCCGCCCCGAGCACGATCCGCTCCGGGCCGAACTCGGTCAGCCACTGTCGCAGCAGGTCCGGCCGGGCGACGGCGATGCTTCCGCAGATCGCTCGCGAAGCCCCCGAGCCGAACACGTCGCGCAGCGCCTCGGTGCTTTTGATGCCGCCGCCGTATTGCACTTCGAGCGAGGTGCGTGCGGTGATCCGCTCCAGCACGCCGAGATTGGCCGGACGGGAGGCTTTCGCCCCGTCCAGATCGACCATGTGCAGACGTCCTGCGCCGCACTCCTCGTACCGCAGGGCGGCGTCGAGCGGATCTTTGTAATAGGTGGTCTTCCGGTCGTAGTCGCCCTGCGTCAGCCGGACGCACTGGCCTCCGATCAGGTCGATGGCGGGAATGACTTCGATCATATTCTCAAAAAGTTTTGCAGGATGCGCTCGCCGACCGAAGCGCTCTTTTCCGGGTGAAACTGCGTTCCGAAGAAGTTGTCGCGCCGGATCGCGGCGCTGAACGTCTCTCCGTAGGGCGTCCGGGCGATCGTGTCGGCGTTCGTCTGCGGCGCGTAGGAGTGGACGTAGTAGACGTATGCGCCTTCGTCGAGGCCGTCGAACAGCGGCCCGCGCAGGTCTTCGATACTGTCCCAGCCCATGTGGGGCACTTTCAGCCCTTCGGTCCGGAGTCTGCGGACCTCGTTGTCGAAAATGCCGAGGCATTCGGTGTCGCCTTCTTCGCTGCGGCGGCACAGCAGCTGCACGCCGATGCAGATGCCCAGCACGGGGCATTTCAACGAGCGGATCACGTCCGGAAGTCCGCGCTCGCGCAGCTTGGCCATCGCGCTGGAAGCCTCGCCGACGCCCGGAAGCAGGACCCGTTCGGCCGCTCGAATCGCGGCCGGGTCGGCCGTAATCCGGTATTCGGCTCCCAGCCGTCCGAGGGCGTTGGCCACCGAACGGAGGTTGCCCGTGTCGTAGTCGATGATCGTAATCATAGCGTTCCTTTGCTGCTCGGCAGCTCGAAATGAAAGTTGTCGCGCGCGATGGCGGTGCGCAGCGCGCGCGCGAATGCCTTGAATATCGCCTCGATCTTGTGGTGTTCGTTCTCCCCTTCGGCCTCGACGTACAGGTTGCAGCGGGCCGATTCGGCGAGGCTCTTGAAGAAGTGGCGGAACATTTCGGTCGGCACGTCGCCGACGTACTCGCGAGAGAAGCGGGCGTTCCAGATCAGCTCGATGCGTCCGCCGAAATCGAGCAGCACGGCGGCCCGGCACTCGTCCATCGGCAGGCAGAAGCCGTAGCGGCCGATGCCGAGCTTCGATCCGAGCGCTCGGCGGATCGCCTCTCCGAGCGCGATGGCCGTGTCCTCGATCGTATGGTGCTCGTCGACCTGCAGGTCTCCCCGGACCTGCAGGTCGAGCGATATGCCGGCGTGATGCACGATCTGGTCGAGCATGTGGTCGAAAAACTTCAGTCCGGTGTCGATCCTCGACGTCGAACTGCCGTCCAGATCGAGGCGGACCCAGATGTCGGTTTCCCGCGTGCGTCGCTCGACGACGGCCGTGCGCTCTCCGGCGCGCAGGAACTGCCATATCCGGTCCCAGTCGTCGGTAATCAGCGCGCAGACGTCCGACAGACCGCTCTGCTCGGCCATGCGTCGCCCCTGCTCCGTCTCGCGCAACAGGATCGCCCTCGCGCCGAGGTTGCGCGCCAGCTCGACGTCCGTCAGCCGGTCGCCGATCACGTAGGAGCCTTTCAGGTCGTACCCGCCCGCGAGGTACCGGCCGAACATTCCCGTGCCGGGTTTGCGCGTCGGGGCGTTCTGCTCGGGCAGCGTGCGGTCGATCAGAACGTCGTCGAAATGTATGCCTTCGCCCTCGAGCGTCTTGATAATCAGGTTCTGAACGGGCCAGAACGTCTCCTCGGGAAACGATTCGGTGCCGAGGCCGTCCTGATTCGTGGCCATGACCAGTTCGAAGCCGAGCGTCGCGATGCGGCTCATCGAGCCGATGGCCTTCGGGACGAACTCGAGCTTGCCGAACGAGTCGAGCTGGTAATCGACGGGCGGCTCCACGACCAGCGTACCGTCGCGGTCTATGAAAAGGACGCGTTTCATGCGGTTTCGTTTTTCAGCGTTTCGATCAGCCGGTCGTTCTGGGCGGGCGTGCCGATCGTGATGCGCAGACAGCCCTCGCAGCCCGCGACGCGCGAGCGGTCGCGTACGATGATTCCCTCGCCGATCAGCCGCTCGTACACGCCCCTCGGATCGTCGAACCGGGCGAGCAGGAAATTGGCTTGCGACGGGTAAATCTTCCGGACCGCAGGCAGCGTGCGCAACGCCTCGGCCACCCGCTCGCGCTCCGAGACGATCTCGGCTACTTGACCGTCGATGCTTGTCTCCAGCTGTTCGAGCACGGCCCGCTGCGTGATGACGTTGATGTTGTACGGGTATTTCACTCGGCTCAGCGTCTCGACGATCTCTTCCTGAGCGAACGCGAGCCCGAGCCGCAGCCCGGCCATGCCCCACGCCTTGGAGAGCGTCTGCAAGATAATCAAATTCGGGAAGCGGTCCAACTCGCCGAGCAGGCCCGGCGTGTCGGCGAAATCGATGTAGGCCTCGTCGAGCACGACGATGCCGGGGAACGTGCGGACGATGCGCTCGATCTGCGCGCGCGGGAAGCAGTTGCCCGTCGGGTTGTTCGGCGAACAGAGCAGCAGCAGCCGCGTATCGCCGTCCGTCGCCGCGAGCAGCTTCCGCTCGTCGAGCGAGAAGTCGGGCTCGAGCGGAACCTCGCGCACCGGCACGTCGTTGATCGCGGCGGCCACCTTGTACATGCCGTAAGTCGGCGCGATCGACACGGCGTTGTGCAGTCTCGGCTCGCAGAAAACGCGGAATGCGAGATCGATCGGCTCGTCCGATCCGTTGCCGACGAATATTTTCTCCGGGGCGACGCCCTTGATTTCCGACAGGCGCCGCTTGAGTTCGCGCTGCCGAGGATCGGGATAACGGTTGCAGCCGTTGTCGTAGGGGTTCTCGTTCGCGTCGAGGAAGATGCCGAGTTCGCCCCGATACTCATCGCGGGCCGTCGAGTAGGGGGCCAGCGAGCGGATGTTCGGGCGATAGAGTTCGCGTATGTCCATATCGTTCTTCATAACGTGTCCTTACAGGGATTCGAGGCGGATCGTCACGGCGTTGCGGTGCGCGTCGAGGCCATCGTCTCGATCGTCGGGCCGAGGCCGCGCAGTCCGTCGGGCGTGATCTGCTGATAGGTGATCTTGCGGAGGAAGCTGTCGAGGTTCACTCCGCTCATCGAGCGGGCCCAGCCGTAGGTCGGCAGCGTGTGGTTCGTTCCCGAGGCGTAGTCGCCGGCGCTTTCGGGCGTGTAGTTGCCCAGAAAGACGCTTCCTGCGGCCGTGATGCGCTCGGCGACGGCCCACGGGTCCTCGACCGACAGGATCAGGTGCTCCGGCGCGTAGGCGTTGCTCATCTCGATCATCTCGTCCGGAGAGTCCAGCACGACGATACGGCTGTTCTCGATCGCGAGCGCGGCTGTTTGCCGGCGAGGCAGCGCAGCGAGCTGTCGCTCCACTTCCCGGGCGACTTGCTCGGCCAGCCCGCGCGACGGAGTGAGCAGGACGGTCTGGGAGTCGGGCCCGTGCTCGGCCTGCGACAGCAGGTCGGCGGCCACGAATGCCGGAACGGCCGTCGAATCGGCCATGACGAGCACTTCGGAAGGCCCGGCCGGCATATCGATCGCAACGGAAGACGAGGCGACCTGCTGCTTGGCAGCCGTGACGTACTGGTTGCCCGGTCCGAAAATCTTGTCTACGCGCGGGATGCTCTGCGTGCCGTAAGCCATCGCTCCGATCGCCTGCGCGCCGCCTGCCTTGAATATGTGCCGGACGCCGGCGACCGATGCCGCATACAGCACGGCGGGGGCTACGCTTCCGTCTTTCTGCGGCGGGGTGCACAGCACGATCTGTTCGCAGCCGGCTACGCGGGCCGGAACGGCCAGCATCAGCACGGTCGAGAACAACGGAGCCGATCCGCCCGGCACGTAGAGCCCGACCCGTCGGATCGGCACGGCCCGCTGGAGACACCGCACGCCGGGAGCCGTTTCCAAATCGACCGTCCGAGGCCGCTGGGCGGCATGGAACCGTTCGATATGCTCGGCCGCCGTCGCGATGGCACGTTTGAGTTCGGGCGAGACGGCCGCTTCGGCCCGTTCGATCTCTTCGGGCGCGACCTCGAGCGAGTCGAGCGCGACCGAGTCGATCTCGGCGGTCAGATCGAGCACGGCCCGGTCGCCTCCGGCGCGGACCCGTTCGAGTATGGCCGCCACCCGCTCGCCGATGACCGGCGCGTCGATCTGCGGACGGCGGAGCAGATCGGCCCACTCGCTTTTTGGGGGATTCACCGTAATTCGCATCAGCGTATCATTTTTTCGAGCGACAGCACCAGAATATCCTCGGCCCCGATCGCCTTGAGTTGTTCGATTTTGCTCCACAGCTCGCGTTCGTTGATTACGACGTGCATCGAGCTCCAGCCCTCCTGCGCCAGCGGCAGGATCGTCGGACTTTTCATGCCGGGCAGAATGCGCACGGCCTCGGGTATCTTCGCGTGAGGCAGGTTCATCAGCACGTACTTCAGGCCCCGGCTGCGCTCGACGGCCTCGATTCGGAACAGCAGCTGCGAGAGGATCTGCCGCTTGTCGTCGCTCAGCGCACGGCCGCCTATGAGCACCGCTTCCGAGAAGAGTACCTGCTCGACCTCCTTCAGCCCGTTGGTGACGAGCGTGCCGCCCGAGCTGACGATGTCGAAAATCGCGTCGGCCATGCCGACCGACGGGGCGATTTCGACCGAACCGGCAATTTCATGGATTTCGGCCGCTATGCCTTTCTCCCGGAAGAAGCGCGACAAGATGACCGGATAGGACGTGGCGACGCGCTTGCCCTCGAAGTACGACAGGCCGTCGTAGGGCTCCGTTTTCGGGACGGCCAGCGACAGCCGGCACTTGCCGAATCCGAGCCGGTGGACGATTTCCACGTCGAAACCTTTCTCCTCGACTTCGTTCAGGCCGACGACTCCCAGATCGGCCACGCCCATCGACACGGCCTGAGGAATGTCGTCGTCGCGCAGGTAGAGCACTTCCAGAGGGAAGCCGTCGCTGCGCGCGAGCAGCTTGCGCTTGCTGTCCTCGATCGATACGCCCGCCTCGGCGAGCAGTCCGATACTCTCTTCGTTGAGCCTTCCTTTGGCTTGAATCGCTATTCTCAGCATATCCTTTTCGTTTGATTCGTTCGCGAATAAAAAAGCGAGGCACCGTTTTCGGTAAGCCTCGCCGTATGAGTTGAATCTCGCTTCGCGTTCAGACAGACGCCATCGGCCTACCGGTGCTTCCGGGAGCGGTGATGGTGGTGATGAAAGCGGCTATTGAGAATCATGTTTTCGACTTCTGACAGTGACAAAGGTAGGGTAAAAAAGTAAAAAACCAAGCGATTGTCGGATATTTAACAAAAAACGCTCTTTTTGCATATCCGACAATCGCTCGGTTTTTCATTCGGATTCTCCGTATGCCCGCTCTGGAAGGGCGTCGCGTTTCGTCCGCCTTTTACGGAAAGAAGGCTCTCCTACGATTTCCGGAGCGGATGCGGGTTTATTCCCCTGCTTCCGAATAGCGCAGCAGCAACGAGCCCGGCGCCTCGGCGATCTGCAGGTCGATGCCCTCGGCCAGCTCCGCGCCCGAGCGGGTCGTGACCGTTCCGTCGTTGTCGTTCAGCACTCGGTAGGTCTTCGCCGGATCGACGCCCCGCAACCGGACGCGGATCGAGCCCTGCTGATTGTCCTTGCGGCGGAAGGCGACGACGATACCGCTCTGGTCCGACGGGCGGTGCATCTGGTAGGCGAGCCATGCATTGTCGAAGGTCAGCTCGCGGGCCGTTCCCGTCAGCGGATAGTAATCCTCGTAATAGTAAGGCCGGAGCTCCTTGTATTGGGCGATGATCTGTTGCATGTCGGCGATCGAGCCTTCGAGCACGTTGAGCTTCCAGTTCAGCACGGCGGCGCTGCCGAGAGCCGAGCGGACGCTGTACGGATCGGTCTTGTAAAGACCTGTGCCGTGAATCGGCAGGTAGAAATTCAGTCCGTAGGTATGGCACTGATAGCCGTTCACTTCTCCGTAGCTGTAGTCGGTCCGCCACAGCGGAGCGCTGCGCGACATGGTCTCCAGATCGAGACGCCGTCCGCCTCCCGCGCAGTTGTCGATCAGCAGGCCCGGGAAACGTTCGCGCAGATAGTCCCAGTAGGCGTACAGGCCCTCGACGTGCCGGATTTCGTGGATGCCCACCCGGTCGGGCTCGTCGGCTTCGGCCCAGTAGGGGCTGATATGCATGTTGAAGTCCTGACGATAATAGTCGATGCCGTTTTTCTCGATCAGGTCGCCGATATGCTCGCACATCCAGTTGAGCGCTTCGGGGTTGCCCAGATCGAACAGCAGATTGTTCGGATCGTTCGAGCGCTTGAGCAGCCATTCGGGATGTTCCTCCGCGATCTGGCTGCCTACGGCGACGCGTTCGGGTTCGAACCATACCATGAACTTGGCGCCGGCTTCGTGCGCGGCTTCCGACAGCGGCTTCAGTCCGTTCGGGAAACGCTTCTCGTCCACCTCCCATGTGCCTACCGTGTTATACCAGTTTTTCCCCGTGAAGTCGGGGCCGCCGCATCCCTTGTACCATCCGGCGTCGAGCCAGAAGACTTCGGGCACGATGCCGAACTGAGCGTAGCGCTTGGTCAGCGCGAGGGCGAAATCTTCTGTCAGGCAGCAGTACTCGTTGCAGGGTGCGGGATCGCCCCAGCTGTATCCGCCCGAGAACGGATATTCGGCGAAGCGGCCGTTCAGTTTGGGCGAATGGTGGGCGAGCATGAAACGGCGGAACGTGTTATGGCCGACCATGCGGTCTTCGCCCTGCCAGAACAGCATGCATACGAGCGGCGTGCGGATCGTCTCGTCCGGCAGCAGGTAGAGGTTCATGTTCTTCATGCCCGAGGCCAGCGTCGCGGTGCCGGGCGTCTGCTGCGATACGTCGACGTACCAGTTGCCGGTCCAGCCGACGGCGACGATCGCGCCCCGTCCGTTCGATGCCTCGAGATTCATGAACGGAAATCCGGTATGGTCCGACGAGCGTCCGCCTTCGGGGGTGATATAAACCGATTTGTTCGCTTCCACCGGCGTCGACAGCGGCCAGAAGTCGTCGCGACCGCCGTTGCTTCCCACGGCATGGTGCAGCGTGAAGGAAGCGTCCTTTCCCGCCTCCATGCCGAAATCGGTGACCTTGACATCGGTCAGCATGGCGGAGTTGCGCTGCGATGTATTCGTAAAGTACAGCATCCACTCGACGGCGCCGAACTCCTCGAAGCCCGTGACACGGCAGGCTACTTTCAGACCGGTGACGGGATCGGTGTAGGTGAACAGGTATTTGATCGTTCCCGCTTCGTCGCTCGCTCCCTTGCTTGCCGAGTATTTCCATTTGCGGATGAACTGGGCCGACGGCTTGCCGTCGTAGACAAACGAGAAGGGAGGAACGTGTCCTTTGGCGAAAGTCGTTTTGATCCATCGCTCCATGTCTTCGGGGACGGCCATTCGTTGCCGGCTCTGGCTTTTGCCGGCCGAAGGCAGCAGAACGAACAGCGCCACGAGGGCGAGCAGTCCGATGCGTGCCTTTGCATACATTCGATTCATAAATGTTCGGTTAGGGTTAATGATTTCTCCGAGACAAAGTAAGGAGAAAAAACGGACACCTCCAAACGGGCGTGCCGCTTTGCGGCGATTCGCCGCAGGGGCTATCCGGCGCAGAAGACGATATGCAGTTCGGGATGCGGGATGACTTTCAGCCCGATGCGCTTTCCTCCGGCCGTTCCTTCGAGCGTTTCCCGGACCGGATCGATCTTCGTGACGCGGATATCGCGGAGCCAGTCGAGTCCGCCGAGTCCCGACCATTTGTAGAGGGCTTCTTTGGCGCACCAGACGATGCCGGCGGACAGGCCGCCCGCGGATTCCAGCAACTTCCGCTCGTCCGGAGCGAGAAACCTTTCCTCCGTCTTCGTGAAGTCGCGGTCCGCCCGTTCGATGTCGAGTCCGCACGGAACGTCGCAGAGCATCAGCGCGGCGTATCCGCCGGCGTGGCTGACGGCGATATGCCTTCCGCTTCGCAGGGCCGGCGCTCCGGACGGCCGATAGAACGTTTCCTCGGCAGGGGCTTCCTCGTGCAACGC
>ERZ1106963.4370-NODE-4370-length-10607-cov-2.628033_pt1 | contig 10607 bp, 9 predicted proteins | sample MGYA00403681_ERZ1106963 | MGnify/ENA primary metagenome ERZ1106963 (study PRJEB35170, sample SAMEA104062407) | human gut metagenome | biome: human gut; feature: human-associated habitat; material: faeces | place: Denmark | collected 2012-05-03 ...
CAGAACGGAATCATTCTTTCCATCACTGAAAAAGAACCTTCCGGTCTTACAGTCACAAAAATCATCGACGGGAAAGATCTCCTGTGGATGCCAGGTCTTGTGGATGGCCATATGCATACCGGACAGCAGCTTCTCAAAGGTGCGGTTCTGGATGAACTTCCTATGATCTGGACCAGGATCATGCTGCCTTTTGAGAGCACTCTGACTCCGGAAAAAATGCGCCTCAGTGCCAGCCTTGCAGCCCTTGAGATGATCAAAAACGGAACGACCGGTTTTGTGGACGCCGGAAGCTATTTTATGGAAGAAGCTGCCAGAATTTATCTGACTTCCGGTCTTCGTGGCGCACTTTCCCATTCTTCCATGGATCAGGGAAATTTTCCGGATTCCATCCGCCAGACCACAGTGGAAGTTCTTGCATCGGAAGACCGGCTTTTTGATGAATTTCATGGAAAGGGTAATCTGAAGGTATTCTATTCTTTACGGGCACTGATGAACTGTTCCCCTGCACTTATCAAAGCCACTGCCGGGCGAGCCACAGAGCGGAATACTTTTTTCCAGGCTCATATGAACGAATACGCAGGGGAAGTGAATTATACTCTGGAAAAATACCAGATGCGCCCTGTGGAATATCTGGATTCCCTTGGAGTCCTGAATGAAAATTTTCTTTCTGCACACAGCATCATATTGTCCGCCCACGAGCGTTCTCTTCTTGCAGAAAATCAGGTAAAAGTTGTTTATTGTCCTTTCAGCAACTGCGGAAAAGGTGTACCGGATACTCCTTCTCTTCTGGAGCAGGGAGTCTGCACCGGCCTCGGCACTGACGGAGCCGCCCACGGAGGCCTAAGTCTCTGGAATGAAATGAAGATCTTCCGCTCTGTTATGAATGCTTTCTGGGGAGCAAAAAATGCTGATCCCGCTGTAATGCCTGCAAAAACCATCCTGAAAATGGCCTCCGAAAACGGTACACACCTTCTCGGCGAAGAAAAATCCGGTGTATTAAAAGAAGGGTTCAAAGCAGATCTGATCTCCATCAACTGGCGCCAGCCTCATCTTCTTGCCACAAACAATCCGGTAAATACACTTCTGGAATGTGTCTGCGGAAATGATGTGTCTGACAGCATTGTAAACGGAAAGCTTCTGATGCGAAACCGCCAGGTCCTGACCCTGGATGAAGAAAAGATCCTTTGGCAGGCAGAAAAATATTTTACTTCCGGGGAGGTGTCTGAATGAGTTCTTTAACCATCCTGACTCTCGCGATCATCGCAGCCGCAAATATGGCAGTCGGCGGATGCATCGGAATCTGTGGAATTGCCGGTTTTCTGCTTCCCATGCTGTATACCGGCGGACTGGGCTTTGATGTGACCTATGCGCTGGCACTCAGTTTTCTTGCGTTTCTGGTGTCCGGCATCATTGGTTCTTTCAATTATTACAAAGCCGGAAATCTGGAGGTACGGATGTCCCTGAAACTTGGTATCGGCAGCCTCATCGGAGCCATTGCCGGTGTGTTCCTCCAGTCCATGATCGAGAAATCCACAGCAAAAACCATCCTTTATCTGGTGGTACTGTTTTCCGGTGCTTCCATTCTGATCCGGATGTGGAATGAAAAACGGAAAGCGGATTCTGTCTCTGCAAAGAAAGTTATTTCCGATGGAAAAAATTCAGCATCTTCTAATCCTTCCCATCCAAAATCTATTGCAGACCATATGGGATTCCTGATTTTCCTCGGAATCACAACCGGAGCGATCTGTTCTCTCTCCGGTGCAGGCGGCCCGGTACTTGTGATGCCTCTTCTGGTAGCATGCGGAGTGTCCGCAAGGATTGCCGTCGGTGTGGCACTTTTTGATTCTGTGTTTATTGCCATTCCTGCATGTATCGGCTATCTTTCCAGAATTACCTGGACAGAAATCCTGGGACTTCTGGTGCTGATCGTTCTGACTCACGGAATTGGCGTATGGCTTGGAAGCCGGTTTGCAGGAAAAGTTCCGGTTCAGGGGCTGAAAATATTTGTAGCCGTTTTCTCTGTCTGCATCGCAATTTATATGCTGGCATAAAATACTGTAAATTATCTTTTTTTGTTGCATCATTCTAAAAATTCCTGTATAATCAACATAATCATTACAACAAAAGAGCGTAACGTACAAGGGCGTACAGCACATATTTTCATATGTCTGCACGCCCTTGTGTTATTTCTGCAGTCTTCCGATGATCACTTTCTCCATCACAGCATAAGGTATCTTTTTCATACCTGCCGACCTTAGAGCATCGGAGATCTTTTTTGAATATTGCAGAATCCGCTTTGAGAAAGGGAGGAGATTTCTATGATGAATGCAATCGGAAATGTGATAAACCAGATCGACAGCCTGGTGTGGGGCTGGTGGATGATCATTTTGCTTCTGGGCACCCATATTTTTATGACCATCCGTACCGGTGTGATCCAGCGAAAGATCGGTACTGCCATCCGCCTGTCTGTTACCAAGGATCCCGACGCAGAAGGTGAAGTCAGCCAGTTTGGTGCTCTGACCACAGCACTTGCTTCTACCATTGGAACCGGAAATATCATCGGTGTGGGAACCGCCATTGCTCTTGGCGGTCCCGGCGCAGTTCTCTGGTGCTGGCTTACCGGTGTTTTCGGAATCGCCACCAAATACAGCGAATCTCTCATTGCCGTAAAATACCGTGTCAAAACCAAAGACGGCCGTATGCAGGGTGGTGCCATGTATGCTCTGGAGCGTGGACTGAATATGCGCTGGCTTGGTCTGATCTTTGCATTCTTCGGCGGTTTTGCTTCCTTTGGAATCGGATGTGCCACACAGGTCAATGCCATTGCAACGGTATGTAATGAGAACCTTCATATTTCGCCGGCAGCGATCGGCATTGCTGTGGCAGTTCTTACTGCCCTTGTTATTTTCGGCGGGATCAAATCCATCGCCAATGTATGTGAACGTCTTGTTCCGTTTATGGCATTTTTCTATGTGATCGGCTGCATCATCATCCTTGGGATCAATTTTGACTTTATTATCCCCGCTGTAAAAACCATCTGCAAGCTTGCATTTACACCAGGGGCTGCTGCCGGTGGTCTTGTAGGACGTGGTATCATGATGGCCATGCAGTATGGAATCGCAAGAGGACTTTTTTCCAATGAATCCGGTATGGGTTCTGCTCCTATCGCTGCCGCTGCTGCTCAGACAAGAAATCCGGTACGTCAGGCTCTTGTTTCCAGCACCGGTACCTTCTGGGATACCGTTGTAGTGTGTCTGATGACCGGTCTTGTTCTCGTTACCAGTATTATGAAAAACCCATCTATCGATATGGGAAATATCACAGATGGCGGTGTCCTTACCACCCTTGCTTTTCAGCAGATCCCAGGTTTGGGTCCCGTGATCCTGGTGGTAGGTATCATTTCCTTCGCATACTCTACCGTCCTTGGATGGGCATATTACGGGGAACGGTGTGTCGAATATTTTTCCGGCAAAAAAGGCCTTATTCCATATCGTGTTCTGTACATTGCGGTAGCCGCCATTGCTCCTGTTATTTCTCTGAATCTGGTATGGACCGTAGCCGATATCCTGAATGCCCTGATGGCCATTCCGAACCTGATCGCAGTATTACTTCTTTCCAATGTGATCATAAAAGAGACCCAAAAATATATCAATGATCTGGATGCACGGGATGACACACCTGTAGAAGTGATCGATAAGTAAAAACACACAAATATGATTATTTTATATAACAAAATTACAGCTCCGACTGCTTCTGATATTACAAAGCAGTCGGAGCTGTTCATTTATGATCGGAACGCAATCGCAAAGCAATTACTTTCATAATAATACATCCTGCTCTTTCATCTCTTCAGACACTGCAAGATATTCTTTGCTGTTTTCCACAATCCCAAGTTTTTCTTCCCAGGTAAGATTACGTTTGATTCTGGCCGGACTTCCCATTACCAGAGAACCATCCGGGATTACTGTATTCTTGGTCACAAGGCTTCCGGCTCCTATGATGCAGTCGTTTCCAATCTTTGCACCATCCAGGATCACTGCCCCCATTCCGATCAGTGTCCGGTCTCCGATGGTACAGCCGTGGATTACTGCATTATGTCCTACAGTAACATTATTTCCGATATGGACCGGCATGTTATGGCTGACATGAATCGTACAGTTCTCCTGGATATTCGTCTCCTCTCCAATCACTACAGGAGCATCATCTCCACGGATCACTGCATAATACAGCACACAGCTGTCACGACCGATCGTCACATCACCCAGGATCACCGACTGTTTTGCGATCCTGGCACCTTCTGCAATTTTTACATTTTTATAATTCATATTAATCTCCAAACATTATCAAGGGGATATTCGCGATCCGCAGGATATTTCCCTGATTCAGCTAAACTTTTTTCAAACCACAGACTGTCTTCAGCCCATGTTATATCTGGTACGGATCACGATATCTGTATATTGGAATTCTTTCTCCGGCTTCTTACTGTCAAATAGTAGCTGAAAAAGAATGGTCACCGGGGAATGCCCCTGTACAGCGGCATCCTGGCCGATAAGGAAATTAATGGTACCCTCTTTCAGCCATTTCAGATTTTCTTCCAGAAAATCGTTGGCGATCACATGCATGGTTTTATCTTTTCCAAGTTTCTGCAGAGTCTGGCAGACACCTTTTACTCCATGGCCGGTAATATAAATACCGGTAAGGTCCGGATAAAGCTCCAGAAGCTCTTCCACGATCTTGGATGCCACCCACTCATCATCGTAAGAATACCGGATATCCACAACTTCAATTCCCGGAAAGCTCTCCTTGATCTCTGTTGTGAATCCCTTCTGTCTGCTGATCAGTCCAGGATTTGCAACCTGTCCGGAAATAATGGCAACCTGTCCGTTTCCTCCTGTCATCTCTCCCATCAGGCCCGCCGCCGTACGGCCGGCCTGAAACGTATCCTGTCCTACAAAACATAATCTTTTCGTATCTTCCAGATCCGCATTAAAGGTAACTACCGGAATTCCATACTCTTCCTGATACTGATTGATTCTGGCTTTCAGAAGCTGATCTTCCGACGGTGTCAGCGCAATTCCATTGAATCCATCTTCCCGGAGTTCTTCCATTGCAGCCATTACTTTTTCCGGTTCTACGCCATCAATCTCATAAATCTTTACCGTTCCGCCAAAACTCTCCACTTCTTCTTTTGCTTCCAGGACTCCCTTCAAAACCTGCTGCATAAAAGGAGTTGTCATATACTGAAGGATCACGCCGATGCGGATTTTTCGCTTCGCCATGGCAAGAGCACGACCTGCGCGGCTGGGCTGATACCCCATCTCCCTGGCAATCTTCTTGATCTTTTCCTCTACTTCCGGACGGATGCGGCCTCTGTTATTCAGGGCCCGGTCCACGGTTCCTCTGGAAACTCCTGCTGCTTCCGCAATCTGCTGTAACGTCACTGCCATATTTTACCCTCCAAAATATCCCCTGTACTTTCCGTGTTCACGTGCACATGTTTTTATTTCATTATACACATTTACGTGTTCTCAGGCAATCCCTGATTTGATTATTTTTATAATTTCCAGGCAAGTCCCCACCCACTGCTTATCTCTTTTCGCACTCCCACAAGAGACTTACTTGATTTTGTAAAAAAATGCTTCCGAAAATTTTTCCGGAAGCATTCTTATCATTCTAAAATAAATCCCTGCATCAGTCCAAAAGCTCCTGTACCATCTCCGGGGTAAAGGTCACGGCTTTCACATGATCCACTTCGATCTGATACAGCGCATTGGCCGCGATATGCTCTGCCGCCTGCTCCAGATCACGGATTCCTGTAGTGTCCTCAAATTTCTTGATCACTGCATCCAGCGCCTCATCGGTTACAATACATTCTTCCGGCTTCAGGCTCATACGTTTCAGAACCTTCGGAAGTGCAAATCTGGAGAAGATGATCTTCTTTTCCTCCGGTGTGTAATCCGGAATGTCGATCACTGCAAAACGTGACATCAGAGGAGCACTGATCTGTGCCTTGTCATTGGCTGTGGCAATCGGATAGACACCAACGGTCGGGACCATACATTCCATATAGTTATCTGTGAAACCAAGGTTATCCAGAAGTGTCAGAAGCACATCTGCCGGATTTCCGTTGCCTTTCCCTGATGCAGCCTTGTCAAGCTCGTTGATGATAAATACCAAATTGGATTCTCCTGCCATGGAAAAAGCCTCCATGATGATTCCTGGCTTGGCATTTGCGTAGACACGGGAACTTCCGGTCAGCTGTTCCGGATCGTTAATGGAACTCATATCCAGAGTTGTCCACGGCATTTTCAGGATCCTTGCAACTGCATAGGCGATCTGAGATTTACCGGTACCTGCCGGTCCTACAAGAAGCAGTCCGTAAGCAGGAAGTGTATGGGTACGGTTGATCTGGATGATCGTTTCAATGATCCTCTGTTTTACACGTTCCATTCCATAAAGTTCCTCATCCAGGATACGACGTGCTTCCTTGGGATCAATAGACTCAAAATAATTATGTTTCCACTGAATGTTCATCATAATAGAAAGTGCTCTCTGAGCATGGCGTCTTTCCTCCTGGGAAACTTCATGGGAGCGGGCAACTGCCAGGTTTCTTCTCGCCCAGAGACGGATATTATCCGGCATAGTCTTTCCGGCACAGGTCATAAAGTCGGTGATACTCTGAATACTGGTAAGTTTCATATCGTCACCGTCTTCTTCCTCCTCATCGTCCTCATTTACTTCTGCAGGTGCACTGCTTGCAAACAGACGCTCGATCATAAACTGAAGAAATCCGTCCTCAGCAGAAAGCTTGGTGCCTCCGCCAAAAGCGATCTCGCGGATTTTGTAAACAGCATATCCTTCTTCTGTATTCTGTCCTGAAAGACGGATGTTGATATGATTTTCTCCGAGCCATTTGATCAGGCTTGTAAAACGGGAATCGATCTTCAGGATGTCTGCCGGAAAAACACCGTCCTCTTCCTTAAACTCAAATGCAGTTCTCTTTGTCGGATTTGTAAAAAATCCAGCGGAATGATGCGCATGCTCTTTTTCTTTATTATCTAGAACAAAAATTGGATGCTCTGGTGTAGAGACCTCTTCGTTAGAACGAAATGTCGTATATGTACACTCCGGATTAACCTTTTCTTCTGTCTGGTTACTGAAATCAAAAACTCTCATTTTCTTCCTCGCTTATTTGATGTCGTTGTTGATGATTCCAATCTACAGCCATATTTTAACAGCAGGCTACCTATTGGCTTCGTCATGGTTTCAGTATAGCGCATCTGCACGCTTCGGTCAATTACAAAACAAAAGTCAAACTCGTTTTGCACCCATGTGGCACTGCGTCTACAATTTGCATCGTGCCTTTATGAGCACTCACGATTTGCTGTACGATCAAAAGTCCTAATCCATGCCGCAAATCCAGACGCTCGTCTGTGCTTTCCATATAATGTGGTTTTTTTTCTAACTCGCATCGTTTCTCAGGTGAGATCCCGATGCCATCGTCTGTAACAGAGAGGATAAGACAATTCTTCGCATATTTTTTTGTGCACTCCAGCGCAAGATAAATTTTGCAGCCATCTGGATTATGCTTGATACTGTTTTGCACAAGATTACTGATTGCACGCAGAATTAAACGAGCATCCCCTTCCAAAACTGCATTTTCAGCATTCTCTGCAATTTCAATTTCGATCGTATAGGTATCTGAAATGCCAGAATTAAGTAGTTCCGCTGCGTAAGAACGGATAAGCTTTGATAAACGAATGACTTCCAGATGAAGCGGCTGCATTTCATATTCTAACTGCGATACCAAATTTAAGTCCTGTACAAGCTCTTTGATCTTCACGCTTTGATTTCGCACAATCTCGGCTTGCTCCTTGATTGATGCACTAGCCTCTTTGCTCTGTGCAATACGCTCTGCATATCCCATAATCATGGAAAGCGGTGTGCGAATATCATGAGAAACACCGCTAATCCAGTTGGCTCTCGCCTCATTTTGTTTACTTAAAATGTTTGATGCCTTATTTACACTTTCTGCAATTTCAGCCAGTTCTCCATCCACATGAAGGGAAATTGCCTTGCCATCCGATAGTTTTTCCACTGCCGCTACAATCGGTTCCGTATTTCGAATGATCTTGCGCCGTGAACAATAATACGCAATAAACAAGCATATAAGATCCGTTCCCAGCATTCCCATAAGAAAAAGCGGAAGTCTCTGAATTGCCGCGATTGAATAATAATTACTGGTTAACTTCATATAGCTGTTTTTCGGATAGCCTAGTACCAAAAGACCATCGGCCGTATTCCAGACAAAAACAGGATAATCAGCCAAATACCCCTTGGAAAATAATGCAACATCCTGAATCGTATAGCTTTGTGGAATCTCAGCAGGCAAGTCAAATGCCCAAAAGCAATTGCCATCAGGCGTCAGATACAGCGCCCAAATATTTTGCTCACGCAATCTTTGTGCTGCCTCCTCTGATAAGGCATCATGAGTTACCGAAGCGGCAGTTAGCTCCAACATTGTTCGAGGAGACGCGGCTCCATAATCTTCTGTCACAGTTTTATGAAATGCGACAACAAAAATCATTACATTGATAAATAATAGAAGTATAATAAATGCGGCAAACGATGCCAGATATTTTGAAATATATGCGCCAAATGATTTCATGATCTCTGACCTCACTTTCGCATAATCAATTTGTAGCCCAAACCCTTAATTGTGATCAATGACTTGGGATTTGACGGATCCGTTTCGATCTTTTCTCGTACACGCCGCACATGGGCATTCAAACTATTTTCATAACCAAATGGATTGTCGCCCCATAGTGCTTCGCAAAGCGCATCAACGGTAATAATTTTTCCTTCATTGCGGGCAAGTGTTTTTAACAGCATGTGTTCCTTTGCCGTTAAAAAGAAAATCTCGTTTCCTTTGTAGACTTCTGCTCTATCAAAATCTATCGTACATCCATCCAGCACAACCAGTGGATTGTCTTCCTTATAAGAGCGACGCAGTACTGCATAAATGCGAAGTATCAATTCCTGCGGCAAAAATGGTTTTACAATATAATCATCTGCTCCAAGCCCCAGCCCGCTGCCTCATCCTTCGCAGTCAAAAAGATGATCGGCACATCAGTAAATGAGCGAAGCTGCTCCATCAAAGAAAAACCATCTTTATCTGGCAGCATCACATCCAAAATGATCAGATCCGGTTTTCCTTTTTTTGCCTCTGCAACCGCTTCTTTCCCCGTATCAGCCATAAGAATTTTTTGAAAACCAGCATCTTTTAAAATATCGGATAGCATTTTCAGCAAATCCGGCTCGTCATCCACAAGCAGGAGTGTTTTCGTATATAAAAATGAATTGTCCATCGTGTTACCTCCAACTACAACCACAACCACAACCATCGATAGTATATCACAGAGAATCTCATCTGAGGGGCATATCTCAAAAAAGTAAGGTAAAAGTAAGGACGCGAGAAGATTATTGTCAGGTTCACATTGTACGATAAAAGCATCGAAAAACCCACACTTATCTATCAGGAGGAGATGTTCTTATGAACTATATTACAGATCGCGCTACCGATCATACTACAGACTGCATTATCACCACCGAACAGTTGACAAAGAAATACAAAAAAAACTTCACTTCTGTCAACAATGTTTCGCTTCACATCCGCAAAGGCAGTATCTATGGTTTTCTCGGTCCAAATGGGGCTGGAAAATCTACCACGATGAAAATGCTTTTGGGTCTGACCAAGCCGACAGCTGGCAGCTTTACCATTGACGGAAAACACTTCCCAGCTGATCGCCTTGCAATCTTAAAGGAGATTGGTTCCTTTATCGAATCGCCTTCGTTTTATTCCAATCTGACAGGACGAGAAAATCTTGATATTATTCGTAGAATTTTAAAACTGCCGAAAAGTACTGTGGACGAGGCTTTAGAATTAGTTGGTCTAACTGAATTTGGTGACCGACTGGCAAAAAAATATTCACTTGGTATGAAGCAGCGTCTTGGTCTTGCTGGTGCTTTGCTTGGCCGACCGCCTATTCTGATTTTAGATGAGCCGACCAATGGTCTTGACCCATCCGGTATCCATGAAATTCGCAATCTCGTAAAATCTCTGCCCACGCTTTATGATTGTACCGTCTTAATCTCATCACATATGTTATCCGAGATTGAGTTGATGGCAAATGACATTGGCATTCTCAATCATGGCCGACTATTATTTGAAGGCAGCCTAGATGAACTGCGGCGAAACGCCTTGCAGGCTGGATTTGCAGCTGACAATCTAGAAGAAATGTTCCTCTCAATGATTGACAATGACAATACCACCAGAAAGCAGAGGGCAAAGCTATGAGTCTTCTTACAATCGAACTTCAAAAAGAAAAACGAACCGGTGTGATTCCCGTACTGATTGTCGTTGGCATTTTAGGTGCCGCTTATGCCCTTGTCAATTTCTTTGTGAGGAAAAACACACTTTTATCTCTGCCGCTTGCCCCGATGGATGTTTTACTGACCCAGCTTTATGGTACGCTTCTGATTTTAAATATGTTTGGCATCATCGTTGCCACCTGTATGATTTACAATATGGAATTTAAAGGAAATGC
>ERZ1106963.4372-NODE-4372-length-10602-cov-8.978193_pt1 | contig 10602 bp, 10 predicted proteins | sample MGYA00403681_ERZ1106963 | MGnify/ENA primary metagenome ERZ1106963 (study PRJEB35170, sample SAMEA104062407) | human gut metagenome | biome: human gut; feature: human-associated habitat; material: faeces | place: Denmark | collected 2012-05-03 ...
TAATATGTGACGAGTTTGTCACGAGGGCGGTGGTGGGCGAAATGACTTGAAATAAGGGATTTTTTCATAAAAACACCTCACATAATATTTTGCGCTTGTCTGTCTGCGCACACCTTGGGATAATGAAAATAGTCGCTGATACAGTAAAATTTTCAAAGGAGTGATGCAGTATGAAGCAAGCTTGCTCATTAGAATCAATGGTTGATGCCGTACTGTCTGAAATGAAAAGACGGGGCAATGCAAAAAATACCATCGAACGGCATGAAAGGGCATACTCACAATTTTACGAGTATGCCCTAACACAAGGCGAAAACAGCTATTCAAAAGTTCTGGCGAGATCTTTTTTAGAGGAAAAGGAAAAACTATCAGCCTACCGAGGACCTCGTTTCATGGAGCAGTATAGGATTGCGCTGAATAAACTGGACGATATTGCCAAAGGTCAAGATATCCGTTTGAGGCATTTGGAAAACGGCTATCACTTGAAATCGTCTTGCTTTGACTGGGTAATTCCGTTCTTTGAGGAACGGCTTAAACGGCGGCTAAAGAACACATATGATGTTAGGACTCGGCTGCGTATATTGTCACTGTTTCTCTCATTTATTGAGACACAAAACGCGAAAAAGTTGGAGGATATCAGTATTAATCATATAGCTGCTGCGTTTGAAGCGTCCACAGACCAGAACCACTTTCGCAGTACAATCCGCGAGTTCCTTAGCTTTGCTGCGGAAAATGGGTGGATGCCCACTAATCTGAGTTGTTTTGTTCCAAAAATTCGACGTCATAGAGGCGTACCTACCGTTTACAGTACAGATGATATTGAAACCTGTTTGGCATCTATCGACCGTACTACGCAGAGTGGCAAACGTACATATGCAGTATTACTTATTTGCGCCAGGCTGGGACTGAGGAACACTGATGCCTGCGAATTGAAGTTCTCTGATATAGATTGGGTCAAGAAGACAATCTCCATTGTCCAGATGAAGACTGGCATCCCACTCGTACTGCCGCTCTTACCAGAAATTGAAGACGCAATAAATCGGTACATTGCAGCCCGCCCTCAAAGTGACCTTTCTTTTATCTTTTTGCGTCATAAAGCTCCGTATTATCCTCTGCGCAACTCGACGCTGGATTACGAGTTGCGGAAACTCTTAGAGGAGAATGGGATCAATACAGATGGGAAAAAGAAAGGCGCACATACCTTGCGCTCCAGCCTTGCCAGTTCACTTTTAAAAGAAGGCATTCACTATCCTGTTATTCAGAAAGCACTGGGGCATAGCAGCCCTAACGCAACTAAGTACTATACCAAAATCGATATCTCCCGTTTGAGAGATTGCGCATTGGAAGTGCCTCCACCTTCTGGAAACTTTGAACGGCTTATAAAGGAGTCTGGACATGCGTAAGAAAAAAACTTTTGAATATACCAGCTACTTTGCAGCAGAGTTTAATGGTTTTCTGCAATATAGAATTTCTGGCGGCAGCAACGGTCTTGAGGAACGACGCGTATTAAAAAGTCTGGATGACTATTTGATACAAAGTGGAATGGTGAAAAAGAAACTGGATGGAATTATCGTAGATGCATGGATTAATTCTTTGAATGTTGGTGGAAACACAAAAGCGCATTATGTCAGTGTTTACCGGCAATTTGCACACTACCTCACCGGATTGGGTTATAAAGCGTATATCCCACCACCTTTACAAATAAAACGCAACTATACTCCGTATGTTTTCACATCCGAGGAAATGAAACGATTATTTGAGGCATGCGACAATATTCCCGCGAGACGCAGTTTGACAAAAGCAGAAGTTTGGCTCCCGGTTATGGTTAGGATGCTTTATGGTTGCGGTTTGAGGGTTGGCGAAGCAGTTTCTCTCCAAAATAAAGATATTGACTGGACAGAGGGAACTCTTTTAATCAGGGCTGCCAAAGGAAACAAAGACCGGTTGGTTCCCATGAGTAACTCGCTGATTGATGTTTGCCGTACATATCATAGTATTGCGCATCCATTTCCTAATTCCGAGGATTTCTTTTTTTATAATCACAAAAAACAACCTCTTTCAACTCTTACCCCCTATATTTGGTTAAGGAGGGCTCTTGAAATTGCCGGTATTGACCGTCATCCGTACCCTAAACAGTTGAGGGGTGTCTGTGTCCACTGTCTTCGGCATACATTTGCGGTACACACATTACAGTTACAGAGCAAACGAGGAATAGATCGTTTCTATTCCGTACCAATTCTTTCAACTTATATGGGGCATACAGATATTTATGGAACGGAATTGTATCTTCGCCTCACGCCCGAATGTTACGAACACATAGTGGATTGTGCGGAAAAAGATACGGGTGACATATTCCCGGAGGTACTACCATGAAAACAACGTCATTTTCTCAACACCTTGGGACGTATTTTGATGAGTATCTTCCTAATGTTCGCAACTATAGCCCTAACACGATTGCCTCGTACCAAGATACTTTCCGCCTTCTGCTGGAGTATATGGCGGAACAGCAGCACATAAAACCATACTTGCTGGACTACAAACACTTTTCCGACAAGGTGATCTTATCCTTCTTGAATTGGTTGGAAACCCACCGTAACTGCAGTCCCTCAACCCGAAACCAAAGGCTTTCGGCTATTTCCGCTTTTTTCAAATATGCTTCTCAGCGCAGTATCTCCGCATTAAAGATTTGCTCCAATATAGCAAGTATTCCTCCGAAAAAGACTCCTCGCCATATTTTTTCATACTTTTCCGTGGAGGAATTGAGAGTCCTGCTGCAAATGCCAGACCCCAGAAAACCTCTGGAACGACGGGACATCGTACTGCTGAGTCTTTTATACGACAGTGGAGCCAGGGCACAGGAGTTATGCGGCATACGAGTTGGAGACATTCGATTTAGCAATCCCGCAAGTGTGCTTTTGCACGGTAAAGGCGGCAAAAGCCGTGTTGTACCTCTTATGAACCGGCCCACAAGGATTCTTCAGCAGTTCATTGCTGAGCGCAAATTCGGAACTGCAGAAAAAGATGCTCCTTTATTTTTAAATCAGCGCGGCGAACCAATTACCCCAGCCTGTATCCGAAACGTTATTTGCAAATACATTTCCAGAGCAAAGAACATACGCCCGGATTTATTCAATGAATCTTCGTATTCACCGCACAGTTTTAGACATAGCAAAGCAGTTCATTTGCTGGAGGCTGGCACAGAATTAGTTTACATTCGCGACTTTTTAGGACATGTCTCTGTCCAAACGACAGAAATATACGCCACAGTAAGTCAATCCATGCTGAATAGTGTCCTCCGCAACAGAAGTATACCCAAGGTGTTGAATGTGGATTTGAATGAAATCTCCCACGATGCGATCCCGGATTATTTGAGAAAGAAAAAATAAATATTATGTGAGGTGTTTTTATGAAAAAATCCCTTATTTCAAGTCATTCCGCCTACCACCGCCCTCGTGACAAACTCGTCACATATTACTGTTTATGTGCTTGAGCACATAATAAGTAGGCCATCAGCACGCCGTCATGCGCTTCGTTCGTCACCCACGCCGAGGCCGTCATGTGCATCCGGTCATTCTCGCGCGTGAACACATCTGCTTCCTCGCGCAGAGCACGGAGCAAAAGCGCGCGGTCGCGCGCTTCCTGCTCGTTGTACGGCTCATACCGCTCCAGCTGCTCCAAAAGACACATTGTTTTCTCTCCCGTTTGAAAAAGGCGGTCTGTGCGGACCGCCTTTCGGTTTATACCCATCCGTTGTCGGTTTCGCGCTTCGGCGCGCGGCTCATCAGCCGGTGGACCATGCCCCGGACCTCCGCGCCGTTGTAGAGAACGTCGTACATCGCCTCGCAGATCGGCATTTCCACACCCAGCGAGTCCGCCAGCTCCTTGGCGCTGACGGCGGCATAGTAGCCCTCGACCACGCCGCCCATATCGGCGACGACCTCCTGCGGCGTCCGGCCCTCGCCGATGGCGATGCCGGCGCGGCGGTTGCGCGAGTGCATCGACGTGCAGGTGACGATCAGATCGCCCATGCCGGCCAGACCCGCAAGCGTTTCCTTGCGCCCGCCGAGGCGTTCGGCCAGCCGCGAGGTCTCCGCCATCGCGCGGGTGATCAGCAGCGCCTTGGTGTTGTCGCCGAGGCCGAGACCGTCGCTCACGCCGCAGCACAGCGCCGCCACGTTCTTGAGCGCGCCGGCCAGCTCCACGCCGACCATGTCGTCATGCGTATAGACGCGGAAGCGCTCATTGGTAAACACGCGCTGAACAAGCTCCGCGGTCTCCGCGCGGTTCGACGCGGCGACCACGCCGGTCGGCATGGCGCGCGCGACCTCCTCCGCGTGCGAGGGGCCCGAGAGCACGGCAATAGGATGCTCCCCGCCCGTCTCCTGCGCGATGACCTGCGACATACGCAGATGCGTGCCGCGCTCGATGCCCTTTGTGACCGAGAGCAGCGGCACGCCGTCCGGCAGGTACGGCGCTGCCTCCTTCGCCACCGCGCGCAGCGCGAACGACGGCGGTGCGAACACGACCAGCTCGGCGTTTCTCAGGCAATTCAGGTCATTTGTGATCTGCAATTCAACCGGAAGCTGCACACCGGGAAGTAAAGGATTTTCCCTTTTCAGCTTTAGCTGCTCTGCCTTTTGGGGGTCATGCGACCAGAGCGTGACCGTGTGCCGGTTCTGTTCCAGCAGCATGGCAAGGGCGGTGCCCCAGCCGCCGCTGCCGAGTACAACGATGTTCATGCCTCTCCCTCCGATTTCGGTGCGTTGACGTGGAAGCGGAACTTATTCTCCGTCCCATTCAGAAGCCGCTTGATGTTTTCACGGTGCGCAAAGAGCACGAGCGCCGCGATCAGAACGGAAAATGCGGTCGCAAACGCGTCGCCGAACACAACGTGCGTCATGACCGGGAAGACCGCCGCCGCGCTTACCGAGCCGAGCGACACATAGCGCGTCGTCAGCCACAGCACGGCAAACAGGCTCCAGCACACCAGCGCGATGCGCCAGTCGAGCAGCAGCGTGAGCGTCGCGGAGCACAGGATGCCCTTGCCGCCCCTGAATTTTGCCGTACAGGGGAACATGTGCCCGACCACACAGAAGAATCCGGCCCAGTATTTGAAATGCAGCACATACTCCGCCTGCTCCGCCGCGGTCAGCGGAAGGTCCGGCAGCATGCGCGGGTCAAAGCGCGCGCCGAGCCATGCCGCGAGGCTCACCGCCGCGACCGCCTTGAGCATATCGCAGGCGATGACGAGCAGCGCGTACCTCGCGCCGTAGGTGCGGTAGAAATTCGTCAGGCCCGCGTTGCCGCTGCCGTGGGTGCGCACATCGTCGTGAAAAAAGAGCCTTGAGGTAAAGAGCGCTCCGTTGAAGCAGCCGCAGAGGTAGGCGGCGACCGCCGCGTAAAGGTAATCCAAATGAGAAAGGAAAGCATAGAAACCAGTTACCAGCAAGTACATTTCCTTTACTCCTCCTTATCCCCCTTCTGACGAATGGAGAGAATGATGGGCGTGCCTTCCAGTCCGAACACATTGCGGATGCAGTTTTCAATGTAGCGCTGGTACGAGAAGTGGAAGAGCTGCCGGTCATTGCAGAAGATGACGAAGTGCGGCGGGCACACGCCCACCTGCGTCATGTAGTAGATCTTCAGGCGCTTGCCCTTGTCCGTGGGCGGCTGGACGCGCGTCTGCGCGTCCTCGAGAACGTTGTTGAGCATTCCCGTGGTGATGCGGGTGCAGGCCTGCGAGTGAACGTAGTTGATGAGCTCGAAGAGCCGCGGCACGCGCTGACCGGTCGCCGCCGAGATGAACAGGATGGGCGCGTAGGTCATATAGCTCAGATCGCGGCGGATGTCCTCGCGCATCTTGTCCATGGTCTTGCCGTCCTTCTCGACAAGGTCCCACTTGTTGACCACGATGATGCAGGCCTTGCCCGCCTCGTGTGCAAGCCCCGCGACCTTGGTGTCCTGCTCGGTCACGCCCTCGGTCGCGTCGATCATGATGAGGCAGACATCCGCGCGGTCGATGGCCATGGTCGCGCGCAGCACGCTGTATTTTTCGATGCTCTCCTCGATCCTGGACTTTTTGCGCATACCGGCGGTGTCGATGAAGACATATTTGCCGGTCTCGTTTTCAAAGTAGGAGTCGATGGCGTCGCGCGTCGTGCCCGCGACGTTGGAGACGATAACGCGCTCCTGCCCGAGAATGCGGTTCGTCAGCGAGGATTTGCCGACGTTCGGCTTGCCGATGATGGCGACCTTGAGCACATCGCTCTCCTCCTCCGCCTCCTCCTCGTCGGGGAAGTAGGCGACGCAGGCGTCGAGCAGGTCGCCCGTTCCGTGGCCGTGGACGGCGGAGACCGCCACAGGGTCGCCGAGGCCGAGGTTGTAGAACTCGTAGTAATCGGGATTCGGCGCGCCGACGGAGTCCATCTTGTTGACCGCCAGCACGATCGGCTTGCGCGAGCGCAGCAGCATATTCGCGACCTCCTGATCGGAGGCCGTCAGACCCGTTTTAATATCGGTCAGGAAGATGATGACCGTCGCGTTCTCAATGGCGATCTGGGCCTGCTCGCGCATGAAGGTCAATATCTGGCTGTCGGTGCGCGGCTCGATGCCGCCGGTGTCGACGAGCGTGAATTTGCGGCCGCACCACTCGCATTCGCCGTAAATGCGGTCGCGGGTCACGCCGGGCGTGTCCTCCACGATGGAAAGGCGCTGGCCGATGAGCTTATTGAACAGCATCGACTTGCCGACGTTGGGCCGGCCGACGATGGCAACGATGGGCTTGGACATATTGCGTTCCTCCTGTCGGGGGTAGATTTTTGTATCAGGGCTCCTGCCGGAAAATAGCGTCGCAGAGCGAATAGCCGTCGGTCTCGGAGATCGTCAGCCTGCGTCCGAGCGCCTGCTCGACCTGCTCGACGGTGTAATCGTCGAGGAACACGCCCTCGCCGTGGCGGAGCATATTCGCGGGGATCAGCACCCGCTCGCCGAGCGTGGGCCGGTCCTTGAGCTGCGCGATGAGGTCCTGCGCGGTCACAAGGCCGGAGACGGTGATGGTGTGGCCGAAGAAGTCGTTCACGATGCCGACGACCTCGCCGCGAAGCTGCGGAAATTTCTTTTTCGCCTCCGCCACGAGCCGCGCGATGAACGGCTCGGCGGCCTTTCCGGTCGCAACGGTGAAGCTCGCCACATCGCCGCTCTCCGCGTCCTCCAGTCCGCTGAGAAATTCGTTCATGGTGCTGCGGAGCATCCCGACGCCGTTGTCGAGCTGCTGGTATTCCTCGTAATACTCCTCGTCGGGCAGCGGACGCTCGGCCTTGATATAGAATTCATCGGCGCAGAAGAACATCCGCGTACCGTACTTCTCAAGGCACTTTGCGCCGTACTCATCCACAAGGTCGATGATCTCCCCTGCCTTTTCCTTCGTCACCGGCTCGAGCCCTGCAAGGCCCTTGCGGAACTTCGTCAGCCCGACCGGCACGATCGAACAGGAGTTGAAGCCGATGTCCATCAGGTCCTCGATGCTGCGGCGCAGATGCTCGCCGTCGTTCCAGCCGGGGCAGACGACGATCTGGCCGTTCATCTCGATGCCGGCCTCGCCGAAGGCGCGCATATACTCCAGGCTCTTATCGGCGTCTTTGTTGCCCAGCAGCGTGCGCCGGAGCTGCGGCTCGGTCGCCTGCACGGAGACGTTGATGGGGCTGATGCGCAGGTCGATGATGCGCTGTGCCTCGCGCTCGGTGAGGTTCGTGAGCGTGATGTAGTTGCCCATGAGGAAGCTCAAGCGCGCGTCATCGTCCTTAAAATAGAGCGTGTCGCGCATATTCGGCGGCATCTGATCGACAAAGCAGAACAGGCAGTGGTTCGAGCAGGGGCGCGGCTCGTCCATCAGGTAGCTATCGAAATTGAGGCCGAGATCCTCGCCCTCCTCCTTTTCGATCGTCAGGTGGCGTGTGGTCCCGTCGGCCTCGCGCAGCCGGAGACTCACCGACGGATCGTAGCAGAAAAAGCGGTAGTCCAGCACGTCGACGATCTCGTGATGATTGATCATCAGCAGCTGTTCGCCGGCGCGGATACCGGCACGTTCGGCGGGAGAGCCTGCGTCGACGGATGTAATGACAGTGCTCACGCGCTCAGCCCTCCCTTAACGCATAATTTAACATATATAGTATAGCGTATCCTTTTCGGTTTCGCAAGAAAAACGGTGCCCTTTTTGCGCAAAGCCCACGCATTGTCCGCAGGGCGTAAAAAGCAAGCGGGAAGATCGCTCTTCCCGCTCGTTTTTTGGTAGATCTTTTCCGATGTGCTTACTCAGCGGCAACGTTGGACTTGATGACCTTGACCTGACGGCCGTTATAGGTACCGCACTCCTTGCACATTCTGTGAGGCAGGCGCAGAGCGCCGCACTTCGGGCAAGCGACGAGGCCCGGAGTTTCCAGCTTCCAGTGAGAAGAACGTCTCTTATCGCGTCTTGCGCGGGATACTTTCCCCTTGGGGACTGCCATGTTGACACCTCCTTGATCGAAAACTGCAAACGCAGTAAAAATTACTTATTTTCGCTCCTGTCGAGCAGCTGTGCCAGCTTTGCGAGCCGCGGGTCCACTTCCTTTTTGCAGCGGCAGACCTCATAATTGAGGTTCACGCCGCAGCCGGGACACAGGCCCCTGCAATCCTCTCTGCAAAGCAGCTTTGTGGGCATATTGAGGATAAACACCTCGCGGGAGAGCTCTCCCAGATCGACTGTGCCGTCCTCGAGCAGCAGTATCTCGTCATTTTCCTCGTCCTCCAGCTCAGTCGCGAGCAGATACTCGCAGTCGAGATGAAAGGGCTTGTCAAAGACCTCGCCGCAGCGGTCGCACACAGCCGCAAGGGTCGTATCAAGCGCCAGCTCCAAACGAAGCATCCCCGCGATGTTCCGCACCTGCCCTACCACTAAGACAGGCCGAACGGCCGGACACACGCCGCCGAAGTCCACATCAGAAAAGTCCTCTGAAAACTCAAAGGGGATTCTGCCTCCGGGGGTGTTAACGATTCGTTTGACGTCTAAAAGCATGATACACCTCGCAATGACACGAGTAGTATTATAGAGGACGCGCCCCGGAATGTCAAACATTTTTTGAGGATTTTTTACAACTTTTTTCTTTGCTTTTCTTTACATTTGACGGTGGGTATCGTAGAATGGCCTTGCTATGCTTTTAACGCGCGAAAGGAGCGGCATTATGCGAGAGCTTACCATCCAAAAAAATGACGCCGACCAGCGGCTCGACCGCTTTCTCGGCAAGGCCGTTCCCCTGCTGCCCGCCTCGCTGGCGCAGAAGTACATCCGCCTCAAGCGCATCAAGGTCAACGGAGCCCGCGCCGAGCGCGACTACCGCCTGCGCGAGGGCGACCGGCTCCAGCTTTACCTCAACGACGAGTTCTTTGAAGCGCCGAGCGAGGAGAATGTCTACCTCACCATCGCAAATCCAAAGCTGCACATCCTTTACGAGGATGAGAACATTCTGCTGCTCGACAAGCCAGCCGGGCTTGTCGTTCACGCCGACGAGGGGGAGAAGGTCAATACGCTCGTCAACCATCTGCTCGCCTATCTTTACCAGAAGCGCGAGTGGAAGCCGCGCGAGGAAAATGCCTTTACCCCCGCGCTGTGCAACCGCATCGACCGCAACACGGGCGGCATCGTCATCGCGGCAAAAAACGCCGAGGCGCTGCGCGTCCTGAACGAAAAGATCCGCGAACGCGAGCTGTCCAAATTCTACCTCTGCATCTGCCTCGGCCGCCCCGAGCCGCCGAAGGGCCGCATCGAATGCTTCCTGCGCAAGGACAGCAAAACGAACACCGTGCGCGTCTATCACCATCCCGTGCCGGACGGACGCAGCGCCGTCACGCTCTACGAAACGCTGGAAACGCGCGACCGTCTCTCCCTCGTCGAGGTCGAGCTGCTCACGGGGCGCACGCACCAGATCCGCGCGAGCTTCGCCGATATGGGCCACCCCCTGCTCGGCGACGGAAAATACGGCGTCGGCAGCGTCAACCGCCGCTACGGTGAGACGCAGCAGGCGCTCTACTCCTACCGCCTGCGCTTTGACTTCCCCACCGACGCGGGCATTCTCAACTACCTGCGCGGGCGCGAGTTCATCGCCGATGAGGTCCCCTTCCGGCGGAAATACTTCGGCTGAACATGCGGGAGAATACATATTTAATTTATATATAAATATTCTTCCATCATTTTCCGCGATACCTGCGTGAGATATGTGAAATCGATACATAAATCCGCATAAAATTTTTATCAAATTTTTGTTCTTTTTGTCGCTTGAACTTTTTTTCTTTCGTGCTATGATGTTTGGCGTCGGGTGGAAACGTTTCCAATCGATGCATACCCATGCCATCATGGGACAAATTAAGGAGGAGAGTACAAATGATTAGCTTTCTGCTGTGTCTGGCACTGCTGATCGGCGGCTATCTTGTCTACGGTAAGGTCGTCGAAAACACCTTCGGGCCGGATGACCGTGAGACCCCTGCCGTCAAGATCAACGACGGTGTGGACTATGTTGTCCTGCCGGAATGGAAGCTCTTTATGATCCAGCTTCTGAACATTGCCGGCCTTGG
>ERZ1106963.4373-NODE-4373-length-10602-cov-3.400872_pt1 | contig 10602 bp, 3 predicted proteins | sample MGYA00403681_ERZ1106963 | MGnify/ENA primary metagenome ERZ1106963 (study PRJEB35170, sample SAMEA104062407) | human gut metagenome | biome: human gut; feature: human-associated habitat; material: faeces | place: Denmark | collected 2012-05-03 ...
CTTGAGCATCCGACGCACCATGAACATGCAGTACAGCATGGCCAGGCCCCAGGCAAAGGGGTTGGAAAGGCAGATGCCAACGTAGCCCAGGCCTGTTTTCACGGCCAGCAGACCGCCCAGGCTGCGGCCGATGAGCTCGCCCACGCCGGAAATGATGGCCTGCACGCTGTAGCCCAGGCCCTGCAGTGTGTTGCGGAAGATCATCAGCAGGCCATGGAAGCAGAACAGCAGACTCATAATGGCCAGGTACTGGATGGCTCCGGCGGTCACGGCGGGGGCTGCATCGCCCAGCACCAGCCCCACGGCGTAAGGCTTGACGAAGAAGATGACGACCCAGGCGGCCACGCAGTAGGTCAGCTGGATCGCGCAGCCGTCCTTGATGCCCTGCTTGATGCGGTCGGTGCGGTGGGCACCATGGTTCTGACCGACATAGGTGGCCATGGCCATGCCCACGCTCTCCATAGGCAGGGTGAACATCTGGCGGATCTTCTCACCGGCAGTCTGGGCGGCTACCGCGGTACTGCCCAGCAGGTTGATGGCGTCCTGCATGATGACGGCACCAATGGCCGAGACGGAATACTCAAAGCCCATGGGAAAGCCGATGTAGGCCAGCCGCTTACAGTGCCCGGCGGAGAGCAGGCTGCTCTGACCCCGGAACGTGAGCTCCTCCTGCTTGGCCGTCCGGGTAAAGAACCAGAACGCGCACAGCCCGCCGCTGAGCAGCTGGCTGAGGACGGTGGCAAGGGCCGCGCCGTCCACGCCCATGCCCATGGAGACGATGAGCAGGTAATCCAGCCCGATGTTCAGCACGCTGGCCGCCAGCAGGAAATAGAACGGGTGCTGGGAGTCGCCCATGGCGCGGAGCACGCTGGAAGCGTAGTTGTACAGCACCGTGGCCGGGATGCCCAGGAAGATGATCCGGATGTAGAGCACGGCGTCCGCGTACAGCTCTTCCGGCGTGTGGATGAGCTGAAGCAGCGGGCCCGCCATCAGGGTGGTGGAGATGGTGAACACCACGCTCAGCACCACGCAGAGCAGGGCACCGTTGAACAGGTACTTCCGCAGGCCGCCCTGATCCTTGGCACCGAACGTCTCGGCTACCGGGATGCCAAAGCCCACGCAGGCACCCTGCACAAAGCCCAGGATGAGGAAGTTGAGGGAGTAGGTGGTGCCTACCGCGCCCAGTGCGTCGGTGCCCAGGCACCGGCCCACAATGACGGTGTCCGCAAAGCTGTACAGCTGCTGGAACAGGTTGCCCAGCACCAGCGGCAGCGCAAACCGCAAAATCTGGAACAGCGGCTTGCCCACCGTAAGGTCCGTGGTGCCGGACTTGCGTTTTGAGGTCGTTTCCATAAAAAGAGACTCCTTATCTTAAAATGATTTGAGGATATTGTACCATGGAGATCCGGTGCGGCCAAACAGGTTTTTGTGATGGAAACCATGTTTTTTGTGATGCAGGCTTTACTTCCAACTTCTAGAGATTTGTGGTAATATAATCAATAAGAACAGAAAAGAGGGACGCGGATGCTCAGACAAAAGCCGGAACTGAATATCATCTACATCTCGGAGCGGATGCGGCACAGCCTGCAGCCCGTTGCCCGCAGCAGCCTGACGGCGGTGGTGGCTCCCATGGGCTACGGCAAGACCACCGCCATCAACTGGTACTTGAACGAGCGCGGCCGGGAGGGAGCCGCCGTGCTGCGGGTGAGCATCTACTCCGCCAACCGGGCCATCTTCTGGAAAAGCCTGCAAAAGGCGTTTGCGCAGGCCGGGCTGACCGTGCTGGAGGGGTACGAGTGCCCCACGGACGCCAGCGGCGCGGCCCTGCTGCTGGACGACCTCTGCACCGCGCTGGCCGGGGAGCGGGAGATCGATCTCTTTCTGGATGACTTCCACCTGCTCCGGGACGAGCAGGCCGCCGCGTTCCTCTGTGCACTGGCCAACCGTCTGCCGGGCAACGCCCACCTCGTGGTGGCCAGCCGGAACGATTTTCTGCCCCAGGGCGAGATCCTCCGCCTGGGGCAGCGGCTCCACCGGGTGGGGGCCGACCAGCTGCGGCTGAACGAGAAAGAGTTATCCGCCTACGTCCGCCGCTGCGGCATGGAGCTGACGGAGCCCCAGCGGGAAACCTTGCTCCACTCCTGCGAGGGCTGGTTCTCTGCCATCTACCTCAATCTCCACGCGCTGGCGGAGCGGGGCACCCTGCTGCCCACCAGCTCGGACATCTACGCCATGTTCACCGCGGCCATGATCGAGTCCCTGTCTCCGCAGCGGCAGGAGTTTTTGGCCGTGATGGGCCTGGCCGATGAGTTTACGGTGGAGATGGCTTCTGCCGTGACCCGGATGCCGGACGCCGAGCAGGTGCTGCTGGCCCTGACGCGGCAGAACGCCTTTGTCACCCGCCTGCCGGACGGCGAGAGCTTCCGGTTCCACCACATGATGAAAGAATGCGCCGAGCGGCTGTTTGCCCAGCTGCCCGCCCCGCGGCAGGCGGCCGTCTGGGAACGGTATGGTCGCTGGTACGAGGCCCGGCGGCAGTATCTGCCCGCCCTGCGTGCCTACGAAAAATGCGGGGATTATGACGCTGCCCTCCATGTCATTGAGGAGGACGCCGGCATCCTGCTGGCATCCCTCGGCCCGGCGGAGCTGCTGGAACGGCTGGGCCGCTGCCCGGTGGACGCCCTCAAGCGGCACCCGCTGGCCATTCTGGTGCTGATGCGCCGGATGTTCACCTGCCAGCAGATCCCCAAAATGATGGAGCTCAAGGCCCTGCTGGAAGCCGCCGTGCGGGAGCACCCGGAGCTCCCGGCCCAGGAGCGGGGCAACCTGCTGGGCGAGTGCGACCTCATCCTGAGCTTTCTGATGTACAACGATATCACCCGGATGAGCCGCCTCCACCGCAGTGCCAGCCGCCAGATGACCCGCCCTGCCGTTACCCTGCGCAACAGCGGCAGCTGGACGTTCGGTTCCCCCTCGGTGCTGATGATGTACTACCGTGCTCCCGGGGAGCTGGGCAAGGAGCTGGCCGAGATGTACGAGTGTATGCCCCATTATTATAAGATCACCCAGGGCCACGGGCAGGGGGCCGAGCTGGTGATGGATGCCGAGGCAGCGTTCATGCAGGGACATTTTGAGCGGGCGGTCCTGCTGCTGGAACGGGCCCGGGTGCGGGCGGCTTCCCGCGGGCAGGAGAACATGGCCCTCTGCTGTGATTTCCTCGCCCTGCGGCTTTCCCTCTGCGGGCAGGCAGGGGAGCCGTTTGATTTCGAGGCCCGCCGTGCCGCCCTCCTCCAGCGGCACGATGCCGTTCTGCTCCACCTGCTGGAGAGCATCGAGGCCTATTACTACGCCCTGCTTGGCCGCACCGATGCCGTGCCCGAGGTCTTCCGGGAGCATCGTCTTGCCTCCGTGAGCTACTTTGCCCTCTGCCGCCCCATGATGGAAATGATCGAGCTGCAGGTCTGGCTGGCACAGGGGCAGGCAGTCAAGGTGCTGGCCCGCTGTGAGGAGCTGCTGGCCGCCTGCCAGCGGTTCCACTATGGGCTGGTGGCCCTCCATGTCCGGGTGCAGATGGCGGCAGCGTACGGACTGTATGGCCAGCCTGCCGAGGCCCGGGCTGCTCTGGAGCAGGCGCTGGCAGAGGCCGCGCCGGATGGCTTCTGGATGCCGCTGGCCGAAAATTACCGCTATCTGGCCCCGCTGCTGGCGCAGGGCGGCTGGGGCAGTGCCCAGCCGCTGGTGGAGCGGGCAATCGCTCTGGGGCAGCGGTACGAGGCCCGGCGCGCCCAGCTCAACGGCTCGGCAGACCGCCCGGCCATTGCCGCCGCACTGACCGAGAAAGAGCTGGCCCTTGCCCGGCTGGTGGCCCAGCGCCGCACCAACAAGGAGATCGCCGAAACACTCCACCTCTCGGAGGGGACCGTCAAGCAGTACATCAACCAGCTGTACGCCAAGCTGGACATCGGCGGGGCCGTGCGAAACAAGCGCGCCCAGCTGGCTGCCCTTTTTGGCACAAAATACTAACCAAAGGTTAATAGGAATTTTGCAGGCTCTGTGGTAGAGTAAAATCAAACCACAGGGCTTTTTTCTTTGGATTTTCCTGCACCAGAAGGAGGCGTGTAAAATGAAAGAACAAACCACCCGAACCCCGCCCAAACTGCGTGTCCTGAGCGCGTTTCTGGCGGTGGCCATGCTGCTGAACCTGCTGCCCGCGGCAGCGTTTGCGGTACCGGCTCCGGAGAGCGATTTTGAATATAGTGTGGATAACGGCACGGCAGCCATCACGAAATACAAAGGCGCTGGCGGAGCGGTAGAGATCCCCGCCACGCTGGGTGGATATCCAGTGACGGGCATTCAGATGCAGGCATTTATAGAATGCACCAGCCTGAAAAGTGTTTCGATGCCGGAAAGCATGACATGGATCGGCGACAGTGCATTTGCAGGCTGTACGGGCCTTGAGCAGGTGGAAATCTCTCCAAATCTCACAGCCATCGGGTCAAAGTCATTCTACTCTTGCAGTGACCTGACCAGTGTGGTGGTTCCGGATAAAGTGACGAGCATAGGTTCTTTAGCTTTTTTTGGATGCCTGAATCTTGAAAGCATCACCATTCCTGCCAGTGTGACAACTCTGGATTCGACCTTTGTATTTGGGTGCACAAATCTGAAAAAGATCGAGTTTAAGGGGACGCAGGTACAGTGGAATGCGTTGTCGATCAATTCCAATTACCTGCCGGTTGGTGTGGGCATCGTCTGCACGGACGGTACAATTGGCGGCGGAAGCGACCCCAACGTGAAAAATTATTCTCTTACGGTCTGCGGCAAGGCCGTTACCAGCGCGAATTGCGAGAACATTCTGGAAGACCCGGCGGGGACAACGCCCCGGGCAGTGTATGACCCGGACAGCAAGACCCTGACCCTGAACGGTACCATCAAGGCTGCCGCGGCGGATACCAAAAAGACCGGTGCCATCATCAAAACGGAGGATGCACTGACCATCACGGGCAATGCGGCTCTGGAATGGGACGGCGGGGATTCCGATGATGCTCCTATGGGAATTCTGGCAGCTGGTGTTACCGCAGAGACCGGAAAGCTGACCCTTTCGGGCGCGGTGCTGGAAATCACAGCGGGTGCGGGCGGCATTGATCAGCTGGGCTCTCTGACGATCGAGAACCAGACGAGTCTGACGGTTAAAAGCGGAGGAAGATGCATCGAAGCGGGAGGAACGCTGGAAATTTCCAACTCTCAACTGGATCTGGACACCGTGGACGACGCAATCCGGGTCGGCAGCACAGCCCGCATCGAGAACTCCACCCTTACGATCACTGGCCTGGACGAGTACAACGACGAGGGCGGCATGCATGCGTTGATCACGGAAGACGGCGATCTGATTGTCGAAAACAGCACGATCACGGCGATGGATTCTGGAGATGAGGGCTATTATTACCAATACGGTCTCTGGCTGGGCGGCAAACTGGAAGTATCGAACAGTGTCCTGACACTGGGAGCACAGGATTGTGCAATGAATGCGGACAGCATGGAAGCCCGGGGCTCGAATAGTAAGATCACTGCTGCCGTGGACGATGAAAATCACGTTCCCGTTCAGGTGGATGATCCCGCGGTCATTCTGCACGATGATTTGGAAGTGACGGAGGGCGCGCTCAATACGGAATGCCCCAAAGTGGTCATTGAATATGCATCTCCTCACAAAGTCGAGGGCGATTACACCTACGAGATCACCACGGACGGCAATGTCCGCATCCTTGCTTACGATGGCAGCGAGGCTGACGTGGTCGTGCCCGCAACGCTGGGTGGCCGGGACGTCACGGAGATCGGCAACTCTGCAAGACCTGTTTTTGTTGCAAATGCGGCCATCCACAGCATCACGTTCCCGGACACTCTCAAAGAGATGAGCGGCCTCCCGCTGTTCTATGGATGCGAAAACCTTGAGACCATTACCATCCCGGCCAGTGTGACCGGAATGAATTTCAACTCGGTGGCGGATTGCTTTATTTTCAACTGCCCCAACCTGAAGACCATCATTTTCAAAGGGACCCGCGCCCAGTGGGAAGCCATTGAAAAAGAGTCTGTGAATCTGGACGGCATCACGGTGCGGTGCAGCGATGGCAACGTTGATCCTGTGCAGCCTGACCCGGACCAGCCGGAACAGCCTGACCCGGGCGACCCCGACGACAAAGACGTCTTCCTCCAGTTTGAGGACTGCTCTGTGGACGTCGAGAAACCGGACGGCACCACCCTGCACTTTGATGCTCTTACCGGTGTCATACAAAGTCAGCGGCTGCCAAAGGGCGCAAAGGTGACGATCACGCTGGATGAAAAGGCCATCCCGGAGGGGATGAAGTTCTCCTGCTGGGTGTTTGATGATCCCCGCCCGGAAGACCTGATGGAGGACGGCACCACTGCCACCTTTACCATGCAGGAGGACATTGGCGTTCTGGCCAAGTTCTCCACGCTGGAAGAGGATGATTCCAGTGCCGACTTCGGCACCATCGCGGCTGCAACCGCTGTCGTGGGCGTCGTGGGTGCCACGGCCTACCTCGTGGGCACCGAGGTGGCCCTGAACCAGCTGCTGCCGGCAGGCACCTCCGTGCCGCAGGACCGCGCCCAGCTGGCCCTCCTGCTCTGGAACACTGCAGGCCGCCCGGAGCCTGCCGCACTGCCCGCCTTTGCGGACGTGACAGACCCCGACACGGCCAAAGCGGCCCAGTGGTGCGTGGAAGCAGGCTTCTTCCAGCCTCGTGAGGACGGCAATTTCAAGCCCGTCAAACACGTTTCCCGCTGGAAAGTGCTCCGCACCTATCAGCGAATCGTAAAATAACCTCTCAGGCACCGAGCGCAAGCGAGGATGACGGACAGGTTGAAGAAAGGCAGAGCCTCTGTGCACCACGCGCGGGGGCTCCGCCTTTTTCATGTGAAACAAACTTTTGCCTAAAAACAAGCTTGAATACAACAAACCACCCTGCAAGCAGCCCTGAATTGACAGCTGAATAGTGATTTTTTGCGTAAACGGACCGGTTTGATGCAGTTTTTAATTGCCGATGGGAAAAGCACGGAAAATTTGCTTGACAAGAAATAAACTTTTGTAATAAAATAAGAATGAAATTCTATTTGAAAAGGAACCGGAGGCAGTTCACGCAATGGGAGCTGTGCCGGGTCTTCTTTTTTCTGGGATAAAAACACCAACAACAGGAAAAAGGCGGAAACTATGGCAGAAAATTTGCAGGAATATTATAAGCGGATGGCGGAGGCCATTGACACCCAGCTGGAGCAGAAAGGGAAAGCCGCGCTGTTCTATCCCGTTGGAAGCGGCAGCGGGCGGATCGTCTGGGCGTGGATCAACGCTCACCCGGACGCGGCCGTGATCTGGGTGGTGCCCGGGGAGACCCGGCGCGGGATGCGGCTGGAAGAAGCCAAACGGATCGGCCAGGAGATCCCGCCGCGGGTGCAGCTGATCCACTGTGAGGACAATACACCGCAGCGCTGTCTGGAGCTGGCCAAGATCCGCCCGGCCTGCATCATCCTGGATGGCTCGCGGGAGTTTACGGCGTTTCCGTGTGGAGAGCGTGTCCGCTGGCTGCAGCGGTTCAGCCCGCAGGCGAAGCTGCTGGGCCTCATCGACACCGACCAGCCTGTCAGCTGCTGCCTGGCGGAAGCCATGTTTCAGGGGGCGGGCACGCTCTCCATTTCGCTGACGGAAGCGCTGGCCCGGGGCCTTGTCACGCCGCCTGCCGCGGATACCGTGCTCCTCTGGCCCGCCGAGACGGCGCTGGAAGAATTCCGCATCCAGATGAAGCAGTGGAACGCCGTGGGCGTCCCGGGCGTGGGCGAAAAAGTTTTCACCAATCTTCGCCGCGCGGTGGAAAAATGCGGCCCGGCGCTGCCCCGGCTGCGGGAGGCTCTGCCCAAGGGCAAGCAGCTGGTCCTGTGTGAGGACGCCGCTGCCATGCGGCGGGTGACGGAAAATCTGGAAGCCCTCTTCGGCCCGGACACAGAAGCCACCATCCTGAAAGACGGCTGGGATCAGGAGATGGCCGTGCGGTTTGCGGCTTCCCCGGCGCGGGGCGCGCAGGTTCTGGTCACCGTCAGCACCCCCGGCGGGCTGGCGCGGCTGGCCGGAATGGCGGGTGCCGTGCTGGTCCGCTCCACCGGGCTGGAACAGAACCACCGCCGGATGCTGGCCCGGGCACTGGCGCTCTGCGGGGACTCCGCCCCGCTGGTGGAGCTCAACGTCTCGTTTGCGGGTCTGCGCAATGCAGAGGATCTGGTGCAGGGGACGGAACAGGTCGGCGGCACCGCGTTCCCGCTGGAGGAGCCGTACCAGGCCTGCATCCGTCCGGCCCGCCAACTGCAGCGCCAACTGGACGCTCAGTGGGAGCAGGCCTTTGCAGCCGCCAAAGAGGCCGCCGCAAAAGGGGATATCAATGAGCTGCCCCGCGGCTTTACCACGGAAGCCGGCTTTGGGCTGGGCCGCTGGCTGGAGCTGCAGCGACAGATCCAGGCCGGGGAAAAGCCCGGCCGCCTGACCGCCGAGCAGGCCGCCCGGCTGGAAAAGCTGGGCATCGCCTGGAAACAGCGGATGGAGCAGGCCTGGGAGCGGGGCTATGCCGCAGCCCGGGAGTACCGCGGAGAATACGGGAACCTGATGGTGCCGGTCCGCTACCGGGATAAAAACGGCTTTGCCCTGGGCGAGTGGATCGTTTACAACCGTCAGCGGTTCCTCGGCAACAATCTGTCCACCGACCGTGCCGAGCGGCTGGAAGCACTGGGCATGGTGTGGGACACCGTGCAGGACATCTGGGAGCAGAGCTACTGCGCGGCTGTCCAGTATTGGCTCGACCACGGCACGCTGGAAGTGCCGGTCAAGTACACCACCCCGGAGGGCGTGGCTCTGGGCGTCTGGCTGGGCAGCCAGCGGGCCGCCTACAAGGCGGGCACCATCAAGCCGGTGCAGAAAGCCTGGCTGGAGGCGCTGGACGTGGACTGGACCAACCGCAACGACCGCAAGTGGCAGGCCGCTTATGATGCCGCCGCGCGGTATTATCAGGCCCATGGCGACCTGAACGTCCCCTCGGAGTACATCGACCCGGACGGCGTGCTGCTGGGCAAGTGGGTCAGCCGCCAGCGTTACGCCTGGCAGAACCCGGACCGCAGCAGCGCGCGCCTTACCCCGGAGCGCAAGGCCCTGCTGGACCAGCTGGGCATGGTGTGGCAGAAGCCGGATTCCTGGCAGCACCGCTATGAGCTGGCCGCTGCCTACAAGGCCGCCCACGGCAGCCTGGAGCTCCCGGCCCAATACCGCACGGAAGAAGGGATCTGGCTGGGCAGCTGGCTCAGCCGCCAGAAGCAGCTGCTCCAGAAAGGGGATAAGAGCCTGCGCGGTGAGCGGGTCAAAGCCCTGAAAGAGCTCTTCCGGGGCGAGCCGGAGCGCCGGAGCGGGGCTGTCCGCACCCGTGCCCGCTGCAGCGTGCGGGAGCGGAACTGGCTCAACAACTACCGCCATGCCAAGGCCTACGCCAAGCGCCGGGGAGATCTGCTGGTCCCTGCCAGCTATGTGGATGAAACGGGGTTCCGCCTTGGCGTCTGGATCTCCAACCTGCGGGCCGCCCGCAAGACGCGGCCTGACTCGTTCCAGGTCACGCCGGAGCATATCGCGATGCTGGACGAGATCGGGATGCAGTGGGACGCCCGGGAGGCCAAGTGGCAGTGCGCCCTCCGCCGGGCCGGGGAGTACCGCGCCGCCCACGGGGATCTGACCGTACCCGTCAATTATAAAACGGAGGATGGCTTCTGCCTGGGCGACTGGATCCGCCGGATGCGGGAGAGCTATGCAGCCCATGACGCCCGGCTGACCCCGGAGCGGGTGGCAAACCTCAGCGCCCTGGGCATGGTCTGGGCACCGGCAGAGGGCTGAAAAACAATTGCATTTTTGGCGGGCCTGTGCTATACTAACCCCGTCTGAATAGAAAACAGCAGGTGCCTTTTGCCGCTTTCGGGCGGCGGAAAGGGTAAAAGAGAAGCGGGTGGGATTCCCGCACGATCTCGTCACTGTGATAAGGGAGCTTTGCGGCGTTGGCGCGTTTTGCGCCGGTCACTGGGGGAACCTCCGGGAAGGCAGCCGCGGGCGCGGGCAGTTCTGCCCGTCCCTTTCAGCCAGGAAACCTGCCTGCTGTTGGTACGGGAGCAGATGCTCCAGATCACGAGGAATTGGTTGTACCGAAAAGCCCAGAAATAACAGGGGTCTTTTTGTTGTGCACTCCGCGCGGCAAAAGGGCCCTTTTTGTGTCCGGGCGTACCGCCTGTACCCTTTCTGTCAGAAGATCCGCACACAAGCAAAAACAGGAAAGGAACAAACAAGAACCATGCGTAAACTCAATTGGAAAAAGACCGTGGCAGTCTCCGCCGCTCTGGCGCTCTGCGTCGGCACCCTGGCAGGCTGCGGCAGCAGCGCTTCCAGCAGCACCGCCGCTTCCAGCGAGGCAGCATCCAGCACTGCCGCCAGCGAGGTGAGCAGCGAGGAGGCTGACGAAGTGGCCGCAAAGAACGTGGCAGACCTGATCGACGCCATCTATGTGCAGGAGCGCAACG
>ERZ1106963.4377-NODE-4377-length-10598-cov-4.334819_pt1 | contig 10598 bp, 9 predicted proteins | sample MGYA00403681_ERZ1106963 | MGnify/ENA primary metagenome ERZ1106963 (study PRJEB35170, sample SAMEA104062407) | human gut metagenome | biome: human gut; feature: human-associated habitat; material: faeces | place: Denmark | collected 2012-05-03 ...
CACGCCAACAACAACTCCAAAAGTTGGATGAACTCGTCAAAGCTCGATTTGTCGAGATGTTTGGGGACCCTGTAACAAATCCGATGGACTGGCCTACGAAACCTTTGCTTGAAATGGGATACTGCAAAAATGGCATGAACTTCCATACGGGTGATAGTGGTATAGAAATGCACTGTCTGGGTGTTGGCGATTTCAAGGATTACTCTGTTATTGATGGCACAGATTATTTGCCTACTATATCCCTGAATGAGGCACCTCCCGAAGAAAGTATGCTGCAAGATGGAGATCTCGTCTTTGTCCGCTCTAACGGCAACAAAGCTCTTGTTGGCCGTTGCTTGCTTGTTTACCCTCACAATACACCAACCACTTATAGCGGTTTCTGTATTCGCTATCGGTTAACGAGCGCTGAGGTTAACATAGCCTATTTGCTTCGTGTATTAAAAACAGATTCCATGCGAAAGAAGATGGCAGGGCGTGGTGCCAATATCCAGAACCTCAATCAACAAATCCTTGCTGCTTTGAATATCCCGACACCACCACTGGAGTTACAGGAGTGGTTCACTGCCTTCATCGAACAAATCGACAAATCAAAAGTTGCCGTACAGAAATCCTTGGATGAAGCGCAGCTTTTGTTTGACAGCTTGATGCAGCATTATTTCGGCTAAAATAAGTAAATACGGGCTTATGCCGGGGCAGGACGATGGTACACAGAAAAGGAGTGTACCATCATGGAAGAAAAGCTTGTCACAATTCTCAACGAAATGGCGGAATATTTGAGCATTGCCCAGATGAAAAAGCTGCAAGAAGTGCTGCTGAAAAATCTGGCAGAAAACGAACCGCAAAAAGCGGAAATTTCCAACGCAGAATATCTGCAAATGTTTCTGGATGCCAAGAAAATCGAGGGCTGCTCTGAAAGAACGCTGCAATATTACCGTGTTACGGTGGAGCGAATGCTGCAAAGTATTACCACGCCCATCCGAAAAATATGCACGGAAGAAATTCGCAGTTATCTTTCGGGGTATCAGCAAATCAACGGCTGTGGCAAGGTGACTGTGGATAATATTCGCCGTAACATTTCCAGCTTTTTCTCATGGCTGGAAGAAGAGGATTATATCCTCAAAAGCCCTATGCGGCGAATCCACAAAATCAAGACAAAACAACAGGTTAAAGAAACAATCTCGGACGAAGCCATTGAGCAGCTGCGCGACCATTGCACCTGTGCGCGCGATTTGGCGATGATCGACCTGCTGTATTCTACAGGCATCCGTGTTGGTGAATTGGTAAATCTGAACATCGACGATGTGAATTTTGAAGCCCGCGAGTGTGTGGTATTTGGCAAGGGCGATAAAGAACGCCGCGTATATTTCGATGCAAAGGCAAAATTGCACCTACAAAATTATCTAAAGCACCGTACGGACCGCAACCCCGCCCTGTTTGTTACTTTGGACGCACCACATGACCGCCTAAAAATCAGCGGCGTGGAGGTTCGTCTGCGGGAACTGGGGCGCAGCGTCAATTTGGTAAAAATCCACCCGCATAAATTCCGCCGCACGATGGCAACCCGCGCCATAGATAAAGGTATGCCGATTGAACAGGTGCAAAAAATCCTCGGTCATTCGCAAATTGATACCACTATGCAGTATGCCATGGTCAACCAAACCAACGTCAAAGCCTCCCACCAGAAGTTTATCGCCTGATACAACTTCGGATTTGTGGGAGTAAACCGATGGCCAAACTAATTGAGATAACAGGAAAAGTTCTTTCTGGAGAATGGGGTACGGATGATGAATCAGGCAATGGTATCCCCGTGCTTCGGACAACTAATTTTACCAATGAAGGCATTGTCGATTATAGTAATGTAGTTACCAGAACAATTCAAAAGAAAAATATTGATGCCAAGTATTTACGGAAAGGCGATATTATAATCGAGAAATCTGGCGGAAGTGATAAACAGCCTGTTGGTCGTGTTATATATTTTGATGGTCCAGAAAGCACATACTTGTTCAATAATTTCACAGGTCTGTTGCGGGTCAAAAATCAAGCTGTTTGGCTTCCAAGATATGTATTTTCCATAATTATCGAAAAGGCGGCACAAGACCTTTTGAAAGTAAGACAACCGGGCTTCATAATCTGAAAACAGACGATTATATTTCGCGTTATGAAGTGCTTGAAGCGCCTATAAGTGAACAGCAATCAATATGTAAACAGCTTGATTACGTATATGACATTATAAAGACACGCCAACAACAACTCCAAAAGTTGGATGAACTCGTCAAAGCTCGATTTGTCGAAATGTTTGGTGGAATTCACGATAGTTCACTATACCCATATGTTCCGGTAAAAGAACTAACTCATGTTATAAGTGGGGGAACACCGAGTAGAGATGTCCTTGAGTATTGGTGTGACGGCACAATTCCTTGGGTCAAAACTACAGAACTGCAAAACAAAATCATTACTGAAGTCGACGAGCATATTACATCAAAAGGTTTGGCGGCTTCGTCTGCAAAAATTGTACCTCCAAATACAACTCTTATTGCAATGTACGGTCAAGGAAAGACAAGAGGGATGACTGGTTATCTCGGAATCAGCGCATCCACCAATCAAGCCTGTGCTTGTATTTTGCCATCTCCAGAAATCAATTCAGTATACATATGGAAATATTTTGAACTGTCCTATGACAAATTAAGAAATATGGCTAAGGGCGGTAATCAACCAAATTTAAATGGGAATATGATTAAAAATTTTCCTGTCTTAGTTCCGCCGATAAAACGACAAGAAGAGTATGTACAATTCGTCAACCAAGTCGACAAATCAAAAGCTGTCGAAGGATTATTATTCGTCGTTGTGCCTATAGGCATAATTTATAAACCAATTTAAATAGCAATGAGGTGAAAACATGAGTACTTCTGAATTTAAAAGAGAAGAAAAAACATCCATTCCCGTTGTTGCAATCTGCTATGATTTCGACAAAACTTTGTCTCCTGACGATATGCAAGCGCAGGGATATATCCAATCTGTTGGGTTTGACGTAGGCGATTTCTGGAAGAAATCAAACGGATTGGCACGCGGAAATGATATGGACAACAATCTTGCCTATATGTATGTCATGATGACAGAGTCGGAAGGCAAGTTTGTATTCAATCGTCAGAAACTGCAAGAATATGGTGCGCAGGTGCAATTATTTCCCGGTGTAGAGACTTGGTTTGAAAGAATTCGGAAGTATGGGAAAACCAAAGGCGTCGAAGTTGAGCATTACATTATTTCTTCCGGTCTGAAGGAAATGATTGAAGGAACATCGGTTGCCAAAAATGGCGCGTTCAAGAAAATATACGCCAGTTCTTTCTACTATAATGAGCGCGGCGTAGCAGTATGGCCTGCACAGGTTATAAATTACACAAATAAAACGCAGTTTCTGTTTAGAATTGAGAAGGGTGTTTTAGACATAAACGATCCCGGTGTTAATGAATATTTTACACCGGATAACATGCGAATTCCGTTCAGAAACATGATTTATATAGGTGACAGTGATACGGATATTCCCTGCATGAAACTGGTTAATTCCTATGGAGGCCACTCGATTGGTGTTTATAACGCAGATACTCAAGACAAGAAAAAAGTCTATAAAATGATGCACGATAAGCGTATCAAATATTTTGCACCGGCGGATTATTCAGACGGGCGTGAATTGGATACTCTTGTCAAGGCAATCATTGACCGAACGGCTTACAACGAAAAACTTGAGACTATGCACTATAAGAACCTGAATGAAGCCGCAGAAGCTGCTTCTGAAAAAAAGTGAAATTTTCTATGCAATACTGTATGGAGAACGTTTTATGACAAACTTCGATATTTTTACCGCCACCCCACAATTTGAGAGCTTTGCCTCGGTTGCTATTTCCGCCGAGCGCATCCTGCATATCGACCCGTCCGCCTGCGTCCTCAACTGCCGCCGTGCAATGGAATTTGCCGTAAAGTGGATGTATTCCGTAGATAAAGCGCTGGCCCTCCCCTATCAGGATACCCTCGTCAGCCTGATGAACACTGAGGATTTCCGGGATATTGTCGGCACGGACATCTGGCGGCGCATGGATTTTATCCGCCGTATGGGGAACAATGCTGCCCACAGCGGCAAAAAAGTCACCGAGGAGCAGGCCGGACTCTGCCTTGAAAACCTGTACATTTTCCTTGATTTTGTGGCGTATTGCTATGGGGAAAACTATACTGCCGGACACTTTGACCGCGCCCTGCTGGAGCAGCCCGCCGAAGCCCCCGCAGCGCAGCCTGACGAAGAAAAGGACATTGACCTTGCTGCCCTCATCGCAGAAAACGCCGCACTGAAAGAGGAACTCACCGCCCGCCGTGCCGAGCAGCAGCAGACCTATGTCCCCAAACCGCTTGATCTGTCCGAGTATAAGACCCGCAAGCTGTACATTGATACCATGCTCACCGATGCAGGCTGGACCGAGGGCAAGGACTGGCAAAATGAGGTGGAACTGCCCGGTATGCCCAACAAATCCGAGGTGGGCTATGCCGATTATGTGCTTTACGGCGATGACGGTCGTCCTTTGGCTGTGGTAGAAGCCAAGCGCACCTGTGTGGATGTGGCAAAAGGTCGCCAGCAGGCAAAATTGTATGCCGATTTGCTGGAAAAGAAGTATCACCGCCGCCCGGTCATCTTTTTGACAAACGGCTTTGAAACGCGCATTACCGACACGATTTACCCAGAACGCAAGTGCGCTGCCATTTATTCCAAACGCGATTTGGAAAAGCTGTTCAACCTGCAATCCATGCGTACCAGCCTGCGGAATGTGATGGTAGACCGCAGTATTGCCGGACGTTATTACCAAGAGGGCGCTATCAAAGCGACCTGTGATGCCTTTACCCGCAACCGCCGCAAGGCTCTGCTAGTCATGGCTACCGGCTCCGGCAAAACACGTACGGTGATTGCCCTGTGCGATGTGCTGCTGCAACACGGCTGGGTAAAAAACATCCTGTTTCTGGCGGACCGCAACAGCCTTGTCACGCAGGCAAAGCGCAGCTTTGTGAACCTGCTGCCGGACTTGTCCGTTACAAACCTCTGCGAAGAAAAGGACAACTACACGGCGCATTGTGTGTTTTCCACCTATCAAACCATGTACAATGTCATTGACAGCGTACAGGATGAGAACGGCAAGCTGTTTACCTGCGGACATTTTGACTTGGTCATCTGCGATGAGGCACATCGCTCGGTTTACAACAAGTACAAGGATATCTTCAACTACTTTGATGCCCCGCTGGTCGGTCTGACCGCAACACCCAAGGATGAAATCGACAAGAACACCTATGAAATTTTTGAATTGGAAAACGGTGTTCCTACCTATGGCTACGAGCTGGCGCAAGCCGTTAAGGACGGATATCTCGTAGATTTTTTGTCCGTTGAAACAAAGTTGAAGTTTATTGAGGAAGGCATTGTTTACGATGCACTTTCGGATGAAGAAAAACAGATTTACGAGAGCACATTTGAGGACGAAAACGGAGAGCTGCCTGAAAGAATCGATTCGTCGAAACTGAACGAATGGGTCTTTAACGAGGATACAATTTCCAAGGTTCTGAATACCCTGATGACAAAAGGTATCAAAATCGATTACGGCAACAAGCTGGGCAAGACAATAATCTTTGCAAAGAACCATGACCACGCGGAAAAAATAATGGAGGTATTCAATAAAGAATACCCCTATTTGCCCGGCTTTGCCAAGGTCATCGACAACTATATGACCTATGCCCAAAGCGCGATTGATGAATTCTCTGACCCGAAAAAGTTGCCCCAGATTGCAATTTCCGTAGATATGCTGGACACAGGTATCGATGTGCCAGAAGTGCTGAACCTTGTGTTTTTCAAAAAAGTTATGAGCAAGGCAAAGTTCTGGCAGATGATTGGTCGCGGTACGCGCCTTTGCCCTGCTCTGTTGGACGGCAAGGATAAAGACAAATTTTATATCTTTGACTTCTGCGGGAACTTTGAGTTTTTCCGCATGAGCAAGGGAAAACCCACTGCTAACATGATTGCGCTGCAAGGGGCAATTTTCCACTTGAAAGCGCAGATTGCTTTTAAGTTGCAAGATTTGGCATATCAGACCACTGATTTGATTGCGTTCCGCAAGGCACTTGTGGATGATATGGTGCGCAAAGTACAGGAGTTGAATAAAGACAACTTTGCTGTGCGCCAACACTTGAAATATGTGGAATTGTATGCCAACGCGGACAACTACACCGCTCTGACCTATGAGGACACCTTGCTGATGGGGCAGGAGTTAGCGCCGCTGATTACCCCCGAGGAGGACGATCCCAAGGCGCTGCGGTTTGATGCCCTGATGTATGGCATAGAGCTTGCCTACCTCGCTGGGAAAAAGTACGGCAAGGCACGCAGCGATTTGATGAAAAAGGTTGCTGCCGTTGCGTCTGTTGCAAACATCCCGGAAATCATGGCACAATCTGATCTTCTCAATAAGATTTTGCACACGGATTATTTGGAAACAGCGGGGATCAACGAATTTGAGCATATTCGCGAAAACCTACGCGACCTTATCAAGTATATTCCCATCGTAAAAGTTCGCTATGATACCAATTTCGATGATGCAATTCTGTCCGAAGATTGGAACGAGTCCGAGTTGGAAAACGATGACTTGAAAAATTACAAGGCCAAGGCAGAATTTTATGTGCGGCAGCATACGGATAACGCCGTTATTGCCAAACTGAAAGGCAACATTCCGCTGAATAGCGATGATGTAAAGGCACTGGAAGAAATTCTGTGGAACGAAGTCGGCACAAAGCAGGACTACGAAGCCGAGTACGGTCAAAAGCCTTTGGGCGAGTTTGTGAGGGAGATTGTCGGCCTTGACATGAACGCCGCAAAAGAGGCTTTTGCGCAGTATCTGAACGATGCCAGCCTTGACAGCAGACAGATTTACTTTGTGAACCAGATTGTAGAGTACATTGTGCATAACGGCATGATGAAGGATTTGTCCGTTTTGCAGGAGGCTCCCTTTACCGACCGCGGCAGCATCGTGGAAGTGTTCACCGATTTGTCTGTATGGGCAGGAATTCGTAAAGCGATAGAGCGCGTGAATGCAAATGCAGTGGCGGCATGATTTTTAAGTTCTGAGACGGTCGTGATATATATTTTCTTGGCGCTTGTCATGCCGTAGTGGCACCGCCCTTTGCACCTTATCCTGCACCATCCCGCAGTCCATCTCAATGTCAGCACAAGTGCCAATCTCCCGCCGCAGCTCTCTGATGCGGGCTGTGATTGCCTGTATTTGCTCCGAATAATCGGCAGGGGTAGTTTTACTCTTCTTGCGATAGAGCGCCCTACGCTGCGCCGTAAGGCTGTCGTATTCGGCTTGCAGATTTTCTTTGTAAGTCAGCAGTTCGTTAAGCGTTGTGATTTTCCGTTCCCACAAAAGGTCGCATTGCCGCCGGTAGCGATTGTACTTCAAGAAATCATCGCGCAGCAGGTAATAGCACCGCTTGCCGACTTTGCCTTTATATGCTTTTCTCAGCAATGCACAGTAGCGATAATAGCAAGCCATAAACCCGGTAATTTTGCGGTAACTGCAGTTCCATCTGCCGCAATACCGTGCGCGGCGGCGAACAGGCTTAGGCTGCTCTTTCGGCTGTCGGCGTGGTGGCTCAGGTGCTGTTTGCTGCTTATATTCCTGCTGCATCTCAGGCGGAAGTGTTTGCAGTTCCCGAAAGTATCTCCGCAGCGAATCTTCGCTGAAGTGGGGGCTGATTTTGTCCAATCGGATATTCTTCTGCGCTTCTTTATGGCGCACGGTCATATGCGCAGCTTTGGGTCCGTATTTCACCGCATACCCCATTTTCTGCAGCTCCGCAATAAACCCGGCAAAGCTGTCCGCAGTGGTCATTGCCACTTCCACATCCGCCTTTACCATGCCGCGCAACGTGGGCGAGCCTTCTTTTTCGTGTTTCCACTCGCCGTAGGATTTCCCGTGTCCGTCTGTTTCTACAACCGACAAGCGGTTTTCGCGGCACAGTTCGTCGGAAATAGCTCGAATACCCTTGTAGTAAGTAGTAAAATCATTACGAAACATTCGACCATCCATAAACGAAACCGAGTTTACAACAATATGGTTATGCAAGTGGCCTTTGTCTAAATGGGTGCTGACGGTACATTCAAACCGATCTGCTAAGAATCGCCGTGCGAATTCGCAGCCAATTTCATGCACTTGATCCGGCGTTGCTTCTCCGGGCTTAAAACTTTGAATAATGTGATAGCCCACATTGCCACCGTTCAAAGGCTTGCCCCATCGTTGTTTCGTTGCCTGCATAATGCAATAAGCATTTTGCGGCATACAATTAAAGCCCGAAACATAAAGCTGGTGTTCGGTTTTATCCTTGTTCTGTGTGTAGCCGATTAACCGCTGCATATCTGCCGTACTGAAATATTCTGTCTTTTGCGGATTGGCAGCATAGTCTAAGCAGCCTTTTAGTTGCCCACGAACGGGCAAAATCTTTGTAATAGCCATTAACTTTTCTCCTGCATAAACTGCCAGATGCGCTGCATGATGCGGCTCGCCTCGGCAAGTTGAGCATTTTCAATCTTGCCTGTACTGTTAGCCAGCCGGGTAAGCTGGTTCAAATTGTTGCCGACTGCGGCTACCTGTGCTGCCAAGGCTTTATAGCTATCCGGCGGGCGTTCGCGTATTGTACAGCCACTAACCAACGCTCGGAGAAATGGCTCCATCTTCATACCGGCTGCATCGCATTTATTTTTCAGTTGATGGTATTCTTCTTCGGTAAAACGTACCGTTACTTGTTTTTGGCGTTTTAACATTTGCTTTCTCCTATTGGGGTCTTAGGGGCTTGCCCCTAACAAACGGTCATTATGCTGGCATGACAGCATAATGACGTGCTTGCCGCACTGTCCGGGAACGCTATCACTTTCCCGGTAAAGAGAGTGAATCGTTCGTGTTTTCCTCTGCGTAAATCAGTTCAGCACACACAATTTCTTCGGCCTGTGCTTGCAAGCCTTGCATAGCTGCTGCCCATTCCAGCGGGTTACAACGTTTCATTTCTTCATTGATTTTGACTTCCGCTGCCAATACTTTGGTAAGACTTTCAACTTGACGATGTGCCTCGCAGTCAATGTTCGTGAGGTGCTGTGCCAGCGTTCCATCCAACAACATCTGGTCGCGCTCCATTGGTCGATGCTCATCAAGGTATCGCGCTCGCATCATGCCGTATTTTCCAATGGTGTTGTCTGTAATTGGACCATTTTCCAACTTTGGAATCAGATAGCCGTTTACATTCACATATTCCATTTTCATTGTGTAACCCTTTCATTCTGCAAGCCTTCTGAAAAAGAGAGACTGTTGTGCGGCAAATTTTCTGCACTGTCCTTTTTCTTTTTCAGATGGCTTATTTATAGTATTTGATATAGTAATTACTAAGAGTATTTAATTATAGTAATTATAATACTGCCTACATTACCGCCACTGCGCTTACCACAGGTGTGGTTACCACTGGTGCGGTTTTGTGGGTAGTGGTCATACCAGTAGGTACATTTTGTAGGGTGTGGTTGGCTTTCGTCAGATTGGTATTGCTGATGTTTCCCTGTGCATCGTAATAGATTAAATACACACCGTTCCAACCGTTATTGGAATCGCGCAGTTCATACTCATAGCAGAATCGTCCACGATTTGCCGGACGAACGTGCGCAACCAAATAGCCATTATTTTTCAACATATCCCATGCACGATTAAAGGCGCGTTCGCCCTCGGTGCAGTGGTTCATCAGCCATTGCTTTGTCAGCGGTACTGCGGTATAATCAATACGGGCAGCAATCAAGGCATACAACCCTTTAGCGCTCATGGATAAGCTATCGTTGAACAGTGCCTCGTTCTGCACAACAGAGTATCCGCGCGTTTTACGGACAAAAGCACCACTTTCAGCAGCAGAATTTGTGTTTTTCACGGTAAAATCTCCATACAAAGAAAAAAGATTTGGACTGAAATATAGCCAAATCTTCAAATTCTGTACAAATTTTCAATTTTCCCTGTGTTGTGCCAAAAAGTGTTGCCCGAAAAACGATTGTTGCCCAAATGTTGCCCAAACAGCCACGGGCAACATATAAAACGAAATAAGTCAAAATATCAAAAACAAGCGTAAGAACAGAAAACAGACGTTTCAACGCAAAGCGGAATAAAGAGATATAAGACGAATACCTTGATGTACTTGACTCGAAAGTTTGCATCCGGCAGGTCACCTTGTCCGCAGGAAATCCCATAACGGCGGGCTTTATCGGGTGTCGCGTACCCAACCTTTCATCGTTATCTTGCATCGAAATCTCGCATTTTTCCAAACGCTATGCGAGGCGGTGCGATAAAAACTAAATAAGCAGACGTATCGAAGCGGTCGTAACGAGATTGACTCGAAATCAATTTGGCAGCAATGCCACGTGGGTTCGAATCCCACCGTCTGCGCCAAAAGCAACGCCCTGCGGGGTGTTGCTTTTTATTTTTGCGGCAAACTATGCAAGGGCTGCAAGGTGGGATTCGAACAGCCCGTGCCCGGCGCTTTGCGTCCCGCCGGGCTGC
>ERZ1106963.4379-NODE-4379-length-10596-cov-3.498624_pt1 | contig 10596 bp, 6 predicted proteins | sample MGYA00403681_ERZ1106963 | MGnify/ENA primary metagenome ERZ1106963 (study PRJEB35170, sample SAMEA104062407) | human gut metagenome | biome: human gut; feature: human-associated habitat; material: faeces | place: Denmark | collected 2012-05-03 ...
GGCGGTCAGCATACTGCTTATTACAAGAATCCTAAAACAGGAACGAGAATGGATGTGAAAACAGAAAACGGTATAGGTTTTCTGAGTAGCATGAAAGGAGGAGAATGGGTACGTTATACATTCAATGTAAGTGAGGCCGGACGCTATGGCATTACATTCAGAGTGCGTCAGAAACGTAATGGTGGAAAATTTCGGGTAGCAGTCAATGGTGTATATAAAACCAATGATATAGTTCTTAATGGAGGCGTAAATACATGGATTGAATCTTATGTTTATCCTGTAGAGTTGCAGGAAGGCGAACAGTATATTGATATACGTATAAAGAGCGGTGATTTGGATATTGATTGGATAAGATTTGGTGAAGGAGCCAGTTTGATTCCTGGCATTATTCAGGCGGAAGATTACGATGATGGAGGATACTCCTTCAAGCAGGGTGAGTTTGGTAATTTCAAATCTTATCGAAAAGATAAGGGAGTAGCTATCAGTGCTAGCGATGGGGTTGTTCATATTAGTAATACTTCTGTTGGGGATTGGTTACAATATACATTTACTACTCAAGGAGGAGCATTTGAAATCAGAGTACGTGCGTCGGCAGAAAGAGACGGAATTTTCTCTCTCTCGTTTGATGACGGAAAACCTTTGAGTAATGTTGCTGTTTCTACTGGTGGTTGGACTACTTATCAGGAATTCATCGGGGCCAAAGTGAATTTGACACCAGGTAAGCACACAATGAAGATTCATATCGTTAATCCGTTGAATCTTGATTCATTTGAATTTCGGTAGAATTGAGATAGATGTATCAAATTTGATACATCCTGAAACAAAGTTTATAGACGAAGGCAAAGATACCCCCTATCTTTGCCTTCGTCTTTTAGATTAAAAGCTTGTATAAACTAGGAATACTTTGTTGCCATGAAAACAAACCCTTGGATGAAACTATGTAAAGGTGCAATACTTGCGTTAGCAGTCTCTTACGGACTGACTTATTGCCACACAACTAAAAGCAAGTTGACCTTGGAACAGAAAGGGGATAGCCTGACTGTCATCCACATTACCAATCCGACTAATTATATATTGCTTCCTATAGAAGAGGAAGCAGCGGAAAGTCAGGTTCTGCTTGATACCGGAGAGGCTGCGGATACCGATATGGATATTCGTTTGGCACAGACTCAAGTGGACTATTTCGTTCCATTTGCCTTGCCTGCCGGAGCGAAGGCTGCCACCGTGCGTGTTCGTAATAAATCAAAGGATGCACTTTGCTGGAAAGAAATCAAACTATCTGATACTTTTGATACAGCCAATTCGGAAAAGTTCCGCCCTGTTTACCATCATACTCCTCTCTATGGCTGGATGAATGATGCCAACGGATTGGTGTATAAAGATGGAGAATATCATTTGTATTTTCAATATAACCCTTACGGTTCTAAATGGGGAAATATGCATTGGGGACATTCTGTCAGTAAGGACCTTGTACATTGGGAACATCTGGAACCAGCTATCGCCCGTGACACATTGGGACATATCTTTTCGGGCAGCTCTATTGTCGATCAGGAGAATATAGCGGGTTACGGAGCAGGGAGTATCCTGGCTTTTTATACTTCTGCCAGTGACAAAAACGGGCAGATCCAATGTCTTGCTTTTAGCAAGGATAACGGACGGACATTTACTAAATATGAGAAGAACCCTATCTTGAGTCCTGCTGATGGTTTGAAAGATTTTCGTGATCCGAAAGTGTTCCGGTATGAACCGGAAGATAAATGGGTGATGATTGTCTCCGCCGATAAAGAAATGCGTTTCTATGACTCTAAGAATCTGAAGGACTGGAACTATATGAGCAGCTTCGGAGAAGGATACGGGGTACAGCCTTGTCAATTTGAATGTCCGGACATGGTGGAACTTCCAGTGGATGGAGATCTGAACCGTAAGAAATGGGCATTGATAGTGAACGTCAATCCGGGATGTTATTTCGGAGGAAGTGCCACTCAATACTTTACAGGAGACTTTGATGGAAAGAAATTCAGTTGTGACAGTCAGCCGAATGTCACCAAATGGCTGGATTGGGGGAAGGATCATTATGCTACCGTTTGTTTCTCAAATGCTGGAGAACGGACGATTGCTGTTCCTTGGATGAGTAACTGGCAATATTGTAATATTGTTCCGACAAAGCAATTCCGTAGTGCTAACGCTTTGCCGCGTGAGTTAAGTCTTTATACACAAGACAATGAAATTTATCTTTCAGCAGCTCCGGTACCGGAGATAAAGACTCTGCGAAAAGAAAAGAAAGAGATTCCGGCATTTACGGTTGCCAATGATTATCATATTGATTCTTTATTGGCTGATAATGATGGTGCTTATGAACTGGCATTGGAAATTACCGCCGGGGAAGCGGAGATTATGGGATTCAGCCTCTTTAATGATAAAGGGGAAAAGGTGGATATCTACTTCAATCTTCCGGAAAAGAGATTGGTTATGGACCGGACGAAAAGTGGTATCGTGGATTTCGGAAAGAAGAGTGTATCTCATGAAATAGAGGTTCACGACCGCAGAAAGACGACTTCCATCAATTATATAGATGATTTCGCATTAGCTACCTGGGCACCGATAAAGAAAGAGAATAAATATACGTTGGATGTCTTTGTTGATAAATGTTCTGTAGAAATATTCCTGAATGGAGGAAAGGTAGCAATGACTAATCTTATCTTTCCATCGGAACCATACAACCGTATGTGTTTTTATAGCAAAGGAGGTTCATTTCAAGTAGATTCATTCAATGCGTATCGGTTGGGTTTATAATAGAAATAGAAGTTACACAATAGGTGTTTACATAGATTCAGTGAAAGCAACAAGTATTGATTGCTTTTTAAGGATTCATAGGTTAGATTTATAAGTTAGGTTTTGTAGATTAGAATTAGGTATTTAGTAGCTGTCAGATGTGAAATCCGGCAGCTACTTTTTATTCATCAATTATTCATCAATTTCAATTGTATATCCTCCTTGGAATATCTCTTCCGGTTGTAAGTGCTGCATCCAGTCCTTATCTTTATATTCACCAGTATAATGTGCGCGGTCGCAACGTCCGTACCAAGGTTCGATGCAGACGAAAGGAGCATTCTTTGCAGGTGGAGACCAAAGACCGACTACCGGAGCGTTAAAATGTAAACTAAGATAAGCCTGTTTCTCTTTATTATATAAGGTAACTTTACGGACCTGTTCATTTTCCAGTATCAAAGCATCTTTATCAAAAGTATGCGTGTCCAGTGGTAATAATCCGTCTGTCAACTCTAAAGAATATTCTGTGGAAGGATCAGCGCATCCCTTTTCTGAAATGAGAATATATTTCAAACCGTTTTCCTTGTCAAATCCGAAGAACCCTCTTTCAGAATTGCTTGCATCGAATTCTGGCCAATAGAAAGCAGGATGTGCACCAATCTGAAAATACATTTCCTTGTCGCCAGTATTCTTTACTTCCCACATAACCTCAATTTTCTTTCCCTGGATGCGATAGCCTATTTCCAGACAGAATGGAAAAGGGTATTTATGCAAAGTTTCTTCATTGCTGACAAGGCGGTAACGTACTTCATCCTCTTTTTCAGAAATAAGAGTAAATCCCATGTCACGGGCAAAACCATGTTGAGTAAGCGTATAAGGAATCCCTTCATTCCGATACTCATTTTCCCATACGCTCCCTACAATCGGGAATAGGACAGGAGAGTGTCGCTTCCAAAAAGCAGGATCGGCTTGCCACAGATATTCTTTTCCATTGGCGACGATGCTGCAGAGTTCAGCTCCGTGAGGAGATACTTGAATCGTGAGTTGTTTGTTGGAGATTGTTTTCATATCGTTGATTTTTTCAGTTGACTACAACCAGTAGTTAACTCCATTTTTTAAGTTCTTATCACCTGCAAAGGTAATATTTTCCATACTTACTGGAGAATAGATATTCTATAATTCTTCTATTTCGAAGAATAATGTATAAAACCCTATAAAATAGCGTTCTATGCAACAAATGTTATAGCCTTTGAAACATTTTTTTCAGTCGTTTGATATAAATCAACCGTAATTTGCATCATCGATTTAGTAAAATTCGTACTTTTAATTTAATAACATCAAACTAATGCATCGTATTATGAAGAACAAAAAACTTCTTTGCAGCGTTTGTTTCCTGTTTACTTTCATGTCAGTCCTTTGGGGGCAAAACATAACAGTGAAAGGAAACGTTACTTCTAAAACGGACGGACAGCCGGTCATCGGCGCCTCTGTTGTTGAAGCTACAGCTACTGCTAATGGAACAATTACTGATTTAGATGGTAATTTCACCCTTTCGGTTCCGGCTAACTCTACTTTAAAGATTACGTATATTGGTTATAAACCGGTGACCGTAAAATCGGCTGCTATCATTAATGTATTATTGGAAGAAGACACTCAAATGGTAGATGAAGTGGTTGTAACAGGTTATACCACTCAACGTAAAGCTGACCTGACCGGTGCTGTTTCCGTAGTGAAAGTAGACGAAATCCAGAAGCAAGGGGAGAACAACCCGGTGAAAGCACTTCAAGGCCGCGTGCCCGGTATGAACATTACAGCGGATGGAAATCCGAGCGGATCAGCTACCGTACGTATTCGCGGTATCGGTACGCTGAACAACAACGATCCGCTTTATATCATTGATGGAGTTCCTACCAAAGCCGGTATGCACGAATTGAACGGAAACGACATTGAATCCATTCAAGTACTGAAAGATGCTGCTTCGGCATCTATCTATGGTTCGCGTGCTGCAAATGGCGTTATCGTCATTACTACCAAACAAGGAAAGAAAGGTCAGATTAAAATCAACTTTGATGCTTTGGTTTCAGCTTCCATGTATCAAAGTAAGATGGACGTGTTGAATACGGAACAGTACGGACGTGCCATGTGGCAAGCCTATGTAAACGATGGTGAGAACCCGAACGGCAATGCTTTGGGATATAACTACAATTGGGGTTACGATGCCAACGGAAATCCGGTACTACACAGTATGAGTCTTTCCAAATACCTGGACTCAAAGAATACAATGCCTGTGGCAGATACCGACTGGTTTGATGAAATTACCCGTACAGGTGTCATCCAGCAATACAATCTTTCTGTCAGCAACGGTTCGGAGAAAGGTTCTTCCTTCTTTTCTCTGGGATATTACAAAAACCTGGGTGTAATTAAAGATACGGACTTCGACCGTTTCTCCGCCCGTATGAACAGCGATTATAAATTAATAGATGATATCTTGACTATCGGCCAGCATTTCACCTTAAACCGTACTTCGGAAGTACAAGCTCCCGGCGGAATTATTGAAACTGCTTTGGACATTCCTTCCGCTATCCCCGTTTATGCTTCGGATGGTTCATGGGGAGGACCGGTAGGCGGATGGCCGGACCGTCGTAATCCTCGCGCCGTACTCGAATACAACAAAGACAACCGATACACTTACTGGCGTATGTTCGGTGATGCTTATGTGAATCTAAGCCTCTTCAAAGGATTCAATGTTCGTTCTACTTTTGGTCTGGACTACGCAAACAAGCAAGCCCGTTACTTCACCTATCCTTATCAGGAAGGAACACAGACCAACAACGGCAAGAGTGCAGTGGAAGCCAAACAGGAACACTGGACCAAATGGATGTGGAATGCCATTGCCACTTACCAGTTGGAAATAGGCAAACATCGTGGAGACGTTATGGCAGGTATGGAGCTGAACCGGGAAGACGACAGCCATTTCTCCGGCTACAAAGAAGATTTCTCTATCCTTACTCCCGACTATATGTGGCCCGATGCAGGTAGCGGCACAGCACAGGCTTATGGTGCCGGCGAAGGTTACTCGCTTGTCTCTTTCTTCGGCAAAATGAACTATTCTTATGCTGACAAATATCTGCTTTCATTGACGCTCCGTCGTGACGGTTCTTCCCGCTTCGGTAAAAACCATCGTTATGCCACTTTCCCTTCCGTTTCTTTGGGATGGCGCATCACACAGGAGAGCTTTATGAAGGAACTGACTTGGTTGGACGATCTGAAACTGCGTGCTTCATGGGGACAGACCGGTAATCAGGAAATCTCCAACCTTGCCCGTTACACTATCTACGCTCCTAATTATGGAACAACAGATTCATTTGGCGGTCAAAGCTACGGTACGGCATACGATATTACAGGTTCTAACGGAGGTGGTACTCTGCCTTCCGGATTCAAACGTAACCAGATTGGTAATGACAATATCAAATGGGAGACAACCACACAGACGAACGTCGGCATCGACTTCAGTCTGTTCAAGCAATCTCTGTATGGTTCATTGGAATACTATTACAAGAAAACCACCGATATTCTGACTGAAATGGCAGGAGTGGGAGTATTGGGAGAAGGTGGCAACCGTTGGATTAATTCGGGCGCAATGAAAAACCAGGGTTTTGAATTCAACTTGGGCTACCGCAACAAGACTGCCTTCGGACTGACTTACGACCTGAACGGAAACATCTCCACTTACCGGAATGAAATTCTTGAACTGCCGGAGACAGTGGCTGCCAATGGAAAGTTTGGTGGTAATGGAGTAAAAAGTGTAGTCGGTCATACATACAACTCACAAGTGGGCTACATTGCCGACGGTATCTTCAAATCACAAGAAGAAGTGGACAATCACGCTACGCAGGAAGGTGCAGCCGTAGGCCGTATCCGCTACCGCGACATCGACCATAATGGTGTGATTGATGAAAAAGACCAGGAATGGATTTACGATCCGACTCCTGCTTTCAGCTACGGATTGAATATCTACCTGGAATATAAGAACTTCGACCTGACTATGTTCTGGCAAGGCGTTCAGGGAGTAGATATTATCAGTGACGTGAAGAAGAAAAGTGACTTCTGGAGTGCATCCAACGTCGGCTTCCTGAACAAAGGAACCCGCCTGCTCAATGCCTGGTCGCCTACTAATCCGAACTCTACGATTCCGGCATTGACCCGCAGCGATACAAACAATGAACAGCGTGTTTCCACTTACTTTGTTGAAAACGGTTCCTTCCTGAAACTGCGTAATATCCAATTAGGCTATACAGTTCCGGCAGTAATCTCCAAGAAGTTGAGAATGGAACGTTTACGTTTCTATTGCAGCGCACAAAATCTGCTGACGATCAAGAGTAAAGACTTTACGGGAGAAGACCCCGAAAACCCGAACTTCTCTTATCCGATCCCTGTGAATATCACCTTCGGACTTAACATCGGATTTTAATTCACTTCATTTATAAAACGAACTATCATGAAAAAGATACTATACATAGCAACCATCGGATTTACCTTGCTGACAAGCAGTTGCAACGATTTTCTGGATCGTCAGGTTCCGCAGGGTATTGTGACCGGCGATCAGATCGCTTCTCCCGAATACGTGGACAACCTCGTGATTTCAGCCTACGCCATTTGGGCAACAGGTGACGACATCAACTCTTCCTTCTCGCTTTGGAATTATGACGTGCGTTCCGACGATTGTTATAAAGGCGGTTCCGGTACGGAAGACGGCGGTGTGTTCAACGCACTGGAAATTTCTAAAGGTATCAACACCACCGACTGGAATATCAACGATATATGGAAAAGACTGTATCAATGCATCACCCGTGCCAACACAGCCTTGCAGTCACTCGACCTGATGGATGAAAAGACTTATCCGTTGAAGAACCAGCGCATTGCTGAAATGAGATTCCTGCGCGGACACGCCCACTTCATGTTGAAGGAACTGTTTAAGAAGATCGTTATAGTAGACGATGAAAACATGGACCCGGATGCTTACAACGAGCTTTCGAATACCACCTATACCAATAACGAACAATGGCAAAAGATAGCAGACGACTTCCAGTTTGCCTACGACAATCTGCCGGAAGTGCAGATAGAAAAAGGACGTCCCACACAAGCTGCCGCTGCCACTTACCTGGCAAAGACTTACCTGTTTAAAGCCTACCGTCAGGATGGAGTGAACAACAACCTTACCGGTATCGACGAAGAAGACCTGAAGCAGGTAGTGAAATATACTGATCCTCTCATCATGGCCAAAGCCGGTTACGGATTGGAAAATGATTATAGCATGAACTTCCTGCCTCAATATGAAAATGGCGCAGAGTCTGTATGGGCGATTCAATATTCTATCAACGACGGAACATACAACGGTAACCTGAACTGGGGAATGGGACTGACAACTCCGCAGATACTAGGTTGCTGTGACTTCCACAAACCGAGCCAAAATCTGGTGAACGCTTTCAAAACCGACTCGCAAGGAAAACCGTTGTTCAATACCTACGATAATGAGAACTACGAGGTTACGACGGACAATGTAGACCCCCGTTTATTCCACACGGTAGGTATGCCGGGCTTCCCTTATAAATACAACGAAGGCTACCTGATTCAGAAGAATGATGACTGGAGCCGTAGCAAGGGACTTTACGGATATTATGTTTCGCTCAAAGAGAATGTAGACCCGGACTGTGACTGCCTGAAGAAAGGTTCTTATTGGGCAAGTTCCCTGAATCATATCGTTATTCGTTATGCAGACGTATTGCTGATGCGTGCCGAAGCCCTGATACAGTTGAACGACGGACGCATTGCCGATGCCATTTCACTTATCAATGATGTACGCAGCCGTGCAGCCGGAAGTACAATGCTGATCTTCAATTACAAAGAAGAGTACGGAGTAAACTTCAAAGTAACTCCTTATGAACTGAAAGCATATACACAGGATGAAGCCATGAAAATGCTGAAATGGGAACGCCGTATAGAGTTCGGTATGGAAAGCTCACGTTTCTTTGACCTCGTAAGATGGGGAGAAGCCAAAGACGTTATCAATGCTTATTATGTGACCGAAGCAGCCCGTTGTTCTATTTACAAGAATGCAGGTTTCACGGAAAATAAGAACGAATACCTTCCAATCCCATTCGAACAGATCAGTGCCAGTAACGGAAATTATACACAGAATTTCGGTTGGTAATCATCAATCTTAAAACAAAGAATAAAATGAAATCAATCATAAAACAACTCTATACCATCCTGTTGGTGACTGTAGCATGTCTGACAGTTGCGGGATGTAGCGATGACTTCAAATCCAATCTTCGTCTGGACGGAGATGTATGGGTGAACTCTATCAAACTGGATGAATACGCAGGGACGATCGATTATCAGAATAAGACAATCGTAGTGGGAGTTCCTTACGATTATGACGTTACCCGGATGGCCGTCAGTGAAATCAATCTTTCCGAAGGTGCTACGGCGAGCATCGCTGTCGGTGAAACAATCGACTTTTCTCTTCCCGTATCTTTGACCGTGAAGAATGGCGACGTACAGATGAACTATACGATTACCGTGAAGAGAGACGAAGCAAAGATACTGACCTTTAAGTTGAATGATACGTATGTCGGAAAAGTAGACCAGCTATCAAAAACAATCTCTGTAGTTGTTCCGCTGACAGTGGATATTACCCAGTTGAAAGGTACATTCACTGGATCGGATGGAGTCACTGTGACTCCGGCATCCGGCAGCATTCAGGACTTTACCAACCCTGTCACTTATACAGCAACTTACCGTTCGGCAGTGACTTCTTATGTAGTAACAGTTACTCAAGGAAATGTAATTCCGACTGCCTTTATCGGCACAGCTTCTTCTGTGAGCCAACTGACAAGTCCTGAAGAAAAAGCCGCTGCCCAGTGGATGATGGATAATATATCCATGTCCGAATACATCTCATTCAAAGATGTAGTAGACGGAAAAGTAGATTTAGGTAAATATACTGCAATCTGGTGGCATTTCCATGCGGACAATGGCGATAATCCTCCTTTGCCGGATGATGCGAAAGCTGCCGTAGAGAAATTTAAAGTCTACTATCAAAACGGTGGTAACCTGTTGCTGACCCGCTATGCAACTTTCTATATTAAGGACCTTAGCATTGCAAAAGACGAGCGTGTACCCAACAACAGTTGGGGAAGAAGTGAAGACTCACCCGAAGTCGTTGATGGGGCATGGAGCTTTCCAATTGTCGGCAACGAGTCGCATCCGTTATTTCAGGATTTAAGATGGAAAGATGGTGACAAAACAAGAGTCTATACCTTTGATGCTGGTTACGCGACTACCAATAGTACGGCACAATGGCATATCGGAACAGACTGGGGAGGTTATGAGGATCTGAACGCATGGCGTAGCTTGACAGGAGGAATCGATGTGGCATGCGGAGACGACGGTGCAGTAATCATAGCCGAATTCGAGCCGCGCGCCAATAGCGGACGCACGATCTGTATCGGCTCCGGTTGTTACGACTGGTACGGTAAAGGCGTAGACACTTCTGTCGACTACTACCACTACAACGTAGAGCAAATGACTCTGAATGCAATCAACTACTTATGTAAATAAAAGAATAAGCAATAATTATGAAAAATATGATCTTACATATAGCAATCACCACGCTGTTGGCCTCAATGAGCGCTTGCAGTGATGAGATGGATCCCGTATTGACTCAAAGAGACTGGGACGGTACAGCCACTTACTTCCAATCGGCCGACGAGCATGGCTTCTCGATGTACTATAAACCGCAGGTAGGCTTTGTCGGTGACCCGA
>ERZ1106963.4383-NODE-4383-length-10588-cov-2.960220_pt1 | contig 10588 bp, 4 predicted proteins | sample MGYA00403681_ERZ1106963 | MGnify/ENA primary metagenome ERZ1106963 (study PRJEB35170, sample SAMEA104062407) | human gut metagenome | biome: human gut; feature: human-associated habitat; material: faeces | place: Denmark | collected 2012-05-03 ...
TCCCGCGCCGTTTTTTCCGACAATTGCGAGCATTTCCCCTTTGTTAATACGGAAATGAATATCCGACAGGATCGGTTTGCCTGTAATATAGGAAAAGTCCAGATCCAACACTTCGAGGGCCGGCTTTTCCTCTCCTTGAATCTCCGGCAGGGAAACCTTCTCGAACCAGTCCCTTACCTTTTCCTGATAAGGCTCCAGATTCATCGTCTCGATATGTTGAGGATGATCCTTTGCCGCAACCTGACATCCCGCATGTTTGAGCGCCGTCACATACAGCGGCTCACGGATGCCCTCCTGAATCAGAATATCGGAGGCAAGCAGCTCGTCCGGCGTCATATCCGCTACAACCCTTCCGTCCCCGATCACCACAATTCTGTCTACATCCCGGTAAAGGGCATCCTCTAACCGGTGTTCGATAATGATAACCGTCTTGTCGCGCTCCCGGCAGATCCGGTCGATCAGGTCGATAGCCCGCTTGCCGGTCGCCGGGTCAAGGTTTGCCAGCGGCTCATCAAACAGCAGGATATCCACATCATCTACCAGCACGCCCGCCATGGAAACTCTCTGCTTCTGTCCGCCGGAAAGCTCCGTCGGTGCATTGCCGAGAAGGGCTTTGATATCCACAACCTCTGCCACTTCATCTACTGCACGGAACATCTCTTCCTGCTCTACGCAGTCGTTTTCCAGTGCAAAAGCAACATCTTCTGCAACCGTCAGGCCGATAAACTGGCCGTCTGTATCCTGCAGCACCGTACCGACGATTTTGGACATTCCAAAAATACCGGTTTTCGCAGGATCTTTACCGCCCACAGTCAAAGTTCCGCTGCTTTCGCCAGGGTATGAAAAAGGAACCATCCCGTTGATGCAGTGCACCAGAGTCGATTTTCCCGACCCGGACGGTCCCACGATTAAAACCTTCTCTCCGGGATTGACCGTCAGGTCAATCTCCCGGAGTGTAGGCTCTGACTGTGATCGATATTTAAAAGTATAGTTTTTAAACTCGATGATCGGAGTCATGTATCAGTCCTCTTTGGAAAGGCTTCCGGACTTTGCGCCGACCTTGGAGTAGGCAACTAACAGCAGAGTTCCCAGAATGCCGATGATAATTACATTTGCAACAAAAGCGGTCACGCCCTGTGTGAATACCTTCTTTACAGGCTCTGCATAAATTACGATGTCCAAAACCGGAGCAACCAGAATCCATGCCAGTGCGTTTGCAACAACCTGTACGATATTGAACAGGCCGATTTCCTTGCCGCCGAAGCTGCCCTCTTTTACTTTATACTTCGCAGCAAACAGGCCAACGATGATGCCGAATACAGCGTCCGGGAATACCCAGCTCCACCATACGCTTCCGTAGAATACTGCATCACCCAGTGCATGACCGATCAGACCGATGGCGCCGCCAACAACGGGACCAAAAATAGCGGAGAAAAATGCAAGTACCGCTGCGCGGGTCTGCAGAGCTGTGTTCGGGATGAAACCAACCGGGATCTGCACGTTGGTTAAAACAACGAACAGTGCGGTTCCGATACCCATCGCTACGACATGCTTGATGCCAAACTTCTTATCCATGAGTAAATCCTCCTCATAAGTATTTATTTGTGGAAAACCACGTTCTTACTATAGCGAATCACTCCGGATTTTTCAATCCCTTTTCTGTCTTTTCTCCCTCGTTTGCGTCTTCCAGTACAATTTCCGACGCAAGAGTGTCGATATCGGAATACCACACCCGAAATACCGCCTGCGCTGCATTCGCGTAAATATGGGGCAGTTTCGACTTCTCTTTTCCGGCGTCTTCCAGCACATCCAGGATTTCCCGCAGCACGTCCCTCGTCAGATACGATCCGCGCCAGTGAAACGTCAGGACTTTTCCTTTTTTTTCCGCCTGCTGCGCGCGCTTTTTGACCTCCTCCATTTTCGTAAAGGAAAGCTTCTTTTCCTTATAATAAAAATGTCCATTGTCCGTGCACGCCGGCGCCGGTGCGATCAGCGGCTCATGGTCGCGGAACATCGCCTTATCGTCGAGATTAAAATAATCGTAACGGCACTCGGCATCCTCCCGCGCCCCTCTGGTCAGACTATTGTCAAATGTCGCATCCAGATGATAATACTGCCCGCCGATGCGCACGATATTCCAGGTGTGGCGATATTTGATGCCTTTTTCCGGATTGTTGCCGCAAATCGCAATCATACACCATAGCCCGAGCGCGTCGCAGAGCACCTTGACCGCCTTTGCAATTCCCTCGCAGACGCCTACGCCCTGCCCCAGCGGTCCGATGATTTCATGAGAATACGGCTTTTTTAACTTGTCATACCGTACATTTTTGCATATAAAATCGTGCACATATTTTTCTTTTTCCCACTCCGAAAGTCCCTGCGCCTGCCGTGCAAGCTTTTCCACCCGCGATGTCAGCGCTATCTGATGCTCTTTGATTTTTCCTTTTTCAAACAGATATTCCGGCACGAAAATCAGGTTCGGGGAGTCGGGGTAATATTTCCATGAAAACCCGACCACCCAGAATATTTCCGGGTGATCCAGCCGCATCTGGAAAAAAATGTCATACAGCTCTTTTCCATCCACACGCGGCAGCTGAATCTGATCCGCCAGCTGCCGGACGCCCTGCAGCATGCCGTGATACACTGCCTGCTTCTGCCTGTCCATTTTCTGATAATAAAATTCTTCCATCTTACAGTGTAATCTCCTGTTCCAGCCCGAACGAATAGATCAGCTTTTCCTTCACGCATTTTCCGGTCAGCCGCACAAGTGCTTCCTCATAATAGTCCAGCTGAACCCGGTAGCGCAAAATCAGCTCCTTCGGGTCTTTTACCAGATCGGTCTTATAATCTGCCAGCACGATGCCGTCCTCTTCCTCCAGATAAACATCGATAATTCCCTGGATCAGCACGGTTTCATCCTCCGGAAAGTCTGTATTTAAACGGTTTGCCGAAAGCCCCAGCACAAAGGGCTGCTCCCGGTGCAGTCTGTTGCTTCGGGCAGCCTTTGCCATGCGCGCTGCAAGAGGCGTCTGTAAAAATGCCCGGATCTTGTATACATTGATCGCAGCAGCATATTCCTCCGACAGCCTTCGGTCTGCTTTGCATTCTTCGATGACCGTACGGATTTTCGCCGCCGTCCAGGTTTCCTGCCGTTCAAAGGGGAAAATCTCCAGCAGTCTGTGGTACGCACTTCCCCGTGTCGTCCCGCTCACGGTTTCTTCCTGTTCCTTGACAAACTGCGGCAGATACGGCACGACCTCTTCCTCCGGGAACAGCGTAAGCCCTTCCGCAGCTTCCTCCTGCATACCTTCTTTTTTCAGCTCGGAAACGGTTGTTTTGACAAAAAGTCCCGCCAGGTTTTCATGTGCATAGGGCTTCTGCAGGCGCTCGCACAGCGCAAGCTCTGCCGCCTCCGGCTCTTTTCCGGCTTCCTCAAAAAGCTTCTGCCTGCTGTTGTATCCCAAGGACGCACGCACAAGCTCTGCCTGCAGCAGTTCTTCCTGCGTACAGATCTGAAGCCGACGTCCGACGGACTGCCATGCCGGAAGCACCAGATCATAATAGGAAGACGCTTCCTGCAGCCGCAGCGCCGAATAGCCATACGCACCCTGTGTAGTATCCTCCTGGGGCAGCTTGTCTTCTTTACAGGTTCCGGTCAGAATCAGCTTTTCCTCCGCACGCGTCAGCGCAACATATAGAACTCTCAGTTCTTCTCCCATGCTGTCGGCATTTAATTTGCGCGCCAGCACATTTTTTTTCAGCGTCGTATGTCGGATCCGTGCTGTCGGATCCACCCAGTCGATCGCCAGTCCCAAATCCATATCCATCAGCACCGGAGCCGCGCTGTCCTGCCGGTTAAAGCGTTTCGACAGTCCCGACACAAAGCATACCGGAAATTCCAACCCCTTGCTCTTGTGAATGCTCATGATCCGCACGACATCCGCGTTTTCGTCCGACGCGCCCGTTTCGCCGTAATCAATGTCATATTTTTCCAGCTGTTCCATGTACCGGATAAAATGAAACAAACCGGAATAACTCGTCTTTTCAAAGCTTTCTGCCCGCGTCAGCAGCATTTCCACGTTGATTCTGCGCTGCACACCTCCCGGCAGCGCGCTGACCGTATACAGATAGCCCGTTTCCTCCAAAAACTGCTCCATCAGCTTGTGAATCGGCAGATAGACCGCGTACTCGCGGTAGCAGTTTAAAAAGGAAAGAAAGCTGCAGCATTTTTCGCGAAGGGAGGCATCAGCACCATTGCTTCCGCTGCCATATCCTACGCTGCCTTCACCACTTTCTCCTTCTCCCGCCGCCAGCTTCACGCAGTCGTACAGGCAGCGTTTTCCCGTCTCATCCAGTGCGCGCAGCGTCGCCAGCTGCGCATCGCTGAATCCAAACAGCACCGATTTGAGTACGCCGAACAGTGGGATTTCCTGCAGCGGATTGTTCAGCACACGCAGGAAATTCAAAACCGTCTGCACCTCCGTCGCCGCAAAATACCCCGTCTTGGACGTCACAAAGACCGGAATGGCATTTTCTTCCAGTATCTTTTTAAACGACTCGTCCCAGCCGGATGTCGTCCGCAGTAAAATCACGATATCCTGATACCGCGCCGGGCGCAGCTGTCCGCTTTCGCTGTCCCGCACCGGGAGCTTTCCAACGATTTCGTGGATTTTTCCGGCGATCATTTTCGCTTCCAGCTCCTTCGGGTCTTCGCCCTTTTCGCCGGATATTGCAGCAATGCAAAGCTCCGGCTCGTAAGGGGAGCGGGCAGTCGAAGCTTCGCAATCTTCCCCCTCCGGTACAGCACTGCCCTGCTTTTCTTCGCCGCCGGGCGCTGCGCCTTTCTCTCGTGCTTCTGCTGCTGCGTCGATTCTGTGCTTCTGCTGATGCCGCCTGATTTCCGCACTTTTCTCCCGCGCGTCCGCTGCTTCGCCATCTGCCTCCGGGAACTGCGCCGCCGGGTACAGCGCCGCATCCGCGTCGTATTCCACTCCGCCAAGCTCTCGGTGCATCAGCTGTAAAAACAGGTCGTTGACGCAGTCCGTCACCTCATGGCGGCTTCGAAAGTTCTGCTTTAAGTCCACACGGACGCAGCTTCCATCTTCTTTTTGATAGGTCGCAAATTTTTCCAAAAACAACTCCGGCCGTGCAAGGCGGAATTTGTAAATGCTCTGCTTGACGTCACCTACCATAAACCGGTTAAATCGCCCGTCGTCCTCGCCGGAAATACTCTGTAAGAGAAATTCCTGCACGAGGTTGCTGTCCTGATACTCGTCGATCAGAATCTCTACGAACTGTTCCCGATATTCCAGCGCCGTATCCGACGGCACCATCTGTCCGTTTTCCTCTTCCTTTAGCAGAATCTGCAGTGCCAGATGCTCCATGTCCTCAAAGTCCAGCAGGTTCTTTTCCCGCTTTTTCTCCGTCAGTCTTTCTCCGAACAAAAGCGCCAGATCCACCAGCTCGCACAGCGCAGCGTCCGCCTGTCTGCATTCTGCAAGCCACTGCTTCGGACCGGATGCGAAATATTTTTCGGAAAGCGTCCCCAAAAGGCTTTTCACACGCTCCCGCATCGCCTTGACCAGCTCCCGCTTTTCTGCCGACACGCTGTCATCCTTTTTTGCTGCCATGCGGGCGTAGGAAATGCCCTGCACCCGCGCTGCAAGGGCTTCGAAAGCATCTTTCGCAACGGACGAGTCCATTTCTGCAGATGCCACAGACTGCTCTGGTTCTGATGCTGTCTGCACCACGCTCGCCAGCTCCTGTTCCAGCCCTGCGATCAGCTCCTGATCCTGTTCCAGCGCCACAGCGTAAAAATACGGCCCATCCGGCTCCTCGCACATCTTCAGCGCAGCTTTTTCCTGCTCTTTGCATTCCTGCAGCAGGGCTGAAATTTCCTGCATCATGCCTGCAAACCACTCTGTTTTTACAAGCTCCTCAAACGTCTCCACATGATAATCCATGCGGTGCTGCCGCAGCCATTTTTCCGGGAAAGGATAGCTTCCGGAAAAGGTATATAACCGTTCGATCAGCTCTTCCAGCCGTTTTTCCCGACCATCGTAGGCAAAATATTCCACGCAGTCGGTAAATTCCTGCCGTCCCAGCGCGAACTGCTCTTCCAGAAGCTCTGACAAAACCTCCTGCTTCAACAGGCGTATTTCGCCCTCGTCCGCCGTCCGAAAATCCGGGTCGAGGCCGATATCGTTGAAATGATTTTTGATCAGATATAAACAAAAGCTGTGGATGGTCATGATCTTCGCATTGTGGATCAGCATCAGCTGCTTTTTTATATGCTCGTTGTCCGGCTCTGCCTCTACGCGGTCGGACAGTGCCTTCGTAATTCGCTCCCGCATCTGTGCTGCCGCCGCATTCGTAAACGTTACGATCAGTAACCGATCAATATCCACTGCCCGCGCCGAATCGCATCCTGAACCGGAGACCAGCTCTACAATCCGCTCGACCAGCACCGCCGTTTTGCCGGAGCCTGCCGCCGCCGACACCAAAATATTACAGTTTCTCAGATCAATGACCCGCTGCTGATCCTCCGTGAACTTCATTCCCATCGGCGACCTCCTTTCTGATAAGCTCCATCGCTTCGTCTTCTTTCAGGTTTTCCAGCTCGCGCATTACAAACCCGTCGATCTTTTTGTCAAATCCGCACACTTTCTGGTACGCGCAGTATTCGCAGGCGTTTCTGTTGCCCTGCTCATACGGGTCCAATGCGATTTTTCCATCCAAAATCTGCCGTCCCGCCTGCCGGATTTTCTGCTCCACAAATGCCGATACCGCCTGAAAATCCGTCTCTTCCAAAACACTCGAACGCGCCGAAAAGCTGCCGTCCTTTTTCCGTTCCAGCGGTACCACATCCGAACGCCCTAAAAAGCCCTGATCCAGCCCATCGACAACGTCCTCCCTGGCATTCACAATGCCGGTTGTCCGCAGGGCGCGCAGCACCTGCGCATTGACCTCCTCCGCCGAAGGCTCGCCCTCCGGCATCTCAATCATCGGATCCTGCACCCGGTAATACAGCATCGCCGCCGGGACGATTTCTTTCTCCGGATGCTTTTTTCCGGCAATTTCCATCGCAGCATTCATGTATACAACAAGCTGCAGCTGCAGCCCGTAATACAGCGCTGCCAGCGAAAACTCCCTGCTGCCGGACTTATAATCCACGACCTTGACATAAACATGCTCCCGGTCTTCTTTCATATCCACACGGTCGATTCTGCCGCGCAGCCGCATTTTTTCCTGCTCAGAAAGCGCGATATTGACCGCATCCAACTCCTCCAGCACCGAAAACGAAACCTCGAACTTCTCCGGCACAAAGCTGCCTTTTTTGAGCTGATACTGCATGGCCCTTACCGTCCGTTTTAAAATCCGCTTGATCCGCTGCACGATATAGGCGTTTCTCGCGCTGTCAAACAGCACCGTGTGATGATACGTCACAGCATACGCATCCACCGCCTCGTCCACCAGCCGCTCGCCCTCTTCCTCAGTAAAATCAAACCAGTTTTTGCCGATCTCCTTTAGTTTTTCCGCAAAAATTTCCAGCACGCCGTGGTAGAGATTTCCCATGTCCACCGCTTCAAACGCGAACTCTTCCTGCTCCTTTAACTTCATGCCATAGCGCAGAAAATGGGCATAAGCGCACGCTGCAAACTGCTCCAGACGGCTGACGCTTCCGGAAATCGTCTGCCCGTAAAGCGCTGCTGCCACCGCCTTTCCAAGGGACGGCTCCTGATAGGAAAAAAATGCCGTATCCGTCAGCTGTCCGCTCCACAGCCGGTACACATCCTGCCGCTGGTAAACCCGGTACAGCGTCAGAAACTCACGCTCCGCTGCCTCATCCAACAGCCCATCCGCATAGCTTCTAAGTCCATTCGCAAGATATTCCCGTCCATCCGAAAAAGACTGCACCTGTAAAAGCATGGGCTCCAGCTCCGGCTTTTCTGTCGGAATCGTCGGAAACAGCCGCTGCACCTGCCCCACCAGAAAGCTCTTTCGCAGCGCCCTTCCTTCCAGATTCATCCGCGCCCAGGAAAGCACCAAAAGCTCGGATGGCTTTGTCATATTCAAATACAAATAAAACCGCTGAATGTACATCTGCTGCCGCGGCGACGGCGCAAGCTCCTGTCCGGAGCCGGTTAAAAATTCCCGGTCGAGGTCGGAAATAATCCCTCCGTTTCCCGCGTTGCCAGGAATATTGCCGTCATTTACGCCTGCAAAAAACAGCGCCTTCACCTGTTTTAAACGCGTCCGCTCCATATCCCCCGCCACCACGCGGTCCACATTCTGGGGAATCGTGCCAACCTGCAGTTCTTCGAATCCGGCTTCCAGAAGTTTTGCAAATTCCTCTGCCGTCGTCTCCTCTTCCCCGACCAGGCTCACGATCTGATCGAGCAAATCCATCACCAGCCGGTAAATCTGCGCATACCCCCGCTCCCGCACCGGATCGCCCGCCTCTGCAAAGCGCTGCTCGAAGCTTTTTAGCTTCTGCTGGATTTTACTCTGCGCGATAAACTCATACAACCCCTGTGCGTACTCCTTCGTCGTTTTGTATTTTCCATACAACGGCGCAAGCCCCAAAACCAGCCGCTCCCGCAGTGCATTCAGCTGCGCCAGCTCAGCCTTTGCGTCCAGCATATTTTCCGTCGGATACACAAACAGCGTCTCCCATTTTTTCCGCCCACGGATACCCAACGCCCGTACATAAACCTCCAGCCGATCCGTTTCCTCCGGCGCAAAATCCGCCAGACCGCTGCGCAGATAGTGGAAAACAGATTCATAGCTATAGTTCTTTACCCGTACCTGCAGTGCGCTTTTTATATACTCAATAAACGGATTCAGGGTGACGCCCCGCGTCTGATCCAGATAGACCGGAATGCCGAATGCCGCAAACTCCTGCTCGATGCAGCTTGCATATGAGGTGTAATCCCCGCAGATGACCGCGATATCCCGATAACAGTAATTCTGCTGCGTCACGAGCCGCCGGATTGCGATACAGATCTGACGCACCTCCTCCCGCAGTGTGGAGGCTTCCAGAAGACGAAGCTGCACGGACGGCAGGCCAATCGCAGCGCTCTGCGCCGCAGACTGTTCCTGCCCGCCAGTCTCTGCACACTCCTGCACCACCATTCCGGCAGAAACACTCTGCGTGCTCCCTTCTGCAGGCGCAGGCTTCCACACGCACACCGGATAGCGGAACAGGTATTTTTCCAGATGCTGCAGCATTCCTTTTTCCGAAAACCGCGGCGAACATTTCGGTGCAATTTCAACGACGTCCGCGATGGGAATTTCTACATCCCGTGCAAGCTTTGCAAGCGTCTGTATCGTCTTTTTGCTCATGGAAAAAAGCTCCTGCTCCCGGATTTCCTCCCATGGATTTTCCCCACTTCCGAGGGTAACTGTGACGATCACTTCTTTTGCCTGCTTCATCAGCTCTGCGATGACCCGGTTCTGTACCGGCGTAAAGCCCGTAAACCCGTCGAATACAATCACGCTGTCCTTCAGCAGCTTCGACTGCGGCACATACGACGCCAGCACCTCCAGCGATTCCTCCGTCGTCAGATATTTTTTCCGGATGAACTGCTGAAAGCCCTCGTAAATTGTCCGCAGATCTTTTAATTTATAGTATAATTGTCCTCGTTTTTTTGAAAATTCTGTCAGCTGATCCAGCTCCTGCAGACCGATTCCGTACTGCATAAACTCCGAAATCGCAGACTTCACCTCATGGATATATCCCGTCTGTCCAAGCCTGCCGCCCAACACCGGAAGCTCCATCCTCTGTCCCGCCGCCACACGCCGGATAATCAGGCTTTTTCCCGTATCGTCCAGCATCGGAAGCCGATTTGCGCCCATTTCCTCAAAAATGCGGTGCGTCAGACGTCCGAAGCTCAGGACGTCGATATTCATAATCCCTTTCCGGTCATGCAGACTGACCAGATCCTTCTGTGTCTGCATCGTAAACTGGTCGGGCACAAGGATAAAAAAACGCCCCTCCGGTTCTCTTTCGGAACGGGCGATAATCTGCTGATCGATATAGGTGCTTTTTCCGGATCCGGACGCACCGGTGATAAACTGCAGAGACATCGTTTTTTCCTCTCATCGTTAGACTGGGATTGTTGTAGTCAAGTAGTTACAGTTCACACGCGCCATTCGCAAAAGCGCATCTTCGATACTTTCCGCTGCTCACAAAGCCACGAGTGAACTGTAGTCAAGTATATCATACTTTCCGGCGGTTTGCGAATGCCTTGCAGAACTTCCCAGAAAAGACTATGATAACAGGGAAGATCGACTGCGGTCTGCTGATTTTTCGAAGCTGCAGTCAGCTACAGATTACAGCGTTCCAAAAACGTAAAAAAGGGGAGACAATTTATCATGGAATTAAAAGGTAAAAAGATTTATTTTTTAGGGGACAGCATCACAGAGGGGGTCGGCGCTTCTGATGCAGAGCACTGTTATGTTTCCGTATTCGGGAAGCTTTCCGGCACTATTGTAAAAAATTATGGCATCAGCGCAACCAGAATCGCCTGCCAGACCGAAAACCTGACGACAAAGGAGCCTGATCTTTCCTTTGTCAACCGCGTTG
>ERZ1106963.4389-NODE-4389-length-10576-cov-13.084308_pt1 | contig 10576 bp, 9 predicted proteins | sample MGYA00403681_ERZ1106963 | MGnify/ENA primary metagenome ERZ1106963 (study PRJEB35170, sample SAMEA104062407) | human gut metagenome | biome: human gut; feature: human-associated habitat; material: faeces | place: Denmark | collected 2012-05-03 ...
TCAAGCCCCAGAACATCATGCTGCTGGACAACGGCCAGCTGCGGATGATGGACTTTGGCATCGCCCGCATCTCCCGGGCCGAGAACCAGATACAGAACGGCAAAAAGGCCATGGGCAGCGTCCACTACATCAGCCCCGAACAGGCGAAGGGGGAGGAGACCGACCCCAAGAGCGACATCTACTCCGTGGGCGTCATGATGTACGAGATGCTCTCGGGCAGGCTGCCCTTCGACGCCGACGACATGGTGGAGGTGGCCCGCAAGCAGATACGGGACACCCCGAAGCCGCTGGCAGAGCTTGCCCCGGACGTGCCGCTGGGCCTCGTGCAAATCACGGAACGCGCCATGGCGAAGCTGCCGGTCAACCGGTATTCCAGCGCCACAGAGATGCTGGAAGCGCTGGACGCCTACGTGCAGGACCCCTCCGTCACGTTCCAGTATCAATATGTAAAGGAAGAACCTGAAAAGGTGGTGAATGACCCCATGCCGCAGAAACGCAGCATCCGCAGACCCCCGGAGAAACCGGCGGCGAATCCCGCCCGCCCCAAGGCCAGAGCGAAAAAGAAGAAGCGCAGCGCCTTTATGCCGGTGCTGCTGGGCATCACGACGGCCTTTGCGCTGGCCTGTGCGGCCCTGTGCTGGACCATCCTGAACGATTCCAGCAACATCATGACCGACCGCGACGACATCGTGCTGAGCGATTTCAGCGGCATGACGCAGGACGAGGTGAACGCCTCTGAGCAGGTGGCCTCCGGTCAGGTGGTCGTCAACTGGGAAGAGGAGTACAACAACGACTACGCCGCAGGCTATGTCTACAAGCAGTCGCCGGTGGCGGGCCGCACCGTCCGCGAGGGCCAGAGCGTGACCCTCACCGTCAGCCTCGGCATCCACTACGTCACCGTCCCCGACCTGACCAACTACGTGCAGGCCGACGGCGAACAGCAGCTGAAGGACTTGGGCGTGTCGGTTCTGGTCACTCAGGCCGTGGATGAGTCGGTAGCCGCAGGCTCCATCATCCGCACCGACCCCGCCGCAGGCAGTCAGGTGGCCGCAGGCACCACGGTGGTGATCTACGTCAGCCGCCCGCAGGTGGCCACCACCACCAAAGTCCCCAGCCTCATCGGCATGAACGTGAACGACGCCCGTACCCTGCTGGTGCAGCGGAAACTGGGTCTGGGCAGCCAGACCGAGCAGTACAGCGACCAGCCCGTGGGCAGCATCATCAGCCAGAACCCCGGCGAGGGCGCATCGGCCAAGCTGAACACCCGCGTCAGCGTCGTGGTCAGCGCAGGCCCTGAGCCTGCACCGGAACCCGAAGCACCCAGCGAGAGCACCGCCAGCAGCGACGGCTCCGGCGGCTGGTTGGGCGGCCTCTTCGGGGGCAGCAGCTCTTCCAGCGAGAGCACCGGCGCCAGCTCGTCTTCTTCCACCGGCGGCGGTCTCAGCGACTGGTGGACGTCCTGGCTGGGCTAAAGGAGAAGGTATGACAGGTTATATCACAAAAGGCATCGGCGGATTTTATTACGTTAAGACGTCGGAAGGCATCGTGGAGTGCAAGCCCCGGGGCATCTTCCGCAAGCAGAAGATCACCCCCGTGGCGGGCGACGTGGTGACGCTGGAGACCGAGAACGGCGCGGCGGTCATCGCGGGCATCGCGCCCCGGCGGAACGTCTTCGTCCGCCCGCCCATGGCGAACCTCGACGTGCTGTTCCTCGTGGCAAGCACCACCCAGCCCACCCCCAGCACCCTCGTGCTGGATAAGCTTTCGGCCATCGCGGTGGACAAGGGCGTCCAGCCCGTCATCGTCTGCACCAAAAGCGACCTCGCCGAGGCGGAGTTTCTGCGCAGCGCCTACGAAAAATCGACCCTGCCCTTCATCCGCATCGACTACGCCACCGGCGAGGGTCTGGACGACATCAAACACTGGATCAATGGCCGTCTCTGCGCCTTCTGCGGCAACTCCGGCGTGGGCAAATCCACCCTGCTGAACGCCCTCCTGCCCGACGTGGAGCGTCAGACCGCCGCCATCAGCCAGAAGCTGGGCCGAGGCCGTCACACCACCCGCGAGGTGACCATCTTTGAAGCCTTCGGGGGCCGCATCGCCGACACCCCGGGCTTCGCCAGCCTCGAGGCCAGCCGGGCGGGCTTCATCCCGAAAGAGGGTCTGGAACACGCCTTCCCGGAATTCGGGCCTTACCTCGGCGCGTGCCAGTTCACCGGCTGCTCCCACCGCTCCGAGAAGGGCTGCGCCGTCCGCGCCGCCCTCGCGGAAGGCAAGCTCTCCCAGACCCGCTACGACAGCTACTGCGCCATGTACGATGAGGTCAAGGATGTGAAGGAGTGGCAGTACCCTCTCAGCCGCTGACGGAGAGGGCAGCCCTGTAAACTTTCTGTGCAGCGCTTGACTTTTGCGGGGAATCGCATATACTAAAGATGGGATTGTGAGAAGATTCCATTGGTTTCACTAAAAAAGAAAAGCCCCCAAGGAGTTGCCGCTCCCAGGGGGCTTTCCATTTAGTCGGGCTTACGGTCCTTGTCGAGTCTGTCAAGCCACTTGCAGATATAATGTGAAATTATATTTGCCACGGCAGACTCCAGGATTGTGAGAATATGGATCATTGGTTTCACCTCCCTTCCCAAGTAAGATGGGCGGGGATGAACCGCAGAACCAGTATATCATAAACTTCGGCAAAAAGATACAGAAAATGCCAAGAGAAGAGTGCTTGTAAACTTTCTGCACAGCGCTTGACTTTTGCGGGGAAGAGCATATAATAAAAACAGAAAGTGTAATAGGTAGTCCATTGGTTTCATCCCAATGGAAAAGCCCCCAAGGAGTTGCGACCTCCCCGGGGGCTTTCCTTTTTAGGCTTTGCGGTTCTCTTTGTTACCTGTCAAGCCATTTGCAAATGAAGTGCGATACGACATTTGCTGCGACAGATACTAAAAGTGTAAGGATGTAGTCCATGATTTCACCCCCTCTCCCGTAAGATAGCGGGGATGAACCGCAGAACCAGTATATCATAAACTTCGGCAAAAAGATACAGAAAAAGACGCTGTGTTATCATACTTCCCAGAAAGAAGGAATCCCATGTCCCGCTGTGTTATCATTTCCGCCTGCCCGGTCAGCGCCTCGCTGGCGTCGGCCCTGCGGCCCGGCGACACCATCATTGCCTGCGACGCGGGCTACCGCAACTGTGCGCCGCTCCACTGCCGCCCCGACATCATCGTGGGCGACTTCGACACCGCGCCCTGCCCGGCGCAGGAGGGCGACGACACCATCATCCTGCCCCACGTCAAGGACGACACCGACACCGAGTACGCGGCAAAGCTGGCCTCCGAGAAGGGCTTCGACGAGGCGCTGCTGCTGGGCGTACTGGGCGGCAGGCGCCTCGAGCATACGCTGGCCAACCTCTGCACCGGCCTCGGCCTCGAACAGCGGGGCGTCCGCGCCACGCTTCTGGACGAGCGCAGCCGCATCACCTTCGTGATGCCCGGCGAGACCCGCCGCTACCCGAAGGACGGGTATTTCTACCTCTCGGTCTTCCCGATGGAGGGCAGGGCAGAGGGGGTCTCGGAGCGGGGCTCCTTCTACGAGCTGACCGACGCCGTCCTCACCGCAGGCTACCCTCTCGGCGTCAGCAACGAGTATGCCGATGGCTCCGACTGCATCACCATCTCCACCCAAAAGGGCGCGCTGGTGGTGGTGGAGACGGTGCCGGACGGGCCGATCCTGAGCTGAACCGGAACATTCCGGGCGCGGGACGCCTATAATGGCGTATCAAGCGACGAAAGGTGGTCGGCTCTATGCAGGTGGTCGTTCTCAAAAGCCCCAAGTGCCTGAGAGGCTTGCTCCGGAGGCTGTTCGGCATAAAAAAGGAGAGAGAAGAGTGAAGTGTGATTTCAACCAGGCGGATGCCATGCAGGCCGCAGCAGATGACGATGTGCTGGCCTCTTCGCTGAAGCTGATGGACCGTAACAAGCACGTGTATGAGGAACTTGCAAAATGAAAGCAGCAGGCTTGTAAACTTTCTGTGCAACGCTTGACTTTTGCGGGGAATGGCATATACTAAAGATGGAATTGTGAGGATATTCCATTCGGTACACCAAAAAGAAAAGCCCCCAAGGAGTTGCGACCTCCCCGGGGGCTTTCCGTTTAGTCGGGCTTGCGGTCCTTGTCGAATCTGTCAAGCCACTTGCAGATGTAATGCGACATTACATCTGCTACGACAGACTCCAAAATCGTGAGGATATGAATCATCAGGTACACCTCCCTTCCCAAGTAAGATGGGCGGGATGAACCGCAAAACAAGTATATCATAAACTTCGGCAAAAAGATACAGGAAACGAGGCCACGAGCCGGACTTCCCTACAGAGGAAAGGCTCTGTCTTAGTACAACCTCTCAGTCTCACTTCGTTCGACAAGGCCAGGTTGCGGCTCCCAGCGTCTGCTTCTCTGCCGCTCGCATCCCGCTGGCCGCTGCCCCAACAGCTCCTCCCTGCTTCCGCCGCTGGCGGCGGTCGTCGCCGTTGCCCCTAGTAGGGGAGCCTCTGGCGAAACCGTTCACTTTGCGGGGACTGCCAAGGCCTCTCCTACAAGGAGAGGTGGCATCGCGTCAGCGATGACGGAGAGGTTGTACAAAGACGGGCCTTGCCACAAAGGAAAAGCTCTCCCGAGACTTTCCTCGATTTTTCGCGAAAAGCACCAAATAATTAACGCACTGTCGAGAAACACGAACTTTCAACCCCCCTCAAAACCCCCAAAAAGTATGTACTGTTCCGCTCCTTTCATTTGTGCTATGCTCAATGCATCAAACACAAACGAAAGGAGTTTTTATGCAGAAAAACATGACCGACCGCACCCCGGGCAGCTACGACGACTTCGTGGCCTACCTCGGCACGGTGCGCACCGAAGAGGAGCTGTTCTCCCGGCTGACCTACTGGTTCGCCGGGCAGAACCGCCCCGAGGACGTCCTCAGCCGCTCCGAGCTGGTGGAGGCGAGGGCGAAGGAGCTGGGCTTCTGGCAGGGCCTGACCTTCCGGATGGAGCGCTGGCTGGCCGACGGCAAGAGCGAGCTGGAAGCGGTGGGCCGGGAGGAGTTCCAGAGCCGCATCGCCGAGGACTACGCCGCCTACCGGGAAAAGGCCGACGCGGCCCGGGCGCGCTTCCGGGACCGCCGCCGCGCCGCGCCCTTCAACTTCACCCCCGACTGCCTCGAGAACGTCCCCATCCAGAACGTGAGCTGGCTGGTGGATGGGCTGCTGCCCATGGGAGAGGTGTCGCTTCTGGGTGCCGACGGCGGCACCGGCAAGGGCATCTGGCAGGCCCAGCTCATTGCCTATGTCACGGCGGGCCGGACCTCCGGCTTCTTCCCCCAGCCGCCGGAGAAGACCGGCAGCGTCCTCATCTTTTCCGGCGAGGACGACCCCGGCAAGGTGCTCAAAGCCCGCCTGACGGCGGCAGGGGCCGACATGAGCCGGGTGATGGTGGTCACCAGCGACGCCTACTTTGCCCGCACCGGCAGCCCGCTCTGCATCCCGGACACGAGCTTTGCAAAGTACGTGGAGAAGGCCGCGCCCGCCCTCGTCATCATCGACCCGCTGCAGAGCTTTCTGCCTGCGGGGGTGGAGATGGCCAGCCGCAACCAGATGCGCAGCGCCCTGCTGCCCCTCAAAGCCCTCTGCGCCAAGCACGGCTGCGCGGCCCTCATCTCGATGCACACCAACAAGCGCGCCAACGTCTCGGGCCGCGCCCGTCTGGCCGACAGCTCCGACATCTGGGACATCGCCCGCAGCGTCCTCATGATGGGCCGCGACAAGAACAGCGAAAAGCTCTACCTCAGCCACGAGAAGAGCAGCTACTCCGCCCCGGCCCGGACGGCCCTGCTCCACATCGAGCAGGCGCAGGTGGAGGGCGTGAAGACAGCCGTGGCCGTCTTTGACAGCCGCACCGACAAGAAGGACGCCGACTTCGTGGAGGAGCGCCGCGCCCGCACCGCCCAGACGAAAGAGGATACCGCGCAGGCCATCCTCAACGTGCTGGCCGAGAGCAAGCTGGGGAGTATGCCCAGCACCCAGCTCCGGGCGGAGGTGATGAAGGAGATGGGGTGCAGCGATAGGACATATACTCGAGCATACGGTGAGCTTGTGAAATCGGGTGAGGTAGTGAAACGACAGATAATTCAAAAAGATGGCGGACATAGTTGGTTCAGCTATCTTCCACACTGTGGTGGATTAGATGGCAAAGTGGCTATTTAATAATATATCTACGTTATATTTTGCCAGTTTGCCAACTTGGCATTCTGCCCCTTTTGGCAAAGTGGGGTCAGAGTGCCAGCTGATTGGCAGATTGCCACCTTGGCAAAGTGCGTTTTTGCACGATGATATGTCACTATTTTCCCACTTTGCCAGATACCCCGCCCCTCTCGGAGCAGCCGTATTTCCCGAAACCTGCGTGAATCGCCCCAAAACCTGCGCGAATGGCCGTTGCAGCTGCGGCGGGAGACGGGTTATAATGGAAGTATCAAAAACACCACAGTGAACGGAGGATACGACCATGAAACTGAAAAAGCTCCTTGCCCTCGCCCTTGCAGGCGTGCTGATGCTGGCCCTGCTCACCGGCTGTTCCGGCGGCGGAAACGGAGAGGACAGGCTCGTCGCGGTGGGCGTCGCCGACATCTTCAAGCGTATCTACCCAAACACCGAAGTCTCTTACAGCGTCCCCGCGCTGACCCGCACCATCCGGCCCGCGTTCACCCCGGACTGGTTCCAGAAGGACGAGGAGGGGAACATCATCTACCTGAAGAGCGACTTCCCCATAGACGCCGGTCTGCATCTGGACGACTTCCTGAGAGGCAGCCTGAAGGCCTACGCGCAGAGCAATTTCGTGAGCTTTGTTGCTTTCGACTCCACCGGGATGAGCGCCCTTCAGCAGGTAGAGCGGTTCTCCAGCGGTGCGCCGGTGGTCAGGGTGTACTATAAAGATGTGTCGCCCACGGTCAATACCAAGCTGCGTGTCGGCGTCTGCCATAAGACCGTCGCGGGCCGGGAATACTGTCTGGTGGTCATTGTCCGGGCCTGATGATGCGCCTGTAAACTTTCTGTGCAACGCTTGACTTTTGCGGGGAATGGCATATAATAAAAGTACGAAAGAAAGAATGATGGTTTCCATTGTTCTCACCAAAGCAAAAGAAAACCCCCTCACGGAGTTGCCGCTCCGAAAGGGGGTCTTCTTTATTTAGTGCTTACGGCCAGTGAACCATCCATCAAGCCACTTGCAAATATAGTAAGCTGCTACATTTGCTCCGACAGACAGTACGAAAGAAAGAATACTTTCCATTTTTCTCACCTCCCCTCCCGAATAAATGGGCGGGCAAGGCCGCAAACCAATTATAACATAGATTTTCGACAAAAGATATAGAAATAAACAAATCTGCCGTAATGGAAATCCCCCAAGGAGCTGCGACCTCCAAGGGGGATTTTTGTTCTGCTCCCTTCCCACCCCGCATACACTCTCATCAGAGCAAGGACAGGAAAGGAGCATCACCATGGAGCTGAAAGTGTTCCGGGACGTTCTGCCTGCGGCGGGTGCGGACTGCACCGCCAAGGCGGAGCTGCCCCTCGAGACCGAACTACTGATCTCGGACTATCTGCCGCCGGTGCAGCGCATCGTCAAGTGCTTCGCGCATCCGGTGGTGCTGCAAAAGCAGCTGGCCCCCGGGCGGCTGACGCTGGAAGGATATTTGCGCTGTACCGTGTATTATCAGGGAGAAGAGGGGACGGGGCTGTGCCAGACCGAGCAGAAGCTGCCCTTCACCAAGGCCCTCGAGCTGCCCAGCTTTGCGGCCACGGCGTGGACAGCCTGCGTCGAGGGCCAGACCGAATACCTCAACTGCCGGGCCGTCAACCCCCGCCGCATCGAGGTGCGGGGGGCCTACGGGCTGGTGGTGAGCGTCCACGCCCAGCTGTCCACCGAGGTCATCACGGCCCTCAGCGAGGGCGGCATCGAGCAGAAGCCGGTCACGCTGGCAGGGGTGCGGCGGGCCGCCACCCTCGAAAAGCTCGTGACCATCGAGGGGGCGCTGACCTTCCCGAAGCCCCCCGCCGCCATCCTCGACATCACCGGCACCGCCGAGGTGCGGGAGCTGAAGCGGATGCAGGGCAAGGCCGTGGCGAAGGGGGTCTTGCACGTCCTCTGCGGATGGCGGGCCGAAGGGGACGCCGCCCTCCGCAGCCAGACCGCCGACCTGCCCTTCAACCAGATACTGGATGCAGACGGCCTCAGCGAGGACTGCCGCTGCCTCTGCGTGCTGGAGCCGGTGGGCTTTGCGGCGGCGGAAGGGGAGACCACCGAGGACGGCGCGGCTTCCACCACCCTCACGGCCACGGCGATGCTGCGGCTGAGCGGCTGGCGTCCCTACCAGCTCCAATGCGTGGCCGATGCCTTCTCCACCCGCTTCGAGACGACCCTCACGCCCCAGACTCTCGCCACCGAGTCGCTGCACTGCGCGCTGGACGAGACGACAGTGCTGCGGGGCTCCGGCCCTCTTCCCGACGCAGGAGCGCATATTTTAGCCTGCTTCGCGTCCTTCGGGCCGGTGAGCCTGACGCGGCAGGAGGGGAGAGCTGTCCTGACGGCCCGGGCCGTGGTGTCGGCCTTTGCGGAAAACACCCTCGGGGAGATGGAGTGCTACGAAAAGGCGCTGGACTACGCCCTGCCTCTCCCCGCCGACCTGCCCGAGGATGCCGACGCCTACCCCGAGTGCTGGCTGAGCGTTCAGGACCTGCAATGCGCCAGCGCAGGCGGCGCGCTGGATGTGTCCCTCACCGTCCGGGCCGAGGGCGCGGTGCTGGCGCGGCAGACGGCCTCTCTCGTGGGGGCGGTGGAGCTGGGCGACCCCCTCGCCCCCGCCGACCCGGAGGTGTCGCTCCGCATCTGCTACGCCCAGCCGGGGGAGGAGCTGTTCGCCATCGCCCGGCGCTACCACGTCTCGCCCGGCCAGATGCTGGCCGCCAACGACCTCCCCGACGGCACCGCCCGCCTCGACGAGGCGCGGAGACTGCTGGTGCCGGGGGTGTGAGCGAAGTTGTAAACTTTCTGCACAGCGCTTGACTTTTGCGGGGGGTCGGGTATCCTAAAGTCAGGAATGTCAAGGGTCAAGATTGTCACCCCAAAAATGAAAAACCCCCTCGGAGTCGCTACCTCCAAGGGGGCTTTTCATTTAGTTGGGCTTACGGCCCGTGAACCATCTGTCAAGCCACTTGCAACGGCGACGACCGCCGCCAGTGGCGGAAACAGGGAGAAGCTGTTGGGGCCGCGGCCAGCAGGATGCGAGCGGCAGCGAAGCAGACGCTGGGAGCCGCAACCCGGGCTCCTTCTTGTCATATCCATATTGCATCCGCTTTCATCATATAAGGCCGTTCCAGTCTTTTCTCTTCTGCGCCACATCGGGAACGCTCCTGTTCACTGGCATGAAGAGACTTTTTCTTCCAAGCTTCTATTCCCTAGGCCGAACGTATTAGTTACGCAGTGCTTTTTCACGCACTTCCGGTGTAACTGCTTTCAGAAGATTATAGAGGTCAATAATATCGGTGATTGCCTGCCGGTCCTGCACCGTCCATGTGTAATCAAACTTGCTATAATCCGTTCCCTCGAAACGCATGATAACGGTATCGGCACTCAAAAGGTTTCGCAACCATTCGACTTCACTGTCTTCCATTTCAAAGGTGGCCCATGCAAACCATTTACCAAGCTCTTTGTCGTATCCATAACCGGAGTTATCATAATCGCAAATGTAAGTGTACTTATAATCTCCACCGCGCAGAATGATGTCATCGATATCCAGCTCGGAAGAGCCCATGTAAGTAAAATCTTCCCAGAAAACAATCGTGTTCCCCTTGTCCCAGATATAAAGGTTGGGGCCAATGCCACACGTCTTGCGCTTATCGATGCTGTCATCATGCGGGGTTGTAATCGCCCAGCAGTCTTCTACTGCATCGTAGTTGACATTGCACTTTGCAAGTGCATCCTGAATACCAAGAATCTGCTGTGCTTCTGCCAGCACACCAAAATTGGTGACAGCAGCTTTTCCTGCATCATCCAACTGGTTATAGGCATCCAAAGCGGCCACGATTGCCGCGCGTCTGCTGCGCGTGACAGTACCGATCTGGCTGATCAGCGCTTCTACCTGCTCCGGGGTCACAGCACTATTCTGCTGCGCGAGCACCGCAAAGGGAACGTCCCCGGCGGGGCTGGCGGCCAGCGCGGGCAATGCAGTACCTGCCATCAGAGCGGCCACAAGGCTGCCTGCCACAAGAACTTTGCATTTTTCTGTAATTTTCATTTGATTTGCCTCTTTCCTCTTGATTTCAGCTTATAGCTGTTGTAACACAAAATTATAGATACAACAAAGGTGTCAATGCGCGGGCACCGGGTGCAAAATAAGTATACCATAAACTTTGACAAAAAGATACAGGAAGCGATGCCACGAGCCGGACTTTCCTACAAAGGAAAGGCTCTGTCTTAGTACAACCTCTCAGTCTGCTTCGCAGACAAGGCCGGGTTGCGGCTCCCAGCGTCT
>ERZ1106963.4400-NODE-4400-length-10549-cov-15.374690_pt1 | contig 10549 bp, 10 predicted proteins | sample MGYA00403681_ERZ1106963 | MGnify/ENA primary metagenome ERZ1106963 (study PRJEB35170, sample SAMEA104062407) | human gut metagenome | biome: human gut; feature: human-associated habitat; material: faeces | place: Denmark | collected 2012-05-03 ...
GTGAGAGAATCGAAGATTCTTCCACAGGCAAAAAGAAGATGCGGAACCTGGGCAAGGTGCAGGTGCCCACCGATGCTTTTATGGCTGTGCTCAAGCTGGATAGCGACTGATCTTTTTGCCTTTCGCGAGCACACAGGGTAAAGTGCATCGTCCCGCTGGACAGGGATGGAAAACGGTAGTATAATGTATATATTGCTTGCAAAAGTGAGAGGAGAATGGAAATGAAGCGTGAAGTTTTGCTGCTGGGGGATCCGGCATTGTATGAGGTCAGCTCTGCCGTGACGCGGGAGGAGCTGGAGGAGCTGCGGCCTGACATTGAGGATATGTTTGAATGCCTAAAGGATGCGGGCTTCGGCCACGGCATCTCCGCCCCCCAGATCGGCATTAAAAAGCGGCTGATTTGCCTGGATTTAGACGGGGTGCGCCGGGTCATCGTGAACCCCACATTGGAGCTGGTGGGCAGCGAGATGATGGAGCTGATGGACGACTGCCTGTGCTTCCCGGGACTGCTGGTGAAAGTGCGGCGGAACAAGCGGTGCATTGTGCGGTATCGGGATGAGAACTGGCAGGTGCAGGAGCTGGCCTGTGAGGGGTATCTGTCCGAGCTGATCCAGCACGAGTACGATCACCTCAACGGCATTTTGGCCACCATGCGCGCTGTGGACGGCAAGGCCTTTGTGATGAAAAAGTAAAAATTTTCGTCTTATAAAGCAAATGAAACGGCACCGGAGACGGTGCCGTTTCGGTGCAATTTGGTGCCGTTTCGGCGAAGAAACGAAGGCATAAAGACGAAAAAAGATCCCGGTTCCCGGAGAAGGCTCTCCGGGGACCGGGACTCTGTACTTTTTTGGGGGTATGTATGCAGCGGGAGGGGATCAATAAGCCTTGGCCTGCTCCTCGCCGTTGAGGACCCGGAGGGCAGCCTGGGCCAGAGCCAGCAGCTCGTCCTCGCCGGGATAGACGGTGACGGGGGCGATCCACTCCACCATATCCTTCAGGGCCTGGACGGTCTCCTCGCCGTAGGCAATGCCGCCGGTGAGGATGATCTGATCCACCTGGCCGTGCATGGCGGCGGCCATAGCGCCGATCTCCTTGCCGATCTGATAGTGGAAGGCGTCGATGACCTCGGCTACCTTGGCATCGGTCTCGGCCATCTTCAGCAGGTCACGCATATCGGTGCTGCCGGCATAGGCCACCAGACCGCCGCGGCCCACGAACATCTTCCGCAGCTCCGCCTCGGTATAGTCGCCGGAGAAGCACAGCTTCATCACGGCGTCGGTGGGGAGGCTGCCGGAGCGCTCGGGGGAGAAGGGGCCCTCGCCGTCCAGAGCGTTCTCGGTGTCCACCACGCTGCCCTTTACATGGGCGCCTACGGACACACCGCCGCCCATGTGGCAGACGATGAGGTTCAGCTCCTCATACTTCTTGCCCACCTCCTTGGCGTAGCGCTTGGCCACGGCCTTCTGGTTCAGGGCGTGGAACTTGCTGACCCGCTGGATCAGGGGATGGCCGGAATAGCGGGCAATGGCCTGCAGCTCGTCCACCACGGGGGGGTCGGCAATGAAGGAGGGGATGCCCAGCTCGTCGCCGATCTCCCGGGCGATGAGGCCGCCCAGATTGCAGGCGTGCTGACCCTGGACGCCTGCTACGCAGTCGGCCAGCAGAGCATCGGAGGTGGCGTAGGTGCCGCCACGAATGGGCTTTACAAGGCCGCCCCGGGCGCAGATGGCAGTGAGCTTCTTCATGTCGAAGTTGTTCTCGATCAGGGCCTGCTCCACCAGCTCCTTACGCCAGCTTTTCTGGTCGGGAATGGTGGCAAATTTTGCGATCTCCTCGGCGGGATGACGCAGGGTCTTGTCAAAGAGCAGGGTGTCATTTTCAAACACGCCGATCTTGGTAGAGGTGGAGCCGGGGTTGATAACAAGAATGTAATTAGACATAGTGATTTCCTCCTTAGGCTTCAAAATTATAAGATAAAACGCGAAACCGTTTCGGTCATAATACTTATATTATACACCATGCTTTAGGTGGATGTAAATTGTTTTTTTGATGAAAAAAGCGCATTTTGGCCGCAATCTTCTGCCGATTCAGGCATAAAGACCGTCCAGCCGGTCTATCAGCGCCGCCAGGGCATCCTCCCGGCAGTCCGGCAGCAGCTCCACCCCCGGCGCCCGGCGCACGGCCTCAATGGCATTGGCCGGGGCAAAGGCGTGGCCCGCGGCGGCCAGCATGGTCAGGTCGTTGGCCTCGTCCCCTACGCAGCAGACATTTTCCGCCCGGATGCCCAGGACAGACGCCAGCCTTTGGGTCATGGCCCCCTTGGTGGCACCCTTGGCGGTGATTTCCAGGAAAAATTTTCCGGAGCGGACGATCTCAAAGTCCCGGGCCCAGGGCTGGCTGCGGATATACCGCTCCAAGTCCCGGCCCCGCTGGCCCGTCTCCTCAAACAGCACCTTGCTGATGGGCATGGGCACCTGCAGGATGGAATCCGCCTCCGTGGCGGCGGAATGGGTCAGGGCCATGTGGTTGCGGGTCAAAGCGTTGGGGTGGAGGGTGTGGATCTGGCTGCCGTCGTGATAAATCTCGGCAGCGAGACCCGGGAAGGCCAGCTCTGCCGCGTGGAGGTCCCGGCGGATGGACTCCGGGAGAAAGGCGGTGCAGAGGTACTCGCCCCGGACAAAATCATAGATGGCCGCGCCGTTAAAGAGGACGGTGGGGCCGTTCATGGGCAGCGTGGGGGCAATGGGTGCAAAGCTGGGCAGGGCCCGGCCTGTGGCCACGGAAAAGAGGCCGCCCTGGGCCGTGAAATACTCCAGGGCCCGGCGGTTTTCGCGGGAAAGGGGCGGCAGAGAACCGCCGCCCAAAAGAACCTCCTCGGTATAGACCAAGGTATTATCAAAGTCGCTGACCAGGAGGACGCCTTGAAATTTTCCCATGGCTGTTATGCCTCCGTTTTACCGCTGCCGCCTTCGCCGCCGCGTCTGCCATGTCGGCGCCCGCCCCGGTGCCGGGGCTTTCTGACAGGTGCGTCCTCCGCCGGACGCTGGGGCTTGGGGGGGCGGGGCGCAGCCTGCTGGGGTGCGGCGGCTCCGTTTTCGGGCTTCTTGCCGCCCCGCCGCCGGGGTGGACGGGACTTATCGCTTTTGCCCTGGTTCTCCGGCTGCGGCGCAGGCTTTTTCTCCGGGCTGCGCTCTCCGCCGCTGCTGCCGCGGTTTCCTCTGCGCCGGCGACCGCGGGAGGAGCGGCCGCCCTCTCCCTTCTCACCGGAGACAGGGGCCGACGGCTCCGGCGAGGTGAAGCGGAAGTCGGACACCACGGCGGGGAATTCCTCCTCCTTCTCCTCCTCCACCCAGCGGGCGGGCCGTTCCTGAGGCACCTGGATGCCGTCCCGGCTGCCCTTGCCGTTGCGCAGCACGCAGATCTCGCAGTTGTGATAGCAGCGGGGCGCATCCGGCTGGCTGTCCAGCCGGACGGAGACCTGCTCCTTCAGCAAATTCACCGCGCTGACGTTGCCGGGCCCGTCGGGGGTCTGGACAAAGGAATCGTTCTTAGGCATGCGCCGGGCAGCATCCTCATAGGCATCCTGCTCGTACTTCAGGCAGCACATGAGCCGCCCGCAGGTGCCCGAGATCTTCGTGGGATTCAGGGACAGGTTCTGGGTCTTGGCCATTTTGATGGACACGGGGATAAAATCGTCCATAAACTGGCTGCAGCAGAAGGGCCGGCCGCAGATGCCCAGGCCGCCCAGCATCTTCGCCTCGTCTCGCACACCGATCTGGCGCAGCTCAATGCGGGCGTGGAAGGTGGAGGCCAGGTCCCTCACCAGCTCCCGGAAATCCACCCGGCCGTCAGCCGTGAAGAAAAACAGGATCTTGTTGCCGTCGAAGGAGCACTCTACCCGCACCAGCTTCATCTCCAGGCCGTGCTGGGCGATCTTCTTCTGGCAGACGGTGAAAGCCTCCTTCTCCCGCTCCCGGGACAGCTGCAGGCTGCGCCGGTCGTTCTCCGTGGCCAGGCGCAGCACCCGGCGCAGGGGCTCCACCACCTGATGATCCTCCACCGGATGGTTTCCCTCCACGCAGATGGCATACTCCGCCCCCTGGGCCGTTTCCACGATCACGTCCCGGCCGGGCTCCACCTGGAGCTGACCGGGGTTGAAATAATAGCTTTTGCATCCGCTGCGGAAGCGGACACTGACAACTTCTGTCATAGGATCTCCTCCCATTCCGCGGCGATGGCACCCAGTACCTGGCCCACCGCCACATTCCATTCGCATTCTTGGGCAAATCTGCCCAGCATCTCACACAGCTCCATGAGCTGCTTTTTTTTCAGGCTCCGGCTCAGCGGCCCCGCCAGGGTCGCCCAGACCGGCTCCGGATCCACGCCGTATTGCAGGCGCAGGGCCTGCTGCGCGCCTGTGCGGCACTGCCGCAGGGCCTGCTGCAGCTTTTCCCGAGGAATCTTGCCGTTTTCAAGACCCACCAGTGCACGCACCATGCTCCCGGTCTCACCCCCGGCCATGGCCTCCAGCAGGGTCTGGGTCTCCGGCAGCAAAACCGTCTCCTCCTGCACGGTAGGGCGCACGGAAAGCTCCACGCACCGCGAACGCACCGTGGGCAGCAGCATGGCGGCGTTTTCCGCGCAGAAAAGGAAGGCCGCATAGCCCGGCCCCTCCTCCACCAACTTCAGCAGCAGGTTCTGATCCTGCACCGTCAGGCGGCGGGCATCCGGGAAAACGAACACCTTGCACGCCCCCTCGTTGGGCTGGATGAACGCCTCCGTCCGCAGAGCGCGCAGCACCTCCACGGACAGATCCTTATGCTCCGCATCCTCCGCCGTGAGGACATCGGGGTGAATGTCTCGCAGGGTCTTGCTGCAGGCGGTGCAGCGCAGGCAGGGCCTGTCCGGCTGCCGGCACTGCAGGGCGGCGGCATAAAAGCGAGCGGCAGACAGCAGATCTCCCGTTCCGGAAAAAATCACGCTGTGGGGCAGCGCACCGCTGCGCCCTGCCCGACGGATATGACTCTCCAGCACAGGATCCATCCTGCCGCACCTCCCTTTTCCCGAAAAATACTCCCTGCTATTCCGAGGGAGCGAAGCAGTCGCGGGAACCCGCCCTTTCGCCCCCAAGCAAGGTGAAAAGCGTACATTTCAGCAATTTGAAAACGGGCCGTCACGACCGGCGTGCGCACCGCCTTCAAAATAGCAACACATACAGTTTTAGTATAGCATAAACACCGCGTTTTCTCAACAGTTGCTGAACTTTTTTTGTGATATGCGCTATTTATTCGGAAAAGAGACCGGGAATTTAGGCAAAAGGGTAAAATTTGCAAAAAAGGTTCGGTTTATGTTGCTTTTAATTTTTATTGTGGTTATAATAAACTGTCATCATTATTATAAGAGGTATATGGGAGGGTACTATGAGTAAGAAATTCTGCTATCTGTTCACCGAGGGCAACGCCTCCATGCGTGAGCTGCTGGGCGGCAAAGGCGCCAACCTGGCCGAGATGACCAACATCGGTCTGCCGGTGCCCCAGGGCTTTACCATCACCACCGAGGCCTGCACCCAGTACTATGAGGACGGCCAGAAGATCAACGACGAGATCATGGCCGAGATCATGGAGTACATCGAAAAGATGGAGAAGATCACCGGCAAGAAGTTCGGCGACCACGAAAATCCCCTGCTGGTGTCCGTGCGTTCCGGTGCCCGGGCCTCCATGCCCGGCATGATGGACACCATCCTGAACCTGGGCCTGAACGAGGACGTGGTGGGCGTCATCGCCGAAAAGTCCAACAACCCTCGCTGGGCCTGGGACTGCTACCGCCGCTTCATCCAGATGTATTCCGACGTGGTCATGGAAGTGGGCAAGAAGTATTTCGAGCAGCTCATCGACGAGATGAAGGAGAAGAAGGGCGTCACCCAGGACGTGGAGCTGAACGCCGAGGATCTGAAGGAGCTGGCCGGCCAGTTCAAGGCCGAGTACAAGGCCAAGATCGGCCAGGACTTCCCCTCTGACCCCAAGGAGCAGCTCATCGGCGCCATCAAGGCCGTGTTCCGTTCCTGGGATAACCCCCGGGCCAACGTATACCGCCGGGATAACGACATCCCCTATTCCTGGGGCACCGCCGTCAACGTCCAGTCCATGGCCTTCGGCAACATGGGCGACGACTGCGGCACCGGCGTAGCCTTCACCCGCAATCCCGCCACCGGCGAGAAGAAGCTCATGGGCGAGTTTTTGACCAATGCCCAGGGCGAGGACGTGGTGGCCGGCGTGCGCACCCCCATGCCCATCGATCAGATGGCCGAGAAGTTCCCCGAGGCTTATGCACAATTCGTGGACGTGTGCAAGACCCTGGAGGATCATTACCGCGACATGCAGGACATGGAGTTCACCGTGGAGCACGGCCAGCTCTATATGCTCCAGACCCGTAACGGCAAGCGCACCGCCAAGGCGGCCCTGAAGATCGCCTGTGACCTGGTGGACGAGGGCATGATCTCCGAGCAGCAGGCCGTTGCCATGATCGATCCCCGGAACCTGGATACCCTCCTGCACCCCCAGTTTGACGCTGAGGCCCTGAAGAAGGCCCAGCCCGCCGGCAAGGCCCTGCCCGCCTCTCCCGGCGCCGCCTGCGGCAAGATCGTTTTCACCGCCGAGGACGCCAAAGCCTGGGCGGCTCGCGGCGAGAAGGTGGTCCTGGTCCGTCTGGAGACCTCTCCCGAGGACATCGAGGGCATGAAGGCCGCTCAGGGCATCCTGACTGTCCGCGGCGGCATGACCAGCCACGCCGCCGTGGTGGCCCGCGGCATGGGCACCTGCTGCGTGTCCGGCTGCTCCGCCATTGCCATGGACGAGGAGAACAAACAGTTCACCCTCTCCGGCAAGACCTATCACGAGGGTGACTGGCTGAGTCTGGACGGCTCCACCGGTAATATTTACGACGGCGCTATGCCCACCGTGGACGCTACCATCGGCGGCGAGTTCGGCCGCATCATGGGCTGGGCCGATAAGTATCGCCGCCTGAAGGTCCGCACCAATGCCGACACCCCCCACGACGCCGCCAAGGCCCGTGAGCTGGGCGCCCAGGGCATCGGCCTGTGCCGTACCGAGCATATGTTCTTCGAGGGCAACCGCATCGACGCCATCCGCGAGATGATTTGCTCTGACACCGTGGAGGAGCGCGAGGCTGCTCTGGCCAAGCTCCTGCCCATGCAGCAGGGCGACTTCGAGGGCATCTATGAGGCCATGGAGGGCTGCCCTGTGACCATCCGCTTCCTGGATCCCCCCCTGCACGAGTTCGTGCCCACCGAGGAGGCCGACATTGAAAAGCTGGCCAAGACCCAGGGCAAGACCGTGGAGCAGATCAAAAACATCATCTCTTCCCTCCACGAGTTCAACCCCATGATGGGCCACCGTGGCTGCCGTCTGGCCGTCACCTTCCCGGAGATCGCCGCCATGCAGACCCGCGCCGTCATCCGCGCCGCCATCAACGTGCAGAGGAAGCACCCCGACTGGAACATGGTCCCCGAGATCATGATCCCCCTGGTGGGCGAGGTGAAGGAGCTGAAGTATGTGAAGGACATCGTGGTGAAGACCGCCGACGAGGAGCTGGCCGCCGCGGGCATGGACATGAAGTACCTGGTGGGTACCATGATTGAGATCCCCAGAGCCGCTCTCACCGCCGACCAGATCGCCACCGAGGCCCAGTTCTTCTCCTTCGGTACCAATGACCTGACCCAGATGACCTTCGGCTTCAGCCGCGACGACGCCGGCAAGTTCCTGGGCGCTTACTATGATAAGAAGATCTACGAGAACGACCCGTTCGCCAAGCTGGATCAAGTGGGCGTGGGCAAGCTGGTGAAGATGGCCGCTGAGATGGGCCGTGCCACCCGCCCCGACATCCACCTGGGCATCTGCGGCGAGCACGGCGGCGATCCCAGCAGCGTGGAGTTCTGCCACCGGGTGGGCCTGGACTATGTGTCCTGCTCCCCCTTCCGCGTGCCCATCGCCCGGCTGGCCGCTGCACAGGCTGCCATCAAGGAACAGCATCAATAAAAAGCCCACGCAAACAGCGTAGGCAAAACAACTGATATAAATACGGTCACACAGTCCCTTTGGATTGTGTGACCGTTATTTTTTCCATGCAAAAGCATGGCAAAAATAAGAAATGTGCCATTTCCTCGCCCCTGTGGGGCAACCGGAAATGATGCACAAAAACTTCATGCGCCGGCATTTGCGCATTTCCGTGGTGCGATGCTCAGGCATGAAGTTTTTTGCCCATTTTCAGCTGAACACACCGCAAATCAAGCCGCTGATTTCACTACGAATTCAGCGGCTTTTTTCGTTCCCAAAAATTTTGCAGAAGCTGACGCAGGCAAGACTGGAAAAAGGATTGTCGCAGGAGCAGCTTGCAAAGCGCATCGGAACCCAGCGTTCCAACATCTGCCGCATCGAAAAAGGAACGCAAAACCTCTCCCTTGACCTGATGCTCAAGATCGCAGAGGCGCTTGACAAGGATGTGTCCGTAATGCTTGAGGAAAGGAGCAGCACAATGGAAAAAATATATAGCCTGCGCCTTTATGATGAAACACTGCTGATTCTCCGAAGCGCTGTCGCTGGTGGCTTATACCGGCGTGGGCGGCGGAGAATGTGCGATTGCTCATTGTGCTGGCATATACGGTGGTAAAGCTGCCCTTCTCGCTGCGTATGATAAAGGCTGCGTTCTACTCCATCGACACGGAATTGGAGGACGCCGCCCGCAACATGGGCGCCACCTTCGCCAGCTCCTACGGCACCAGCTACGCCATGGTCATCCAGTCCATGTGCGCCGAGGAGGGCCTGTACGGCTACAACGTCAACGCCTCCGGACGGCGCTGTGCGTCCACAGTGTTTATCATGATCGTGTCCGGCATCATCCTGTACCTGGTCTACGGTGTGGGCGGCCGCAATCTGGGCGAGCGGCTGGAGGCCAAGGCCCGTCGGAAACGCATCCTGAACCGCATGACCGGCGTATTCCGCCGCAGCGGTGACAGCGCCGTGGAGGAGCCCGGAGAGCAGCTATGATCCGACACATCGTATTTGACACGGGGCAGGTGCTGGTAAACTTCAACATCGGTCTGTTCACCGACCGGCTCCGCCTCAGCGAGGCGGACGCCGTCCTGATCCGCCGCGAGGTGCTGACCACTGTGGAATGGGTGCGCATGGATCGCGGCACCATCTCCGATGACGATGCACTGGCGCGGATGCAGGCCCGTCTGCCCCGGCACCTGCACGCTGCAGCGGAGTATCTGGTACGGCGGTGGAACGACCCCATCGTGCCGGTGGAGGGCATGGCCGATGTGGCCCGTGACCTGAAAAATGCCGGCATGGCCGGTATTGTCTTTCACGGCGACACGGCGCACCTGTGCTGCCAGCTGGCGGACCGCGGCATCCTGTAAAATGCAATAAGAGAGGCGCCCCGTCGGGGCGCCTCTCTTATTGTTTGCGGATCAGGACTCGAAACATCGAATGTCCATGCAGATATTCCAGGACCCCGAGCAGGCAGAAAAATCACAGTTTGAGATGTTGAGAGGTCATGGTAAGGAAGGAAAGTATTTGTAAGGTCGCAGTTTTGGAAAAATGTTCATCATGAGGAGACCTGCTCGTGGATCATGGAAAATCATCCGCAGTGCGGGGAAATAAGGAGAGAAAAGAGGTAGTAAGCAAAATAATTCAGAAACCGCACCATGTGGTAATCTCATCCACCGGTACGCGGGTGCTGATGACCTGATTTGCGGGGAACTCCCAGTCAGGGTAGCCGATGGCGATGCCGCAGACGATGCGCTTGTTTTCGGGGATATGGAGATTGCGGCGCAGCGTCTCCTGATACATGACCGCCTGATGCTCTACGCAGGTGCCGAGGCCGAATTCCATCGCCGCGGTGCAGATATTCTGGATCACGCACCCCATGTCCAGCCGGAACGTCGTATTGTCCAGCATCTGGTCCATGCTCAGGATGATGACCGCGGGTGCATCGAAGAAGCGGAACCCCCGCTGTCCCCATTCGTTTCGGCGTGCTCTGTCGCCCCGCTCAATTCCCATGGCGGCAAACAGCGCCTTGCCGATCTCGCGGCTGCGCTCCCGATAAATACCATCCGCCATGATGTCGGGAACATCCGTCTGGCGGTCCTGATCGTAGAACGCGATATTATCCTGGCGGATGGCCTCCAGTACGTCGCCGGCGGCGACCGCAAACTCCCAGGGCTGCGCATTGACGGCGGATACGGCTCTCGTTGCCAGCGTCAGGACCTCTCGGAGCGTCTCCTGCGTCACAGGCTCCCTGGTAAAAGAGCGGATGGACCGGCGGTCATTGATAGCCTGTCTGATATCCATGTCAGCTTCCTTTCTTACTGAGCAGCCTTAGCAGCCTTGATGGACTCAATCAGCTCGGGAACGACCTTAAACAGATCGCCCACGATACCGTAGTCGGCCACCTCGAAGATGGGAGCGGTATCGCTCTTGTTCACAGCGATGATGCACTCGGAATCCTGCATACCAGCCTTGTGCTGGAT
>ERZ1106963.4401-NODE-4401-length-10542-cov-5.250691_pt1 | contig 10542 bp, 11 predicted proteins | sample MGYA00403681_ERZ1106963 | MGnify/ENA primary metagenome ERZ1106963 (study PRJEB35170, sample SAMEA104062407) | human gut metagenome | biome: human gut; feature: human-associated habitat; material: faeces | place: Denmark | collected 2012-05-03 ...
GGGAGGACGGGCGGGTCTACGGCATAGACCGCGTGCTGGATATGCGCCGGGCCGCGAGCCTCAAAGCGGGCGGGGCCGGGACAAGGTACACGGTGAGGATAAGCCGCAGCGAGACATACCTGTTCAACGAGGACGGGCGCTGGTTTGTGGAAAGGCGGGAGAGCTGATGTGCGGGAGATACTATGTGGAGCCTGAGAGCGACATGGAGGAGCTGGCAGAGCTCATAGCCGAGGCGAGGCGCAAGGCGGAGAGCGCAGGGGAGGAGGTCAAGACCGGCGAGGTCTTTCCCTCGGACACGGCGGCGGTCATTGCGAACAACCGGCAGCTGAAGCCGGCGGTGTTCCCCATGCGCTGGGGCTTTGAGCGAAAGGGCGGCGGCCTCGTCATAAACGCGCGGAGCGAGACGGCGGGGGAGAAGCAGCTTTTCCGCGAGAGCGCGCAGCTGCGCCGCTGCCTCATCCCGGCGAGCTGCTACTTCGAGTGGGAACGCCGCGCGGACGGCAAGGTGAAATACGCCATCCGGCCGAAGGGCAAGGAGCTGCTCTATCTCGGCGGCCTCTACACAAAGCCCGAGCCGGGAGCCTTGCCGCGCTTCACCATCCTCACCCGCAAAGCCGCCGACGGCATCAGCTTCATCCACGACCGCATGCCGGTCATCGTGCCGAAGGAGAAGAAGGCCGACTGGCTCTCCCAGCAGCTGACGCTCGACGAGCTGCTGGGAGACGCTGAGATGGATATGGAGTATAGTGAGGCACAATTAGCTTAATGTGCTTTGAGTTAAGTGAATGCTCCTATGTTTATTAATTACCCGTATTGCCCACAGGCAGTAGTACTTTGCTTTTGGCTACCTTAGCCAGATGAAATATATTTGACTTGCAATAACACAAAAATACGAGTATACTAATATTAGCAATAATCGCTTCTAATGGATAAGACCACGCAGTTAAATATGCGTAGTCTATTTTTTATGTATTGACTGCAACTTACAGGATTGCTTAACGGCTATTTTCGATGAGGTAATCTAATGAACGAGATAGAGAAACCATTAGAAAAGATAAAAAAGAAAGCACGTCGAATCAAACCCAAAACATTAAACTGGTTAATTGCAATTTTTGCTGCTGTTATTATTGTTCAGAATGTATCACCTTCGATTTTGAGCTTTTTGGGAGATATAGAATTATTCAACGTATCTGCAACAGTAAATACCATAACAAACGTTATTTCTCGTTACCCAGGTTTCTTTGAGTCAGTCATTTTACGAATCGCGACTATTGCCATTTTAATTGTATTAATAATGCTGAAAGTATGCGCATCCATAAAAGAAACTGTAATTATCATTAGACATAGCACTTTTTCAAATTTTATGCTGAGTTACGACAGGGAATGCTTTGACAATGTTGAAATAATTGAAAAGGAAATCAATCTTGTAGACGAAATGGACAGAAATGACATCGACGGCGCAATTCAAATTCAAGATGAAGTAATAAAAAGCATACTTAATAATTGCAACAGGAAGAATCAATTATTTTATTATGGTATCGCTCACAGTCCGTTGATTTTTCGAGCAGGATTTCAAATTGGAAGTGCTGTATACGTAAGGCTGCTCCATCATGATCATTCTCGAGGCTCAAGCTTTAAAGAGTTACCAGAAGATGATGATGTTAAGAAAAGGCTGAAGGTGAATTGTAATATCGTCCCAGGTAACTCGGAAGAGATGCTGGTAGTAATTGAAACGTCTCGTAAAATTAAAGACGATGATCTGGAAGTATTTACGAAGAAGAAACCATGCTGTATCCTTAGGTTTAGTCCTGATGAAGGCTCTACATATAGTTTCGATGACTTTGCTTCATACGGCATCATGAAAAGACTACGAGAACAAATATTACGAGAAATAGCGACACAAATAGACCGCGACGAAGTCAAAATAAGTAGAATAAACTTAGTGCTTTCAACATCGAGCGCCTTTACGTTTTTCTTGGGCCAAGGTTTCAGTCAAAACTATTTTCCTGAAGTTGTAGTGTACCACTACGACTATAATACAGTAGAAAAATATCCTTGGGGATTGTACTGTAAAGCCCCAACCTCCTCAGCTTTGGTGCGCAATAGTATCCCGGCGGAAGCGATGCCGGAAGCATTGGGCGCAAGCAAATGATTGAAGTACAATGTTGACTGAGAATAATTGCAACTGAAATGACAGCCGCGCAGTATATAAAACGTACGCGGCTGTCATTTGGACTTACGCTATTTGTTTAAAATCGTCAGTAACTTGTTTTTATTAACTATCACAAGGAATAGGGTCATGGCCACAAATTTCAACAACTTCGTCTTTCAGCCTTTTTTGTATTGGTCCAAAGAGTTCAGATATATTGCCTCCTTTCAGTTCCTTATAAATACCCCGGAGCAGTCCTAAGTTGCCCGCTGCATCTTGATTGCCATCAACTGATTCACAATTATCAAGATAGTCGGCAATCTGCTGAGATACAAAGTACACTGTCATTCTTTGATTTAGGTCATTAGAAGTTGGATTAATCACGGATCCAAACTTAGATTTCATAACACCATTAAAGCGCATATCTGTCTGTAGAGAATTATCATTTAATGTCATTTTATCTCTTAACGGCATATAATCCGCTTGGCACAGATCAAGAAGGTCGAGCATTCTTTTGTCTGAATAAGCTTCGCTGTGAGCTTGGATGATGTCTTTTATCGTGCCATAAACATAATTTATTTCATTATTCTGCCTGATGCTCAATGTTGGCACAACACTTGATAACTTGATAGTAAAATCTCCTATTAGAAAGCCAATAAAATAAGGATATTGGGGGGTGCCATCGGGGTTAATTGGTAGACTATAGCCATAGGTATTTTCGTACTTTGATAGTAGGCTGCCAAGTTCTTGTTCTTTGCGCTCGCATTGTTTAGGATTACCAGCCTCATCATATAAATCAGATAAATACGTTTTAATAAAAGCCTTTATCATAATTTGCTGGTTTTCAAGTGTATTTAATAATGATGCTCCATAATCGAAAGAAGCTAACGCCTCATCAACGGTTTTTAAGTGGTATCTTGTTCTACAATCAACCTTAGAAAGATCATAGTATATATTATACTCATTATCGAAAACCTGAGCAAAAGCATCTGACAGGGCATATATTAAAGAGCCCTTTCCTAACAATTCTTCATAAATCTTTAGCTCATCTTTCTCCTTCTTCTTTTTCTTCAGTTCATCATCAGACGGTAGAAGCGGCAACAGTGAGCAAAGCCAATACATAGCAATTGAACGAAATATGCTTTTAGCTCTAACACCCCGTTTGCGTCGGTCATTTCCTGCATAATGACTGATTTCGTGAACAAGCATGGGCACAGAATTAACGATATCAAACTGCAATTCTTGTCCGATGGACACAACGGCCAGCTTGTTTCTCTGCCCATATATAGAAGAAAGCGGCATAATAACCATGTCTTCAATAAAGCCGGTAGAAATCAAGAAATAGTATCTTTCTACTTCAGAATCGTCGCTAACTTTGCGATCACACAGCAATTTTTCTGCAAGGATTGCGAGATAGGAATACATTGATAAAAACTTAGGCTGGACCTCGAATGCTTGTAAATTGAGATCAGGAGCCTGGATGTATTCTCTATCTGTTCTCATGGTAGAGGATGTAATACGGTTCAGATTTGAAATGTACTCGTCCTGAAGCGCCATCAACCTTTTTAGATTTTCTAAGCCTACGTCATTGAAGCCATCAGTATCATGGAGGCTTTCCAACACCATAGTTGCTGTGTTTAAAAAGGCAATAAATGTTGGAAGTATGCTCAGCGTAAGTTCACTGCAAAGCCCATGATTTAGAGAAGAACGTAGCGAGGAGCTTGCCATAGCAATAAATTTTACGACATCAGACCAAGGAGTTTTAATTATGTTTTTCGATAGCGAATCTCTGAAGATATTTTCTAACTTACTTAACTTTTCGCATATTTGCTCTGAAATAATCGGAACATAAGGTTGAAACTGGTTCAGAGACGGTTTAGTTGTGACAGTAATTTTAAGTTGTTGCGAGGCCCGCTTTTGCCATGCCTTTCTGTAATGTGATATTAGGTCGTGCCAGCTTTGAATTCTAATTGTTGTCTGAACGTCACTGCGACCAAATATAATAGCATCCTCATCAACTATCTTAATTGGTTCGTTTTTCGATTCGCTTTGAGAAGAGTTTTCAACAGCGTAGAGGCTTTGAATGCCTACGTCACGCTTAAGCCCAACATTAAGATTCTCAGCCGTGCTATTCAACAGGCAAACATTTTTATCAGCACAAGCATTACAGTCGCTTGCATCAATGCATGAGCGCAATAATGCAAGCAAAGAAATGGTGTCTACAACGCGATCATCTTTGTTGTTATTGCGACCTTGTGCTATATCTAAAAGAAACTTGCTGTATTGAGAAGGAGAAAACCCTTTTCCGAACAGGACGAAATCTGAAAAACCAAAAGAGTAATATAGAGCTATGGAACACCCTTCGGGCTTTTCCATGTTTTCAATCCACTCAAATAAACCTTTGAAACTTTCTTCTTGTTCTTCTTGCGATGCTTTGATAAAAGAAACATACAAAACAGGAGAGCCGCTGTCCCAAAAATCGCTTTTATTTCCATAAAGAATAACGGATTGCAGGACTCCTACGCAATCCGTTGATTTTATTAATTTGCCTTCATTGTTTATTTCGGGGCCTTTGCTTATCCTTTCAGCTGCATATAGCAACGGCAAATAATAGTTCTCTTTTGAACCCGGCAGAGAAACAATGTCAATGAAGTCATACTTATCGAAACTGACATACTCCATTGTCCTGTCCGGATTTTGGGGCTTTGAACAAATACAGGGTGAAATAGATTTCTTAAGCTGCATAAGCCTAAGGTCAGCATTTTCGCTTGTTAACATGAAGTCAGGCACAATATCACCTCATATTTATCTTGCAAATCTACCAATGACCAGAAAAAACCGTAACAAAAGACACCATAGGCATAACCTATGGCAAATACCACCGAACAAACTAGAACTAGAACCCTCGGTTCCTCGCATCATCCATCAAACAGAAACCAGATGGGATAGGTGAATCATTATGAGCATCAGATGAACCCTTATGAACATCATCTATAGCTTGATCGTTGATATGCTGAATTGCAGTGATCCCTTTGAAACAAGTCTTTCCTTCATAGATTCTTGTGCTGTTTTTTGCGTGCTCTAAAATGAGCCTGTCGCTCAATTCACGGCTCCGGACAGCGGCGGTCTTTTTTAGTGCATTCATTTTTAAACATAACCTCCAACGCGCACACCTATCGGTGTGCGTATATTTTGCGGTCTACGAAGCCTGCCTGGTATCAGAACATTCAGCATGCCATCGTCGGAAACAACAATAGCAACTAATCGGTTCTGTTGCCTTATTGCACGCCGTTTGACGCGGTATCTTATGTGATTTGAGTTTATATAAAAAACTGTGGAATTATATCTTGAACCACGTCTAAGGTCAGCTAAGCCTCGGTAAGGATCTCCTCCTACGATGACTCCGACCGCGTGGCAAACGCCATCCGTATCTAAAAATAATGCACCATCTATAGAGACATAACTTTTAAGTACAGAAGGATCACTCAACACATCAACATGCGGATTTAACCGAAATCCTGCTCCACCTTGGTCACACAAGCGGCGAACTTCTCTGCTGATGACACTTGGACGACCAAATATTAAAATAGTTCCCTTTCCTATTGCTTGGATGCTATTGATGATTTTTCTAACTAGACTGGTCTCTTTATTAAAACCAAATTTTGATAGTTTATTAAGCTCGACTTCAATCAGGCCTTGCTCGTTAGGTACATAAAACCGTCCGCCGTCACTAATCAGAGCTGTTGTTAGTTCATAGTCTGAAGTTGTTGTTGCACAGCTGGAATCATCACCCTTGCAAGTAGGAAAACATAGTTCCCAACAAGCGCGTGTTACTAGCTTTATAACCGGCAACCTGCATTTGAAAACATGTTCTCTTTTAATTAAGCCAACAGGCTGACACACAATATTTACATCATTATTTTCATATTCGCTATTATAAGTAGAGACTGCTAAATATCTATCGTCGTTTGTCATGTTGGTCAATTTGCGAATCCCATGAATATTCTTGAGATCGAGACGAAAGTCGTCGGCATTTCCGAATGACGTAAGTTCGTAATCATTAGGATTCCCAAGAAGGACTGCGAGATACATATTCTGAGCATACGTTTTTTCATATGCTTCGCTGGCCAGCGCGTTCAATGAATTGCAACTAATTCCGGTGAGAATCGATTCGAAATACCAAGTAATCTTATATTCGACGAGTTGCATAACCTTTTTAGCAAAAATCTCTTGCGCAGCACTGCTCATTGAGTTAAGCTTGTTAACATCAGCGTCTTGAAACTCTAGGTTAAATTGAACTCGAAAAGTTTCAGCAATCAGTTTTACAAAGATAGTTGCTGAGGAGCTAACAGATTTATTGTAAGCTTCTTGCTTGATAGACACAAGATTATTATCCACAAATTCAAATGAATTCTCAGTTAAGCCTGCACACTTGTAGTCTCCAGAGGCAACGAACTCATTCATAACACCTTTGAACAATGTGCAAGCAATCCGTTTGACCTCACGATCATCGCTAATCATCAAATACCACCGGCATCCATATCTAAATCTATATTTCTAAACATAGTAATATGATACAGGGAAACGAATAAAATACAGCGCCATAAAATGCATAATTATCGTATTAAAAGCCATGAATCACCTAAAGCCTTGGCTCGCAAAATCTAACAATAATTAACATATGCCAAAAAGCACCTCCACCCAAGACGCTGCGTCATTAACAAATATTGCTTAAAATTGTGGTCAATATTGTACCATCTAATTGATATGTTTGTCAACACATTGCATCCAAATTTTCGCATCTATTGGCAATTTGATTTTTGTATTGCACCAACATGAACGCCAATTGCATGATTATTGCTATTATAGTTCGCAAAACTAGTGAATATAGATGGCAATAGACAGCTGGGGAGGAAGGCCACGCCTGGGATAATATGATATTTTTGCAATGGCTCGATTCTTCAACGCAGAATTAAGATATTTATTATTCGCCAAGCTATTATGCAGATTAGAAGGTCTATGCGTATGCAAAGCATATGGTAATGCTAATGAGAAAAATGCTAAAAATATGAGAAAGAGTTAGTGCTATTTGTGCCGTTACCATTGTATGCTTTGCTTTTTTAATTTGTTCTCTCAACTACTTTTACTGATGCCAGCGCTAATCGCTTTGCCAGTCATGCAGGGGTTCCAGATTTATTGTGACAGCCACTGCCACGCGAGCTGTAGATGCCCTATCATGTTGGGTGTCGGATATGGCTCAACTTATCCGTTTCCGACTCCCCTGCTTGTGAAAATCTTCAAACGTCATAAGATGACCGTCAAAGGTGCCGAACCTGGCATAATCTGTTCGCAAAGGCCTTACCAAGGTGATCTCATACTCATTAAAACCCTGTAGTACATCACCAAATCTATTAAAAGCTTTACTAAAATATAAGTATAGCAGATATTCTTTAATAATTCCAGTACATTGAGCGATTACATTAATAATCATTTAAAGCAATGCTGCCTTATCGAAATAAAAATCGCAGAGCGTCAGGTGACAGACAATGATTCAAACTGAAGTGTTGCCGCATAATACTCACCGCTGCTCATGCTCTTTTTGTCTCTTGCCGGTATTTTCGTTCATGCCGAGGATCGCCTCGGCGTTGGCTCGGTAGGTCAGGAGCTTTTTCATCTCGGCTCTGGCCTCGCGGTATGCCGGGTATGTGGCTCGCTTCTCTGTGAGAAGGGCAGCGTACTCGGATTGCAGAGCCTTGACCGTGGGGAGTTTTTTCAACCCCAGATCATTGAACGCCTTCTTTGCCGCACGGTGCAGAAGTATCTCCTGCTCGTGCTCGGCTAAATACCGTTTCGAGTAGCCGGAGGCATTATATGCGCGAAAAGTCTCTCGCGTCCGCAGGTAGATGATGACCTGCTTTTTCAGCTCCTCGACCTCGGACATTCTCGCCTCCGTCGCCTTCAGCTTCTCAGTCAGGACGCTGTACTTCTCGCTCGCGGCCTCGGCTCTGCGCGAGAGTTCGTCAAAATCCATGTCGCCGTTCTCTTTGAGAAAGATCATGGTCTGCGCCATCTGCTTGAGGTTGAACACCTTTGCCCAGCGCTCATAGCCCGCGCCTTTGCCCTCGGCGAGCTTGGCCTGGATGTCTATGAGCAGGCTCGGCCTCTGCTCGGCGAGCCACTTGTTGTAGCTCTTGCCGCGGCGCTTAGGAGCCTCGACGACAGACAACCCGTGCTCGATGCAGAGCGTGTCACTCAGCGCCCTCACCGCACGCGAGCTGCCCCAAAAGTTGTCGAACTTGCCCCGGCAGTCGAGCGTCGTGGAGTTCCAGAGTATGTGGTTGTGGATGTGCCGGCGGTCAGTGTGGGTGCAGACGATGTAGGCGTGCTTGCCCTTGAGGAAGCGCTCGGCAAACTCCATGCCGATAAGATTGGCTTCCTCCGCCGTGACCTCGCCCGGCTTGAAGGACTGGCGCACCTGGTAGGCTATGACGTCGCTCGTCTGCTCGCGGCCCGTGTATTGTCTGTACTGACGCTTGGAGAGCAAAAACTCCGCGTCCGCCGTGTGTGGGTCACAGGCGAACGCGGAGATCAGTTTTCCGTTTTCGGTTTTATCTGGATCCATTGCATAGTCCGTGCGGAGCTTGAGCGCTGAAGCCACGCTCTTGCCGCCGTGCATGGGTATGATCCGCGTTACCGCTATGCCGACACCCCCTCAGCTATACACGGCGTCCTGGATGGCGTACCTCAGCCCGTGCAGCTGAGCTATGAGCCACGCGGCGAACATCGGCAGCCCGTAGGGGCTTATGAGGAAGGCGATGCCCAGCACGATTATACCGTTTACGGTGCTGTCGAGGATGAGTATGGCCAGTCCGAGCAGTCCCAGCACAGCCGCCGCAATGCCGAGCACGGCGGCGGAAACGCTCAGCAAAAACGTGAAGAACCAGCCCGCCACCGCAAGCGCGGCCACAACGGGCGCGCAGAGTATTTTCAAAAGAATACGCGTTTTCCTCACCTCCGTGTTCAGTATGCAATGCTTCACCGGACAGTGCAAGGATGCGGCGCGTTATTACCAGCGCTCAGTCAGCTCCGGGTAAAGCATAACGCGCTTGCCGCATCGCCTCGCATATTGGAGCGTTTTTACAGCCCCGCCCCACTCGTGCGTCACATAGGCCACGACCACATCGGCGGAGTCCACCATCCACTCGTTGCGCTGAGGTATGGCAGAGCGCTGTGTCACGTCCCTGAGCGTCGGGTAAATCATGTAGTCGTAGGATTCTCCGTCAGCCTGTCTGCCGAGATATGCCGTTACGAGCGCCATTTCAATGCCCGGCCTTTCATCTTTCTTTGCCTTGACCGCCTCAGCAGCCATGCGGTCAAAGTCCCCGTAGCCTCCGAGATAGAACCGGTCAGCGCCTGCGGCAATTAGCAGGTTAAGCACCTTGTCCAGCCACACACTCAAATCAGCCGCGTCGCTCACATGTGAGTGGCCGCAAAAAGTAACTGTCATATTACCACCTCCGTCATAGTGATTATAACCACTATAATGCTTTTTCGCAATCCCCATATAATAGCGGCAGAGGTGATGAAATGCCTATTACGTTTGAGCCGATGCGCAGGCTGATGCAGACAGAGAATATTTCGTATTACAGGCTGGCCAATGAGGGCATAGACGCGCAGACGCTCCAGCGCATAAGGCATGACCGGCCTGTAACGACGGAGACGCTGGGCAAGCTCTGTGCCATCATGCACTGCCAGCCCGGCGACCTCATAGAGTATCTCGAAGAAGAAAACCAGATAAAGAAGTAGACCCCCGACGCCATAAAGCGCCGGGGGTTATTATTTGAGCTTTGCCAGACTGAGCACCAGGTCACGGACGCTTTGCCAGAGTTTCGCCTGCGACGTCTGTATGTCCTCCATGTCGGCAGCATAGACGCGATGCGTGGAGTTTACGCGCTTGGCGATCTGGTTGAGGTTGCCGCTGTACCGGCGCATGAGCGAGAGCAGCTCGCGCAGCTCCGGCAGGTCGAGCTTCAGGATTCGCCCGTCTATGGCCATCTTGCGCAGATATGCGCTGAGGTTTCCTGTGCCGAGCTCAGACATCTTCTGCTCTATCTGCTCCTTCTCGTCGGGCGTGACCCAAAACTCCAGCTTGATGTTTCGCTTGCGCCTCACAGCTCCGGTACTGCGGCTTTGGCCGCAGACCTCGGCGGCGTCCCGGCGCTTTGCAGCTTCTCCTTGACCGATGGCTTCTTCTCGCGCTCCAGCTCACGGCGGGCGTGGGTGATGAGGGCGTCGGTGAGGACGGGATGGGCCCTGTCCACCACATAGCTGCAATACCGGCCCCGGCGCTCCGGGTCGGGCGGGAGAGGCTGGGTCTTTGCCCAGGCTTTATT
>ERZ1106963.4406-NODE-4406-length-10538-cov-3.089860_pt1 | contig 10538 bp, 9 predicted proteins | sample MGYA00403681_ERZ1106963 | MGnify/ENA primary metagenome ERZ1106963 (study PRJEB35170, sample SAMEA104062407) | human gut metagenome | biome: human gut; feature: human-associated habitat; material: faeces | place: Denmark | collected 2012-05-03 ...
CCGCGGCCAGCTTTCCATGGGGGAGAACCGCGCGGATGCTGCGCAGCAAGTCAAAGCAGAATCCAAGGGGAAAGCCCAGAAATACGGCATACAGCAGCAGGCGAATCTGTTGGGGGACTGTGAAAAAGGTTTCCAGCTCCATCATCGAAACAGCTTTCCCAGCAGAGAAAGCGGCCCTTTCCGGTCTTTTTCTCCGTATTGCAGTAGCCAGATATCCCCGGTAATGGTCATGTTGCCGCTTTCTACACTGACATCATTGATGTGCAGATTGCGTCCCTTGATGACCAGCTCCCCCAGGCCGGTAAACAGGTGAATGACCCGTTCATCAAAGCAGTCTACGTCCGTTACACCGGTGAGCGTCAATTTCTCCCGATCCTCTAAGATCAGGTTGTGGTGGCTGGTCTGTGCCGGCAGTTCTTTCTTTCCGATATCCATAAAGCACCTCAGTTCCTTTCCCGTTGGCTTGCACGCACAGAAACAGCCGGCGGACGGAATGACACAAAGCTGCATGCGCCGCCGCTGCTTCTGCATCGTGTTCTTTGCAGAAAGGATATGCAGCGGTTTCATAAAAAATAACCAGATTCCCGACTGGTTCTTTGTGAAAAATTCCGAGAAAAAAGGCTTGCAATCGAACAGAAAACATGGTATAATAATAGAGATATTGATCAAATACCCATGGGAGGAGGGATTCCTGTGAACACATTGGAGATGATCCTGGGTGCAGTAGTACTGCTGATCAGCATTGTTCTGGTTGTGATCTGTATGATGCAGGAACAGAAGCCGCAGAATGCGACTGCTGCTCTGACCGGTGCAAGCAATGATTCATTCTACGACAAGAACCGGGGACGCACAAAGGAAGCACGTCTGAAGAAAATCACATTCTGGTTTTCACTGGTGTTTTTCGTTCTGATTCTGTTTTTGGATATTGTGATGCCGCTGCTGATGAAAAAGTAAGAATCGCTGATATTCTGTCCTGTGTTTCGGTGTGTGCCCGGCTGATCGGGAAACGCGCCGGGGTACAGGATGTTTTTTTGCCGGGAATTTTTTGCGGTTTCCGGTGTTCCGGATAGATTGCAGCTGGCGGCAATGGGTTTGCCGGCTGCGCGGCGCTTTCTGTATGCTCCATGAAACGGAGGTGGGAAGCGCACTTGTTGGAAAAGAAGGAAGAGAGAAAGAGGATGCCGCACAGGGCGGCGAAGAGAAAGGAATGGATTTATGGCAAATACGCAATTTGGCGGTGCAGAGAGCATCGACAGCTATCGCAAGAAGATTCTGACAATTCTGAAAAAGAACGGCCGTACCCCGCTCAGTGACCGGGATCTGGCGACAAAGTGCCGTACCAATCGGGGCGGTGCTGCCAATTTTCGGAAGGCAGTAGAAGAACTCTGCAAGGAAGGTGCCATTTGTGAGCGCCGCCGGGGCTATGTTTCTTCGGCCAATATGGGATATTATCCGGCCACAATCGTTCGTCTGAGCCGCACATTCGGCTTTGCACGTCCGGAGGAAGAGGGCGCCGCTGACGTCTTTATTCCGGGCAAATTTTTACAGGGTGCCATGACAAAAGACCGGGTGCTCATCGGAAATATTCCCTCCCGGAGCGGAAAGCCGGAGGGTGAAGTCCTGGCAATTCTGGAGGAAGCCGACAATCGCCTGACTGGTGTTATTGTCAATGAGGACGGCCGGCTGATGTTCCGGGCAGACACAATGTCCAAGACACCGATTCAGATTCAGCGCAAGGATAGCGTGCTGTATGAGGAAGGGCAGAAGGTTCTGGCAGAGGTGGTATACCGTGGACACCGCCACGCAGAGCACAAGGTGAAGATTGTATTCAGTTTTGGTGCTTCTACCCGTGCCAGCGTCTGTGCCGAAGCCATGGTTGCGCTGCGCGGCGTAACTGAGGAGTTCCCGGAAGAGGTGATTCAGCAGGCAGATGAAATTGCCAACGCACCGATTCCTAAGGAGGCCTATGAAACACGGCTGGATCTGCGCAGCACACCGATTTTTACCATTGACAGCGCCCATTCCAAGGATCTGGACGATGCTGTTTCTCTGGAAAAGACAGAGAACGGCTATCGGCTGGGCGTGCATATTGCAGATGTTTCCCATTATGTACAGCCGAAAACACCGCTGGATGAAGAGGCGCTCCGCCGGGGCACCAGCATTTATTATGCCGATCATGTAATTCCCATGCTGCCGAAGAGCCTGTCAAACGGGGTGTGTTCTCTGAATCCCTGTGAAGATCGTCTGGCTTTCTCTGCCCTGATGGAACTGGATGAGAATGGGGAAATCGTTTCCTATCAGTTCCGGAAAACCATCATTCGTTCTGCGGTAAAAGGCGTTTACAGCGAAGTAAACGAGATCTTAGCAGGCACCGCAGCCCCGGAACTGCTGGATAAGTACAAGGACGTTATCCACATGATTCCCCTGATGAATGAACTGTGCGATATCCGCCTGCGGGAGCGAAAGCGCCGGGGCGCACCGGAACTGGAAACAGCAGAAGGCGCGTTGATTCTCAATGATGAAGGCGTTTGTGTCGATGTTGTGGCACGGCAGCGCGGCAAGAGCGAATGCATCGTAGAAGAAATGATGCTCCTGGCCAATGAAGCCGCTGCAAAAATGGCACGGGAAAAGAATCTGCCCTTTGTCTATCGGATTCATGACAAGCCCACACCGGAAAAGATTGAAAAGCTGGAACACGTTCTGCTGCGTCTGGGCGTTGAGGTACCGGTATTTACAGATATCAAGCCGCGTCACCTGGCAGAAATCCTGGACGGCGCACGGGGCACAGATCTCTATCCGGTACTGAATGTTATGGTGCTGCGCTCTATGGCAAAGGCTGCCTATAGCCCGGAACCGATCGGACATTTTGGTCTGGCACTGGCGGATTATGCCCACTTTACCTCTCCCATCCGGCGTTATCCGGATCTGGCAATTCACCGGATTCTCAGCAGCTACTGTGAAAATCCGGATGCCGGCGAGATGCAGAAGCGCTACGGCACCTTTGTTGCCGATGCTGCAACCCAGTCCAGCGAAACCGAAGTACAGGCAATTATGATTGAGCGTGACTGCGATGACTGCTACAAGGCAGAATACATGCAGCAGCATTTGGGTGAGATCTTTGACGGCATTGTTGCTGGTGTGACAGATTTCGGCTTTTATGTGGCTCTGCCGAATACGGTAGAAGGTCTGGTACATGTGGCTTCTCTGCCGGACAGCGACTGGATCAATGATGACAGCATCGCCTTCCGGGAAGAGCAGGGAGACAAGTGCTATCGCCTGGGTGATACCGTTCGGGTACAGTGCACTAAAATCGATGTCAACAGCGGCAATGTAGACTTTGCACTGGTAGAAGAAAATCAGGAAGCCGCTTCCTGAGTGTATCTGAAACAATAGAAAATCCATTTCAAAATACAAAAAACGGATGCCATCGTTCCGGCAGCAGGGTTCTGCGCGGTGATGGCATCCGTTTTTTACGTTTTGTACTTAGTCCTCGGCGGCGGTGCTGTCGGCAGTGCCGGAACGGAAAGCTTTCCGGCCTTCCTCTGCATAGCCCTCAATCATTTCCTGTGTAATCACCGGGCTGCCCCATGCGGTTTCATAGGATTCCACAGAGCCGTCTCCCCACTGCTCAATCCAGTCTCCGCAGGATTCAAAGGCATTGCCCAGATTGATGCCGATTCCCATATCCTGCACCAGCGCAGTTGTGGAGATATCGCGCATTTCCGGTACTTTTGTTTCAGCAGAAGCGGATTCCGGCGCGGCAGAATCCGCAGAATTGCTGCATCCGGAAAAGGCACAGAGCAGTGCAGCGGTAATGAAGAGAGAAAAGAGTTGTTTTCCCAGCATGATTTTTGCAGTCCTCCTGATTGAAAAAGATACGGTGTCTTAAAACATGTTCTTCTACAGTATACCATAAAGTGTGCAGAAACTGCAATATCTATTTGTGTCAAAAAAACTGGCAAAACACAGAAAGGCCGCTGCTTTTGAAAAACAGCGGCCTTTTCAGAAGGGAAATTTGCAGATTTTGTGATGTGTGAAATTATGCTTCTTCTTGCTGTGTGATCAGCGGACGATTGAGAATCTGCATAAATTCATCACCTGTGATTGTCTCATGTTCGTACAGATACTTAGCGATTTCGTGAAGTTTTGCCATATTCGATTGCAGCAGTTCTGTTGCACGGTCGTACTGTCCCTGGATAATTTCTGAGATTTTCTTATCAATCTTGGTCTGTGTCTCCATAGAGCAGCTAAGGCTGGAGTCACCGCCCAGATATTGATTTTGCATGGATTCCATGGTCACCATACCGAATTCCGAGCACATGCCGAAGCGGCTGACCATCGCATGTGCCAGCTTTGTGGCCTGTTCAATATCGTTGGAAGCCCCCGTTGTGATTTCGTGGAAAATCAACGCTTCTGCGGCGCGTCCGCCGGTGAGGGTAGCAATCTTGTTTTCCAGTTCGGTTTTTGTCATCAGGAAGTGCTCGTCTTCCTCTACCTGCATAGTGTAGCCCAGCGCGCCGGAGGTACGGGGAATAATGGTGATTTTCTGTACCGGTGCCGACTGTGACTGAAGCGCAGCCACCAGTGCATGTCCCACTTCGTGGTAGGAGACAGTGAGTTTTTCCTTGTTGGAAAGCACCCGGTTTTTCTTCTGATATCCGGCGATTACGACTTCCACGCTTTCCATCAGATCTTCCTGTGTTGCACAGGAGCGCCCCAGACGCACGGCACGGAGTGCCGCTTCGTTAATAATATTTGCCAGCTCTGCGCCGGATGCTCCGGCAGCTGTCCGGGCAATGGCACCAAAATCCACGTTTCCGGCCAGCTTGATCTTTTTGGCATGTACTTTCAGAATATCGATTCTGCCCTGCAAATCCGGCAGTTCTACCGGAATCCGGCGGTCAAACCGTCCCGGACGAAGCAGCGCCGGGTCGAGAGATTCCGGACGGTTGGTAGCAGCCAGAATGACAACGCCCTTAGAACCATCAAAGCCGTCCATTTCGGTCAGCAGCTGGTTCAGCGTCTGTTCCCGTTCGTCATTGCCGCCCATCTGTCCGCCGTCACGCTTTTTGCCGATGGTGTCGATTTCATCGATAAAGACGATACAGGGAGCCTTTTCGTTGGCTTGTTTAAACAAATCCCGGACTTTTGCAGCACCCATACCCACGAACATTTCTACAAATTCCGAACCGGAAATGGAGAAGAAGGGGACATTGGCTTCGCCGGCAACAGCCTTTGCCAGAAGGGTTTTACCAGTACCCGGAGGGCCTACCAGCAGCGCGCCCTTCGGCATGGAGGCGCCGATTTCCTTGTAGCGGTCGGGGCGATGGAGAAAATCCACGATTTCTGCCAGCAGTTCCTTGGCTTCCTCTTCGCCGGCAACATCGCTGAACTTGATTCCTGTTGTGGATTTAACATAGACCTTGGCGTTGCTTTTTCCCATGCCGAACATCATGGAGCCTTCGCCGCCGCCCATGCGCTGTGCCATTTTTTTGCTGAAGAAGTGGAACACCAGCACCATCAGTGCAATCGGCAGGATATAGCTGATCAGAATATACAGAATCGGGCTGGTGCCGCTGTCGATCTTCGATTCAAATTTTGCGCCGGAATCATACAGCCGTGTGATTAAGTCCTTGTCCTCCATCACGCCGGTGCGGTAGAGCTTTTTTTCCGATTTATCCGTAAATGTGATCTGGCTGGATTCAATTTGTACAGAGCCGATTTCTTTATTCTCCGTCATGGAAATAAAGGTATCATAGCTGACCTCTTCCACCCGGTGGTTAAACAGATTGGGAAAGACAAAGGCCTGTAACAGCATGAAAATGCATAAGGCAATTACCCAAAAGGAAATATAAGACTTTCGGTTCTTTTTTGGTTCTTCCATATACTGTCTCCTTTTCGTGCAGTATAAGAGCTTGTATCCGCCGCGAAAGGCATGCGCAGCAGCAAATGGGTACAAGTCCTGAAATCTTCCGGCATCTGCGGCCGGAAATATTGGTGGTAAAGCGCTTTTTCACAGCGCCGCTTTTGGATATAATCGATTGTTCCGGAATACTTGTCCATACAGGTGTTTTGCATTCCTCCCGGAAATACAAAACATCCACGAAAACATAAGAACGAGAACGGATTATGTGGATTATTATAGCACACTTTTTTGTTGGATGCAAGCGGAGATTGTGAAAGTTTCATGATAGCTTAGAAGCGTCGTATTCCCTGGCTGCTGCGCCGAATTTACGGTGCCAGAAACATGCCGAACCGGGGCGGCCAGAGAGAACAGATGCCGAAGCACACGGCAACCGCTGCAAAGAGCAGCACGCCGATCCAATCCCGTTTCGGAGTGCACCTTTGAAAATTGCGCCAGGTATATCGGGCAGTGACCGTTGTCCCCAACAGAAATACCAGAATATCCGCCGGGAGAAAGTTTGTGCCGTAAATGCCGGTATACGTATAAAATAGTGCGAGAATCGTAAGCATCCCCAGAACAGTTCCCTGAAACCGCCTCAGAACATAACCGGGATAGCGGTGGCCAATCCAGAGATATTCCCAGATGGTGTATGCCAGAGAGGGGAAAAACAGGAGCTTTAAATGCTCCCAGGTGCTTTCGCTGATTGCAGAGTACAGGCCGACTATGCGGTTTTCCTGTGTCCACGCATAGAGAAAATGCAAAAGTGTGCCGGCAATTACGGTAAAGCACCATCCCAGCCACACACTGCGCTGAAATTCCTTCATAGTGTCAATCACCTCTGCTGTTATTTTATGCAGAAAAAGGAAAAACTTGCAGCGCAGCATAGAAAAAGCGTCAGCAAACAAAAATTTACTGACGCTTCAAAAGAAGATACGTTGTGTGAATGGGCAAAATCAGCCCATAATGCCGTAAACATCGCCCCGTTCTGTCACCAGAATTTCCAGGTCACTCATAATGGAAATGGCTTCGCCGCTGCTGTTTTTGCCGGTGATGTTGAGCACAACATCATAGAGTGCATCGGTGTCCTGCTTCAGCTGTGCGGTAAAGTCTTCGCCCAGCACCTGGGTAAAGGCGCTGAGGTATTCTTCCACAAAGTCTGTATCGGTATCATAGTTGGCGGCAAGCGCTTCATCAGCCATGGACATTTCGATTGCAGTGATGCTGCAATCGTCTGTGCCGGCAGCGCTGATCAGACTCTGATGGTACATTTCCATGCTGGTTTCCATGCCGTATCCATACTGTTCCTGGAGCATCTTTTCCGTTGCAGTCTGATAATCGGAGTCCAGATTTGCCGTGTAGAGATCATAGTTTTGTGTTTCAATGGCGTAGAAATAGGTGGCAATGGTCTTTGCCATCGCATCCGGAATGACGTTGCTGTCATAGTCCAGCTGATAGTTCATATCTGCGGGATCTGATTCCGTGACCGGCTCTGCTGTGTCGTCGGAATTGTCGGCGTTTGTATCCGTTGCCACGGGAACAGCATCGCTCTCACTGCTGTCAGACTGCGCGGACTTCGAAGAAGCCTCCGAGCTGGAAGCCTTGTCCTCTGTATTGCCGCAGGCGGACAGCGAAAGTGCCATGCAGACGGCCAGAAATACAGCCGGGAATTTGGTTCGGATTTGTTGTAACATAGAAACAGGTTCCTTTCTGCTGCAATCAGCTCAGTGGCTGGGTGGCAATTCCGTTTGCGTTGGCCCAGGTCTCAATGGCAGAGCCGGCAGGACAGGTGATTGTAACGGCAAGGGGTGCGCTGCCTTCCACCAGTCCCCAGCGGTCATAGGCCAGAGAAGGGTTGGCAACTGTCAAACTGGTAAGGCTGGCACAGCCGGTAAAGGCCTCTTCCAGCACAGTGGAAACGGCTTCCGGAAGGGTCAGACTGGTGAGGGCACTGCATCCGGCAAAGGCGGCACGGTCAATCTGCGCCACGGTTTCCGGGATGTTGATCGTGGTCAGCGAGCCGCAGTCCATAAAGGCACTTTCTCCGATTTCGGTCAGGCCATGGGGCAGGGTCACGTTGGTGAGATCCCAGTTGGCTTCAAAGGCGTGATCTGCAATGGCGGAGACCACATAATTATCCAAGGTGGCCGGAATGTTCAGATCGGTATCTGTTCCGTTGTACCCGGTAATAGAAACGGTGCCGTCATCGTTCATCTGATAGTTGAATATATTTGTTTCCGGTGCGGTGTCACTGCTTGCTGCGGCGCTGCTTTCTGCCGCAGTTGTGCTGTCGGCAGATGAGCTGCTGCTTGTGTCATTGCCGCATCCGGCAGCGGTCACAGCGAACGCTGCCGTCAAAAGTGCAGCCCAGAGTGCTTTTTTCCAAAATTGTTTCATGTTTGAATTCCTCTCTTGGACGGGGGAATACAGAATTCTGTCAGATAAAATAACAGATTCTGATGGATTTACTTGATTTTTCCGCGCATCTTTGCACGCTGCTGGTTGCTCAGAATCTGCTTGCGGATTCGCAGAGATTTCGGTGTGACCTCCAGCAGTTCATCGTCTGCCAGGAATTCCAGGCAGTCTTCCAGGCTCAGATTGCGGGGTGGTACCAGACGCAGTGCATCGTCACTGCCGCTGGCACGGGTATTGGTCAGGTGCTTCCGCTTGCAGACATTTACTACCAGGTCTTCTGCCTTGGGAGAAGCGCCGACAACCATGCCTTCATAAACCGAAACGCCTGCGCCGATAAACAGCGAGCCGCGCTCCTGGGCGTTAAACAGACCGTAGGTGACTGCTTCGCCGGTTTCAAAGGAAATCAGGGAACCAGTGCTGCGGCGGGGAATATCCCCCTTATACGGTGCATATTCATAGAATACGCTGCTCATAATGCCTTCGCCCTTGGTGTCGGTCAGGAACTCACTCTTATAACCGAACAGACCACGGGACGGAATCAGGAATGTCAGACGGGTACGGCTGCCCTGGGGATGCATGTCCTGAAGCTCTGCCTTACGGGAACCCAGCTTTTCCATAACGGAACCTACACATTCCTCCGGCACGTCAATAGACAGCTCTTCAATCGGTTCATACCGTTTGCCGTCTACTTCATGGTACAGGACACGAGGGGTAGAAACGCCCAACTCATAGCCTTCCCGGCGCATATTTTCAATCAGAATGGACAGGTGCATTTCACCTCTACCGGCAACACGGAATGCGTCTGTACTCTCGGTTTCGGTCACACGCAGAGAAACGTCCCGGAGCAGTTCCCGCATCAGACGGTCACGCAGCTGACGGGAGGTGACAAACTTGCCTTCCTGACCGGCAAATGGGCTGTCATTAACGCTGAATGTCATTTCCACAGTCGGCTCGCTGATCTTGGTGAACGGCAGCGGCTCGAAGCATTCCGGCGCACATACGGTGTCGCCGATGGAGATATTTTCAATACCGCTGATCCAGACAATGTCGCCTACAGTAGCAGACTCTGCCGGAACACGCTGCAAGCCCTGAATCTGGAGCAGGGAGACAATCTTGTTGCGGCGTGTGTTTTCCGGATCGTGATAATTGCCCAGCAGTACCTGCTGTCCCACCTGGATGGTACCGCGCTCAATGCGGCCGATGCCGATTCTGCCTACATATTCATTATAGTCAATGGAGGAAATCAGCATCTGGAGCGGCTCGTCCGGGTTGCCCTCCGGCGGATTGACATAGGACATAATGGTATCAAACAGAGGCTTCAAATCCTTGCCTTCGCCGTGCGGCTCAAAGCTTGCCGTACCTGCACGGCCGGAGCAGTACAGGAACGGTGTGTTTTCCAGCTGCTCTTCGCTGGCATCCAGATCCATCAGCAGTTCCAGAACCTCATCTGCAATTTCATCCAGACGTGCGTCCGGACGGTCAATTTTGTTGACAACAACAATAATTTTCAGGTTCATTTCCAGTGCCTTGGACAGAACGAACCGTGTCTGCGGCATCGGGCCTTCTGCAGCATCTACCAGCAGGATTGCGCCGTCTACCATACTGAGGACACGTTCTACCTCGCCGCCGAAGTCAGCGTGTCCCGGTGTGTCAATGATATTAATTTTGGTGTCGCCGTAGCGAACGGAGGTGTTCTTTGCCAGAATGGTAATGCCGCGCTCCCGTTCCAGGTCGTTGGAGTCCATGACACGTTCTGCGACTGCCTGGTTTTCCCGGAATACGCCGCCCTGCTTCAGCATTTCGTCTACCAGGGTTGTCTTGCCGTGGTCAACGTGGGCGATAATGGCAACATTTCTTAAATCTTCTCGTACCATAACTTCTCTTCCTCTTTCTCATGTCAGAGCATTCCAGTGTGCGGAGAATGCTCAGGATTTAAAAAGAACTGCTGTTTCTGTCTGAAAGCTTGCCCGCATTTTGAGGCAGCTGACAAAAGGCACTTCTTTTTCTTGGTATCTACAAGACCATACACATGAAATCGAAAAAAAGAACAGGCAAACTCCCGAAGAGTCTGCCTGTTCTCTGGTGGGGGAGGACGGATTCGAACCATCGAAGCAAGAAGCAACAGATTTACAGTCTGCCCCCTTTGGCCACTCGGGAACTCCCCCAAATTACATATGTAGGTTGTAGAATATTGGAGCTGGTGGACGGACTCGAACCCCCG
>ERZ1106963.4413-NODE-4413-length-10519-cov-5.658448_pt1 | contig 10519 bp, 15 predicted proteins | sample MGYA00403681_ERZ1106963 | MGnify/ENA primary metagenome ERZ1106963 (study PRJEB35170, sample SAMEA104062407) | human gut metagenome | biome: human gut; feature: human-associated habitat; material: faeces | place: Denmark | collected 2012-05-03 ...
TTTTATTATTAATTTGTATTATTATTAAATTTTCGTATGATGTTTTTGTTTCAAGAAGAAGCATGTTTTCATCAAATACATATTATATGAGTTTTTTAGTAAGTAAATTAATGTTTGTAATATGTTTTATGTCAATTCTTTATTCTATATACATTGACAAAACGTTGTCTGGACATTTTGGTATATTGTGGTTTATTGCTATATATGTATCAACGTTCTACTTAGAAGATCTAGTTAAGCAAAATAGAATGAAGAAATTTATTAATATTAGATTTTTGAAATATTTTAGAATTGCTGTCTGTATATTTATTGTTTTACTGTTCTTGGCAGCCATAAGGGCTAAATATCTAGGTTATTATTAAATTGAGATTGCATAGTAACATTTGCCAACAGCGTTTGGTGAAGTTATTGAATTAATCGATATTAGTGCATATATTTAAGTGCTAAATTACATCACAAGATGTTATAAAAAATCCTGCTGTTGGTATGACTAAAATTGTGATTGGTGGAATTTCATTTGGGGTTGCCAGTGATGTTTTATCAGAGTATGCTAAGAAAAAATGGGCAACGTCTGATGTTGAAAAAATTTATAATCAGATAAAAGGGATAAAATAATGGATGTTATTGTCAATTACATAGTTATAATTTTATTCACTTGGTTGTACAATTTTGTTCTAGTTTTATTAAATTTAAGAAAAGAGATTTTTCAAATCCCCAGAATTGTTATTGCTTTTTGATGAGCAGAATTATATTGATTATATTGTTTAGCATTTTAATAGGGTCGTTTTTGTATGACATTCAATTATCTGAATACCTGATTTTTCCATGGTTAGTTGCACTATATATGTCAACTTATTATATTACAGATTTAGCAAATCAAGGAAATATGCCTAGTATATTTAGTGTGACATTATTACGAGTCTTAAGGATAATGATTGTTATACTTATCATAATATTTGTATTTGCAGCGATAAGAGCAACAATATAGAGTTATGAATGACTGGCGTTATCAGTAGCAGAAAGCGTACATGATACCATCAAAAAAGCAGACAGCGTTAAAGACGATCGCTTAAAAGCGCTGATCGTTGGCAAAGAAGTAAACGACCTGACCAAAAGTGGAAAAGACAGCGTTTTGAATCAAACTAAGGACGGGTTAAAAGATGGCTTCAATGCTGATGATTTTAGCCTTAATATCAGCATCGGCAGCCAAAAGTCAAAAACTGAATCCAGCAGCATTACAACTGTTGCGCAGGGCAGCACAGTCAAAGCCGACGGCAATGTCAACATCACTGCAACTGAAAAAGATATCAACATCAAAGGCAGTGATATCAGCGGCGAAGATGTCAGTCTTGCTGCAAAAGGTGATGTCAATATTACTTCTGCAAAAAATACAAATACGTCCAGTTCCGACTCCAAAGCCAGCAGCGGCAGTATAGGGGTCAGTATCAACACGTCTGGAATCAGCGATATTAATGCTGGATATTCCAAGTATAAAGGCGAAGTAAAAGAAAACGGCACTACACATACGAACAGCACAGTTACTGCCAATGACAAGCTGACAGTAGAAAGCGGCAAAGATACCAATATCAGTGGCAGCAAAGTCAGTGGTGGCAGTGTGGAGATGCATGCAGGCGGCAATTTGAATATCGAAAGCCAGCAGGATAGCCAGAAATATGATGAAAAATATACTTCCGGCGGCTTAAACGTCAATATCAACTACGCTACAGGTGCAGGTATCAGCGGCGGGGCCAGCAGTGGCACAACTAAATCCGATTACAACAGTGTTACCGACCAAAGCGGCATTTATGCAGGCGAAGGCGGCTTCAATATCACCGTCGATAAAAATACTGACCTGAAAGGCGGCGTTATCGACAGCGACGCAACGCCTGATAAAAACAAACTTACTACAGGTACACTGACGTGGGAAGATGTAGATAATAAAGCTGAATACAGCAGTAAAGACGTTGGGATAAACGTCAATATCAACAACGGTGCAAAAGACAACGAAAAAGGAGTAACGCCTAATATAGGCATGCCAGCTAAAGGCGAAGACGAAAGCACGACTAAAGCAGGTGTAGCGCAGGGCACTATTGAAATAACAGACAAAGAAAATCAAAAACAAAATATCGAAGATTTGAACCGCGATACTAAAAATACACTGAACAAATTAGAGCAGCTATTCGACAAGCAAACCGTAGCGGAACGCAAAGAAATGGCGGCTTTGTTTGGCGAATTAGCGTATAATGTAGTACATAATATTGATGGCACGCCAGAACAAAAAGCAGCTCTGCATGCGCTTGTTGGTGGAATTATGGGCGAACTGACAGGCAGCGGCTTCCTTGCGGGAGCCAGCGGTGCGGCAGTAAACAAACTGTTGAGCGATTAACTGAAAAAGATTGCCGGAGGTGATCCGGCGCTGCATCAATGGTTAAGTGCTGCATTAGGTGCAGTAGTATCGGATGTAGTGGCAGGCAATGCACAGGCCGGTTCAAGTACAGCGGCTAGTGGAACTAAGAATAATGATGAACTAGAGGCTGAATTAGCAGCACAGGGAGGAAAAACGTCGCAAGAGCTAATAGTCGCTCAAGATAGAGAGTATATAGACGCTTTAGAAAAATCTAAAGTAGATAAAAATGTACAAGTTGTTCAAAATAGTGATGGTACAATAAGCTTTAAACCAGGTGAGACGACAACTTTGTCTTCAGTATTCAATCAATCGTCAGTAGTTATAAATACAGCAATTGCTATATCTGATTCAGTTTTATCTACTGGAACAGGAATAAAAAGTCCTACTGGTAAATTTAATGTTGTAATTGCAGTTTATGATGATTCCAAAACTTATAGCGGTGTAGATTTTGGTATTGCTGTTGTGAGTGATATAGCTGGGTATACAGCAGGTAATATTTTTGGTGGTACTTATGGAGGGTATGTGGCTAGCAAAGCCGATAAAAATAATCCGGTACTAATAATATATGGTACGCATGTGGGTATTCAGGCAACAGGCGGTGTATTAGGTGATACGGCAAGTAATGCGCTAAAAGATATCTTGGCAACACCTGATATAGAAAAGATTAATAGATTAAATGGGGGATCTTTAAACCCTTAATAAATATAATTTGAGGAGCAAAATAAATGTGGTCTTATGTATTGTTCATTAGTATAGTAACATTATTTTGTACGAGTTTTTATAAAGTATTGCCATTGGAATACATATTGTCAGGAATGATGGTATTGTTTTGTTTAACATTTCTAAAAATGTTTTTAGAAAATTTAGAAAAGAAATATTACTATGACAAAAAATATTTATGGAATTTTTTGCTAGGTATGTTTTTATTAATTATTTATAGTATTGGGAGTGTTTTGGATTTTCTTGGTTATATTAAATTTATTGGTTATTTTGGCTTTTTGTGGGCTATTGCACCAACATTTTATCTTTATGGATTACGGCGGCTTATGCATTTAAAAATATTATCAGAGAAAAGTGATGAGAAAATCCTAAAAAGATACAAACTATTTAATGACTCTTTAAAAACTTTTTACGTCTTAGATATATTAATGTTACTGCTATACATTATGGTTATTTGGAAAAACGCTTATAATATTTTTTCGTTTTAATTTCACTTTAAACGTCAGCATCGGTAGCCAAAAGTCAAAAACTGAATCCAGCAGCAGTACAACTATTGTTCAGGGCAGCACAGTCAAAGCAGACGGCAATGTCAAGATCACCGCAACTGAAAAAGACATCAACATCAAAGGCAGCAATGTCAGCGGCGAAAACGTAACTTTGGATGCCAAAGAAAATATCAATATCACTTCTTCTGAAAATAGTACTAACAATGAGTTTGACGCCAGTAACAAAAGCTTTGGGGCGTCGGTAGACTTTGGTGTTAGTGGTATTATTGGCGGCGGTATTAACTATGGCAAAGGCAGCAGTACTGTAGATAGTGACGGAACGACGCATACAAATGCTAATATTACAGCCAATAAAGACCTCACTATCACGAGCGGAGAAGATGTGAATATCAAAGGCGGTAAGGTGAGCGGTGATAAAGTAACAGCAGAGATAGGCGGGAATCTGAATGTTGAAAGCCAGCAGGATACTGATAACTATACAGCTAAAGATAAAAACTTTGGTATTGATATCGGTATAGATAAAAAACCACAGGGCAGCGGCATTGCTTTTGGTAAAGATACTACAGACACTGATTCCAAATACAGTAGTGTAACCGACCAAAGTGGTATTTACGCCGGAGAAGGCGGGTTTGATATCACAGTCGATAAAAACACCGGCCTTAAAGGTGGTATAGTAGACAGCGATGCAACGCCTGATAAAAATAAGCTGACTACTGGCACGCTGACTTGGGAAGATGTTGAAAATGAAGCTGAATACAGCAGTAAGAGCGATGGATTCAGCGGTAGTATCAGCCAGAACAAAGATAAAAATGGAAAGGTACATACTAATACTGTAGGAGGCCCTGAGACGGGGGTTGAAGTCTCAGATGAAGACAGCAGTACGACTAAATCAGGCGTAGCAGAAGGAACTATCGAAATAACGGACAAAGAAAATTAAAAACAAAATATTGAAGACCTGAATAGGGATACCAAAAATACACTGAATTCTCTTGGTAAAATTTTTGATGAGCAGGAAGTACAGGAACGCCGTGAAATGGCAAATTTATTTAGTCAGATGGCGCATTCTGCCATTGGTGATATGACATTAAAACTCACATCGGAGCAAAAAGCAATGCTGAATATTGCAGCAGGGGCATTAACGTCATATTTTGCCAGTGGAGATTTTTTATCTGGAGCAGCTGGTGTGGCAACAACAGAAGCTCTGCAAAATATTTTGCGTGATGTGAAAGACCCTACAGTAAAACAGCTTATTGTGAGTATAGCTGCGTCTGCTGCATCCAAATTAGCAAAATTGAACTCACATAATAGTGTAGCCAGTGCTTTGGATGTAGAAAAATTTAATCATTTGACACATGAGCAACAAGAAAATTTTGTTCGTGATTTTGGAAAGGCTGAAAGTAATAAAGAAAAATTTGATGTTTTAGTAAAATATTTTGAATTAAGTGAGGAAAACAGAGCAAAAGATCCTGCAGCAGCTGAAGCTATGGAAAAAGCACTCATAAATGAATTAGCTCAAATTACCAAATTTGATAATGGCGGTGTTAGCTTTGTTGTTGACCCAGATAAGGGGCTGCACCAAAATTTGGCAGATGCTAAAGAATTTTTGTATTTAAGTAAATATTTAACTAAAGTTTTACCGGAAACTACTAAAGATTTATTTGTGGAAGCTGGCAAAATCACTTTAGAAACTGCTAATGTTATGAGTTCTGGTACGATTCAAGTTATTGAAACAGGAACAAATATAGTTAGAGATTATGATCCAGAAGATTTGCCACAAGATATGTTAAATAAAATTATAAAAGAGTCTGGAAAAGGGTATTTAGTATATCAGGTACATGCAACTGCTGAAAGTGCTGGAATACCTAAAGCGTATATTATATCTGCGGATGTTGGATTCATTATTATTAAGAATTTTGCTAATTAAAATGAGGAGGTGATCTAAAATATGATTATAGTAGCAATTTTTCTTTATTATGGTTTTTTTGGTTTTTTATATCATATAATATTAAAAATGAAAGGTGAACCAGTATTATGGAGATGTGCTTGTTCTCTTTTATCGATATTATCGTTGTTGGCAGCATTACATTTGTCTATACCTGATTTTAATTTAGAAATTTTAATGCAGCGCTATAAGTGGTATTTCCGTTGTTATTTTTCTTTTACAATAGTATTTTTTTATTTAGGAGGATGGCAAAAGTCAAAAAAAATTGCTGATGTAGCTAAACAAAAAAATTTTCGATCACATTTGTTTAAAAGTTTTATAGGATTGTTGATTTATTTGGCATTTGAATTTAATTTAATATCTTTCTGAGCGGTTATAAATACTATAATAGTATTTATAAGAAAAATTGATAGCAAAGGAAAAATTATGTCTATTATAATAAATATTGTTTTAATTATTCTCTTAGGATGGGTTCTTGCACAGCTTAAATATATTTTGAAAGATAATTATTTCTATCAAATATTAAATGTGCTGCTAAATTTAACGACTGTTTCTATAATTTTACTTGATGTTTATCCTATAGTATTTGCTTATATTGAAGAAAATTTTACTGCGAAATTCTTTCTCTCTGTGTTAATAATATTTCTTTTTAAAATAGTAGATATTACTTGCAGTTATTTTTATAAAAAAATCACTGCAAGTAATAAGCAGGAAACAAGAAATACAGTGACGATATTTATAAGTATTGTGCTTTTTATATTGCTTGCATTATATATATCGTTTCAAAGATTATTTTAAAGAAACAATTAATTGCCAGCAGGAACTATAGAAATAACGGATAAAGAAAACCAGAAATAAAATATTGAAGACCTGAACCGGGACAAATGCACTCGGCAAGATTTTTGACGCTCAAGAAGTGCAGGAACGGCAGGAATTATTTGGTTTATTCAGTAAAACATAGTTTATACTTTTATTTGAGCAAAAGAAAACCCGCAACGTTGGCGGGTTAGTGGAAAAGTTTTATTATTTCATTTTTAATTCTTCCCTCATTAGTTCAACAAGTTCTACAAAATCAATCAGTTCATTCATTAATTGTTGTAGAAGGGGTAGCTTTTGGTGTAATTGGTGATGCATTTGCCCAAAAATTTAAGGATAATTGGGCGAAGACAGATGTAGAAAAAATTTATGATCAAATTAAAGGATGTAGATAAAAATGAAAGTTGAAGAAAATATTTTTTTATTCTTGGAAGAGGATTAATGACTGTCTGTTTTGGATTGTTTTTATATAGTTTTTATTTTAATGAAAATATTATGAGTTATATAGGTGTTTTATGGGTTATAAGTATGTATATATCTACTTATTATTTAGAGGATATGAACAGAGATAATTTTAAGTTTTTTGGAGGAGAAAAGTTCTCAAAATATTTAAGGATATTTTTGCTGCTATTGATTTTCTTTCTTATTTTTGCGGCAATACGTGCGAAATATTTGGGTTATTACTAATTTTAATCCAGCAGCATTACAACTGTTGCGCAGGGCAGCACAGTCAAAGCTGACGGCAATGTCAACATCACCACAACTGAAAAAAGATATCAACATCAAAGGCAGTTATGTCAGCGGCGCAATGTAAATCTTACCGCTAAAGGTGATGTCAATATCACTTCCAGCGATAATACCAATGTTTCCAAATAATACTCCAAATCCAGCAGTGGCAGCTTTGGGATCAGCTTCGGCACGGGGGGTGACAGGCGTTAATGCAGGTTATTTTAGTTCTAAAGGTGAAGTAAAAGAAAACGGCACTACACATACAAACAGCACAGTTAGTTCCAATAAAATTATTGGGAAAGAAATCAGTGCTTTGGTTAATCAATGTATGTTTTTTTGCAATTAACTAAATTTGGAAAAGTGGAGTATTTTTAGTATTATATAATTAGTGTTTTAAGGAGGGTAAATTTATGGAAAATCAATCATATGTGGAATCAGTTAAGCGTACAAGTATTGTACAAAGCTTTTTTGCCCAGGTTTATGGGTGGATGTTTTTTGGACTTTTATCAACGGGGATAGTCGCCTATTATACGGCACATTCTCCGGCGTTGTTAAATCTGATCTTTGGCAGTCAAATAACGTTTTATGCGTTTTTGTTTGCGCCGATCGTGTTGGTTATGATCATCAGCAGCAAAATCAATTCACTGAGTGCGAGTATGGCCAGCTTTCTGTTTTTTGTTTATTCAGCTGTAACCGGCGTTACACTGTCGGCAATTTTTCTTATGTATACGCAGGAGTCCATTGCAACGACTTTTGGGATAACGGCAGGGACTTTTGGCGCAACAGCTCTTTTTGGATATGTCACTAAAAAGGATTTAAGCAAAATGGGCAGTATCTTGTTTATGCTTTTGATTGGTCTGATCATCGCTTCGGTCGTCAATATGTTTTTGAAAAATGACACTATGATGTGGATTCTTACTTATGTGGGGATCGTTATCTTTGTTGGCCTTACTGCTTACGATATGCAAAAGCTTAAAAAAATCGCTCACAGCATAGATGACGATGAAAGCAGTATTGCCAAGTTTGCGGTGCTGGGTGCACTGACTTTGTATCTTGATTTTATTAACCTGTTTTTACGGCTGCTGCAGATTTTTGGTAAGAAGCGTTAAAACGGCTTTGACCAGAGATGTGTAAAAATATAATGGTAATGTTTTCTATGAGAGATTTAAATCACAGGAGACCTTAATTGGGAGATGAATTGGGTTGAAAAGTATGGTAAGGGTTTTAGTTGGTATGTGCATGGCATTGTTGATGATGGTGCAAAGCTGTTTAGCTGCTGATGTTGCTGCTCTGGTGAAGGTGAAAGACGGTAAAAACTGGGGCGTTGTCGATCAGCAGGGCAGGGTGATTTTACCGTTCGAGTTCAGTGAGATAGTTATTACAGGCAAAGGTATTATGCGGGTGAAGGGCGAAAATAAAAAATTCGCTATTTATGATGCCGGCAGCAGGGTGATTTTGCCAATGGAGTTTGACACTATCTGGCAAAATGATGATGGCAGTTATTTTGCTTCGAAAGAGAAAAAGTTTGGCTATTATGACGCTAATGGCATACTAATAGGTCAAAATAAGTTTGATGATGTGAAACTTTTCAACGAAGGATTAGCTGCTGTAAAAATTGGCAAGCAGTGGGGATTTGTCGATGTGACCGGTAAATTGGTGATCCCGGTACAATTTGACGATGTCAACAGCTTTGCAGAGGGTTTAGCGGCTGCAAGAAAAGGCAAGGTTTGGAGTTACATTGATTCTGCAGGGGCAGAGGTTATCAGTGGCAAGTATAAAGAGGCTGCGCCTTTTAGCGAAGGCTTGGCCAGAACGCTTGTTGACGGTAAGGTGACTTTTATTGATAAGATGGGGCAGGTAGCCTTTGTAACTAAATATAAAGAGGTATCGTCTTTTCATGATGGCGTTGCACAGGTCAAGGTGCGGGTGAGCAAATTTTCGCCGCTGGGATTTATCGGCAATACGATTTTAAATTCTATGGCGATGAGTTCTATAACTGACCACTATGATTATGTAAAGCATCCAGGGAAATACGATGTCAGTATGTTTGATACTGTTGCTGATAATGAGAAACGTGGTTTTATCAATACTAAAGGTGATCTGGTAATTACCACTAAATATGATTTTGTGGGGCCTTATAATGGTGGTGGCGACGGTTTGACTTTGGTTATGAAGGATGAGAAGAGCGGTTATGTCAACAAGAATGGCGAAGTGATCATTCCTATTGAATATGATGAGCTTTCTTCGTTTAACGAAGGTATTGCCGTGGCTAAAACCGGTGATAAAGTACAGTTTATCGATTTGCAGGGGCAGCCGGTGACAAAGAGCGTTTATAATGATGCCAGACCGTTTTCCAACGGCATCGCTGCTTATAAAATCGGCGAAAAATGGGGATATGTGAGCAAGGAAGGTTTACCGATTGTACGGCCTAAATTTGATGAAGCTAATTTCTTTACTGAAAAGGTGGCTGCGGCCAAGTTTAATGGTAAATGGCGCCTGATCAGCAGAGAAGGCGATATGGTGGCTGAGTTGCCGGGTATTACTGATATCGGAAGTTATACCCGTGGTCTGGCAGTGGTCAAAAAAGGCGAGCAATGGGGCATTATTGACGAAGCTGGAAATTTTGTTATTGAGCCTAAGTATAAAGAATTGCAGGCTGTGATAATTAGTACAGAAAAATAAAATTGATATCAAAAAGCACTGTCAGAATAATTTATATTTTGACAGTGCTTTTTGATGTTGTGATAAGTTAACGAATTTTGTTTATTTGTAGTAGGCTTTTCAATATATTATAATATTAAAAAAAGTGTAGGATGGTTGTTTAACAAAAATACTTTATTAAAAATATTATCATTAAGCGGCGGAAATATAAGAATGTATTAAACTAGCTAGTGGGATTACTTTTCTTATGGCAGTAAATTCAATGCATATGAAAACATTAAAGCTGTGTCTATTCAAAATTATTATAAATAGACTGCTTTTTAGAGGATAAGAACTGTAGAATTGAAGTAAAAACATTATTGACAATTTAAAGTTTTATGATAAGATAAAAGAAAATATATTGGGGGTGGATTATATGGAATTATTGAAAAAAATAGGGGCGGCTATTTTTTCATTTGGTATGATATTTAATAATATTGGTATGACAAATGAGCTCAATGTAAATGACATTTCTGAAAAAACGCCTATAGTATTGCGGCAAGATATGGGTTATAGAATTTCTTTAGAGAGTCATTTGATTTCAGATGCAAATAATACAACTAGTGTAGATAAATTAGCACACTATTCACATCGATCACATAGTTCACATAGTTCACATAGTTCACATTATTCACATCGATCGCATTATTCATCAAGTTATTAATTGTTTATATAATTATTAAAATTTATAGACTGTTT
>ERZ1106963.4417-NODE-4417-length-10511-cov-3.531274_pt1 | contig 10511 bp, 8 predicted proteins | sample MGYA00403681_ERZ1106963 | MGnify/ENA primary metagenome ERZ1106963 (study PRJEB35170, sample SAMEA104062407) | human gut metagenome | biome: human gut; feature: human-associated habitat; material: faeces | place: Denmark | collected 2012-05-03 ...
AGGTCGATCATCTCCAGGGTCACGTCCTCCCCTTCACCCAAGGAGAAAATGTCGATGAAGTCCGCCAACGGCTCCCCGTTGTACACGCAGGTGCCGCCGGCCACGATGATGGGATCGTCCTCCCCCCGCTGGTCGCTGTGAAGGGGGATGTGAGCCAGATCCAGCATATTCAGCACGTTGGTATAGGCCATCTCGTAGCCCAGGGAAAAGCCCACAAAATCGAAGTTTTTTAGGCTGTCGCCGCTCTCCAGGGCATAGAGGGGGATATGTTCTTTGCGCATCTCCTCCTCCATGTCCCCCCATGGAGCAAAGGCACGCTCACACCAGACGCCCTCCGCCTGGTTCATGGAGCCATAGAGGATGCGCAGTCCCAGGTTGGACATTCCAATTTCGTAAGTGTCCGGAAAGCACATGGCAAAGCGCACATCTACCGCTGCCTTATCCTTGATGATCTCGTTGTATTCCCCGCCGGTGTAGCGGGCGGGCTTTTGTACGCGCAACAAAATGCGCTCTAGCTTTGCGTCAATCATGATGGTTCATCCTATCGCACCGTGTACTCCTCTCACGGCACCGCTTTCTTTCAGATGGTACTATTTTACCGGAAAGCGGCGGGAATGACAAGGCACCTTTTGCAAGAAGTTGCCCCTCCCCAGCCTGCCAGCAGCAACAGCCGCATCCCTGCGTCTCCACCCCACCACAGAGCAGCACCCACCGCCGCCAGTCCCAATCCGCCGGACAGCGCCAGCACCACCTGTTCTGCCCGCCGCTCCCCCACGTTGGGTTTCAGCAGACCAGCGCAGAGCACCGCACCGTCCAGCGGGAACACCGGCAGCAGGTTGAACAGCGCCAGCAATAAATGCTCCGCCCCAAACAGCGCCGCCCCACGCCACCGCCCCACCCACGGGGTCACGCAGAGCAAGGCAAAAAGCAGGTTGCACAGAGGGCCAGCGGCGGCGATCCAGAGCAGATCTCTGTCCCGCACCAATGCCTCGTCCACGAAGTCCAGTACGCATCCGAAGGCGGTCATGGACAGCGCCCGCACCGGGACGCCTCGCCAGCGGGCAGCCAGCAGGTGTCCGCCCTCGTGGAGGGCGGCGGCCAGGAGAAAGGTAACCAGAAAGGACGAGGTGCTCTGGTAGAATAAGAATGCGGCCAGAAAGAGAAACCCCGGCGTTATTCTCACCTGACAGATGCGCAGCCCCACTGGGTCACTGTGCCTGTGACCAGCGCAAGGCGTTCAAAAAGGGGGAGTAGTCGCCTTGCAGGCTGGTGGCAGTGCCGGTGGGCTGGACAGCGAAGGCAGTGACGCAGAAATCCTCCAGGGCGTCCTGGACACTGCCGCCCTGCTCCATCTGGGCAGAAAAGCAACGGACGGCCTCCTCGAAGTCGCAGGAGCAGGACAGGATGTTCCGTAAAAAGGGTTCCGCCGCAGTCTTCACTCCAGGCGCCCATCGGACGCCCACATAGCACAGGGCGAAGATCAGCAGCGCAGCCCCCAACCGGATGCCCGCCCGCTTCACCCAGCGGGCGGAACGGGGGCGGGCGGAGGGACGTTTGCGTGGGCTGTGGGAGTTGGAGGGGATCGGTCTGGACATGGTTCCACCTCATTTCAAGTCGTTGGAACGGGCGTGCCGTTCTGTTCCATAGCTATGCGGAGGGGAGAAAGGTTATGTGGGCGGTAAAATTCTCCGGTTTTCCCTTGACTTTTTTTTCGGGATGGCATATAATAAAAAACTGTCAACGGGACGTGGCGAAGTTTGGTATCGCGCTTGGTTCGGGTCCAAGAGGCCCCGGGTTCGACTCCCGGCGTTCCGACCATCAGCAGCACTGAATTGAAGGATTCAGTGCTGTTTTTTCTCGCCGTCCGGCTTGTAAAGTATTTTTATTTTACAGCACTTTTTCCCTATTTTTGTTTGATCTTGCTCCAACATATCTGTAAACCATATTCACTTTATAGATGTGTAAAACTTGATTTTTACGCACTTTTTGTCCCCATATGTGTGTATTTCCTTGTGTTTTCTCCCAAAATCCTGTATAATAAACCCAGTCACGGGCACAAATGCCCACCGAAAGAGAAGAAATCAAACTGGGAGGAATTCCATGAAATCAGATCGCAACCGCCCCCTGCTCGCCCTGGCGCTGACCTTGGCGCTGCTGCTGACCCAGGCTGCCCCCGCCTATGCCGCAGAGAGCACGACCCAGGCGGACGCTGTGGGCAGCATCGCTGCCGACTACGATGCCGACGAGGGCGAGGTTCACAACACCATCAATGCTGACTCCCTCCTGCCGGAGGCAGACCCAGCGGACGGCGTGGCCACCTTTGCCAGCTACAGCTACGAGACGGAGCTTGCCAAGTTCCCCAAGAGCTATCAGGTTTTGCTGGCCAAGCTCCACAAAAAGCACCCCAACTGGGTCTTTATTGCCGACCAGACCAACCTGGACTTTGCCACGGCGGTGGACAAGGAGTCCAACAACGCCCTGTCCTATCTCAGCCCCAGTGCTTGCAGCTTCCTCATGAGCAGTGCGGTGAAGAACACTTATGCCAACTCCAACACCATCGCCTACTACATGGATCCCCGAAACTATTTCAATGAGAAGGACATCTTCCTCTTTGTGGACATCAACCACCACAGCAACTACACCCAAGCCGGAGTCAAGTCCGTCCTCAGCGGCACCGACCTTGCCAAGGGGGACAGCTACGCTAAGACCATCCTGAACGCCGGCAGCAAGAACAATATGAACCCCTATTTCCTGGCTGGCAAGATCATCACCGAGACCGGCGGCCTGCTGTCTCAGACCTCCATCTGCGGTACCAATAAGAAGTACCCCGGCATCTACAACTTCTACAACATCGGTGCGTACACCGGCGCCGAGGACGGCCTGAAATGGGCATCCCAGAAGGGCTCCTACCAGCGGCCTTGGAACACCCAAGCTAAGAGCATCAGCGGCGGTGCGTCCATGATCTATTCCAACTTCTACAAACAAGGGCAGGAGACCATCTACTACACCCGTTTCAATGTGGGCCCCCGCGCCGCCTATGCCAAATACTACCACCAGTATATGTCCAGCCTCTACGGAGGCGCCAACGAGGCGGAGCGGATGTACAAGGGCTATCAGACCAGCGGCATGAACGGCAACTGCGTCTTTCACATCCCCGTTTTCAAGAGGATGCCCAGCACCTGTTCCCTCCTGAACCTCTCCGATGCCCGAGATGCCGTCCACTTTACCAAGGTCACCGAAAAGGCCAAGGCCAAAGCAGAGGTGTGCCTGCGCTCCGGCCCGGCCAACACCTATGACACGCTCAAGACCATCCCCACCGGCGCCACCTTCCACATCCACGGCGGCGTGGCCACCGACAATTCCAACAAGGCGTATCAGATCGCCAACCCCTACTGGTTCTACGTCACCTACGCCGGCACCAAGGGATATGTCTCCGCCGAGATGATCCAGGTCAGCACCAGCTACAACCTAAAAAAAGGCTCCACCCATACCCTCCCCTACACCCTGGCCGACTCCGCCGATCCGGTCTACTTTCTCAGCAGCAACACTGCCGTGGCCAAGGTGGACGCCAAGGGCAAGGTCACGGGCGTGAAGAACGGCAGCTGCACCATCTACACCTTCTGCGGCGGCGGCTTTGACGCAGTGGGGCTGACCGTCTCCGGCACCGCCACCAACATCCCTGACTCTGGCAAGAAGCCCGCCACGACCACCACCAAGCTCACCGACCGGAACACCACCCTCACTCTGGCCTACACCAAAAAGACCTACAATGGCGGCACCCTGAAACCGGCGGTGACCGTGAAACACGGCTCCAAGACCCTCACCCACGGTGAGGACTACACCGTTTCTTATCACCACAACAGCGAACCGGGCGCCGCCACGGCCAAGATCACCGGCACCGGCAAGGTGAAGCATGTCGGTTCCGCCATGCGCCACAACCTCGAGCACAAGTCCGCTCGCAAGCGCCGTGAACTGTCCGCCGACGATGTGCTGCGCGGCGGCCAGGCCAAGAAGCTGCACCAGCTTCTGCAGAAGTGAGCATAGGGCTTACCCGGAAATAACAAGACTTTAGAAAGCTGAGGAATAGATTATGGCACGTGTCAAGCGCGCAGTGAACGCCCACAAGAAGCGTCGCGTTGTTCTCGAGAGGGCTTCCGGCTACCGTGGCCAGCGCTCCCGCCTGTACCGCAAGGCCAAGGAACAGCTGCTGCACTCCTTTAACTACAACTTCCGTGACCGCAAGGCTCGCAAGGGCGACTTCCGCAAGCTGTGGATCCAGCGCATCAATGCTGCCGTCCGCGCTGAGGGCATCACCTACAACCGCTTCATCCAGGGCCTGCGTCTCGCCGGCATCGAGCTGGATCGTCGCGCTCTGGCTGAGATCGCCGTCTCCGACCCGGACACCTTCAAGACCATCGTGGACGCCGCCAAGGCCGCCCTGCCTGAGGACGTCAACGCTCCGGTTGAGGCCTGATTGCTTGAAGTCGTGACTTCACACTAGAAACCCCGCTTCCGAGCGGGGTTTCTTTGTACCATGGGCACTATGACCAACGGATTCACCAGACTCACCGAGCAGTTCCTCGTCCACATCGGCGTGGAGCGAGGGCTCGCCACGGCCACCGTCACCGCCTACGAATCCGACATCGCCAAATACATTGATTGGCTCGAAACCCGCGGCATCCACGAACCGGACGCCATAACCAAACAAGACGTCGAAGACTACATCGCCGCCCTTGACCAGGCGGGGGAGTCCGCCCGCTCCAAAGCCCGAAGACTGGCCTCGATCCACGAATTCCACCGTTTCGCGCTCGGTCAGCACGCGGTGACGGCGGATGTTTCGGCCGCAGTCAAGGCGCCCAAAGGCGCCAGCACCCTGCCCGACGTACTCACCGTGGACGAGGTAACCCGTCTGCTCGACGCGGCGGCAGTCGGCGGCTCAACCGATCCGGTGGTATTACGGGACAAGGCCCTGCTCGAATTCATGTACGCCACCGGCTGCCGCGTCTCGGAAGCCACCGGTGCGAATCTGGACGACATCGACCTGGACGAGCACATCGCGCGACTCATGGGCAAGGGCTCCAAGCAGCGGCTTGTGCCATTGGGCAGTTACGCATGCCGGGCCATCACCGCATACCTCAATGCGGGGCGTGGCGAGTTGGAACAGCGCTCCAGCGCCAAGATTCCCGAGAGGCGCGCACTGTTTCTCAACAAACGCGGCAAGCGCATCTCGCGGCAATCGGTATGGGAAATCGTCAAAGCAACCGGGGAGCGGGCCGGCATCACCAAACCACTCCATCCGCACACCTTGCGCCATTCCTTTGCCACGCACCTGATCCAAGGCGGCGCGGACGTGCGCACCGTGCAGGAACTGCTCGGGCACGCCAGCGTGACCACCACGCAGATCTACACGCACGTAAGCCCTGAAACCCTGATCGAAACGTATCTGACCTCACATCCCAGAGCGCGGTGAGACACACCATTTTGCGACGCGTCCGCCCATAGCGGAATCGCGGCGGGGGAGCACCAAAGTCGGCCGGAAATTCAAGGCGTGACAATACAGTACATAACAGCGAACCGTCAGCCAGGAAGAGGTATTCATGCTGCAGATCAAATCGATCTCGAAGCGCTATAAAACCGGTGATTTCGTTCAGCAGGCGCTTGACAAAGTCAGCCTGAACCTACGCGACAGCGAATTCGTCGCGATTCTGGGTCCCTCGGGTTCCGGCAAGACCACCTTGCTCAACATCATCGGCGGCCTCGACCGGTATGACGACGGCGATTTGGTGATCAACGGCATCTCGACGCGCCAATACAAGGATCGCGATTGGGATTCGTACCGCAACCACACCATCGGCTTCGTGTTCCAGAGCTACAATCTGATCCCTCACCAGACGATTCTGTCGAATGTCGAACTCGCGCTGACGATTTCCGGCATCGGCAAGGCCGACCGTCGCGAACGTGCGCGCAAGGCGCTGGAGAAGGTCGGACTCGGCGAACACATCAACAAGAAGCCAAACCAGCTGTCCGGCGGCCAGATGCAGCGCGTGGCGATCGCCCGCGCACTGGTCAACGACCCGGACATCGTCCTGGCCGACGAGCCGACCGGCGCGCTCGATTCGGACACGTCCGTGCAGATCATGAACCTGCTCAAGGACGTGGCCAAGGACCGCCTCGTGGTCATGGTCACCCACAACCCCGAACTTGCGGAACAATATGCCACGCGCATCGTCAACCTGCGCGACGGCGTGATCCGCTCCGACTCCGACCCGTTCGTCGTGGACGAGACGGCCGAACAGCCGGCCGTGTACAAGACGATGGGCCGCGCGTCGATGTCGTTCGCCACGTCGCTGGCGTTGAGCTTCAACAATCTGAAAACCAAGAAGGCGCGCACCCTGCTGACCTCGTTCGCCGGCTCGATCGGCATCATCGGCATCGCGCTGATTCTATCGGTGTCGACTGGCGTGAACACATACATCAGTGACATCCAGCGTGACACGATGACCGCCTACCCGATCACCGTCGACTCCCAGACCTTCGACCTGAGCAGCATGATGGGCGGACAGATGGGCGGCGATGACGGATACGGCGGCAAGACGCACAAAACCGACGGCATCTACCCGGACGACCGCAGCGTCAAGCAGGCGTCCAGCCTGACCAGTTCGATTACCGAAAACAACCTGACCCGCTTCAAGAAATACCTGGATAATTCCAAGAGCGAGATTCACCAGTATGTGGGTTCCACCGGCATCCAGTACACATATGACGTGAAATTCTCCGTGTTCGACCACGACCCCGACGGCACGCTGGTCAATGCGGACGGCGTGACGATCGGATCCAGCGACTCTGCCTCGATGGCCTCGCAGATGGCGTCCACAAGCTCGTCCGGCATGTCCGGCACCTCGTCGATCACCTCGCAGCAGATGTCGATGCTGACCGGCAAAACCGATGAGAACGCCGCGCCCGACTCGTTCAACGAGATCATGCCGGGAGCGGACGACAGCAAGCTCGTAGGCAAGGTTATCACCGACAACTACCAGGTGGTCAACGGTTCATGGCCGAAGTCCAAGGATGAAGTGGTGCTGGTGCTTGACGACAACAACAGCGTGCCGCTGACCACGCTGTACGAGCTCGGCCTGCTGCCCGCCTCCGATTACCACGAGATGATGTCCAAGCTCAACGCCGGCGACAAGGTCAGCACTCCACAAGACAAGATCGACTATGCTAAGGCCCTCGATCAGACGCTGTACATGATTCCGGCATCCGACCAGTACGTCAAGGGCGATGACGGCCACTACCGTTTCATCGGCAACGACAAGGACGAAATCGAACAGCGCCTCGAAACGGCCACCAAACTCAAGGTGGTGGGCGTCGTCAAGGCGAAGAAGGATGCTTCGGCCACGCCGTTGGCCGCTGGTGTGGGGTACGCGCGCGCTCTGACCAATGATTTGATCGACCGTGCGGCCTCCAGCGCCATCGTTACCGATCAGAAGGCCAACCCGAACACGAACGTGCTCAACGGCATGACGTTCTCGCCCTCGGACGATGCCACCAAGGTGGCCGACGCGCGCACCTACGTGGCTTCGCTGGGCGTGACGCAGAAGGCGAACATGGCCAAGTCGATGATGAGCGCCGGGCAGCAGTCCGGCACGGGCGCATCGGACGCCGCTGGTGCTGGTGCTGCAGGTGTCGCTGGCGCGGCGGGTGCCGGCGATCAGGCCGCCGCCATGGCCGCGATGAGCGAACAGCAGCTCGCCGACAGTTTCGACGCGTATATCGCCACGGCTTCGAACGACGTGCTTGTCGCGATCTACGACCAGTACGTGTCGACCGGCACCTACGACGACAACCTCGCCGCATTCGGTGTGGTGAGTCGTGACGCGCCCAGCTCGATCAACATCTACGCCGACAGCTTCGAAGACAAGGACCACATCGCCGACGCGATCACCGACTACAACAACACCGTCTCGAAGAAAGACAAGATCACCTACACGGATTACGTTGGGCTCATGATGAGTTCGGTGACCACCATCGTCAACGTGATTTCCTACGTGCTTATCGCGTTCGTGTCCGTCTCGCTGATCGTCTCCTCGATCATGATCGGCATCATCACCTACATTTCGGTGCTGGAGCGCACCAAGGAAATCGGCATCCTACGCGCAATGGGTGCCTCGAAGCACAACGTATCCCAGGTGTTCAATGCGGAGACCGGCATCATCGGCCTATGCTCCGGCCTGTTGGGCGTGGGCTTGACCGTGCTGCTCAATATTCCGATCAACGCCGTGCTACACCACTTCATCGGCAATGCGGACGTCAATGCCGCCCTGCCGGTGACCGGTGGCGTGGTGCTGGTGATCCTAAGCGTGGTGCTCACGCTGATCGGCGGCCTGATTCCCTCGCGTAAGGCAGCCAAGCAAGACCCGGCCACCGCACTGCGCACCGAGTAAGCGCATCGACATAGTACGAGACGAGATCCATAAACCTCGGAACACTGGAATACCAGCGGCAAAACGGTGTTCCGAGGCGAGCCCGGCGAGTACATTAGGATGGGCGAGCAGGTATTCCCGACAAAGGGGGCGAGGGCAACGATGGACGACTGGCGAGATACCCGCGATAAAGACAGCGCATTCCGTCAAGGAACGCTGCCTATGACAGGAACGTATGTCGTTGCACCCCCAGCGAACCCGGATGTTGATAAGGTAGACAGTATGCCTACCGATTTGCTTGGACGTGAATACGAAACCTTCCCCGCACCCGAACCGCTGCAACAGCACGGTCCGGCGCGTGTCATTGCCATGTGCAACCAGAAGGGTGGCGTAGGTAAGACCACCAGCTCCATCAATATTGCCGGTGCGTTGGCCCAGTATGGCCGCCGCGTGCTTATCGTCGATTTCGATCCGCAGGGTGCCGCCACTGTGGGACTGGGCGTCAACGCGAATACCGTGGAGAACACGATTTACACCGCGCTGTTCGATATTTCCGTGGACCCACATGATGTGGTGCAGCACACCGCATTCGAGAACATCGATGTGATTCCGGCGAACATCGATTTGTCCGCCGCCGAGGTCCAGCTGGTCACCGAAGTGGGCCGAGAGCAGATCCTGAACAGCGTGCTGCGCAAGCTCAAGTCGGAATACGATCTCATCATCGTCGACTGCCAGCCATCGCTCGGCCTGCTCACCGTGAACGCGCTTGCCGCAGCTGATGGCGTGATCATTCCCGTGGCCGCCGAATTCTTCGCCTTGCGCGGTGTGGCCCTGCTTATGCAGTCCATCGAAAAAGTGCAGTCCCGCATCAATCCCGCATTGGAAGTGGATGGCGTGCTCATCACCATGTACACCAAGACACTGCACTGCGAAGAGGTCTGCCAGCGCGTTTACGAGGCGTTCAGCGAAAAGGTGTTCCACACGTTCATCTCCCGCTCCATCAACGGTTGCCGCCGCGCCCGTGGTGGTCTATGCCCCTGAGCACAAGACATCAAAGGAATACCGTGAGGTGGCACGTGAGCTCATTGCTCGCGGCATCGTGGCGTAACGATTATTTCGATAAACGATGAATGAGACTTCCCTTTCTCGGCTCCCCTCTCTGAGGGAAGCTGGCTCGCGTAGCGAGGCTGAGGGGAGCTCCGCGGAAGCCGAAATCAGCACGGAGGAATCCGGCTTCCGGGTCAACCTCGAAGTCTATTCCGGTCCGTTTGATGCCTTGCTCGGCATGATCGCCAACAACAGACTCGAGCTGACCGAAGTTTCCCTCTCCTCGATCACCGAGGAATTCCTGACATACGTGCGCGGGCTCGATTTCACAAAAAACATGGATGAGGCCAGCGCCTTTCTCGATATCGCCTCTATTCTGGTCGAGGCCAAAAGCGTGGCGATTCTGCCCGGCGGCGAAGACAGCCAGCACGACGAGCAGAGCCTCGAAGTGCTGCGCGAACGCGATTTGCTGTTCGCCCGACTCCTCCAATACCGCGCCTACAAGCAGGCCGCAGGTGACTTCCGGGCGCGTATCGCCGCCAACTCCGGCCGATTCCCGCACCCGGCGGCCATGGACGAGGGCGTTGCCGCCATGCTGCCTGAGCTGGTATGGACGCTGACTCCGCTCGAACTCGCCCGACTGACCGCCCAGGTCATCGCCAACGCGCCCGCCTCCGAAGTGTCGATCCATCAGCTGCACGTGCCGTTGGTCGATCTGCGGGCCCAATCGCTGGTGGTGCGCGACCGGCTGATCGCGGCATTGGAATCCAAGGGCGACCAGTCGATATCGTTCAGCGAATTGACCCGGGACTGCACTTCTCGTATTGAGGTGGTGGCTCGGTTCATGGCCGTGCTCGTGTTCTTCAAACAAGGTGTGCTGCAGTATCAGCAAGATGGTCCGTTTGCCGAACTGCACCTGAGGTGGGTACCCGGCGTAGCCGAAACGATGAGCGACGTGAACATTTCCGAAGGTGATTTTGCGTAAGGACGGCGATTGGTGACTGAACAGATTGACGCAACGAATACAACCGAACACATGGC
>ERZ1106963.4419-NODE-4419-length-10508-cov-8.412704_pt1 | contig 10508 bp, 8 predicted proteins | sample MGYA00403681_ERZ1106963 | MGnify/ENA primary metagenome ERZ1106963 (study PRJEB35170, sample SAMEA104062407) | human gut metagenome | biome: human gut; feature: human-associated habitat; material: faeces | place: Denmark | collected 2012-05-03 ...
TGGCGCAGAAGTTGCAGCCGCCGAAGCAGCCGCGGTTCTGGATGATGGAGAACTGAACCTCCCGGATGGCGGGCACACCGCCCATGGCCTCGTAGATGGGGTGATACCGGCGGGTGTAGGGCAGGGCATAGACCCGGTCCAGCTCCCAGCGCACCAGCGGCTTTGCCGGGATGTTCTGGACGAGGTACTTCTCGCTCTGCTTCTGGACGATGATCTGGCCGCTGACGACATCCTGATTGTCCATCTGGATGCGGCAGGCTTTGGCGTAGGCGGTCTTATCGGACGCTACCTTTTTGAAGCCCGCGCACTCCACATATTTTTCGGGCAGGTGGTCGAAGTCGGTCAGGTAGCAGGTGCCGTCCACATCGGTGATGGAGCTTACCGGTTCACCGGCCGCCAGCCGTCTGGCAATGGCGACGGTCTGGTGTTCGCCCATGCCGAAGCTGATGATGTCTGCGCCGGAGTCCTCCGCGATGCTGGGCAGGACGGTGTCCAGCCAGTAATCGTAGTGGGCGAACCGCCGCAGTGAGGCTTCCAGACCGCCCAGGATCACGGGCAGGTCGGGGTAGGCCTGCTTTGCCAGCCTGGTGTACACGGTGGCGCTGCGGTCCGGCCGGGCACCGCCCTTTCCGCCGGGGGAGTATTCATCCTCGGCGCGGGGGATCTTGGCGACGGAGTAGTGGCTGACCATGCTGTCCACATTGCCGCCGCCGATGAAGAAGCCGTACTTCGGCTTCCCGAACCGCTTGAAGTCCTCGCAGTCGGTATAGCGGGGCTGGGCCAGTACGCCCACCTTGTAGCCCTCGGCTTCCAGCAGGCGGCTGATGATGGCGGTGCCAAAGCTGGGGTGGTCCACATAGGCGTCGCCGCCCACGACCACAAAGTCCAGCTGCTCCCATCCCCGCGCCTCCATGTCCGCGCGGCTGATGGGGAGAAATTCGGTGTAGATCTGGGAAGAGTTTTCCATAATGCTCCTTTTATTTTATCGTTCGTTCCGTTTCGCTTCTGGATCGCCGGTTTCCCGCTCCGGGGAGAACGGACACGTCAGTGTCTGCGCGGATCATTCATCCGGCTGGTTCATCTGCATTTCCAGCCACTGCTGGCGGCTGATGAGGACAGCGCGGGGCTTGGCGCCCTCGTAGGGGCCGATGATGCCTTTTTGTTCCATCTCGTCCATGATGCGGGCAGCGCGGGCATAGCCCAGCTTGCACCGGCGCTGGAGCAGGCTGGTGGATGCCTGACCGGCATCAATGACCACCTCGACGGCCTGCTTGAGCATCGGGTCGCTGCCGGTCTCCTCGTCGGCATCGGCAGAGGATGCGCCTTTTTTGCCGTCCAGGATGGCGTGTTTTTCCATGGCCTCGATCATGGCCTCGTCGTACTGGACCGTCGCGCTCTGCTTGATGAAGTCCAGCACACGGCTGATCTCCTCATCCCGCACGAAGGTGCCCTGGATGCGGATGGGCTTGGGGGCACCGACCGGCATGAAGAGCATATCGCCCATGCCCAGCAGCTTTTCGGCACCGGCACCATCCAGGATGGTGCGGCTGTCCACCTGGCTGGACACCGCGAACGCGATGCGGCTGGGGATGTTGGCCTTGATCAGGCCGGTGATGACGTCCACGCTGGGGCGCTGGGTCGCGACGATGAGGTGCATACCGGCCGCACGGGCCTTCTGGGCGATGCGGCAGATGGAGTCCTCGACGTCCTTGCCCACGACCATCATCAGGTCGGCCAGCTCATCAATGATGATGGCGATGTAGGGCATCTTTTCCAGCATGGGGTCGGTGGCGGCCAGCTTGTTGAAGGATTTGATGTCGCGGACGTTGTTCTCCGCAAACAGGTGATACCGGCGCTCCATCTCCTGCACGGCGCTGCTCAGAGCGCCCGCCGCCTTTTTCGGCTCGGTGATGACCGGCATCAGCAGGTGAGGGATGCCGTTGTACTCGGCCAGCTCGACCACCTTGGGGTCGATGAGGATGAGCTTGACGTCCTCCGGGCTGGACCGGAACAGCAGGCTCATGATGATGCTGTTGACACAGACGGATTTGCCGCTGCCAGTGCTGCCTGCAATGAGCAGGTGGGGCATCTTGCACAGGTCGGCCACCTGGGCCACGCCGGCGATGTCCTTGCCCAGCGCGATGCCGAGGGGCGAGGTCATCCGCAGGAAGGCCTGGCTCTCGAAGACACTGCGGATATAGACCGGCGTCTTTTTGTGGTTGGGCACCTCGATGCCAACGGCGGGCTTGCCGGGGATGGGGGCCTCCATGCGGACGTCAGCGACGGCCAGGTTCAGTGCGATGTCGTCTGCCAGCGAGGTGATGCGGCTGATCTTGACGCCCGCCATGGGCTGGACTTCATACCGCGTGACCGACGGGCCGCGGGAGATGTCCAGCACACGGGTGCGGACGCCGAAACTTTCCAGCGTGTCCACGAGCTTCTGCGCATTGGCCTTCAGCTCGTCCTGTGCGTTGGGGTCACTCTCCTCCGGGGCCTTTTCAAACAGGTCGATGCCGGGGTACTGGTACTGATAGCTCTCCTCAGGCTCCGGTTCCTCGGCCGGGGCGGTGGCTGCCTGCTGCTCGCCGACGGCGGGCTTTTCCATGGCAGCGGCCACCAGCGTGTTGATGTCTTTTTCCTCCACCGGCTCGCTGGTGATGCTGATCCAGCCGTCCTCGTCCGGGGCAGAGCGCATGGCCATCACGTTGTCGGCCATGACCCGCACCGGCACGGAGGGCTCGTCGGTGGTGGGCAGGGTCGGTGTCTGGAAGGCTCCGCTGCCGTCGAACGCAGAAGCTTCGGCGGGGCCTTCGTCCACCGGCTGGGCCGGGATGCCCGGCGTTACCACCGGGGCCGGTGCTTCGGGGGCCGCCGGGGCTTCCGGTTTTGCAAAGAAGTCCTCAGCCGCCGTCTCGATGGCATCGGGCACCACCGGCTTCACGATGGGCCGGGGCGCGGGCTTGTGGAGCGGGTCCTGCCCGAAGGTGCCGCCGGGCCCGACGATGAAGGGCTCGATGGGCTCACTGCCGCCCTCGACCACGGGGGTGCTGTCCGGCCCAAGGTCGATGTCAAACGAGGCGCGGGGATGGGGCGTGCCCACCTGTACCGGCGTAAAGGCCGGGGCCTCCTGCGGCTCTGCCGGGGCAGGCGCGGGGGAGGGGGCAGGTGCTTCGTAGCCGAGAGAGTCGTCCACCGGTTCGGGCACGGCTTCGCCCTCCAGCTCTTTGGTCACCTTGTGGCCCCAGCTGAAAATGCCGGACAGCCAGCCCGGCGCTGCAAAGCCGCCTTCCTCGTCCTCTTCGCCGCAAAGGTCCGGCTCGTCTCCGGCTTCCAGCGCGGCCGCTTCCTCCTCGGCCTGGCGGGCGGCCTGCCGCTCGGCGCGGCGGGCTGCATTCTGCTCGTAGACGGCCACGCCCTTTTCGTGGGCGCTGCCGCCCAGTTCACATATCCACTGCCACAGTTCAGCGGGGGTGATATCAAAAATGTACAGGCTGGCACAGAGCGCCAGCACCACCATCACGAGATTCGCCGCCGGACGCCCGCAGAGCAGCAGCAGATTGCCGCCCAGCAGGGCACCGATGGCACCGCCGCCCAGCCAGGCATGGACGCCGTTCTGATAGCACTCCGCTACCATGCGGGCCGCCGGGATGTCGGCGGGGATCTCGGAAAAGACGATGACGGTGCCGCTGGCAAACACCAGCCCCAGCATCAGCTTGAACATCTGGCCGATGAGGTCTTCGCCCCGTGTGTAGAGGATAGCCAGATAGCAGATCGCTGCGCCCAGCACGAAGCTGCCGCAGCCGAACAGGCCGAACAATACCTCGTGCAGGGCCTTCCAGACCGAGCTGCCCTCCACAAAGGCCAGCACGATGAGCAGCAGGCCCGCAAACAGGGTGCCCAGCCCTGCGGGCATCCGCTCCTGTGCCCGGCTCTTTCTCCGCGCAGGTGCGCGTCTTGCGGTCGTTTTTCGTTTTTTCTTTGCCATCTTTCGTTGCAACCCTGTCTCTTTCTCCCATAGTATTCGATTCTTTCATTTTATCACGACCTATGGAAAATAGCAACGAAAACCCGCTCAGCGTTCGATCTCCCGATACAGCCACGCCAGCGCATCCGAGATGCCGCCCAGCTCGTCGATGAGCTTTTCGCGCACGGCCCGGCGGCCGTCCAGCATGGTGCCCACATCCATGACCAGCTCGCCGGTGCGGAGCATCAGCTCGGTGTAGCGCTTTTCCGAGATGCCGCTGTGTGCCGCCACGAAGCCGGTGATCCGCTCCTGCATCTGTTCGAACCACCGCATCGTCTGGGGCACACCCAGGATCATCCCGGAGTGCCGCACCGGGTGGACGGTCATGGTGGCTGTGGGCACGATGAAGCTCCGCCGGGCGCTGACGGCCAGCGGGATGCCGATGGAGTGCCCGCCGCCCAGCACCACGGCGGCGCTGGGCTTGGAGATGCTGGCGATCAGCTCCGCCAGCGCCAGCCCGGCTTCCACATCGCCGCCCACGGTGTTCAGGATGACCAGCAGGCCCTCCACCGCCGGGTCCTCCTGCACGGCCACCAGCTGCGGGATGACATGCTCATACTTGGTGGTCTTCTGCCCCTGAGGCGCTTCCACATGGCCCTCGATCTGCCCCACCACGGTCAGGCAGTGGATGGCGTGGGGGCCTTTGGTGCGGTAGACGCTGCCCAGATCCTCGATCTGCTCTTTTTCCAGCCGCTGCTCTTCCACCGGGGTGTTTTTTTCGTTCTGCTCTGCCATAAGCCCCTCCTGCTCTGTTTTTTTCAGGGTTCCCGGCGGGTCAAATGATTATGCGGCGGTTAAGATTTCTTAACTTTTGAAAAAATTGCTCTATTTTATTTGACATTCTCCACATCCGCTGTATACTTTAGATAATGAATAAGATTGACAAAGATGTATCATTGTTGTGCAAAACTCTTTGAATCTGCCGGAGCGCCACGGTGGGCGCAGAGGACCGGCATCGGATGGATGAAAGGAGAACCATCTATGAACACCCCTGGTAAAGCATCTCTGCCGGTGATCAAACGCCTGCCCAAGTACTACCGCTTTCTGCGGACCTTGAAGAACGACGGCATCACCAGCATCTCTTCCCGCGAACTGGCCGCCCAGATGGGCACCACGGCCTCTCAGGTCCGGCAGGACTTCAACTGCATCGGCGATGTGAACGGCCGTCAGGGCATCGGCTACTCGGTCGAAAACCTGCTCTCCATTCTGGAGAATCTGCTGTTCGGCAACGGCGACCGCCTGCCCACCATCCTCATCGGCTGCGGCCGTCTGGGCAAGGCCGTCAGCCGGTTCATCACCACCGATACCAACGGCTATAAGCTCATTGCCGCCTTCGACAACTCGCCGGACGAAGTGGGCAGGGAGATCAACGGCATCCAGATCCTCCACATTGACCAGCTGGAGAGCTTCTGCGCCGAGCACAAGCCCGAAGTGGCGGTTCTCTGTGTGCCCCGCAGCGGTGCCGAAGAGCTGAGCGGCCGTCTGGTCAGCCTGGGCATCAAAGGCTTCTGGAACTTCTCCCACTACGACCTGTCCGTCCCGTATCCGGAAGTCGTGGTCGAGAACGTCCACCTGGGCGACAGCCTGATGAGCCTGGGCTACCGCCTGCGCAATCAGGACTGATGTTCCGGTTTCGTCGTTGTTACTATATAGTATAATATGATAAAGCAATCCTCCCATCACAGCGAAGCCCGCTCGCTTCCCATCGTTTGGGCTTTGCTCATTCCGTAGAAAGCTGACCGGCTTGCCAATGGCTCTCCCTTTGGGAGAGCTGGCATCGCGGAGCGATGACTGAGAGGGCAAGCCATGAAATCTTGATTTCAAAGCTGTAAATTATTCGTGAAACGCTTGCGTTTTTCCCAAAAGGCTTTATTATGGAACCATACAGGGAGCCGCAGGCTCCCGGACAAGGAGTTCGAAACATGAGCAAGATCATTCGCACCTCAAAGCCCAGCGTTCTGCCGTGGTATGCGGCGGCGCTGGTGTTCGTGGTGCTCTGCGCGGTGCTGCCGGTGTATCAGCTCTGGGCGCTGCTGGTGTCGCTGGGCGGTGCCTGCGCGGCGTTCGGCGCGGCAAAAAAAATCTGCCCGCCCCGCGTGGTGGAACACGAAGTGCCCTTCCACACCGGCGTGGACGATGTGGACGCCATGCTCACCGGGATGCAGAAGCAGCTGGATACTCTCCACGCCCTGAACGAGGCCCTGCCGGACCCGAACCTCTCGGCGGCGATGACCCGGATGGAAAAAGCGGGCCGCTCCATCGTGGAGACGGTGGAGGCCAGCCCCGCCAAGGCCAAACAGGTGCGTCGGTTCGCCAACTACTACCTGCCCGATGCCGTGAACGTGCTGCAGCAGTACGCCAAGCTGGCCCGACAGGGCGTCAAGGGCGAGAACGCCGCTTCCATCCGCGCGGAAGTGGAGCACAATGCAGCGTCCATTGCCACGGCATTTGAAAACCAGCTCGATGCCCTCTATGCGGCGGAGAGCATGGACCTCTCGGCAGACCTGACCGTGCTGCAGAACATGCTCAAGGGCCAGGGCTTATAATGGAAGACCGGCGCAGGCCGCCGTGCGGCAGGCGCTGTTGGAACTGGAAAGGACGGAATCAACAATGGCTGACAACAATACCCTGAATTTTGACCTCGATGCCCCCGCAGTACCCACTCTGACGCTGGACCCCGCTCCCGCTGCTGCGCCGGTGGAGGAGAAGAAAGAAGCCCCCGCCCCCGCCGCACCGGAAGTCCGGCTGACCCCGGAGGAGCAGGCGATGGTGGATTCCTTCGCAGAAAAGATCGACATCACCAACAGCCAGCAGGTGCTGCAGTATGGCTCTGCCTGCCAGAAAAAGATCGGCGACTTCTCCGAAGCCGCCCTCTCCAAGGTCTCCACCAAAGACCTGGGCGAGGTGGGCGACATGATCACCGACCTCATCGGGGAGCTGAAGAGCTTCGACGCCAACGAAGAACAGCAGAAGGGCATTTTGGGTTTCTTCAAGAAGAAGGGCGACCAGCTGGACAACCTCAAGACCAAGTACAGCAAGGCCGAGACGAATGTGGAGAACATCCAGTCCATGCTGGAGGGCCATCAGGTCCAGCTGCTCAAGGATATCGCGATGCTGGATAAGATGTACGACCTGAACATGGCCTACTTCAAGGAGCTGAGCATGTATATCCTGGCCGGCAAAAAGAAGCTGGCCGAGGTCCGCGCCAACGAGCTGCAGCAGGCCATGGACAAGGCGAAGACCTCTGGACTGCCCGAAGATGCCCAGGCTGCCCGCGACCTGGCCGACCAGTGCGAGCGCTTTGAAAAGAAGCTCTATGATCTGGAACTGACCCGGAACATCAGCCTGCAGATGGGCCCGCAGATCCGCCTGCTGCAGAACAACAACACCATGATGGCCGAAAAGATCCAGTCCACCATCGTGAACACCATCCCCCTGTGGAAGAACCAGATGGTGCTGGCACTGGGTCTGGCCCACACCCAGAAGGCCATGCAGGCTGAGCGCGCCGTCACCGACATGACCAACGACCTGCTCAAGAAGAACGCCGAGGCCCTCAAGATGGGCACCATCGAGACGGCCAGGGAGTCCCAGCGCGGCGTGGTCGATATCGAGACGCTGCAGCAGACGAACAAGAGCCTCATCGAGACCCTCGACGAGCTGAACAAGATCCAGAACGAGGGCCGCGCAAAGCGGGTGGCGGCCGAGCAGGAGCTGACCCGCATCGAGGACGAACTCAAGACCAAGATGATGGAGATCCGGAGCTAAGATGGCGAACGCAGATTTTTCCCAGAATCAGAATCCCAACCCAGGCGGCTTTGACGCAGGCAGCTACCGCGAGGCGGCACCGAAGACCGAAACGGCCCGCCTGACCCCGGCACAACAGAAGCTGGCCGGGCTGGAAACGGCCCTTCCGGCGGCACTGCGCACCCAGGGCGCAGCCCTTGCGCTGAGCGTGGTGGTCATGCTGGCGGCATTCTTCGGCTTTGGCGGGGCCAAGCTCAAGGCCAAGGCCAACGAAGCCGCCAAGTGGTACACCGTCGGTGTTTCAGCCGATGGCGGCTACACCCTGAGCGAAGAGCTGACCACCCGCGCCAACACGGCGGCGAACATCCTCACCACCGGCGGCAACACGCTGGGGGCCGACAACGCCGAGGTGCTGGCCGCGCAGGACGCGCTGAGCGTGTTCAACAACGACCTGGACGGTGTGAATACGGGCAAGACCCGGATGCACGCCATTTACGAAGACAATGCCGCCTTGGGCGCGGCCATCGACCAGCTCTACGCAAAATTGCAGGAGCAGGCCGCCGACCCCATGAAGATGGGCGCAGTGCAGGGCCAGTACGGCCAGTTCAACAGCGCGGCCACCATCATCGGCAACCTGACCTATAACGAAAAGGTCTACGCGTATCAGAAGGACACCGGCGGCTTCCCGGCCAGTGTGCTGAAAAGCCTGTTCGGCGTCAAGGAGGTGGAACCTTTCGCATGAAAACGATGAAACGATTTGCTTCCCGGCTGTGCGCCGTGCTGCTGGTTTTGACGGTCGGCGTCACGGCGCTGGTGCCTGTTGCCTTTGCGGCCAAGGCCCAGCTGCCCAGCCTGCCCAGCGACCAGTGCGTCGTGGACGATGCCAATGTCCTGAGCGACAGCACCACAACGACGATCGAGAACCTCAACGCCCAGCTGACCGAACAGTGCAGCGGGGCACAGATCGGCGTACTGACCGTGGAGTACACGGGCAGCGTCTCCACCGAGGACTACGCCGTGCAGGCCGCCAACGCCTGGGGGCTGGGCAGCTCCAGCAACAACAACGGTGTGCTCATCCTTCTGGTGATGCAGTCCCAGCAGTATGCGGACGGCGACTATTATCTGGCAACAGGCGACGGTTTCCGCAACACCACGCTGGAAAAACAGGCCAGCGCCATTGCGCAGACCATGGAGGACAGCTTTGCGGCGGGCGACTATGACGCCGCCGTGACCACCTGTGCCCAGAATGTGGCCAGCACCATTGCCGACATCTACGGCGTGACCCTGAGTGGCACGACCGGCAGCACCGGCACGGTGGGCAATGGCAATACGGGCAGTTACAATGATTCCTATTACGATGCCCCGGCGGCATCCTATCAATCGCCCTTCGTGACGCTTCTGTCCGTTCTGGTCATCCTGTTTGCCCTGAAGGTGATCTTCAGCGGCATCCGGCATGGCATGGGCGGTGGCGGTTTCGGCCCCTTCTTCGGCTTTGGCCTGGGCTACGGCCTGGGCAGCCGGCGCCGCCGCAGACCTCCGTATGACGACTGGGGTCCCGGCGGCCCGCGCGGCCCCAGAGGCCCCCGCCCGCCCCGTCCGCCGCGCGGCGGCGGGCCGCGTCCTCCCCGTGGGGGCGGCGGCTTCGGCGGAGGTTCCTTTGGCGGCGGCATGGGCGGCGGACGCTCCGGCGGCAGTTTTGGCGGCGGCGGGAGCTTCCACGCAGGCGGCGGCTCGTTCCATGGCGGCGGCGGTGGCCGCGGCAGATAAGCAACAAAAAATGGCTGTGCAGCCCGGCTGCACAGCCATTTTTCGTTCGGTTGAGATTACTTGGTGCCGTAGATACGGTCGCCTGCGTCACCCAGGCCGGGCACGATGTAACCGTTCTCGTTCAGGTGGTCATCCTTGGCACCCAGATAGATATCGACATCGGGGTGTGCCTTGTGCAGGGCCTCAATGCCTTCCGGAGCAGCGATCAGGCCGATGAACTTGATCCGCTTTGCGCCGTGCTTCTTGATCTGGCTGATGGCGTCGATGGCGCTGCCACCGGTGGCCAGCATCGGGTCCAGGACCAGGACGTCGCGCTCAGCGATATCCTGGGGCAGCTTGCAGAAGTACTCCACGGGCTGCAGGGTGGTCTCGTCGCGGTACAGGCCGATGAAGCCGACCTTTGCGGCGGGCAGCAGGGTCAGCATACCGTCCAGCATACCCATGCCTGCGCGCAGGATGGGCACCAGAGCCAGCTTGCGGCCAGCCAGCACCTTGGTCTTTGCCATGGTGATGGGCGTCTCAATCTCCACCTCTTCCAGAGGCAGGTCACGGGTCGCTTCGTAGCACAGCAGAGTTGCGATCTCGCCAACGAGGTCACGGAACTCCTTGGTGCCGGTCTGCTTGTTGCGCAGAATGCTCAGCTTGTGCTGCAGCAGCGGATGCTCAACGATCATCGGGGTCATAAAAACACGCTCCTTATTTTCAATAGATCAGATTCTATCGGATACGATTCATGCCTTGGCGGCAGCCTCGGCGGCAAGGCGCTCGGCGCGCTCCCGCTCGGCCTGGCTCAGGCGGTGGTAATCCGGCAGCAGAGCCTCAGGCAGAACTGTCTGTCCGGCTTCGGCCATCTGCTTGGCCACCAGTGCCACGGCAGCTGCGCGGCCGCACCGCAGGGCCGGGGGCGTTTCGAGCACACCCGGCACACTGCCGTATTTATTATAGCACAGAGATGCGCCATCACCAACAAAAA
>ERZ1106963.4420-NODE-4420-length-10508-cov-6.897637_pt1 | contig 10508 bp, 9 predicted proteins | sample MGYA00403681_ERZ1106963 | MGnify/ENA primary metagenome ERZ1106963 (study PRJEB35170, sample SAMEA104062407) | human gut metagenome | biome: human gut; feature: human-associated habitat; material: faeces | place: Denmark | collected 2012-05-03 ...
CCCCCATCGCAGCCCGCCCGCAAGGATTTTTGCAGAGCAAAAATGCCTTGCGGCGGACAAAGTGTCACAAATTTGCTGCTCGGCAGGAAGATCGTCGGCCATTTTACAAACCAGTAAAGCCGTGCATACCAGAAAGAGAGTGCTTCCAAAATACGTAGGAGATGCTCGACTTGTCTGACACTGCAAATCCGGAACTCCCGGGATCTCAAAAGGGTCGAAACCCTTTTGTATTTACGCGCAAGCGTAAAAAGCAACTTCTTCCCGACGGCTCGACACGGCGCTTCTTTGCGCAGCTAAGAAGCGTGGGGTCGAATTACCGGGCTGGAAGGCCTCTTCCAGTTGAACTTTGGCGCCTGCGCCACGGACAGCAGAAAGTAAAAATCCCTTCTTGATTTGTTCACAAATTATTTATAGTAGAAGGTATTGACAAGCGAAGAAAGCGGTGGTAAACTGCGTTTAGCACTCAGGGATAAGGAGTGCTAAATCGATGGGAGGAAGAAGCATGGAACTGACAGACAGAAAAAAGCAGATTCTGCGGGCGATTGTGGACAGCTACATCCGCACGGCTGAGCCGGTCGGCTCTAAGACGATCTCCCAGATGCCGGGCATGGATTTTTCCCCGGCGACCATCCGCAACGAGATGGCAGACCTCACGAGCATGGGACTTCTCGAGCAGCCGCATACGTCGGCCGGGCGCGTTCCGAGCGCAGCGGGTTACCGGCTGTATGTCGATGAGCTCATGCAAAACTATCGCCTTTCGATGGATGAAACGAAGACCATCAATCAGGCGATGGAGGTCAAGATGCAGGAGGTCGACAAAATGATCTCCCAGGTCGGTAAGCTCGTTTCCAAGATGACCGACCTTCCCGCCTACGCCGTCGCGGCCAGAAGCTCGGAGAGAACGGTCAAGCGGTTCGATCTGATTCTGGCAGAAGCAGGAAGCTTTATCTTAGTTGTCATGTTAAGCGACAATCAGGTGCAAAATAAGCTCATCCGCCTGCCGCTCGATGTGTCGCAGGAGGACTTGAGACTTCTTTCCGCGGTGCTCAACGCGAGCCTCACGGAGCTGACGGCGGACGAAATCACGCCGGAGCTTCTCGCGAGGGTCACAAGGAGCGCGGCGGGCGCGGCCAGTCTGGTTCCTGTGATTGTGGACTACACGGTGGAGCTTCTGAGAAAGACCCACAGCGAGGTTTACATGACCGGGCAGGCGAAGCTTCTTGGCCAGCCAGAGTACCACGATGTAGAAAAAGCGCAGGAGGTTCTGACGAGCTTAGATGAAGACGTGATTTCGAATCTCCCTGCGACGCTCTCTTCCGGCACGACGCAGATTCTGGTGGGCCCCGAGAACGTGGCGAAGGAACTGAAAGATTCCAGCGTCGTCATTACGAAGTTTGACATCGGCGACGGCATGCAGGGCATGATCGGCGTCGTTGGCCCCACAAGAATGGACTACGCGAAGATCACCGCAAGGCTCAGCTATTTTGCAGAAAACCTTGGCCGGATGTTCGCAAAGCCCCAGCAGCCGGCGCTCCATGAGCCAGAGCTCACAGAAGAACCGAAAAAATAACAGCCCCGGAGGCATTTTGATATGAGTCAGGAAACAAAGAATAAGAACGAACAGCCGAAGGACGAGGCCGTCAGCGAGCAGGTTCCCGAAAAGGAGCTGCCCGCCGAGGAGCCGAAGCAGAACGCCGGGAACCCGCAGGAGGCCAAGGCGGAGGAAGCAAAGAAGGAAGAAAAGCCATCCGAGCTCGATACCGTGAAAGAGCAGCTTGCAAAGGAGCACGACGGATACCTTCGTCTGGCGGCGGAATACGATAACTTCCGCAAGCGCAGCCAGAAGGAAAAGGACGATCTGTACACGCTCATCAAGGCCGAGACGGTCGGCAAGTTCCTTCCGGTCTATGACAATCTCGAGCGCGCGCTCGCGCAGGAAACTGCCGATGAGGCGTACAAAAAGGGCGTGGAAATGACGATGAACCAGTTGGTGAAGGTCATGGAAGGGCTCGGCGTGACGAGTTTCGGCGAGATCGGAGAGGCGTTTGACCCCGCGCGGCACAACGCCGTGATGCACGTCGAAGAGGAAGGCTTGGGCGAGAATGTGATCGCCGAGGTTTTCCAGAAAGGCTTCATCGTCGGCGAAAAGGTCATCCGCTTTGCGATGGTCAAGGTTGCAAATTAGCGTTCCCGCTTCTGTCACAGAAGCATTCACATAAATTCGCGAAACCAAAAATAAAGTTGTAAAAACATTCACCTGATGTAGGAGGATTTCAATTATGAGTAAAATTATTGGCATCGATCTTGGTACTACCAACAGCTGTGTAGCAGTTATGGAAGGCGGCGAGCCCGTCGTTATCGCAAACGCGGAAGGCAACCGCACCACCCCGTCCGTTGTGGCGTTCTCGAAGACCGGCGAGCGTATGGTCGGTCAGGTCGCAAAGCGTCAGGCGGTCACGAACCACGAGCGCACCATCGCGTCCATCAAGCGTCACATGGGCACCGACTACAAGGTCGACATTGACGGCAAGAAGTACACCCCGCAGGAAATTTCCGCAATGATCCTTCAGAAGTTGAAGGCTGACGCAGAAGCGTATCTGGGCGGCCCGGTTTCCGAGGCTGTCATCACCGTTCCGGCATATTTTAACGACGCACAGCGTCAGGCGACCAAGGACGCGGGCAAGATCGCGGGCCTCGAGGTCAAGCGTATCATCAACGAGCCGACGGCTGCAGCACTGGCTTACGGCGTTGACAAGGAAGCTGAGCAGAAGATCATGGTTTACGACCTTGGCGGCGGCACGTTCGATGTCTCCATTCTGGATATCGGCGACGGCGTGATCGAGGTTCTGGCCACGAACGGCAACACCCACCTCGGCGGCGATGACTTTGATGAGTGCATCATGAAGTACCTTGTGGACGAATTCAAGAAGGCAGAGGGCATTGACCTGTCGAACGATAAGGTCGCGATGCAGCGTCTGAAGGAAGCGGCCGAGAAGGCGAAGATCGAGCTGTCCGGCGTGACCTCCTCGAACATCAACCTGCCGTATATCACCGCGGACGCAACGGGCCCGAAGCATCTGGATGTGACGCTCACGAGAGCGAAGTTCAATGAGCTGACCGCGCATCTGGTTGAAGCGACTGTCGGCCCCGTGAAGCAGGCAATGGCGGATGCGGGTCTTACCGCAAACGATATCTCGAAGGTACTGCTGGTCGGCGGCTCGAGCCGTATCCCGGCGGTACAGGAAGAGGTCAAGAAGCTGACCGGCAAGGAAGGCTTCAAGGGCATCAACCCCGACGAGTGCGTGGCAGTCGGCGCGGCGATTCAGGGCGGCGTGCTCGGCGGCGACGTGAAGGGGCTGCTGCTGCTCGACGTCACTCCGCTGTCGCTTGGCATTGAGACGATGGGCGGCGTGTTCACCAAGCTCATCGAGCGCAACACCACCATCCCGACCAAGAAGAGCCAGGTCTTCTCGACCGCGGCAGACAACCAGACCTCTGTTGAGGTTCACGTTCTGCAGGGCGAGCGCGAGATGGCCGCTTACAATAAGACCCTCGGCAAGTTCCAGCTGACTGGCATTGCTCCGGCACCTCGCGGCGTGCCGCAGATTGAGGTTACGTTCGACATCGACGCGAACGGCATCGTGAACGTCTCCGCGAAGGACCTTGGCACCGGCGCAGAGCAGAAGATCACCATCACCGCTTCTTCGAACCTCTCGAAGGAGGATATCGACAAGGCCGTCAAGGAAGCCGAGCAGTACGCGGCGGAGGATAAGGCCCGTAAGGATGAAGTCGACGCCCGCAACGCAGCCGATCAGGTCATCTATCAGTCTGAAAAGACCCTGAACGAGATGGGCGACAAGGTCACCGAGAGCGACAAGGCTCCTGTTCTGGCCGCGATCGAAAAGCTGAAGGAAGCCCAGAAGGGCACCGACGTTGCCGCCATCAAGGCCGCGACCGACGAAGTGCAGAAGGCGTTCTATGCAGTTTCTGAGAAGCTTTACAAGAACGCGGCTCCGCAGGGCGATCCGAATGCGAACTGCGGCGGCGACTGCGGCGGCTGCGGCACACAGGATTCCGGCAAGCCCGGCGACGACGGTGTGGTCGACGCAGACTACGAAGAGGTCTAAGTTCCGATAATCAGCCTTGGGGCGGAGCAATCCGCCCCGCTTGGCTTGTCTGAACACCATGGGAGCTTCGATTCGGATAGAAAACGATTGGAAAAGTTCCCGGTAAGAGGTGAAGAATATGGCAGATCAAAACAAACGAGATTATTATGAGGTTCTGGGCGTCGAGAAAAACGCATCCGATGCGGAGATCAAGAAGGCTTACCGTAAGCTTGCCATGAAGTACCACCCCGACCAGAACCCGGGCGATAAATCGGCAGAGGAAAAATTCAAGGAGGTCAACGAGGCCTACGAGGTGCTGTCCGACGCGGATAAAAAGGCGCGCTACGATCAGTACGGCTTTGCGGGTGTCGACCCGAACTTCAATCCGAACGCGGGTGCGGGCTTCGGCGGGTTTGGAGGCTTCGGCGGCTTCGGAGATCTGGGCGATATTTTTGGCGACTTCTTCGGCGGCGGCGCAAGCAGCTCCTCCGCGCGCAGAACCGGCCCCAGCAAGGGACAGAACGTGGTCGCGGAGATCGAGATCAGCTTTGAGGACGCGGCCTTCGGCTGCGAGCAGCAGATCACGTATTCGCGTATCGAGTCCTGCCCGACCTGTCACGGCTCGGGCTGCAAGGACGGCGCGCAGCCGGAAACCTGTACGTATTGCCGCGGCACCGGCACGGTGCGCATGCAGCAGAACTTCATGGGTATGACGATGCAGTCGCAGCAGCCGTGTCCGAAGTGCGGCGGTGCAGGCAAGATCATCAAGGACCCGTGCCAGACCTGTAAGGGCAAGGGCAAGGTGCGCCACACGAAGACGCTCAAGGTGTCCGTCCCGGCGGGCATCGACAACGGTCAGTCGTTCCGCGTGCGCGAAGAGGGCAATGTGGGCTCCAACGGCGGCCCGAACGGCGATTTGCTCGTGACCGTTTCGGTGCGCAAGCATCCGCTCTTCACAAGAGACGGGGCAAACGTCCTGTGCCAGATGCCGATCTCCTTTACACAGGCGGCGCTCGGCGCGACGATCGAGGTGCCGACGTTAGACGGCAAGGTGCGCTATAACATCCCCGAGGGTACGCAGACCGGCACAACCTTCCGGCTGCGCGGCAAGGGCATTCCGTACGTGGGCTACAAGACGCGCGGCGATCAGTTTGTGACCGTCGTGGTAGAAACGCCGACGAAGCTGACAAAGGAGCAGAAGGAGCTGCTTCGGAAGTTAGACAACGGCGGCGAGGACACCCAGCCCAAAAAGAAAGGCTTTTTTGAAAAGCTGAAGGAAGATATGGAATAATACCAATCCATGGATGATCCCATTCCATAGAAAAATCCGTTCCGGCCTACTCGCCGGAACGGATTTTTTGCGTCTGTTTGGGATTACTCGGTAAACGTATAGCGGATGAGAATGCCCTTGCCGTCGCCGGTTGTGATGACGCTGTCGCCCGCGGCGTTTTTGCCGGAGTCGATCACCGGGTAGCGGCCGTTCTGGGCGACGTAGCTTTCTGGGCTCTCGGCGAAGACTTCCGTGAATTCCTTCTTCGCGTGCGCCTCGCCGCCGCAGGGGTTGATGGTTTCGATCAAAAGCTCATATTCGTGCATGGTTTGCTCCTTTCCGCCCGCGGGCGGTTTTTCTTTTAGTATACCACGAAATCAGAAAAACTTGCAAATGGGCAGAATGCACAATTTCAAATAGCGCTTAGTCCGGCTCCAGCGACTGCAAATATGTGGCCAGCAGCGCAAGCGCCGTTTCCTTCTCCTTTGGGCGGCAACCTTGCAGGCGGGCAAACAGCGCGTCCTGGTCGGCGGCAAGCGGCTCATTTTCGGCGGTCAGAATTTCGTCGGGTGTAATGTGGAACGCGCGGCAGATGCGCTGGACGGTCTGGATGCGCATGTTGACCTCGCCGCGCTCAATATCCGCGTAGGCGCGACCAGACAGACCGCAGAGCTCCGCGGCCTCGCTTTGCGTTAGACCGAGCCGTTTGCGGATGGCAAGCAGCCGGTTGCCGATTTGCTGCGTATCGAAAAGAAGCATGGTTCTTCCTCCTGCGGTGGTTATGTAGGAATTATAGTTCCTGTTTTGCTTGATAAACAGGAAGAGAACTGGCATAATCATAGGAAGAATACTGCCTAATTATAGGAAGGAGAGAGGCATATGAGGCGAATTCTGGCGGCAGCACTGGCGCTGGTGCTGGCACTTATGCTCTGCGCCTGCAAAAGTGCGGAGGCAAAGAGCGTGGAGGCGCAAATCGGGCAAATCGGAGACGTGACGCTGGAGAGCGCGGCGGCCATTGAAGAAGCGGAGGCTTCGTTTGCGGCCCTGACCGAGGAGCAGAAGGCGGAGGTCAAAAACTACGATGTGCTGCTTGCCGCGCGCGAGACGTATACGGGGCTTAAGAGCGAAGCGGCCAAAAGAACCGAGGCGCTTATTGATGCGATCGGAGAGGTAACGGCGGACAGCCGGTCGGCCATCGAGCAGGCGCAGGCGGCCTATGACGCATTGAGCGCGCAGGAGCGGGAGCAGGTGGAAAACGACGCAGCTTTGCAGGCGGCGCATGAGCGCTTTGCGGCCTTGAAGAGCGCGGCGGTTCTGGAACTGGAAGCGCGGATTGGCGCGCTCGGCGCGGTAACGCTCGACAGCGAAAGTGCCGTTGAGCAGGCGGAGGCTGCCTTTGCCGCCTTGTCGGAGGAGGAGCAGCGGCAGGTGGAAAATCAGGCGGTTCTGCTCGCTGCGCGGGAAACGCTGGACGCGGCAAAACAGGAGCTGGAAGCGCATTACGCGGTCATCGAAGGCAAGGTCGGAAGCGACGGGACCGGATATCTGCCGCGCATGGACGGGACGATGCTGGAGATCAGGGGAGACGTTGTGGCCCTGTGGCTGCTGAAGGACCGGAAAACGGCGGTGATTCTGGAGCGCGACGGGACACTTTACACGCTGGCGGGTGAGGAAAAGCAGACGCTTGCGGCCGAGGTTTCCAGTGTGCAGACCGTTCGCTCGAGCGGCGTATTGTATCTGGATGGGGAAGGCTATCTCTACCGGCAGCTATTTGACGCGGACGAGCCGGTCCGGCTGGGGCAGAATCCGGAGGCCATCACGGCGGAAACGTCGCTGACGACGCTGTTTGTCGACGCGGAGAAGAATCTTTATCTTCTCAAAGAGGATGTGCAGGAGCCGGAAAAAATATCGCAGTGCACGCAGGACGGCACGGACGTGGAACTGGAGGCTGTCACCGACGACGGCGGCACGGCCATCTGGATGGAAGTCAACAAGACGGACAAGAAGAGCTCCGTTTATCTCTATGAAACCGGCGACCGGAGCCTTCTTGGCGAGGTGGACTCGGCGTATAGCAGCACCTACCCGGCCTTCTCGGCGGATGGGGCGCTTCTTGCCGTTGGAAATACGAGCGCTAGCACCCTCTGGTTCAAGAAGTCTGGCGGCGAGGTCGTGAAGGCCAAGCTGGGCGGGACGCTTTCCAGCGCTGCGCTCTATACAAAAGACGGACGGCTGGATGAAAGCACCGGCGACGCGGACGGGCTCTATGCGCTGGTCAAGGCGAGCGACAGCAGCAGCGCGTATTTTATTACCCTTGACGGCGACCGCGAGAAAATTGTCTCCGATATCCGGGCGTTCCAGATCGCAAACGGGAAAATCTGCTATCTGACGACGGACAAGGATCTGTATCTGGCGGACATCGACGGCGCGCAGGCAACAGACGCGGTGAAGCTTGCGGGCGAGGTCGTTGATTTTGATATTGCGGCGGACGGCGAGACGGTCTACTACGTGAAAAACTTCGAGGAGAAGGAAAAAAGCGCATCGCTGTACCGCTATTCCGTGGCGCAGGGGGAGGCGGAAAAGCTGTCCTCGGATGCGTATACGCTGGGGCTCTGGGGCCTCTATTACAGCTGCTATAGCCTGTCTTCTGACGGAAAGACCGTTTTCTTTTTCGAGCAGATGCAGAGCATCGGAGATACCTATTCCACCAGCGGCGTATTGAAATGCGCGGCGGTTGGCAGCGGGCCCGTACAGGTTTCGACGGATATCATGGTGTCGCTTGAAAGTGGGCTGCTTAACGGCTCAATCGATCCGAAGCACGTGATGCTGGAAAAGTATATTTCGCTGGACGAGGAGAAGAACATCCTTGTGAACTGGATGTATTTTGACGGCACGCAGGCGCAGGCGTTGGCCAAGGAGATCTATCACAGCTACACGGGAAAAACGGTGCTCGCCGACCCTCCGGCGCAGGAAGACGCGGAATAAGGCAAAAAAGCGGGGCTGCACACGCAGTCCTGCTTTTTTGCAGGAAAAACGGCTTGAAATTTTTGGCTGTTTCGCGTATGCTGGAAAAAAGATGCAAGGAGGTGCAGCATGGGACTTTTAGGACTACTATTGGAGTGGCTGTTTCCGACGCGCGAGGAGCCGCCGCACGAGGACTATCACATTGATCTCTATCAGAAAGACGGCGCAGATATGCTGAGCCTTCTGCGTTGGGAGCGCGGACAGCGCAATTTTGCACTCTGGCTGGAGGTCATGGAGAGGTTAATGGCCGGGAAGCCGTGTATCACCTATGAGGAGTGCTGGAACAGCTGCACACGAAATTGGGAAATGAAAAGAACGGAAATCACCTATTACGAGACGTTTGCGATGCATTACGGGCAGGAGCATTTGCTTGACAGCGAAACGCACACGCGCCTGACCGACGGCTGGAAGGAGATTTTCTCCGTTGGTACCGGCATGGACCGGGCAATGCTGGACACAAAGTATTTCGATTACGCAGAGGAATGCTATGGCCCGTGGAACAGCGCGACGACGGTGTATGCCCTGAAGGAACTGCCCGTGTGTAAAACGCTGGACGAAGTGCGGGTATATACAAAGCAGCCGGGGCTGTTTTCCATTTACTATGACATTGACGAGGACTGGCTGGATATGACGCTGCCGGACGAGGAGACGAAGCAGTGCGTGATAAAAACCATCCGGGAAATCATGACTGCGCACGGGAAAAGCTTGGATGAGCCGGAGGGGGCATAGCATGGGGTTTCTGGAATTTTTGAAGTGGACGTTTTCGAAGGACGCGGGAGATCGCCGGAATGGACGATCTGCAGCGGATGGCGGGCGGCTGGAAAGAGCTCTTTTCCGTCAGTGAGGGCTTCGACCGGACGCTTTTTGCCGCGTTTCTGGAAAAGGGATACGTCTTTTCGCGCGACAACCGGACGTATGTGCTGGAATCTGCGCCGCACGTTTATCATACGTTTTCTGAGGTGCAGGCGCTGCGCGAGCTTCCCTGCAGGCTGACGATCGAGTACACGCCCTGTGACGGCGCGCTGATCTTCCGGGATTATTCGCATGCGGTAAGGTGGGAGATCATCCGAACCGTAAAGGACGTTTGCCGCGAGCGCGGGCACGAGCTGACGGTGCTGCCTGACGAGACGCAAGAATAACCGCGGAGCTGCAATTTTGCAGCTCCGCGGTTTTTCGTCAGCCGATCTCCACGCGCTTTTGAGGATACGCGGGGAGCCAGTGGCCGAATTTGTAGTAGATGAGGAACATTGCCGAAGCGGCGGTCCAGGTGATGGGGTAGCAGAGGGCAATGGTGAGATTGCTCAGGTGCGGGAAGGTCATCGTGAACAGCAAAATCAGCCGCAGCACGCACGCGCCGAAGAGCGTGATAATGGTTGGCTTCACGGCGTTGCCCACGCCCCGCATCATGGAAGACAGCACCTCCGTCGCCGAAAACAGGATGTAGCACGGGGCAAGATAGCCGATGATCACGCGCCCCTGCTCGACGACCGCCGGGTCGGAATTAAACAGGCGGATCGTCCAGTCGCGCGTCAGGAAAATCCCGCCGCCAATGAGCGCGCACATCGCGAAGTGCAGCAGAAACCCCACGCGCATGGTCTCAAAGATCCGGCCTTTTTTGCGCGCGCCGTAATTCTGCCCCGCGAAGGTCATGACGGCAATGCCGATGGCGTTGTTGATCGGCCAGAAAATGCCGTCCAGCTTCCAGAAGACCGACCAGGCCGCGACGGTGTCGGTGCCGAGCATGTTGATGGCTTTCTGGACATAGACGTTTGTGATGCTATAGAGCGTGCTGGAAATGCCGGCGGGAAGGCCGATGACGAGCATGCGCTTGAGGAGCCACGCGTCCGGCCGGATTTTTTGGAACTCGAGATGGTAGTCTCCGTTTGCGTGCCGGAGCGTATGCAGAACCAGCCACGCACAGATGATCTGAGAAAGACTCGTCGCAATCGCCGCGCCCGCGACCTCCATCTTGAAAACAGCGACAAAGAGCAGGTCCAGAATGGTGTTCACGATCGTGCAGACGACGAGAAACAGAAGCGGCCGCTTCGAATCGCCCAGCGCGCGGAGGATGCCGCTTCCCATGTTGTAAATCATGGAGGGGATCATGCCCG
>ERZ1106963.4430-NODE-4430-length-10493-cov-8.443955_pt1 | contig 10493 bp, 7 predicted proteins | sample MGYA00403681_ERZ1106963 | MGnify/ENA primary metagenome ERZ1106963 (study PRJEB35170, sample SAMEA104062407) | human gut metagenome | biome: human gut; feature: human-associated habitat; material: faeces | place: Denmark | collected 2012-05-03 ...
GCTGACGCTGTGGCCGGTGCCGCAGCGGTAGTTGATGAGGTGACGCCACAGCGGCTCGCGGGCGATGGTGTCCAGCATATGGCAGTCGCAGTAATCCAGCCAGACGGCCTTGGCGATGTCGATGTGGCACTGCAGCGTCCAAGTATAGAACAGCCGCTCGTCCTCGGTCAGCTCGCCCAGCGGGTAAGTGCGGGTGATGTCGGTGGTGCCGTCCATGTAGGTCGCGCCGCTGTCCACCAGCAAAAAGCCCTTCTTTTCGAGCTTGGCGTGGTCTTCCTCGGTGGCATGGTAGTGCATCATGGCCGCATTGCCGCCGTAGGCTGCAATGGTGCCGAAGCTCTCCACGATGAACTTGTCCTGTGCCGAGCGGTACTTGTGGAGGATCTCGTCCACGGTCAGCTCCGTCAGCTCCTCGCCTGCGGCCAGACGCTCTTCCAGCTCCTTCTGGAACCGCACCATGGCCACGGCATCGCGCAGATGGGCCTCACGGTTGTGGTTCAGCTCGGTCTCGTTCTTGACGCCCTTCATCGGCAGCAGGGGGTCGGCCTCGTCCTTGACGGTCAGGACCGGGTTGTTGCGCAGGGTCTCATAGACCGCATAGTTGACGGAAGCCGGGTCGGCCAGAACGGTCTGGGCCTCGGTCTCTGCGGCCAGGAAGGTGAGGATGTCGTCATATTCGGCGATCTCGACGCCGTTCTCCTTCAGCTCGGCAGCGGCCTCCGCGCCCAGACGACGGGTGTTGATGAAGAGGACGGCACGGTCCCCGGTCACATAGCAGTAGGCCATGGCGTAGGGAGTGCACTGAATGTCCATCGCGCGGAGGTTCAGCAGCCAGGCCAGGTTGTCCAGCTTGCCCACCAGCTGGGCCGTGCAGCCCAGCTCCTTGAGCTTGGCCCGCAGCTGCTCCAGCTTCTCGGCGGGGGCAAAGCCCGCATACTCCTTGCTCAGGAGCCAGGCCGGGGTCTCCGGCAGGGCAGGGCGGCCCTCGGTCCACAGCTCATCTTCCAGATTCAGGGTCTTGATGGTGCCGTGCTTGGCGTCCAGCGCTTTCTGTACGCTGCGCACCAGCTGGCAGGAAGCGGTCAGGCCGCACAGGCCCAGCACACCGCCTTCCGGCAGGGCATCGGCGCAGTACTGCTCCACGGTGGGCACACCCGGCTCGCCCATCCGTTCCAGCTCGATCTCGGTGCCCGCGATCTCCTTTTCAGCCTGCACAAAATAGCGGCCGTCGGCCCACAGGGCGCTCTTGTCTCTGGTCACGACGAAGTTCGAGTTCTCGCCGTGGAAGCCGGAGAAATAGGTCAGGGAGGTGTAGTGGTCGGGCAGATACTCGCTGGAGTGCGGGTCGCCCACCGGGATGAGGTAGAGGTCCACGCCATTGGCGTCCATGGCGGCGCGCAGCGCAGCCAGACGCTCAGGGACTGTATTCATGCTCATGATAAAAGCCTTCTTTCTTACACTTGCACTTGCCGGAAAAACGTCCGGCGGCGGTTCTCGCTGGCTCCTATTGTATCATTCCGGCGCACGGATTGCAATTGCCCCGGCCGTTTTACTCCAACGGGGTGAAACGGCGCTTATTCGTCCTCCGTCTTTGATTTCAGATCCAGCTCCGGCATCAGCTCCTCACTGATGATGGTGAGCATCTGTTCCAGCTTGTCCACGTCCTCGGCGGGGAAGCGCTCCCGCACACGCTCGACCACGGTGTGCAGGTAGGAATAGCTGATGTTGTAGTACTCGAAATACTTCTGGGTGGGGCGCAGGTGGTACTCGCGCCGGTCCTTGGCGGACTGGATCTTTTCCACGTAGCCCTTGCGCATCAGGCTGCCGATCTTATACGCCGCGTTGGGGGTAGAGATCTTCATCATCCGCGAGAACTCCGCAATGGTGGGCTCGCCCATGGCCATGATGCCCTCCATGCAGAAGGACTCCACCGTGGTCAGGGTCGCCTCGCGGGTGGCAAAGCGCTGAAACACGTTCTGATAGAAGTGCAGCTTGAATTTTGTGTAAACGTCGTTGAATGCTTTTTCCAGCATGGTACGGCTCCTTCCGATCGCTCAATTTCCTTTAGTATACCATGTTTTTTCCCAGAAGCAACGGAATTTTTCCGTTTTGAAACAAAGGGCCCCCCAGCCCATGCGGGCCGGGAGGTCCTTTGCGTTAAGGGGGACGCTCACTGCGTCGGGGATGTTCAGGTGGTGCCGAGGAGCTTTTTGAGCCGGAGCCATGCGCCGAAGACGTCCATCTTGGTGACATAATGGTCCGGGTCAAAGAAGGACGCATCCTTCTTGTCGGCCGCGTCCATCAGGCCGTTCTGGACCGCCCAGCGGGTGGCCTTTTGCAGCTCGATCTCTTCGGCGGGGATATCGCCGTAAAGGGTGGGCAGAGCCACCTCCGGTTTGCCTGCGGTCTCCCACAGGAGCAGCGCCAGCGCACGGCGGTCGGTCGGCACCGGCACACCCTGGGGCAGCGCATTGGCGAGGTAGAGGTCTACGCCCAGGCTCACGCCCTGCCACACCACGATGCCTGCGGCTGCGCCGCCCACCGCGATGGTCGCCGCCGTTGCCAGCGGAGAGGGCGCTGCGTCCTCGATGATCTCCGCCGAGCGGTACTGCGCCCGGATGGTCACATCTTCGGCAGGCATCTGGAAGGTCATGGCCTCGGCCCGGTAATCGACGTTGATATCGCCGCTGAGCTTGTCCGACGAAATGCTCCACAGGTCAAACGTCATGCCGTCCGGAATGTCGTTCTGGTCCAGCACCACGGTCAGGGTGTCGTTCTCCTTGGCGGAAACGGACGTCTTGCCGTCGATCGTGCCGCCGATGACGGTCACGGTGTAGGTGGTGGGTTCCGGTTCCGGTTCCGGTTGAGGCTCCGGATTGGGTTTCGGTTCCGGTGTCGGTTCAGGTTCCGGCGTCGGTTCGGGCTCCGGTTTCGGCTCCGGTTTCGGCTCCGGTTTCGGCTCCGGTTCGGGTTCGGGTTTCGGTTCGGGTTTCGGTTCCGGCTGAGGTTCCGGTTTCGGTTCGGGTTTCGGCGTCGGTTCGGGTTCCGGCTCCGGCGTCTTGGTGATGGGCTCACCGTTCAGCGTACCGCTGCCGGTGATGTTCCCGCTGATCGTGCCGTTGTCGGTCACAGCACCGTTGAAGGTGCCGCCGTTGATGGTACTGCTATTCTCAACTTTGCCGTTGAACGTACCGTCGTTGATGGTGCCGTTGTTCTTGACTTCGCCGTGGAAGGTGCCCTTCTCGATGGTGCCATTGTTCTCGACTGCATCGTTGAACGTACCATTCTCGATGCGGCCCATGGTCGTATTGTCGACCGAGCCGTGGAAGGTACCGTCGTTGATGGTGCCGTTGTTCTTGACTGCATCGTGGAACGTGCCCTTCTCGATGCGGCCCATGGTCGTATTGTCGACCAGGCTGTTGAAGGTGCCGCTGTTGATGGCACTGTTATTCTCGACTTTGCCGTGGAACGTACCGTCGTTGATGGTGCCGTTGTTCTTGACTTCGTCGTGGAACGCACCGTTTTCGATCATGCCGTTGTTCTCGACCGAGTTCTTGAACGTGCCATTCATGATGCGGCCCGGTCCCATATTGTCGACCTCGCCGTGGAAGGTGCCGCCCAGAATGCCGCTGTTGTTGAACACTTTGCCGTTGAACTCGCCGCCCGTGATGGCCGTCGGCTTGCCCACAAAGACGTTGCACTTCACCGCCGAACCATCACCGATGGTGCTGAAATCGAACAGCCCGCCGGTCTGGTTGCTGCCCGTCAGAAGCAGCATGTTGCCATAGGTCGGGTCATTGGGGATGTACTGCCAGCCGTCGCCCTTGCAGGGGTTTTTGCCGCCGTTGGAATCCTTCGGCCAGCCGTTCTCCATGACGAGGTCGGTGCTGGTGATTGCTCCGTTCAGCACCACGTCATCGTCCGGCATGGTAAAGGTCACGGTCGTCTTGTCGCTGCCGTAGTTGCTGTTGCAGTTGCTCGCAACGATGGGCTGGCCGTTCAGGCTGAAGATTTCGGTGTCGGCAGTGATGGTCACGGTGGTGCCTGCGTAGGCGTAGAGGTCCCATGCCGTGCCGGTCGTCACGGCTCCCGTCGTTTCATCCACCTTCAGCGGGTCTTCGCCGTTCACCTTGAGCACACTGCCATCCGTTACGGTGACGTGGTGGGCATTGGTCAGCCCCGTCTTGCCGTTGAACACGCCGCCGGTCACGTTGCCGCTGGTCGTGCCGGGCATCTCAAACAGGCCCGCCGCGAAGGTGCCGCCGGTGATGGTGCCGCCGACCTCATTGAGCACTATGTTCCGGAACACGCCGTTCTCGATGGTGCCGCCTTCGTTCAGGACTCCGCAGGTCACGGCTTCGAGGGTGCCGGTCTTTTCCGTTGGGGCCGTATACCGGAAGTCGTAGGTCCACTTCTCCAGAATCAGGGTTCCTCTGTTGAAGACATTCCATCCGTCACCCTTGCAGGTTTCGTTTCCATCGTAGGTCTCGTGGTTCACATGCTCCAGATTCACCGTGCCGTCTGCATTCATCAGCAGGCTGGTACGGAAAGGCTGATAGTCTGCCGTCAGGGTCAGCTTGCCGCCGGAGACATCGGGCATCATGAAAGAGAACGTCTGTTCGCTGGTCAGGTCCACTGCGCTACCGTCATCGTGCCGAAGTTCGATGCCTTCCGGCGCGATGGTCCAGCCCACAAAGTCTTGGGTCTTATCCTTCGTGGTCACTTCCACCTTGCCGCCGATGAGCACACGACCGCTGCCTTTGGCCGTTTCGCCGCTTTCGATTTCGCCGTCCGCAACTTCCAGTTCAGCCGTGCGGTTCAGCACCACGGGCTCGCCCGGCATGGTGAATTTCACGGTCGTCTTGTCGGTTGTATCGGGGTAGCTGCTTTCGTCGATGGGCTTGCCGTTCAGGCTGAAAATCTCGGTGTTGGCGGTGATGGTCACGGTGGTGCCTGCGCAGACGTAAGGGGGCCAATCCACAGACACATCGTTGACTTCCTCGATCTTGGCATTGGGGTAGGCCGTATCCCAGGTGATGGCGTAGACGTTGGTTAGGTTGTTCTTTCCTTTGAACACGCCGCTGTTCACGGTGCCGCTGTTTGTCACACTGCCCGCGAAGGTTCCATCATAGATTATTCCGTTGGTTTTGTTTGTCACATCGCCCTTGAAGGTGCCGTTCTTGATGTAGTAGTCGTTTGTCACGGTTCCATTGAAGGTGCCGTTGCCAGTGATGGTGCCGTAGTTTGTCACACTGCACTTGTTCTGGAAGGTGCCACCATAGATTAATCCGTTGGTTTTGTTTGTCACATCGCCCTTGAAGGTGCCGTTCTCGATGGTGCCGTAGTTTGTCACTGTTCCCTCAAAGGTGCCGTTGTCCTTGATGGTGTGCCAGTTTGTCACACTGCACCCGTTCTGGAAGGTGCCACCACTGATGGTCTTGTTGTTTGTCACACTGCACCCGTTCTGGAAGGTACCACCGCTGATGAGGCTGTTGTTTGTCACACTGCCCTCGAAGGTGCCTTTCTTGATGGTTCCGCTGTCGTTTTCCACTGTACTACTGAAGGTGCCGCCAGAGATCGTTCCGCCACAGTTTTTCACTGTTGTACTGAAGGTGCCGCCAGAGATCGTTCCGCCGGAGTAGTTTTCCACTTTTTCATAGAAGGTGCCGGCAGTGATGGTGCCTCTGTTTGTCACGGTTCCACTGAAGGCACCACCGGATATGGTGCCGTTGTTTGTCACGGTTCCATTGAAGGCTCCGCCCGCGATTTTTCCTAGCGCGCCCTGTGCCACTTTGTTTTCCACCATGGTATTGAAGATGCCGTCATAAATCGTTCCGGCGTTGTTTGTCACTTTTTTTCAAAGATGCCGCCGGTAATTGTCGCATCCGATTGAATCTCAATCGCACACTGCACAGCCTGACTGGTAAACCCTCCTTTATTGGTTTTGGGATTGGCGTATCTGAAATCATACGTTCCACTCATCAGAATCAGTGTGTCGCTCCTGTACTCCCAGCCGTTGCCCTTGGTGCCGTTCGAACAGTCCGGCCGACCGTCCTTCATGACGAGCTCTGGGGGGTCTGCTGCAAAGGCCCCCAGGGGGAGCACGGAGAGCACCATGCTCAGTGCCAGGATCAGGCTGAGAATGCGTTTTTTCATTGGGGTCGTCCTCCTCTTCTGCCAAAGGCTGCACGGTCGTTCGTTTCTGGGTCCATCATACCATAAAAACAACCGGAAGGAAAGCAAAGCCGCGTGAAACGCCCTGAAAACTGCGCGAATGATGATTTTTGTCCCCTTGACCGGGCCAAAAACGCCGGTTGGGTCAGTCTGCTTTGGCCGTTCGCAGCCGGATGACGTTCAGCACCACCAGCTCCAGCACGATGGCCACGGCCAGCAGCACCAGCGAGGTGAGCAGGCTGGCGCTGGCGCCCAGGAACATCTGGCTCAGGCCGGTGACGACATAGCACACCGCCGAGATGGCCGCCGCCGTGATGGCATAGGGCAGCTGGGTGGACACATGGTTCACATGGCTGCAATGCGCACCGGCGGACGCCATGATGGAGGTGTCCGAGATGGGGGAGCAATGGTCGCCGCACACTGCGCCGGACAGGCAGGCCGCAATGGAGATGACCAGCATCTCCCCCTGCGGGAACGCATGGCAGACGATGGGGATGAGGATGGAGAAGGTGCCCCAGGACGTGCCGGTGGCAAAGGCCAGGAACACCGCCACCAGAAAGATGATGGTCGGCAGCAGATATTGCAGCGCAGCCGCCGAGCCGTTGAGCAGGTTGGCCACGTAATACTTGGCACCCAGCAGGTTGGTCATGCCGGAAAGGGTCCACGCCAGCGTCAGGATGAGCATGGGGCTGACCATGGCCTTGAAGCCCTCCGGGATGCAGGCCGCGAAGTCCTGAAAGGTCATCACGCCGCGCACCCGGTAGAACACGAAGGTGAACAGCAGCGCGATGCTGCTGCCCATCACCAGGCCCGCCGAGGCGTTGCAGTCGGAGAAGGCGGTGATGAAGTCCACGCCTTCAAAGAAGCCGCCGGTGTAGATGAGGCCGAAGATGCAGGCCGCAATGAGCACCAGCACCGGCAAAATCAGGTCGATGACGTGGCCGCAGGCTGCGGTGCCGTCGTCCACATCGTCGCCGTAGGGGCGGTCTTCGGTGGTGAAGAGGTCGCCCTTCAGCGCGTTGTCCTCGTTGAGCTTCATGGGGCCGTAGTCGGTGCCCGTGAAGATGAGGAAGAGGATCATGATGAGGGTCAGCAGGGCGTAGTAGTTATACGGAATGGTGCGCAGGAACATGGTAAAGCCGTTGATGCCCGAACCTTCCGGCACCGAGGAGGTGACGGCCGCCGCCCAGCTGGACACCGGCGCGATGATGCAGACCGGGGCCGCCGTGGCGTCGATGAGGTAGGCCAGCTTTGCGCGGGAGACCTTCTGCCGGTCGGTCACAGGCCGCATGACGGAGCCTACGGTCAGGCAGTTGAAGTAGTCGTCCACAAAGATGAGCACACCCAGAACAAGGGTCATGAACTGCGCCCCCGCGCGGGTGTGGATGTGGGTGGACGCCCAGCGGCCAAAGGCCGCGCTGCCGCCCGCCTTGTTCATCAGGGCCACCAGGATGCCCAGCATGACCAGAAAGACCAAGATGCCCACGTTGCTGGAGTCGGACAGCTTGGCGACCATGCCGCCGTCTTCGTTGAAGAACAGGGTGTTCAGGGCCAGTTCCAGGTTGCCGTTGGCAAAGAGCAGCGCACCCGTCGCGATGCCCACCAGCAGCGAGGTGTAGACCTCCTTGGTGTTCAGTGCCAGCACGATGGCCACCACCGGCGGCAGCAGGGAGAGCGCCGTGCTGTACACGGCGCAGGTGTAGGTAGACGGGTCGGCAATGGTGCCGGGTGTTGCCGCCGTGCACCACAGCAGCAGAGCGAACACCAGCACGGCGCCCGCCCACGAAAGATTGACTTTTTTCATAAGATCTGATTCCTCTTTTGATTTTTTGCCTCAGCGCGGGGCAGACTATCCCCAACCAGACAGGGAAGGGGGTGTTTGCCGCGCCGGATTATAAAGCGCTGTACTTTGAACTGTTCCGCGCCAGCGAACAGGCCGCCCGCCTCCTCCACGAGGCCCAGCAGCGGGCCGAAGAACAGGTGATGGCGGAGGATGAACCGCCGCTGCGGTTGGAAGAACCGCTCCGTCCCCACTCAAGGGAGGGCAAGGCCCGGAAACCGTGAAGCGGCTGCGGGACGGACCCTCTCCGTCAGTGCTGCGCACTGCCACCTCTCCCGAAGGGCGAGGCATTGGCAGGCCGGGCCAGCCCTGCTGTTCGCTTGGGCCCGATGGGGCGCAAGGTGCCGGGCCCTGCTCTCATTGGCAGCGGCTGCGGGACTAGCCCTCTCCGTCAGTGCTGTGCACTGCCACCTCTCCCGAAGGGCGAGGCATTGGCAGGCCGGGCCAGCCCTGCTGTTCGCTTGGGCCCGATGGGGCGCAAGGTGCCGGGCCCTGCTCTCATTGGCAGCGGCATTTGTATTGCAGCCGTGAATCGAGACAGCGGAGCCCGACCGTTCCCGATCGAAAAAACTTCGCTCGTCCAGCACGACCACTACCGACTCGCCAGTGGCTCTCCCTTCGGGAGAGCTGTCACCGAAGGTGACTGAGAGGGTTCACCCCTTCTTGCTCTCCGCCTTCGCCGCGAACTTCGCGTCATTGACGACGAAGCGCTCATGCACGCCGCCGCCCACGGGGCCTTTTTCGTCGTGCAGCGAGACCTTGAACACCAGCTTCCGGCCTTCCACGGCGGTCAGCTCGCTCTCACAGGTCACGGTCATGCCCACGGGGGTGGGGGCGGTGTGCTCCAGTTCCAGCTTCGTGCCCACCGAGCCGCAGCCCTCGTCCAGCTCGGACGCGACGCTCATCCAGCAGGTCTTTTCGGCCAGTGCCACCAGTGCGGGCGTTGCGAACACGTCCAGTGTGCCGCTGCCCATGGTCTTTGCGGTGTTTTCGTTCGTCACGAGCTGGCTCTGCTCGCCGTGGATGCCAATAGTCAACATAAAAAAACTTCCTTTCCAGAATCGCCTTGCGGCAGTAAATTTCCGATCTCCTGATAGGATACCACATTTTCCGCGTCGATGCACCTGTTTTTGGTGGATTTCTGCATTTTCCTCTTTCCTGTCAGCCCAAAACGCGTTATGATAGGGCAAAATGGGGGAGGATACGCCTATGAACGACTTCTGGAAATCCTACGATATCACCGCGCTGGAGTACGGAGTGAATTATCAGTGTTACCCACTGTATGGAAGAATCCATCTCACCGAACTGGCGCTTTCACTGATCTTCATCCTGAGTGCTGCGCTCTGGTACAGGCACAGCGGGCCAAAACAGCGGCGGCGCATCCTGGTGGGGGTCACGGTGCTTCTGCTTCTTGACGAAGCGGCCCTTCTGCTCGGCATGGCCCTGACTGGCCAGTGGAATTGGAGCTATCTCCCGCTCCACCTATGCAGCATTAATGTTTTCGTCTGCCTGTACAACACCCTGTTCGACCAGAACTGGTGCAAGGAGGAACTTTACGCCCTCTGCATCCCCGGCGCGGCGCTGGCCCTGCTCTGCCCAAGCTGGTTGGATGTGCCTTCATGGTGGACGCTCATCAACTTGCACTCGGTCTCCATCCACGCCCTGCTGGTGCTTTACCCGGTCCTTCTCGTTGTGGGCGGCTACCGCCCCAGCCCCCGCCGGGTGCCGCAGGTACTGGCTTTCCTGTTCGGCACCGCCTTGCCCATCTATTTTCTCAACAAGTCTCTGTACACGAACTTCTATTTCCTGAACAATCCAACCGCCAACGTCATCACCTGTGCCTTCACGAGATTTCTGGGTGAACCGTATTATATACTCGGCTTCCTGCCCGCCATCGCTGCGGCACTGGCGGTGATGTATCTGCCATGGGCAGCAAAAAATTTCACCGAAAATCGACGAAAACATTGACACTTTTTCCGCGCTCAAAACGCACCTTTTTTGCAGATTGAAATCGCAGTTTTCTTGCGTATTGGGGTATTTTTTTACAATTTTGAGGTTCTGCTCAAAATCTTTGCAAAAAGCCTTGACAGGGCCTCTTCTGCGTGATACTATGAACACATGAACAAACGTTCACATGAATGTGCCGCGAAAGGAGAGACTGCCATGAACGACCCCAAAGACGCTCTGCCCGCCGCGCAGCCGGGGCCTCTTGTGATGCCGGACGACGAAGTGCTGTATGAGCTGGCCGACCTGTTCCGGGTGTTCGGCGACTCCTCCCGCATCAAGATCCTGTATGCGCTCCACGACAGCGAGCTGTGTGTGCAGGACCTCGCGAATGCGGTGCAGCTGAGCCAGTCTGCGGTGAGCCACCAGCTCCGGGTGCTGAAGGACTCGAAGCTCGTGCGGTTCCGCCGGGACGGAAAGACCGTTTACTACGCACTGGACGATGACCATGTGCGCAGCATCCTCTCCATGGGGA
>ERZ1106963.4437-NODE-4437-length-10482-cov-7.872734_pt1 | contig 10482 bp, 10 predicted proteins | sample MGYA00403681_ERZ1106963 | MGnify/ENA primary metagenome ERZ1106963 (study PRJEB35170, sample SAMEA104062407) | human gut metagenome | biome: human gut; feature: human-associated habitat; material: faeces | place: Denmark | collected 2012-05-03 ...
TGCTCTTCCGATCTGAAAAATGTCTATCAAAACTAAATTATCCTAATTAGATCTTTTTCAAATTTTTCTTGAGCTTTTAGAAATTTATTTTTAAGCTTAATAAAATTCTTAACTTTTTTATTAATAAAATCTATTTGTTTATTATATGGAATATAATCAATGTAGTAATTTTCAAAATCATGCTCATCTATCGTTAATTTGCTCGTCCCATCAGCCAAATCATTTACTATTTGTTTTCGGATACTTTTAAAGTAATAATTATAAAAATGTAAATCAATTTTATATTTCGGATTGTTTTTATTCTTTAAAATGAGACATAAATTGCTTGCTATAAATTTTCCATTAACATAGTGGGTTCTACCTAAGGAACCAGACGCTTTGGTGGCATATATAATAGCCTCACAGTCGTGAGAATAATCTGTGTGGGTTTTCCAATCTTCACTAGCCGTAATAAACGGATAATCGCCCTCCACACAGGCTTCACTAGCTAACTCTCCTTTTGAAATATCAAAAATATCTGAAATATGTATCATCTCATAATTAGAGTATTTTTTCTTTCTAACTCCTGCACAATTAAGCGTGTTTCCTTTATAAATTTTTCTCTTTTCACAAATACCTTCACATTCTTTAGAGTTAAATATAGCATCAAGAATATGCTTTTTTTTTGTTCTCCCAGCAATTATTTTTATCAATTCTTCCCTTGTGTTGAATACTTATTAGACCATCATTTTCTAGGTTATAGAATAAAACATCATCTTGAATTGAGTGAGGCGTTTTTGTAAAGCCAAAGATAGAGGTATTAACGGTTCGTTTTTGTTCTGAGAACAAGTTGTTTGGCATTTTTATCACAAAGTCTAATTTCGCTTGAGCAAGTATCTGTTCTGTCAAGCCATCCTGATTTACACGTAAAGTCGGTGTAGGCATAATGATAATTAGCTTTCCATTCGGTTCAAGATAATTAATAGCTTGTTCTGTAAATTTGATTGCAGATTGATTCTCATATGGAGGATTAATAATAATTTTTGTTATTTTTTTGCGTTTTATATATTTAAAAATACTTAAATCTTCTTTTTTGCTACAATCTAACAAACTGCTTCTATAAATAAGATTTGTTCGCCCATCTCCATGAAGAAACATATTTGAACATGCTAATGCAAACAAAACGGGGGCAACCTCAAAGCCAATTAATTGTTTTTCTTTAATTTCTTTTTCTTTTCTCCTATTCCCTTTAGCTAACTTTAATAACATTTCCATTGATTGCATCAAAAAACCACCAGAACCTGTACACGTATCCAATATAATATCATTTTCATTAAGACGTGCTAAATCAACCATCAACTCTTTTATGTGGTCTGGTGTTAAGATTATATTTTTATTATCTATTTTTCCCGCTCGAGATAAGAATATTTTATAAGCTCTTCCTAAAATATCTTGCTTTTCCTCATTTTCGAAAGGAATAAATATTTTGTTTTATATCATCAATAATTTTCTTATATTCATCTAAAGGAAAATCTACATTTTTTATAAAAGAAAATTTATCCTTCCAACTATATTCTTTTGATTTATTATTAATTTTTCCTTCAAGCTCTACTGTTATTGCTTCGAGAATAGCTGCATTCAAATTATGAGCCTCAATAAAATGATTTTTTTTATTACTTTCTTTATTTTCAGGAGACTGAATTTTATCATATGTGCTTCTAAAATTTGAATTTTTTAAAGCAATCATAAGTCCTGAAAAAAATAAACTTCTATCTGTATCTCGAATAATGCTGTCTTTATTAAATTTCTTATTAAGAGAGTTTAACGTAGAAACAAGTTCTTCTATTGAAATTGTGTCCCCATACTTCACTTTTTTATATATTTTTTCAATATCTTTAATTTTTTGTGGAGTATGTGTTTCCATTAAAGATTCAATATTTTTTCTCCAGCAAATTTAATAAAATATGTATAACTCAATGTTTTTTTTGATTGTCCAGAAACAGCAATTCCTACAATATCTGATGATATTTTATTTTTTAACATATAATACTTAACTTCATTTTCAGCTTGTAAATGATTTTCAGCTTTTGCCTCAACGACGATACAGTATTCACCTTGATCTAAAAAAAAATCAGGATATCCTTTATAATTAGTTCCTTTTTTGGAATAAAAGCCATATTTACTCGGTATTGCAGATTTTTCTATAAAAGTAGTAGTTCCGTATTCTTGTCTAAAAAAATTTTCAGTTCGAGTTTCACTTATATTTTTCATAAAACATTCCTCAATTAACCGTATTTCTTTTATATAATAAGAAATACTTAAAACAGAGTAAAATTTTTATGAGAAAATATGCTTTACTCAAAAAGTCCGATAATTTTGCAAAAATTGCCGTTTTTAAAACCTTAAAAATCGGACTAAATAAGTAATTGTTTAAAAACAAAAAATCCGCAATAATTACGGAATTTCAATAAATGGTGCCGCTAGTAAGAATCGGACTTACGACCCCGTCATTACCAATGACGTGCTCTACCACTGAGCTATAGCGGCATATACAAACTGATAACCAATGACATGCAGAAACTTTGTACTACAGTTTCATCGGTTAACGGTTGTCAGAATAACCAAACTTTTTATAAAATCAACATAAATTTTCAAAATTATTTATTTTTTTCGCATTTATATAAATTTTCAGGCTTAAACAAATAATTTATTTGAAAAAAATTTCATATAATGTTAAATACGGATTTGTCAGTAACTTTTAGGGATGTCTTGCAATATGCCCAATAAAAAACATATAAATAAGCCGGAGCGGCCTTTTAAAACAAAGCCAATGAATTTAGAAAAATTTCTATGGCTGCGCAAGAATTTTATTTATTGTTTAGCTCTGACTGCGCTTTTATGGATTGTCGGCATAAGTTATTATATTGACCATTTTATCGGGTGGAACAGCATTTTTGCAATTGAACCGGCCGATTTCGGCTTTTTCGTTTTATCTGTAACGGTTCCATTGTTATTGTTGTGGTTTATCTTGGCGTATATCGAAAGAAGCAGCAGTCTGGATGCCAACGCCGAATTATTTCAGAATTATATTGAAAACCTATTATACCCTGACGAAACTGCTTCGAGACAGGCAAGAGCCCTTGCTGCTACTTTACAGGAGCAGACACATCTTTTGCAAAAGGAAAATAAAACGGTTATTGAACAATCTGCAAAAATAAAAACAGATTTGGACGCAAGATTAGCAGAATTAAGCAATATTTTGCAGCTTTTGGACAGTTATTCAGCCAAGACATTGACGGATTTAAATGACGGCGTTAAAACTCTGGCAGATAAATGCTCCTATATTACGGATAAAACAACCAATGCCGTTTACAATATACGCGAAAGTTCTGCGGAAATGGCCGAAAACGCTTCATTATTTCTTAGCCGCATCAACCCTCTTTTAGATGAAATTTCTGCTCTGTCCTCCAATGTAAAGAATAATATTGCCGACAATAAGATTAATCTGACCGAAGTAAAGAACCAATTGGAGCAAAGCGCAGAAATCAGTCAGGCTCATATTGATAATATGTTAGCCAAGGCTGCCGAAAATACATTAAAAATCGAACAATCTTTTTACAAAACATCTGAAGAATATGACGCCCTATATAAACGCATGGACACAAGCATTTCAAGCCTGGAGGGACGGGTTGAAGAGCAAAAAAGACTTATCAGCACTCAAACCAAAGTTCTGGACCATAATTCCGAACTTTTGGATAATAAGCTGTCAAAATACGGGAAAATTATATCACAAGAAATAGATAAACTGGTTAAAAATTCCGTGGAATTAGAAAAAATCACAAAAAAACAAATTAGCACGCTTAAAAATGTTAATATGGAAACAGGCAAAGCCATCCACGGCATCGGCGATGTTTTTGACGAAAAGCGTTCAGAGCTTGAAAGACGCTGTGAATATGCGGTTAACAGTATGCAAAATGTCATTATAGCTATCAACAAGGAAACTGACAAATTGATATCCTTTACCAATTTAACACAAGCTAAAAATTACGATTTGCAAAATATTACAGAAACCATCGTCGATAAAATTGGCGACATCAGCGGAAAACTGGCATTAAAAACAGATGCGCTTAAAGACAAAGCCGTTGAAGTTATTGACAAGTTCACAGAAGCCAGTGAGTTAATTACCCGCAGCACAGATAAGATAAATATGTCTTCCAATTTGGTGGTTACAAACGGAAAACAAGGCGTCAAGCTTTTGGAAGAGCAGAATTTTTATATAAACAATGCCATGACAAATATGGATTTGGTAAAGGAAAAGCTGGACAAATTGCGGCAAGATATCAAAAAATCGGCAGAAGAAGTAACGGCCACACTGGCGAATTACGAAAAGCAAATCGGACAATTTAATGAGCCCGGACAATTTAATGGTTCCATAAGTTCCGGAAAATCCAAAACTTTTACATCGGAAGCTGAACAGCAGACTTCTGACATCGACAGAGAAAAACTCATATACACGGCCAAAGAAATCGGAAGATTTCTGCAAACGTTAGGTCTCAGAGCCGACAAGTTGTATGCAGGCGCGGATATTTTTGACCTGTGGGATGATTATCTCAACGGCAACAATTTGGCTTTCACGAATTACCTGACAACAAGAATGACCAAAAAACAAATCGCATCTGTTCGCAAAGCATTTGACGATAATATTGATTTTCATAATCTTGTCATAAAATATCTGTTTCTTATGGATACTTTTATAAAAGAGATGGCAGCTCCAGCTGAAGAAAGCCGCGATGAATTAATCAATTTATCGGTAAACGCTTCGCTTGACAGAATGTATTTTATTTTAATTAAGGCATTAAACAGTGCTGAATAGCAAAATGAATAGTATCATCGGACTCAAAAGCAATGTTTTTCTGGCACCAATGGCGGGTATCACTGATTATCCGCTACGAAAGCTGGTGGCAGAAAAAGGAACTGCAAACCTCTATTCGGAAATGGTTGCGATAAATGCTATCAGCCGCAGAAATCCTAAAACATATAGGATTGCCGACGTCAGAAACGAACCGTATCCGGTTATTGTACAGCTGGTGGGCAATGATCCTTATTTATTTTCTGAAGCAGCAAAGCTTGCTGCTGATTTAGGTGCATATTCTTTAGACATTAATATGGGATGTCCGGTCAAAAAGGTTGTCGGCAACGGTTCCGGCTCCGCCCTAATGAAAAATTTACCGCTAGCATCCAAGATTATTGAAAGCACAGTCAAAGCCACTCCGCTAAAGGTATCCGTGAAATTTCGCAAAGGCTGGGACAACAATACGGTAAATGCTCCCGAATTTGCCAAAATGTGCGAAGACAGCGGAGCCTGCTATGTTACAGTTCACGGCAGAACGCGGGCACAAGGATATTCGGGGACAGCCGACTGGGATATTATCAGACAAGTCAAAGAAGCCGTCAACATTCCGGTTATCGGAAACGGGGACATAACATCTCCTTATCTCGCCGGACAAATGCTCCGACAGACAAATGCGGACGGCGTAATGATTGGCCGCGGCGCATTGGGAAATCCTTGGCTTCCCGGACAGGTTCATGATTATATAACCTCACAAAAGGCTCCTTTACCTATACCTGTTGCCGATATAAAAAATGCTCTTTTGCAACAACTCGCCGATATGGCCGATTTTTATGGTCAGGAAATGGCTGTTGCCATTTCACGTAAATTTTCCTGCTGGTACTCAAAAAACCTGCGTGACGCAAAAAAATTCCGCGAAACCTACAACAAAATTTATGATTATCGTGCGGCTCTCCGCGCTATTGAAGATTATTTTGCCCAACAAGAGAAGGAGTTATGATACAATGAAAATACTTATCGGCGGTGCAGGAAACGTCGGCCGCAGTATTGTCGACTACTTATCCCAAGCTAATAATGACATTATCGTTACGGATACCAATAAAGAACGTCTGGATGAATTGGCGAAAGAATTTGATGTTCAGACCTTGCAGGGCTCTATTTCACATCCCGGTATTATGGAAAAGATGGGAGCTAAAGGCGCAGATATCTTAATTGCCGTTACAGATAATGACGAAGTTAATCTTGTCGCCTGCCAAGTTGCCCATACATTGTTTCAAATTCCGAAAAAGATTGCGAGAGTCGATTCCGAATATTTTCTCAATCCTTTGTGGAATACGTTGTATAGCGATAAAAATCTTCCGGTAGACTTGGTTATTTCTCCTGATGTCGAAATAGCCAAAGCGATTTTAAATCTGATAGAAATTCCGGGAACAACAGCTGTTTTTCCACTAGTTGACGAGAAACTTTACCTTTTGTCTTTTAAATGTTCGGACAAATGCCCTCTGATAAATACGGAAATCAATGAAATAAAAAAATATTATAACAGTCCCGTTATCCATATTATCCGCGAAGATAAAAGTTTTTTTGCCAAACCCAATGAAACTATTCATGCCGAAGACGAAATTTTCATCCTGGTAGAACGGGACAAAGTTTTTGATACGCTGCATGATTTTGGCATTATCGTTAAACAAAACGAAAATCTGGTTATGTTTGGAGGCAATGCAATTTCCTACTACATTGCAAGCGTTCTTGAAAAAGACGACAGTATTTCCAACTGCAAGATTATTGAAGATGATAGCCGCATAGCCCAGGAACTGGCTGAAAACCTTAACGACACGCAAATTATAAAAGGCGAAATGATGAGCGATGCCATTCTGGAAGAAGCAGAGATAAAAAATGCAGATGTATCTGTTGCCGTTACAGAATATGATAAGGACAACCTTTTAGCTTCGCTCATTGCACGAAAATGCGGTGTATCCCATACCTTGTCACTGGTCAATTCCAGAGCTTTTGACAGTTTGATTGACAATGGGGAAGACAATGTTATCGTTGACCGTTCATTGGTAACAACCTCTGCAATGCTTCAGGATTTGCGCAAAGCTAAAATTAACAACGCCTACTGCCTTAAACGGGGAATGGGAGAAGTTTGGGAAGTACGTATTGATGCCGACAGCATTAACACAGAAAAACGGATTGAAGATATCGGTCTCCCTGAAAAATGCAAAATTGGAGCGATTTACCGTAATGAAGAAATCATTTATCCCAAATCAGATGATAAAATTAAGGAAAACGATATTTTAATCGTCTTCGTTTCTCCCGCAGCAATGCGCAAAGCCGAAGAAATTTTCAGACTTTAAATACACCGTTTAAAACAAACATATTACCCTGAACAGCGTTAAATTCAGAATATCTTCTATGTTTAAGTCAACGACTGCGCCGGGAACGCAATATATGTCCGATACCGTGAACAACGTCTCTGATTACGGTTCCTCTGTTATATTCCCCGTCACGAACCATATCTCTTCTGATTTCCCGATCCCGACTGCGATCATATGCACCGGTTTTCAATTTTTGTGAACTGATACAACTGCGATATGTTGTCTGTTCATCCCGATCATAACGACTTGCGGCTTTTAATATGACATCTCCGGTTCGAATATCAACATAAGCTCCGGAATATTTTATGCTTAATCCGCGCGATAATTTCCGGTTATAGACATAATGCTCCTGATTCGGTGTACTAGCAACCATTTCGTTATGAATATAATTTCTGTCCTGACTGCGGTCATAAACTCCGACACCGAGTTTTTGTGATTCCAAACATGCATCAATCGTAGAGCGGTAGTCTTTATCATGAGGAGCCGCTGCTTTATATATAACATCACGGGTTTCATAATCAACATAGGCCCCTGTGTATTTTACACTCAATCCGCGGGACAACCGGCGGTCATATTCAAAGTTCCCATCATTGTAATCAGCATCTGATACACCATCTAACGGAAATTCTGCCGCCGGCTCCATACTTTCTTCCGGCAAAGCATACGCTTCAACTCGCGCCTCGGGAGCAGACGCAGTCTTTGCCTCTCCTTTGCCGGGCAGACTTACCAATGCAGCTATTCCAGCTGCTAATAATTCTTTTTTTAACAATGTCCTCCGACGATTTTTTTTAATTTTTTCGATACTATCAGACATTCAATTTCTCCTCTTCTGACTGTAAGGTTATGTTTTATATTAACATATTTTTGCGATATCGTAAAGGATTTTTTTCAAAGAGCATATTAGCGTTTTTTTAATTATATTTCGCTTAATTTCCGCGAATTGCTTAACAAATAAATTATTTGGATTATAAAAAAACAGCCTTACAATTGCATTGTAAGGCTTCTATTGGTGGGCGTTGAGGGATTCGAACTCCCGACCCTCTCGGTGTAAACGAGATGCTCTAACCAGCTGAGCTAAACGCCCATCTCATTAACAGGTGATTTTATAAATGATATTTTTTTAAATTGCAAGTAAAAAAAACAAAAATTTTGATAAAATTTTATTTACACTAAAAAACAATAACTTATAAAAAAGCAGGCTTTTATAATAAAAGCCTGCTTAAATCTGCAACTCTTTCAAAATTAGTTTACTGCATCTTGAAGAGTTTTACCAGCTTTAAATTTCGGCTGCTTGCGAGCTTTAATTTTAATGGTTTCGCCGGTACGAGGGTTACGGCCGGTTGTAGCTGCACGCTTAGAAACAGCAAATGTTCCAAAGCCAACCAGACGAACTTCATCACCCGCTTTCAGCGCCTGGGTAATAGAAGAAATAAATGCATCCAAAGCCTTACCTGCATCAGCCTTTGTAAGACCTGCTTCACTAGCCATGCTAGCAATAAGTTCATTTTTGTTCACTGGAGGACTCCTCATAAAAAATTAACACAAAGTGAATTCTCTTCACAATTAAATTTGAGGAGATTTTTTTAATTAAATCAAACAAAAATCAATGTTACGCACAGGAAAAACCTTGAAAAACGGCGGTTTTCCGCCGTTTTTTTCTCTATTCCCGTTTTATCTAATTAATTTTAGCAGGAAAACGACTTTTCGTGAAAAAAATTATCAAGAGTTTCATTCCGAATCGCCGGTTTTATTCTGTTTGTACATTCGCTGCACAATATCAGCAAACTACATTTTTAGCCAAACCGCCTAAAGATGTTTCTTTGTAATCACTGTTCAGGTTCAGCCCTGTTTCATACATTGTTTTGATAATGCTGTCCAAGCTTACTTTATATTGTCCGCTTCCCCTTACAGCCAGACGGCTGGCATTTACCGCTTTTATAGCAGCCATGGCATTTCTTTCAATGCATGGGATTTGAACCAACCCTTTTATCGGATCGCAGGTCAATCCAAGATTATGCTCCATCCCAATCTCTGCAGCATTTTCTATCTGACTGAGCGTTCCGCCCTGAACCGCGGTTAATCCGGCTGCGGCCATAGAACAAGCTACCCCTACCTCTCCCTGGCATCCTACTTCTGCACCTGAAATTGAGGCGTTGGTTCGGTATAAACAGCAAATAGCAGCCGCTGTAGCCAAATATGCAATATCGGCTTCTTCATCATAAAAAGCTTTTTTATGGGCAAAACGCTGGTAATAGCGCATTACAGCCGGGACAATCCCCGCTGACCCCATTGTCGGAGCCGTTATAATTTTTCCGCCGGCTGCGTTCTCTTCTGCAACGGCAAAAGCCCACAAATTAACCCAGTCCAGAATATACAGAGCGTCATCAACATTATTTTCAAAGCGCTCTTGCAGACGTTTATACATTCCAGGCGCACGGCGTTGCAACTTTATGCTTCCCGGTAAGATTCCCGGCGTATTTATTCCATGATCTATATTTTGCTGCATTATTTCAACAATTTTGCGAATATACTTTCTGGTATCATTTTCAGAATAAAGAGCATGTTCATTTGCCAGTACAACATCTTTGATTTGAAAATTATTTTTTATGCAAATATCTTTTAATTCTGCAAAACTTGAAAATTGATATGGCACATCCAGAGGTTTTCTCTCTATTTTTTGCGATATTTCATCTTTGCGGGCAATTGTTCCTCCGCCTACTGAAAAGTAAGTTTCCTCCAAGATAATGTTTCCATTGGTATCGCTGGCAATAAATTTCATCCCGTTGGGATGTTCTTTCAAAAATATCTGTTTTTCTAAAATAAAATTATAATCTATATCAAACGATATTAATTGTTTCCCGCGTAGCAGCAACTGCCGATTATTTTTTATATTTTCGATATAGTTTCGGGTTAAATCAAGCTTATCAGCTTCATATCCAAGCAACCCATAAATTACCGCGTTTAATGTTCCATGCCCAATTCCGGTCAAAGCAAGAGAACCATACAGATATATTTTTACATCCGCAACATTACTAATTTTATTCCCTAAATTATCTACAAACCGTTTAGCCGCTTTCATGGGACCTACTGTATGCGAACTAGATGGGCCGATGCCAATTGCAAAAATTTCAGAAAGACTATAATACATATCAACACTATCCAAAAAATTCCAAACGATTAGCAATATACGCTATATATTTTTAAAGTAAATATAAATCCTGCCCATGAGTGGAGCAATCCTGCATAACTTAGGGAGCATAGTAGTTGTAGTTCGCA